>Ga0136642_1000889_pt1 | contig 14071 bp, 13 predicted proteins | sample LowCatLa1302831Y_FD_115313 | JGI IMG/M metagenome (GOLD analysis project Ga0136642, IMG submission 115313) | Freshwater microbial communities from Lower Cathedral Lake, Yosemite National Park, California, USA - 13028-31Y | ecosystem: Environmental > Aquatic > Freshwater > Lake ... | reverse complement strand
CAATTGATATTTCAAAGTTTAAGTGTGTTCCACTTGATTTACTTAAAAATATAAATAATACAAATCAAGTACAATTTAATGCCGCTGGTTCCTCCGTTCCTTTGGTGAATTTCAAAAAGGAAACAGAAAAGCAGCAAGTAGCCACTGCTCCGAAGAAGGATTCTGTGAGTATGGAGACAATGGAAAATTTTTTCATATCGATTGTTGTCATCACGCTTATTCTTATACTCGGTGTTATGTTCTTCAATCTAATACTTAACTTCAGGAAGTATGGTATATCTGCCTTTTCACTTCCTGAAGCAGTGCGAGGTCTTCCTGTAATCGCTATTTGTTCAGGTCTCTTTTTTGCTGTTGGATTTCTCTTAGGAATCGTTGCTCGTGGAGGATAAGAAAGAGTCTAACTAGCAGAGAGAGCGATGAAGATAACAATACCCCTACAGAGTCTACTGTTTTGTCTTCTTCTTTTAGCCATAACAGTCGTATTAGGAACTTATTTCATGATTGAAAAATCAAAAATGGAAGAACCTTTTTTTGACGCGACATCAGGCAATATGGATATTCAACTTCAAGCTTGTCCTCCCGGGACAGAATCATTAAATGAGACTACAAAGGGAACCGTCTCCTGTTGTGATGGGACAATTGTAGATGGAATGTGTAATGGCACCACTGTTTGCAGCCTCTCTACAGACAGTCCAAGTTTACCAAGTTGTGTAAGTCGACTCCGTAAACACTTTGCCGATAAAGCGATACAGTTCTGTCCAAAGTCGATTCCAAATTATTATGAAGATGTATCCGCTCAACCGAATAAGCAAGGATGTACCGCTGGTGCTCGTACGACAAATGGCTCCGCACCCGTCGAATCAACGACACCAATGTCTCGCTGTACAATCTACCAGAATCGTAAAGATAATGACAATAAGGTGGATAGTTGTCAAGTTATAAAGACACTTGCTTCTGTAATCTGTCCTGGTGGAGGAAAGGCATCCTTTACTCAAGGAATTCCTCCAGATGCTCCTGCTGTGATTCAATGTGGATTTACAGTTTCAAAGGATCCAGCCCCTAAAATCTGTTGGACAGACGAGACATATCTAAAATTCTACAAATGGTCATATGGCGGCACAATACCTACAGGTGCATATTCATATATGAATTCTAATAGACTTGGATTCTGCTCTGTAGCCAAGAAATACTATCTTGATAAATCGCTATCTGATGAACAATTAAAAAATTATAACTGGGATGGAAATAACTGGATTCAAACTGTGCCGGTTAAGACAAGTAAGTAATTTTCTTAGTCTGAACCCCTATTTGCGAGACCATGAGATACGTAATACCCATCAATGCGACTATTAGGAAACGGTTGAGAATCAATCACCTCCTTGTGGTCTTCGGTATGTTCAACTTCCGTCCATGACTCAACATCCTCCATATGACCATGTCCAACCCAAGATGCGTCGTGTATAGCTCCATCTACAGATGCAGGCGCATCATGAGGAGACATACGTCCAAGGGTAGGGGCTGAGCCACGACCTACAATATAACTCTTCGCCTGAAAAATACTGTACCGATTACGCTCAACAAAGAGTGCGGCAACAGCTAAAAACGCAAGAATACCTGTTATATTTCCCATACGAATCGCATAGAGGAGGAATCCCAGTAAAAGTATGCGACCCACGAGTGAATCAACAAAAGACCTGACAGGAGCCGAAGGGAAGCATGCTGCCAGCAGAAAAATAAATACACTGAGACCTGAAACGATTGATTCTTGTCTAACCATTCTAAACAAGCATGTGTAAATTTGATGACTCACTTAATAATAAATAGGTAACATAAAATGGATCCGCAAACTCTTGATCGCGTTCTCACATATCGGGGGTATGCTGTAAAAAAATCAAGTATTACTGAAAAGGAACTTGAAGAGATTCGAAAGGAACTTACCGTTGCGCCAATTGTAAATGAGAAGTTCGGTAAAGGTGGGGACTCTTTTCCCCTTTTCTCCGAATCAGCATCTCGTCTCTATATGCCTCGAGCATGGGCAATGAAACGTTTTGGTGTTCCACAGGTAAATATTGTATCGGAGGGTATTCCTTTACCAACCACAGTCGCATTTGGTGGAAAGCCGTTTGACTATCAAACGGATATTATAAATAAATTCATTGGTGCTGGTGGAAATGGACTCATTTGTGTGCCATGTGGAAAGGGCAAGACTTTTATGGCACTTGCCATTGCTGCACGCCTCGGACGTAGATTCTGTATTGTTGTTGATAAGGAGTTTCTCTTGAATCAATGGAAGGGTGAAATTGAGACATTCTTTCCAGGACTCACGGTCGGCATTTATCAAGGTGATAAGAAACAGATTGGATCTGAAACAATTTATCAAAAAGATGCGAGTCTTACGGAACTCAAGGAGCGATGTCGCCTTGAAGGACTCAAACTTGGCGGAAATAAGACTGAACTTCTAGAGCGCCTAGCAAAAGCAGGAATTGATATGAGTCCAAACTCAAAAACCGTAACCTATGATTGTACAATATGTATGATTCAGACCATTGTTCAACGTGAAGTTCCTTCAGATGCTTTTAGCGGTTATGGATTTACCATCTTCGATGAATGTCATCATCTGGGCGCAGCACATTTTAGCCGGGTGCTTATGAAGATTCAGACAAAATGGATGCTCGGACTTTCTGCGACACCTACAAGGGATGACGGCTTGACAAAAGTCTTTGAATGGTATTTGGGTGAACCGGTGTATTGGGAGAAGATTCGTGAAGCAGATGAAACGGTCGCAGTCTATACAATCTCATGTAACTATAATGACCTTGCGTATGCTGAAGAACCTGTAGACTGGAAAGGCGATGTTGTTATGGCACGTATGCTTGGAAAAGTAGTCGAGTACATGCCCCGTACAGAACGTATTGCTGCGCTTCTAAAGACCTGGCTGGCTGAATCAAAGGAGAGACGTATTCTAATTCTGAGTGAACGCAAAGAGCATTTGCGCCGTTTTGAAGAGCTTCTTGAAGTGACAAAGGTTCCAATTGGATATTACATTGGAGGCATGACGGATGAAGCAAGGGAAGAGTCAGCAACAAACTGTAGGGTAATTCTCGCAACCTATGCGATGGCATCGGAAGCCATGAATATTAAGACTCTTAATGCTGTTGCCTTAGTGAGCCCTCGTAAGAAGGTCGAACAAAGTACGGGTCGTATTTTGAGGATTCGTCCTGAGCAAAGAAATCTAGAACATCGTATTCTGGATGTCATTGACCAACATTCAATGTATTTGGGACAGTGGAGAAAGCGTCTCACATATTACAAACAGTGTGGTTACAAACTGTTTCGTCTAGATGAGCAAGGTGCTGTGACTGTTATGGAGAGTCAGGGTCCTAGAAAGGCACTTGACCTTAGCGTCTGCCAGCTGAGCGACTAGACTTGCGACTTTTACGAACCTTACGACTTTTGCGCAGATGACGCCTGCGGCTGCCACCTGTCTTCACACATGCAGGATTCATGGTGCGCGCTTCATACGGAATCTGGAGCTGTACAGGCGCACCTACAGAGTTTGTCCATGTACTCGGTGTGTTTCCAAAACCCGCAGTAGGAGCTACATACGCCTCACTAACTGCTGCTTGTCCTAGAGGCGCGCCACCATGTTGTACAAGTGGATTAAAACCGGTATGCGTCGGATTGAGAGGATTCTGTAGATTTCCTACACAACCGAGATTTACTACTTGAGGAATACTACCTTGGTGTAAGGCAGCACCACCAGCATCCGCCGTCAGGTCAAATCCATATCTACCGCCTGACTGGTTCGTGACCTTTCTGCCCTTTGGGCCACGGCGTCCACCCCTCATTCCAAAACCCGGAAGACCCGTAGCCGCAGGAGCCGTAATTGCATATCCAGGTGTAACTGCTTGACAATTTCCAGTATTATTGACAGTTGAAACATTATTTAAACTAAGACCAGGCAGTAAAGGACCTCCAATCGAATATCCCGCACCCACATTTCCTCCTACTTGTTTACGCGAACAGCCACTGCGAGAACGCTTTTTGTTTGCACGAGTTCTATCCTTCATTCTATTACTACGTCATTTTTTTCCGCAATAGCAGGTCGTGCCTGTCCAAACCGAATTGATGGAGACCTTGGTGTTGCGGTACTTACAATCGTCTGAATACGGAAACGTTCAAACTCTTGATTCCATACAACCTCTACATACATCCTTTCCTTGACAATCATTTCACGGATTTTCTTACTCATCGCAAGTTCCTGAACCGCAGCACGACCAACACAGATATCTTCAGCAGACCAGAGTTCATATACATCAGGTAGACCAGAAACTGCCCGTAGCTCGGCTACAAGTGAAGAGGCAATACCTCCCGCAGCTTTAATACGAAATCGCCGACGATCGGGCATCTCTGGACAGAGATCAATTGCCGACCAACTTAGTTCATTCGCAATTTCCTTGATGTGTTCAAGGGATTTATAGTTCGCAATACGAATATTTAGACCCCCAGCGCATCGCGCATCGGGCATCCAATGATGTTCAAGAAACTGCTTGAGCAAGGCTCGACGCTCAGTAAATGTCATTGTTCCATGAACTGACCGTGAGTTCCATGCCAAAACATCTTCAATCCATAAATATCCATCCGATTTATCAAGTGATACGGCAAAAATCGCAGTCTGTGAGTGCATTGTGCTGCTGAGACGCATACGTACGACAATTGACCTTCGTAGACTCTCATGCATATAAATCGGTGTATGGTTGGGACTGAATACAAGAAATCCACTTTCTACCGGATTTGTGTGAACAAGCGTATAAAATGTTCCCTTTGCCAAAGGTACAAGTGCCTTGTCACCTTGAAAGGGCTGATAGATACGAAGACCTTGTAGACAGTTGTTCACGAGTTTCTGAAGAGCCTCGTGAGCAGCTGGTTTGGGATGCTGATACTGAACACCTTGCGAAGGTCTGTAGCTTGAGCGGATACTGGGGGTGGCGTCCATTTATTTCTATTTATACTTTGTCATGATTCTTAAAACCGAATCTAAAATGCTGAAAAGTTCTTAGGAACATCTGTATCATTCGCAAATACACCGCCATCAATGAACTCTCCACCATTTTGTGCGGCTTCTGTGGCAAACTGCTGTGTAGCAGGAGCATCTGACAGAATACGTGACATTGCTCCACTTGCTGAGCCAATATCCGTAATGGTGGGTAGAGGAGCCGGTCCAAACATACGTTCAGGAGAACGAGCATCATCTCCAAAATTGCTTACCTGGTGACTTTGCGCGTAAGGATCTCTGTGTTCGGGTCCAGGCAGAACTACCGGAGTATCTCCCTCTTCAGGAGGTGCCCTTAGCGCAGGTGAATTGGGACCACCAGGTGAAACCGTTCGTTCAGGTAGTTGTTGCGTGGGCTGAACAACATCTTCGACGGCACCAGGCTCCTGAACAGCAAATGCCTCGCCACCTTTGAAATACATAAGATAACCTACAAATAATATGATTGCGAGCGAAAGAACAAGTGCGATCTTCGCTTTCATCTGGCGCATGATGGGAAAAAAGGTTTGGCGCAAACGAGCCTTAAATATATTTGAAGCCTAAACAAAAATCTTCTAGCCTAGTAGAAATGTCAAGTTTAGTAGTTCCACCTGTTGTTCAGAGTGCTGCGGTTAGTCAAGAATTTGGCATGTTACAGGCACTCGCATCCCATTACCTCGCTGGAAAGACCCTGAGCGCCCCCGTCCTGATGTCCCTTGCCGCCGCCCTTGCTGCTGAGGTAAATAATCTAAAGAATTTATCGGGGAGTGAAAAGAAACAGCTTGTGTGCGATATTGTGACACAGGCACTCCAGACTGCTCTAACTGCGTCAAAGGTTGGTTTAGGGTCACCGGCTGTTGCGGCAGAAGAGGAGGTCGCGCTGACCTATGTTGCGAAGAATGTAATCCCTGCGTCCGTTGACCTCCTTGTTGCGGCTGCGAATGGGCGCCTGAGTTTGAAGGCAGTTGCTGCGGTGGGTTGGGCAAATTGTTTATCCTGTGTCCCTGTTGTTGAAAAGAAACTACGTGGTCCTGCTTGGGATGTTGCTGAGAAGTTTCTTGCATCTGCTTCAAAGGGTGGCTCTGTAGTGGAGCCTGTTGTTGCTGTTGTTGCTGCTGTTGCGCCCTCTGTTGTTGCTGCGGTGCCTGTCGTCCCCGCGACTGCTGCTGTGACGACAGTTGCCGATGTAAAGGTTGTTGTGGCAGAGGAGGTAAAGGTAGTTGATGTACCTGTGACAGTACCCAGTCCTTCATCCTAATAACTCCATCTTTGAGCTCATACATAAATTCTTCAACTCCAAATGATTCCCGAGGAAGCTTAGCTACAGTTTGGGGCACCAGCCATTCTTCCCAAACTTTCTCTGAGATTTTACGGCGCTTAACAACATCGTAACTCATGAGTTCATTATCTAAAATTTCCGCAATCCATGAACCCGCATCATATCGCAAACCGTGTAATGGCAATACGTGATTTTCTTTTAGAATATCACTTTTTGTATAAGACCACGTTCGCACAATCATCCTACTGTAAATTTGATTCCGCTATTTAAGCACTAATCTATACAAAAAGAGAGATAAATGCCGACAAGTATTTCTATGCTCTTACTCACAAGCACGGGTGATATGAAAAATGGAAAACTAACTATTCAAAGTGATATAAACGGTTGTCAACTATCCGACATTCAGACGTATTTTAAGAAAAAGAAGGCACCTAGCCAGATTGGCACATATAACTGGAAGACAAATACCCTCTATCTATTTGCCTATACAGATGGTAAGGCAGGTACTGAAAATAAGCATGAACTTCCTCCTCCTCATGATACTCAGCTTGTGTTCGGTGATATTGTTGTTATTATGTCAAAGGACAAGCGTTCATTTGCTAAACCTATTCTAATCAAGCAAGAAGATTATGAAACCTTTTATACACAGAGTTTTGAGGGATTTGAAGATTTGGATGATGAAGAAGAAGGTGTAGATGATGATCTGCTTGATGAAGTAGTAGAGGATGAACCTTTGGAAGAAGAACCACTTGAAGAAGTAGCCGAAGAAGAGTTTGAAGGAGATGCTGAAGCGACAGATGAGCAGGCTCCTGTTGTGGATGTAGTTGATGAACCTGTTGTGGTCGTATCACCCAAGGTAAAGCGTACAAAAGCTACAAAGGCAAGTATTACTCGTAATAAAGAACTACAGCTCTCTCTTCTATCGCAAGGTGTTGAGCTAACGGTTGATGATGTAAATCTTATTACTCCTCATCGTACAAAGATTATTGATGTAGTTAATTCTTCTATGAGTACACTTCTATCTGAGGAGGAAATCAAGAATCTTGAAGCAGCCATTTTCATCTCCACAATTCATGCTGCTGAAAAGAGGCATATTTCGAAAGTATGGACGTATCCTCTCTTTACACAGCTTTACTCATCAGTTGCTCGCACAGTTATTGGAAATCTTAACCCAGCCAGCTATATTCAGAATAAGAATCTCTTCAAGCGATTTGAAGAGGGTGAACTAAGTCTTGAAGAGATTGCAAACTTTAGTACCACTGATCTCTATCCAGAAATCTGGAAGGATTTATTGATTCGGCAGTTTGAACGTGAAAAGCGACAGCTTGAAGGAAATCGCGCAATGGCAACAGACCAGTTCCTCTGTAAGGGTTGTAAGAAGAGGGAGTGTACTTATTATGAACTCCAAACACGCTCTGCTGATGAGCCGATGACAATCTTTATTCAGTGTCTAAACTGCGGAAAGCGTTGGAGGCAATAATTCCGGTACCTTACAAATGAATCCCCCTATCGAGGCTGAGCAAAAACCACATCCGTATGCGGAGCACCTCAAGTATGTAACACTTTCAAATGGAGAAGTACTTCCATTTCTAAAAGACCTCTGGACATTCTTTAGCTCAAAGGGTGTAAAAACTAATTTTTTTAGTGTAAATCCTGATACATCTCTAACACTCGATCTTGATATTTGCGAAAGCCTTGGATGCCCGGTTCGTATTCTTACAAACAGCGATACGGTTGAATCAAAATGGGCAATAATTGCTTCTACTCTCAAAGCACGCGCGATTGCACCTGAGAATGCGAGCCTTACATGGCTTGAAGGAATCCAGAAGCGTTGGATTCTACCACGTAATTTAAGTGTAAAGAAGCTCACATTTGATTGGTCTACGCTTCTCACAGAGGCATCAAGCCTTGAGTCAAATCGTGTAGATATGCTAAAGATTGAGGGAACTCAACAAGAGGAACGTATGTTTCTTTATAGTCTACTTGATGGTGGCTATCGTCCTGGTGTTGTTCTTGTAAGCTATACCCATGATCCTGATAATAATGTACCGAGTATGTTAACTGCGGGTCAACTCCAGATGGCAGGATATCATCTAGTTGAATGTAAGGGTTCTTGGTTTCTTTATATTTTTGAAGATATCTGCTTGTATGATTCATGCTCATGGCGTACAACTACCTGCCAGAATCCTGTAACAAAGTATATTGCTGACATGGCATTTTTAAATGGTCTCAAACATGTCGAGGACAAACTTGCCCTACATACGAGTAGTTTAAATGTTGAAGAATCAAAGCCAGAATAAAATAATATCAGTTTTTCTTAGATGGAAGTGGGGGGTACCTCTGTACTTATTGAACAGAGACTTTTAAAAATTCAGATTCAAAAGAGTTTGCGTGGACGTCGTGCGTATACGGAAACACTTCTACCAAGGAAACGAAATATATTCTCTGAAAAGAGAGGGGTTCGTCATGGTACAAACAACACGCAAAAAGCACAAAAAAATGTATCATATACTTTATACTCAGACCAAAAAGAAGCGCCAGCTAGCCCTTCCAGCAACACCTCAAGTGGCTTCTCCTCTGAGCTCGATGAAACCCGGCTTTGATTTTTTTACCTATGTAAATGGTGTATGGTTAAAAAAAACTAAAATACCATCAAATGCCTCATCATTTGGAGTAAGTGAAGAACTTGATGGCGAAATTGAAAAACAGATTGAAAAAATACTGAAAAAGTCAATACAGTTCGCACGAGTAGGGAAAACACCGCATGGAATACACGAAGTTTCTATGGATATGGTGGGTCGATTTGGTCTAAGTATACTTAGACCTCGTGTTCAAGATGAAAATATAGTTTATCTCAAAAAACTATGCAGTGGTTTTTCATGTATTCGTGATATAAATGATATATCAAAAACATTAGCAGATTTTGCCAGATATCGTATAACCTCTATTTTTTCAGTAAGTGTATATTATGAACCTGGAAAAAAACCAACGGCGCAGCCTTATCTTTGTTCAGGTGGTCTTGGCTTACCTAATAAATCCTATTATAAAAAAGAGCATACTCTTATACAATATGGAAAGTTAATTGACAAAATTGCTGGAGCACTTGGCATTGCCAAACTATCTACAGTTATTCCAATAGAAAGATTTTTTTCAGAAAAGATGGATGATGTTGATGAGATTATCAAAGGTGTTGAACTTTCTAGACTCTGTCCACTGATAAACTGGGATATCTTCTGGTCCAGTATGGAAGTTCCAGAATGGAAGCATATGAATATTAAAATAGGATCAACTAAATGGTTAAAAGGAGTAAATGAAGCACTCAAACAATTTTCATTAGAAGACTGGAAAACACTTTTTACAACACATGCTGTTCTTCATAGTCTACGAGTATTACCTAAGCCGTTTAACAAACTTTATTATAGTTTTTTTGAAAAGAGACTACGTGGTCAAAAAAGAATGCCTACACGCATGGAACTTACAATTGATTTACTAAAAGAATGGATGCCAAGTTCAATCTCTTATTTATACGCAGAACTCTATATTACATCTAGTATTAAATCAGAAATTCTTACTTTTGTAAAAAAAATTCAAACCGCCGCTATTAATCGTATAACCGCATCAAAATGGATGAGCAAGTCTACAATTAAAAAGGCGGCAGAAAAGGTAACGGCAATTCGCTTAGATATTGGTTCACCTGATTCATTTCCAACACTTCCTAAAGTAGATTTACAAACGGATACACTTCTACAGAATATATTTATTCTTGGAGAAGAATACACACTTCTTGATATGAGAGCAGTGAATAAAGAAGTAAATGTAGATATCTATTGGGATGATGTTGTATATTCTACAAATGCTCACTACTATACGGAAACAAATCAAATGATTCTTCCTTCAGGTTCATTCACATGGCCATTTTATGATAAAAATGCTCCGCTAGGTTGGAACTATGGTGGTCTTGGTGCAGTAATAAGTCATGAAATGACGCACGCATTTGATATGGATGGTATGAAATATACAGCAATTGGTGAAAAGAAGAACTGGTGGACGGAAGATGACCTACAAAAATATAAGAAAAAGACAACTCTTCTTGTTAAACGTTTTAGTGAAGAGCATATTCTTGGACATCCCGTAAATGGATCCCTAACGCTTGATGAAAATATAAGTGATCTTGGGGGTCTCGCAATTGCTCTAGATGGATTAAAAATAGAACTTAAGGAATGTAATGCAAGTTTTTCCGAAGAAAAGGAGGCATATCGGAATTTTTTCATTTCCTATGCGGTGAGTTGGCGTGTAAAAGAGAATCCAGAGAGAGCCTTACAAAGACTTTTTATGGATCGGCATGCGCCTACAGCTCTACGTGTAAATCTCGTTGTCAATCAATTTGACGAATGGTATGAGACATTTGATGTTCAAGTCGCAGATAAACTCTATCTTTCACCTGAAGAACGAATTCGAATTTTCTAAATACCCATCCAATTTGGTGGAAAAAGATTATAGATAACTGAATCCATCCAGTGAAGTGGATACACTACAACTGAGCCAGGATTAAAAATTGCACCCCACCAGCTAAATGTACTGTTTGCTATAATGGCTCCTGCCTTTATAAGAGACATAAGTGCGAGTGCATCAAGCTCATTTGGCTCATTAATAAATTGCGCCCCAGGAAAAGCCATAAGCCATTCCTGCTCCTTACACCATTCAATATCATCTGAAAGAATATGGACGGCTGATGGCTGGTAAGTAAGTTTCTCTACAAGAAGCTTATATGCTTTTTCATAATAGTCGCGTCCCTGTAGAAAATGAATATGTGGTACGTTCAAATAATCTCCACGCCGAACATGAAGAAAAATATCAGTATCTTGAACCTTGTATTTTTCTAGCATCTGTGTACGGCGTTCAGATAGTCTACGACAGAGACTTTCACAGATAAATGGAATCACTTCTCGAATGGGAGGATAATATTGAAAATAACCCATCATAACAGATTTGCGTGGTACTTCATCTATGCTCCAGGGATCAAAGGAGGTTCGTGTAAAGAGTGTAAATCCAGGAATTGTAAGAACATTCGTGCCGCCTGCTTCAACTTCAGATCCATATTCAAAAAGTTCAGCATACTTATTTTCTAGTGTATTATGCGTATTCATAGATTCTTTACTAAAAAAAAGAGGACACTCATGATGATTTGTTACGGTAACTGCTGCTGTATATTGAAAAAGTTGATTTCCTAAGCCACCCCATCGTTCAATAAATATAAAATCCATTATATTTCTTTAAGGAAGTGTCTTTATATGCGATAATGCCGCTATGTATTTTTCAACATTAATCTTCAAATCTTCGGTGCCATCTGTTTCACCATCAGGAATAGGCTCGGCAGCATTAAACATAAAATGGTGAAGATTACATTGGATTGATAGATTTTTATAATGATCTTTTTGAGGTATTTTACCATGATTAATTTCGCAAATAAATGTTGCAGGTTTACAAAATATAATATGAGCCAATCCCGCTCCATGTCCACCTGTAATAATCTGGCTTGTGGCAAAAAGACGCACTTGTTGTTCAAATGTGAGGTCTTCCAGATGATAAATGCTGAATCCCATATTTTTTAGTGGTTCATACAGTTCATCCTCGTTTACAATACGACGCGCCTTCTTTATTCCACGTTTTCTTGAAATAAATGAGAATTTCCCCTTTTCTTGTTCATATCCATTCCAGATATGTTTATAAAGGTTACGTATATAGTCTGGCATCCAGGGTTCATCAATAAAATCAGGATACCAGTTACATCCAGGCATCTCTACATATTCATATCCTTCGCGTTTCACCAGTTCACGCTGAAATCGTGGCGGAAGGGCAGTTAGGGCTGCCTCAGCAAAATAACTTTTACGTATGCTGACATAAAAATACGGAATTCTATTTTCTCCAGTATCAAAATAATAAAATCGTGAAATCATATAAAAATAGAGATGATACGGATTGTCATCGACTGCATCTCCTAGTTCAATCCGTTTTGGTAAATCCGTTTGATATACCATTACATGAAGATAATTTTTGGAAGTATGATTTTTATGATACGTCATAAATTTCTCATCTAAATAGACTGTTCGTAAATCAAAAAGAGTAATGCTTTGTTTGACAAAAGAGAAACAATCCTCCATTGATTTTCTTTTGTAGAAGGTCTATAAGCCGTATTTATAGAATCAACAAGTCTGAAAGAGCCCAAAACTCAAAGAGTCCATCGGGCATCATACGTGCAACAATAAAGGGAAGCTTTCCCTCCTTCAGTTCAATACGTGCAATCTCACCTGTGTTTAGCTGCCGATATTCTCTCTTCTTCTTTGGATTAGCATCATCACCATCCCTGTTTTTTTCCAAATCAACATATGCCTTCGCGCCCTGTGCAAGTTGATTTGACCTAAATCCAATTATTTTTGTGCGCTCAAACTGTGAAAGCCATGGCTGACTACGGTGATTTGCATCGGGTGCACCTACACGCTTAGGAAAATCAGGAGGTGCAGCAAGAAGTGCCAACTTAGGGGTTACTGCGGCAGCATAATAAATTCTACATTCGGGATGATGACGGAAAAGCATCTGTAGCGGATCATTTGACTGAACCTCTACACGTTCTCCTGTTCCTAAATCTTCGACTTGTTCATCTCCTACATCTGAACCAGCCTCATCAACATCTTCATTATCGAGATCCATGTTGTTCCTATTCTACCTTTCTGCTTTAACTCTCACTCAAATTTTATAGTTATAAGGCGATGGTTTAAACTTGAATGAAGTTTTTCATAAAGAGATATACCAAAATGACGACTATGATAACTGATTTACCCCTTACCGACGTGAAGATTTATACTTCATTTGATGACATGGATCTGCCGATGAACCTACTCCGTGGGATTTACGCTCATGGATTTGAGAAGCCCTCTGAAATCCAGAAGCGCGGTATTGTACCGATTAAGAACGGAAATGACCTGATGGCACAGGCACAGTCAGGTACTGGAAAGACCGGTACATTTTGTATTGGTGCACTTACAAAGATTGATATTACACTGATGAAGCCGCAGGTGATTGTCATTGTGCCTACACGTGAGCTGGCACAGCAGATTGAGAAGGTTGCACAGGCAATCGGTCTATACATGGAGCTAAAGGTTTACTCGGCGACGGGAGGAACCCCGATTCGTGAGGACCTTCGTGCTCTTGAGCGCGGAGTTCATTTTATTGTAGGAACTCCCGGTCGTATTTACGATCTCATGAATCGCGGACAACTCAATCGCCAGTATGTGCGTGTTCTTGTGCTTGATGAGGCGGACCAGATGCTCGAGGACCGTTTTAAGGAGCAGATTCTCTGTATTCTCCAAATGGGTTTTCCGAAGCAGACTCAGGTCGCGCTTTTCAGTGCGACGATGCCTGTAGAGGTCATTGAAGTGGCGAACAAGTTGCTTCGTGAACCAGTTCGTATTCTTGTTCCTCCCGAGGAGGTAACACTTGAGGGTATCTCTCAGTACTATGTGGGAATCCAGAAAGAGGAGTGGAAGTTTGATGCTCTCTGCGATATCTATAAGCAGCTTACGGTGAACCAGGCGATTATCTATTGTAATAAGCGGCAGCGTGCGGAATGGCTTGCGGAAAAGATGACTGCTGAAGGATTTCCGCTTTCATATATTCACGGTGAAATGGATGTTGAGGAGCGGCGAAATCGCATGCAGGCGTTCCGTTCTGGAAATGTCCGGGTCCTGATTAGCACTGATCTT
>Ga0136642_1000888_pt1 | contig 14090 bp, 15 predicted proteins | sample LowCatLa1302831Y_FD_115313 | JGI IMG/M metagenome (GOLD analysis project Ga0136642, IMG submission 115313) | Freshwater microbial communities from Lower Cathedral Lake, Yosemite National Park, California, USA - 13028-31Y | ecosystem: Environmental > Aquatic > Freshwater > Lake ... | reverse complement strand
CAACACGCTTGTTGAATTTTTCCATTTCATCAGATGTGGGTGCGCCAGCTCTGTTTGGAGAAACCTTGCCAGTTGGTCCTGGTAGTGGTGGCATCTCTGGCTTCTCTGCTGGAATGTCTGCTCCGGGCTTGGTTGATGTTAGGTCTTTTACCATTCTACTCATTGCATCTGATCCACTGTCTTTGGCAGTATCAGTGGATGTTGCTGAAGATTTTTGTTTTTGTTTTTGTTTTTGTTTTGGCTGCTTGTTGTTCACTGGTGGTGCAGACGATTTGCTTGAGCTAGAATCAGCACTAGAACTTGCACGTGGTGTTGACACTGCATCTGAATCTGCGCCCGAGCTTGCGGCAGCAGGGAAATGCTGATCTAGTCTATCGCGAATGTATTTGATGTATGCAGGTTGTTGCATGTTGTTCATGTTCATTAGATCACGAATCAATGCATCAACATCGGCCTGGAAGTCTTTGACCGCGGCTTTTTGCTCTGCTGGGCTAGATGCGCCACCAGACATGCCACCTGCTCCTGATTCTTGTCCAGCTATAGAGTTAGGCAATGGTTGTTGTCCATTAGCTTTTCGAAATGCGTTTACTTGGTCTAGTTCTTGTTGAGTTATTTTTGGACCACCCTGGAGTGCAGCAGTAGCTCGTTGCATTACATCAGTAAAGCCACGCTGACTATCAATATCCGGGCCGCTGTTAGATGCGGCACCTGTACCCATGCCACCTGCGGCTCCTGCTTCAGCACCGCCGGACATTCCAACAGGTGCCGGGAAGTTAAGTTGTTGATATAGCGAAGTCACAATCTCTTGTGGTACTTTCTGGTCGCTTACCAGCCACTGTGCAATAGCATCACTGTCGTTGCCGATGTCTGCGTCCTGTAGTCTACGCTTGGCACGATTGGCTTCAAACTTGGTTGTGGCACTTTTCCACTTACCACTCAACCAATTACCGGCACGTTTTAGGCCGCCTTCAATCTTGTCCATGATGCCACCGCCTACTTTACCCTTGTGCTTGGTATCGTATGTGCCGCTTGGATCTGCTGCCAGATGTGGCATAGTATTGCCTTTGCCTGGCTTCTCTCCAGGCAGGTCTGAGAATGCTTCTGAAAGAACTTTATGATGTATCTGTTCAATGTTGTATAGCACCACATTGACGCCATCTTCAGTAAGTGCTACGCTTCTGTTGCGCTTGCGTCCAAGACTTTCGTTCAGTGCCCATTTGCGAACCGTGGTCTCTTTGTCTACCATTTCTTTCAGTGGTAAACAATACACAGTATAACCAATCGCAGAAAGAATGCTCTCTCTTACAAAGTTTGGATTCATGCTCTGCGCCGCAGTACGATTCAATCCAAGGAAATCGGGATTGCTTCCAAAGGGATTGGATGCACCAGTGTTTGCTGGAAGTTTAAGTTCGGTGCCTAACGGAACATTGTGTACATTCTGTATTCCAGGATTTAATTTTGCAATGTCTGGAACTGTTGTGCCATTTGCTTTGGCAATTTGACTTAGTGTATCTCCTTTTGCTATCGTATGAGTGGCAATATCTGGTGTAATCGGAGGTGGGTTGCCTGGGCCTGGAGGATCATACACTGGGTCGTGGTATCCAGGGCCAGTGGTGGGACCAGTAGTGGGGGTGTCTGTTGGATTAAAAGGATTGTGAATATTCTGTGCAGCATGCACGGCATTGGTTGCCAGTGCCTTGGCACCCATAACAGCTGATGTCTTACCAAACTGTCCAAGTCCTTGTCCTACTGCGCTAGAAAACTCTTTGCCTTGTACCAGTGCATCGATACCTTTCATAGCACCAAGGATAGCAGGTACTGCAAGTCCCCCGCTCATCAAGCCGCCGACCACAGCGGCCGCATTCCAGAAGAACTTGCTGGTCTGTGGATACTTCTGTACCAACTGACGATATCTATCAATGTTGCGTAGTACAGCGGCACCGCCTTCGCTTTTTCCTAGTTTTGCTGCCGCACTATTTTTTAGATCTGCCCAGGTATCATCAACACCTTGAACTATGGTGGTATCTTTTAGCCACTTTCCTAGCCCAGAAATTTTTGCACCCACGGCGCCAACTGCATCTGCGCCTTTGCCTAGTAGAGTTCTGTTCTTTCCACCAGCGGTCATCTGCTGTTCAATACCTGTAAACAGGTCATGCACTTGATCAGCGCCTAGTGCTTTGCCTTCCATCAGAAGGTTGATTTCTTGTGCCAGTTGCTTGGTTTCGAGAAACAGTGGATGCTTGTCTATGCCGCTTTTGTAAACATATTCTTTTGTGGCGAAGTAGGTTGATTTCATTTAATTCTCCGAATTCCTCTAATAAATTTCAGTGGATCTTGGGCTCGGATACTGTTGATCAAACGGCGTTCTAGTTCAGCGGCTTCTTCTTCGCCGTAACTTTCGCGAATAGTAGCAACTAGATTGATTGCACCTTGTATTACATGGCCAGCACGGCTTTCGATCAGCAGTGCCTTGTCTTTCCTGCCAAGATGCTCGTCTAACTCATCTAAGATACTTTTTGTTCGTTTAAGCAAAATATCTGCTCCAGATTTTAGTATATTTAGTCAGAGTTGGGCCCTAGTGTGATTCTGGATCACACGCTGTTTGCTTTGATACCTGCAAGCATGCTCTTTAGTTTGCTGCCGTTTACATCAGCTTTTACTGGCATCACAGTCACTTCACCAGTGCTAGAATCAACATGTTCCGCAGGCGTCATGCGACTGGTGCTCTTGATTTGGCTCATGATACTGCTGGTGCTCTGATGATTGCTACCGCTGTCTTCCCCAGAGTCTGTGATACGCATGGTTTCAACATTGTAGTCTAGATCCACTTTCATGCCCACGCCTGTACTAGAGCGCGATTTCATACACTGTATTTGATAACGTCCACGCTCACGCATGGCCCTAGAAGTAAAGATACCAAACACGTTGTCTGCTGTGTTGATCTTACTAATACCACCGGAAATATGACTATGGTCAAACTCAACTTCATCCACAGCACCGCGGTTCAACTGTGAAGCAGTGACCATGAGCATGCCCAGTTCTTTGGCCAGGTTACGTAGTTCTTCACTCACATACTTGTCCTTCACAAACAGGTCGTTGGGACTGACTTTGGCACTCACTGGCATCAACAGATCCAGATAGTCAATCATGATAAAGTCCACTCGGCGTCCTGTTTGAATCTGATACTCTTTCAAGAAACTGCGTATGTCGTTGATGTTGCTCTGTGCCGGCAATCCTTTGACCTGGTACGTGCCAGACTTCTTGCCCACCATCTTGACCTTGAGTGTGGCAGTGTCAATGTCCTTGCGAATGTCCTTGGTGCTCATGCTACTCAGCATGGCATCTGTACGCAAGCTGGTGAGCTCTTCACTCAATTCCAGTGTTATGTACACCCCGTGGAGTCCTGTTTGCACCCAGTTCAGCGCAATGTTCATCATGACTAAACTTTTACCCGACCCAGAGCCGCCCGCAAAGATGTTGAGTTCACCTCGACTGAATCCACCATACAAGATCTTGTCCAGCTGCGGCCACCCTGTGCTTACTTGCCCGCCTGAATTAAAATACCGGTTGATACGTGCCGCAGGATCTGCAAAGTAGTCTGTGCCCAGGTCCTTGGTCAAGCTGATCTGCACAGCATCCTTGATCAGTTTTTCTACAGGTTCAAACTCACCTTTTTCCAGCAGATCTGCACTTTTAAGAATAGCACGTTCTAGTTCTTTACGTCTTGTGAAATTTTCAAACTCCTCCATGAACCATTCTTGATGTCCATCATTCATGTCGGGCATGGGTTTTAGATCCACGCCACAGGTGGCCTTGATCTGTTCCAGTGTGGGCAGTGTCCTGTGTTTGTCGCTGTGCTCTTTCAAGAACTTGGCTGCACTGCGTAGGCTACGATCAAAGTTTTCTTCGTTGTAGATGTTCTGCACACGCACATAGCTCTGTGCATCATGCAACATCATCTCAAGAAACAGTCGTTGGAAATCTGCGTTATAGTCTTTTGTCATAGTCAATTATATAGTTTCTTTCGTAAGAGTTCAATCTTTAACCCACTCGACTGGCGGCCATCCAGTATGCTTTTTAGCACAAACAGCCTGCCATACCGTGACACTGCTTCGCCTGCATCTTTACAGGTTTCACGCCACACAGGAAAACTCACAGTCCAGTCGTTCTCCAGTGCTGAATCAATCATCTTTTGTCCTGCTTCGTCCCAGTCAGGTAACACAATTACCTCACGCTTGAGACTGTTGACAATGTCCACTTGTTCATCGCTGATTTCATTGCCTAGTATAGCAATACCATCCACGGCCATGGCATCAAATGGCCCTTCTGTGACAATCACAACAGCAGATGTGTGCTTTTGTTTGTCCACGTTAAACACATAGTTAGGCTCATGACTGTTAAAATACTTGGGCTTGATATCTGTATCAATTGCTCTACCAGTGTAACCAATGATTTCACCTTTCCAGCTAAACGGAACAATCACACGACGATGCATATTGTGTGCTGTATCTTCTGTCACATAAAACTCATAGCGATCTATCAAGGTTCGATCACGTTCGTTGATATATACCACGCCATCATTTAGGCTGCGTGGCACCACAAATGTTTTGTCAGTAAGTGCAAGGAACGTGCGCCAGTGTGCAAAGCTGGTGCAGTCAGGTGGCAGGTCTCTTGGTGCGAAAGTAGTTTCTTGTACTTTCTTTTCCACTGCTTCAGGTGGCGCAATCATGTCCCGCAGTCGCAGGGCTTCTATGTTTAGTCGCTGTATGGTGCTGTCGCTTGCACCTAGCCATTCTAACAACTGCTTGAAACGGAATCCTAGCAGTCGTCCAGGACGATAGCTGGTCTTAAAATGGCAGTTGAAACAGTGATAGCTGACCACACCATCTGCACCTGCGGCAATGCCGCCGCGCCCACGTCGATCTGCACTCTCGCCACGATGCACACAACAAGGAGCATTAAAGCTGGTCCATTTGTTGTTCTGTCTGCGTTTGGCGGGAAGTAGAGTAAGAACTTCTCTTTGTACAGTATCTAGCATTCAGCTATTATATATTGTTAAACTGCATTGGTCGATCACTTTCCATTTCTAACGTGGTGATTTTTGATCACTAAATAGAACTGATGAGCACCAAATTACCCAAACCAGAACTAAGCGAATACTATCGTCAACTACTCGACAGCTACCCATTCATAAGCTATATTGGCTACGGAGGCAACGAGTATATTGGCATCATACAGAATGTTGACGACTTTATTACCAGTGTGTATGATTTTGGCGCCCTGCGTACTGATGATGAAAAAACACATTTCTTGATACTAGGCGAAAGCTGGTGGTGGGAAAGTAATCGTACCATACCTATCAATGTATTTCTAAGGCAAGAGTGGACACCGTTCCGCCACAGTCTCAAAACACTCAACAGCAAAGATGTTGAAATTAAATTTGGTCCTTATGTTAGTCTAAAAGAAATTGCAGCAAAGAAAAGCAAACGCAGATCAATCACACTGGTACGCAAGTTACCTTAACTGTAGCCTTGGCTTAGGCCTTCACAAATCAAATTCATGTTCACTACCACTAGGTGTGCATAGGCCACACCATGCGCTTTCTTGAAATAATAGCTGTCGTCCTCAGGCTTTTGCCAGACTGTTTCTGCTACAGTTTGCCAGGCCTCCCCAATCAAGTGACGTTTGGCTGGACGTATAATTGCCAAGAACATGGCCAACCGTGGTATACTATCCACAGGCTCTGACATCTTTTTTAGCACGTTCCAGTGATTGTTCACATGGATCAGTTGTGCCCATAGTTCTTGATTGTCATTGAATATGTCCCAGAGTGGTTCTGTGTTCATTAGATTCAGTAGATGCTCTTCATTTTGCACCTTCTCATATAACCCAACATTAAGAAAGTCCAGCTTCATATAGCCACGAGCTTCTGCTGTCTTGTAGTCCAGGCTTGCCACGCCCAGGAATGGATCTTGGGGCACATTGGTCACATACACACCTGTATTGTGTGGCACCAGTTTATCGTCGCGCACAATGCCTGCAGGAATATGTTTGATCAGTTTGAGGATCGCTGTACGATCAGCAAAGTCAATATCAATGTCTGACCGGAATTTCATAGCCCTGCTTCCTTTAAGATGTGCTTGCACCATTCTGTATCTGCCATGTAATCAGCAAATTTCTTTTGCCATGTGTCTGGATCAATATAGGGCATGATCATGGCCACTTGATCTTCCTGTAGTTTGTCCAGGAACTCCACACCTGTTGCACAGTTGTATACAACCCAAGCACTAATACGACCGGTAGTGATATGATGGCAAACACGATTGCTATTGCCATACCTAAAGTAGTCAAGGAACCCGTTCTTGAGTTCTGGGTGTGTATCCGCATAGTCTGTCATTTCCTTCAGAGCACGTTCCAGTGCATCCTGTACGCTTTCTTTACGTAGGTATTCAATCAACCATTCTTCATAGTAGGAATCCTTGCACCATTGGTCCAGCTTCTTGTTGTTCTTTAGGAGCCAGCTACTAAAACTGCTACTATTGACAGCCCGTATAGATACCAAATATTTGCCGTAACAAACGAAAGCATTATAATAAGGACTAGAGACAAAATCTTCATAACTTTTCAGCCGTGCGCTGCCTTGTGTGGTTTCATAAAATTGCAAATAAGATCTGAGTCCCAGTTGCACACCTGTTTCTTTCTCCTGCTGCCACCGACGTTTTTGCTCGCACAGATGTACTGCCAGGGTAGACTCCTTGCGGAAATCTTTCTCGCAGTATTTGCATTTATAGCTCTGCTTTGATTCGCTTGTCGTCCCATCCATGTTCTCTTGCCAGTCGCTTAAGATCGTCTTTAGTATTGAGTTGTCCGAGTAATTCAAGTTCATCTTCTTTTGCTGTTGGGTACATCTGTCTTAGAAACTTCATGGTCTTGTTGTCACTGCCGCCTCGCTTGGGTCCAGCAATCCAAGGATGCTTGAATGTGCCTATGCCTGGACTCACTGTGGTGGCCAACAGCCATTGTAGTTTAGGATGTCTTGCTAGGTCAAAGAAGTTGGTATTCAGTCTTTCATTCAAGCTCATCACATAGTATCCTTGTATGTTTGAGTCTGCTTGCACACTGCTACCCCAACGCAACATCAGATACAGGCTGAACTTTTTCTTTTCTTCGTCTGTGAGCTCATCGTAGAACTTTCGGTTCTTGCGATCCAGCTGTGTCATTTCGTTGTTGATGTTTAGTTTATCGCTCATACCGGATGCCATTTTGGGTCATTGTCAGGTGTGTGATCACGAGATAGTTCATAGAGCATTTTAGCACAATCCAGTGCATCCTGTAAAGAGGGATTGGTTTTAGCAGCCTCGTTCATGGCAACTAATTCAGCCACTTCGCTTATAGGACGTCCCAGGAAGGTTGTTTCGCCTGGATAGTCACGACCAATTTCAAAACGATCTCCCGGATGTGCGCCCTGCTCTCTTGCATAGGTCACGCCCATGGCCTTTTCGTATATGTAGGTTGCACCTGGTTTGAGTCTACCCATGGTCCGTTCCTTTAGATTGTCTTACAAAAGGAGGAACCTTGCTCATGAACTGCAAATGCTCTTTGCTGTAGTAGGGAAAACAAGGAGGCAGGCCAAGGAAACTTCTTTTGATATCTACCAACAAGATTACACGACGATGATCTGTGTGGTTATGAGCACTGTGCGTGTATTGATTATTGAACCCAAATGGTTCGCTCCAGTCTATTTCTTCTCCGTTGACTTCAAAGAATACATCACCGTCGGGCACGATAAGGGGAACATGTACACGAAGATATTCTCCGGTGCGATTCTCAGGTCCTGTGTGCCTGCTGATCACTGTGTTGGGTTCCATGATGCTATAGGAAAAATGTCCTATCTGATCTTCTAGTTCTTGCATTATCTTCTTTGCAGTTGGAAACTTTTCCAGGTGTTCAGAATTTACATAAAAAGGACCGCCAGGAAAATCCTCGTATCGGAACCAACTGACTTTCCATGCATCTGGGTAGGTAAGTCTTTCGTTGATGTCTCCACCAAAATTATTTACATGTACTCCCTTGAGTTCTTGATCCAGATCAAACCAGTTATCGTGTACCGCTAGGAAATCTTTTATCAGATCATCGGTGTAGGACACCAGATGCTCTACGTAGGGTATCTCGTGACGTCGATAAATTGCTGGACTAGGGGCTTGCATTTTACCAGGCCTTTGAGTAGTCAACGACCTCGCTTTGTCTGCTCACGTCTTTGATAAAGTATGCACACAGAGGTTCACTGCCGTTGCTGAGTGGCACTGCCAACATCTGTCCAGGTTTTAGTTTGGGGAAATACCATTTCACATCCTGATAGATATCTATAATTTCAATTTGTTGGAATGTAGGTCTAAAGCTCTTCATAGGATTAAATGTAAACACACTGAAGCCGCGATCGTTTATGCTGGTGAGTGGTACAACTTCTAGATCACCAAGATCAGGTTCTCCAATCAGCACTTGCCAATCCACAGGCATCATTATTTGTTCGTTGCCTATACGTAGTACCAGTGCAGGACTATTAAAACTCTCAAGAAAGATAAGGGGTATAAAAAAGTAATCTGGTTCTTTGGGGTCGCTGTTGTCAAATACACAGAAACGTAGATCATCAATCTCGTCCGGAATATCATTCATTTCAAATGCGGTATTTTCTAGGGTTAGTATTCTCATTGCCACTCTGCTTTCTCGATTGTGAAGGGGTACGAAGCCTCCTTATAGAATTGTTTACGTTTGGTTAGGTGCCGTTTGGCAAATTTACATGTGGATGTTATGTCCCAGATTTGAACAAAGTCTTTGTCTTCCGCCTTGCGAACACCACGTCCAATTGATTGTATGACTCGAACGAAGCTCTTGCCGGGTTCAATAAGTACAAGATTGAAAATCCTAGGAATATTAATACCAACAGCGGCAACACCGTAAGTAGCAATAATAACCTTGCCATCGCTCGTGGCAATGTCATCGTACTCGTCCTGCCGATCGGTAGCCTTGGTTGCCCCTGATACAAAGACCGCATCTTTAATCCTTGACTCTAGTTCTTTACCAGCTGCTACCCTGTCTACCAAGATTAGTGTATTGCCGGTATCGCGCACACGCTCTGCTAACTTACTTATGTAGTCTAGCCGGCCTTCGGTCTCAAATAGATACTTGAGTTCACTTTGGTAGTTGCTGTACTCCACGTGGTCAATCATCTGCACTACGTTAACATGACAGCGACTTAGGTGGCCTGCTTCTTGCAGTGTACTTGCTGTTAGTTTCCCCACAACATCGCCTAGCGAACACTTGATGCTGACCCACTCATAATCTTCTTTGGGGATAGTGCCTGTGAGTCCCCAGCGTAGCGGTATCCGAGCAAACACACTTGTCAATAGGGTCTTGAGTGCGTCTGCTTTGGCCATGTGTACTTCATCCACAATAACACACACCACACCTTCAATAAACTCACCTATTGTGATATCTGCCACACCATTCTTGGTGTCCTTGAGCAGGTTGTTCAAGCTCTGCCATGTGCAAATAGTATGTGTGCGACCATATTCTTTGTCGTCACCAAAGTAAACACCAACATCAAGACCCATGTTCTTGTAGTCCTTGTGTGTTTGTGTCACTAGGCTTTTGTTTGGAACAATCACAATGCTCCTACCATACTTGCTCACAGCATCTGATAGTGCGGCTGTGATAACTGTTTTACCTGCACCAGTGGCAACTTCCTGTACGCTTTGCGGATTCTCAAAGAACTTGTTTATGATCTCAGGCTGATAGTCACGCAGTTCCATTGGCGTGCCTTCTTTGGGATGCCCCTTGGGCCACATGATGTGGCTGTAGCTGTGCTCGGTCACAGGAGTAAACTCAAACGTGGTCTTGTATTCTCGGGTGTCGTCTATTTCGATCTCATACCCTTTGTCTGCTAGGTAGACCAGGATCTCGGGCAGCAGGTTGATGTATGTGCTACCACTCAGTTGGAAGAAGCTGACCTTACCGTCCCAGCGGCCAAGACGAACGCTAGGCTGATACCTAGCGCCGGGAATCTCGTACTTGTATTTCTTTACCAGAGCTGTTCGGTCCGATAAATCAAGTCCTTCAATTTTTACGTTAACTTCATCTTTGATTATTAGTTTTGCAAACATGTGTGTATATTAACATACTTCGTAGTCATAATGCAACATCTACGAGCTTAATTTCATTGCAGAATAGAATATTTTTTCTGCTCTACTGACCATGATCTGTTTGTCGGTTCCTACCATCATACCAACGTGGCTGACCAGTAGTGGAATCTTGTCCAGTGTTCGTATACCGGTGTTGGTATAAATCAATCGAGTGCCTGGTTCAATATTTACTTCTTTTTTACCATGTTTTCTGACCAGTATTTCTTCTGGTTTGAAATATTTTGCCCATTCTTCTAGAGAAGTATCCAGTGTAGGATCAAATACCACAATAGGCCACCGTTGCGATATCATTGCATAGTCAACTATGCGCTCAACTGTGTCTTCAGCATGGTTCAAATTGTATTCCCTATGCATGGTCATTAATGTATTCTTTGCGCCAATCTGTTGTTCTAGTTTTCCAATCAAGCTGTCTTTCACAGTGAATCCGCACACTTGCGAAATGTCAACAAGACGCAACAGGTTCTCTTGATCAAAGCCACCTTGGTGTTCTTCTATGTAGTTAATTAGGCTCAACGGTGCGTTGGATATGGCCAGGCCTGTGTCTGTTGCATGCAGTTCAATTTTGAAATTTTCTTTCTCGCACTCAAGTATCCTGTCCATGAAGGAATTTACTTCGGGTGAAATGTCAAATTGATTTGCTTTTGCAAACTCGTAGACCCAGTTCACATTGTATTCAGTCAGTGCTACCTTCCATACCTTGTGATCTCTATCAAACATGGTACTGCCTTGGCCATCCTTTGATGCTGTCTTGATCTGTTCAATCACTTTGAGATCGTAGGGAAACTTAAGATGTAGTTCACCGTTTTCAAATACCACTGCACGAGTACGGTCAATGATACGCAGAGCTTTCCTGTACTTGGCAGGTGATACATTCTCAACTGCAATGCCGTGTGTTGCCAACTGCCTGGTGTACTTGAGTATGAGTTTTACTGCAAGTTCAGCCTGACGATCTGTAAGAGCAGTGCCGCCTAGGGTCGCATCCGTTACACTGTCAAGGAAACTGTTGTCATATCTTGCTAGGTTAATGATAGGAGAAAAGTGCCAGCCGAACATGGTGCTCATAGACAATTTGCTGGCGCCAGGCAAGGCTTTCTTGCCTGCAATCACTTCAAGGTAATCTTCAACGTAAGGATAAGAGATCATGATATTAGTGTAACACGCACACTTGACAAAGTCAAAAAAAACCCTGCCGTTTTACGTGCAGGGTTGAAAGTAGACTATGGAAAGGAGCTAACAAACCACAGCCATCAAACAGGACGTAGCCTGTCTAATTCTTTTATGCAACCTTCATGCATGTTGTACGAGCCATCTTCTCCCATGTGTTAGGAAAGCTCTTGTACAACTGAGCAATCTTGATTGCCATACGCAAGCTCATCTCGCGCAGGGCATTCTTGTTGACGTCCATGAAATCAATGATCATGTCGCTACCAACATCGCTGATGTCCATGTCTTCAAACAGGGCACCTGTCTTGGCAATCTGCTTGATACGCAACACTTTGTCACGCATGGTGTCCAGGGTCAAGTCAAGATAGTGACAACGGCTCTGCAATGCATCCAAGTGATCACGCAACTTCTGTGACTTCATTGTGTCAAACTTCAAGTTAGTGATAAAGATCACACTGCCACGGAACTCAAAACTGTCTGGAATGCCTTCACGGCGCAGAGCAGAGCTCTCAGACAACCAAGAAATCTTGCGCTTCTTGCCTGAGTCCAATGCACCTTTCAGCAAGTTCAAAGAAATGTCATCTAACAAAATGCTGTCACAGTCATCAAACACAACCACGCAATTCTCGTCCGAGTACTTGTACAGAGTCTGATACAAGCCGATAGGAGTAGCGGCACCTTTCACAACTTCTGCCTTGAGCTTGCGTCCAGCAACCATGTCAAACAAAGTGGCCTTTTCAATCTCAAGTTCAACACCAAAGCTCTTGCCAACTCCAGGAGGGCCGCTCACAATCATTGCGCGGATGTCACCGTTCACAGCGGCCTTGGTCATCTCTGTCAGCATCTCAAAACGCTCGCCAATTTCTTGGATGCGCTCTTCATCGGATTGTGCGGCTTGCACAACTGCTTGCACGTCAGCGTCCAGTGCTGTTACAACACCGTCAAAGTCTCCTTCGCTGACAAATTCATAAGCAGTCATACCATCAACCTTGACACGGATGTCTTCTGGGAAGCCAGGAAATTTGCCACCGTTCTTCACGGTAACATAGCCACCTTTGGTAGTTTGTTTGTATTGCTCAACCAGCTGGAACACTTGACCGCTCACGTCTGTTGTACGATAAGCGCCAGCTTTAACACGGATGAAAGTTTGTGACATTTAAGAGCTCCTTTTTTATGTCGAATTAATTAACTAACAAAACATAGTATAGCAAAAATGGGCATTTGGGTCAACCGTTTTTTATTCTTTTTGCAATGTTGCTTTTTTGCAACACGGGTTGATTTGCCTACTTTTGCAACATCATGTCATTATTATAGCAAAATGGGTCATTTGGGTCAAGTGTTTTGATCCCAAAAAGTGTTGTTTTTTTGCTACTTTTTGGGCTGTAAAACCTAGTACTTTTGTTTAGTCTGCACGTGAGCCCATGTAAGCATCAAGGCCATGCTCACGTAGTACTTTTGCATAGGCTTCTGCACCTGTTTCTTTGATGTCCATGCTCTGCGTGAAGCTACCGCCGGGGTTCCACAGGCTCAAGCCGCCACCGTATGCGGGCTTGAAACCCACGCTCTTGAGAGCCCGTCCTACTTTAGTATTACCTTTTTCACGCACCACAACCCAGGCAAAACCACAGTAGCCGGGCTCACCGTGGCGGGCACGGAATTCAGCTTCTGCTCGTTGTGCGGCGGCGGTAGCAGTATTGTGTTCGGATTCAATATTGTCTGGTGCAAGCATTTGGGGCTCCTTTTGTTTAACTTAGCCTCTAGTATAGCAAAACGGGAATAAACGGTCAACCGTTTTTTCTGTTGTTTTTTTGCAACTTTTTGTTGTAGTCAACTGTGGTTTCTAGTAGCTCAAAAGGTAGCCCTGCCCGTTGTGCATACTGCACAAAAGCCTCTGTGTCCTTGGGAAAACAGTGTCCGCCAAAGCCACGATTGCCATCGGGACCGGGTACCTGCATGTGACTGGAGCCAATGCGCGGATCCATGGCCAACAAGGTCTGCATCTCATTGTAGTTCACTCCGTTGACCTGGCACAGATCATACACATGATTAAAGAATGCGACCTTGGTAGCAAGGAATGTGTTCTCACAATACTTGACCATGCTGGCAGTGGTCATGTCAGTGGACATGTACTGTTCACAATGTGGAAGGCAGGGTTGGAACACTGATTGCCAGAACTTGGTATCACCGTCGCCCAGTATCATGTAGGTTTGATTTAGAAAGTCCTGTGTGGCACTGACCGCACGTAGGAACTCTGGACTGTAGGTAAGTTTAAGCCTTGCAAATCTGCGCTGAAGTTGGATCAACTGGTCGGGCGGCACTGTGCTCTTGATCATCACACGCTTGTGGTTTGGTATTTCAGACAGCACAGACATGACCTGTGAAAGATCACAGTCACCATTGTCTGCACTGGGTGTACCCACGCACACAATCACACCATCTAGATCCTCATGATTGGCAATTTGTGTTCGATTAAAACGTGGATCCACAATCACCAGCTCGTGATGACCACTCAGCGCATGAGCAACTGCTGTACCAACAAAGCCGTAGCCAGCAATGATTATTTTCATTTTGTCTCGTGTTGTTTAGTTAATTCGCACAGCAATAGAAAGTGTTCATAGGCCTGGCGCACACTGTCATTCTGCAAGAGCTCTTCTGCTTCCTGTGCCATGGCCTTGACTCCTTCCTCGGCTGCTTCACGATATGAACAAAACTCCAGTGCATAGGATT
>Ga0136642_1000887_pt1 | contig 14092 bp, 11 predicted proteins | sample LowCatLa1302831Y_FD_115313 | JGI IMG/M metagenome (GOLD analysis project Ga0136642, IMG submission 115313) | Freshwater microbial communities from Lower Cathedral Lake, Yosemite National Park, California, USA - 13028-31Y | ecosystem: Environmental > Aquatic > Freshwater > Lake ... | reverse complement strand
CCGCCGCCGCCGCCGAGCCCCAGCCCGCCGCCGCCGCCGAGCCCCAGCCCGCCGCCGCCGCCGAGCCCCAAACCGCCGCCGCCGCCGGGCCCCAGCCCGCCGCCGCCGCCGAGCCCTACACCAAGGCGCACATTCAATCTTGCAGGGAAACAACAATTGTCGTCCCCGCGCAACCTCGGAGACAACCCTTGGTTCATCACGGTCATGGTTATCATCGCGGCCGTCGTCTTCTCGCTTTCTGTGGCCGTCACGGTGTATGCCCTGCGTAGAAAGCGGCGACTAGCATCAGAATGAGCACGTTTGCACCGGGTGCCAGTGCTCTGGAGAAAAACGAGCGAGTGTATTTCCAATCTTATCTATAAATAACATAAATGCGCGGTGTCCTCTTTCTTGTTTTGGTGACGCTTACAGCAAGTGCAGGTCAGTATCTGCCTTCGCCGAATCCTCCGTCCTCTGTTGGCGCATGCAACGGAAATTCATGTACGCCTAAAGCGTATGGACCTTTTGCGAACTTGACTAGTCTCTATAATGCGTCGGTCACAAATCCAATCACGTACATTCGATTTTTGGGTGGCAACTCAAATCTTGGTTCACCCAGCACGTGCATCGCCGTCACATATTCAATTTGCTCGATGATGAATACGTTGTACGGGTCGGAATCTTCGTGCACCTACCGTTTGACCAACACATCGTATCTCGGCGGCGGAGATTACAACATAGTCGGTGTTTACCGAACCATCTTTTATGATCTTTTGAATGCCACAAAATCGCAGCTGTTTGCCACACAGTATGCATCTATGTTGGCAACGCAGAACCAAACGTTTCTAGACAACTATCTCAAGAACGTTGGAATTGGTAACATGCAATCAGCGGTTGAGGTTGGTGCATGGTATAACGTTGCTGGTCCGCCGCCGAGTCCTTCACCACCACGGCCGCCGCCGCCCAGTCCGCCGCCGCCGCCGCCGCCATTGATTCCCTACACAAACATAAGCACGCATCTCGGCCAACACACGTGCCTTGTAAGAACCGGAAAGGGCGTCCTGTGCTGGGGACTGAATAGATATGGCCAGCTGGGAATCAACGACACCGTTGACCGCTCACTTTCGGTTCAGTCGGTTGTCGGACTGAAAAACGCGATCGCAATCGCCGCTGGTGAGGCGCACTCGTGCGCGGTACTCAGTTCGGGTGACGTGAAATGCTGGGGAAATAACGCGTATGGCCAGCTGGGTGTGAACAGCACCATAGACAGCAATATTGCGACGACGAACGCTATCAACGGCACGGCCGTCGACGTGACGTGCGGGTCGGTGCACACGTGTTCTGTCAACTCCAATAAAACCGTCAGTTGCTGGGGGGCCAATCAATTCCAGCAACTCGGCGTGAGCGGCATTGCAACTGCGAGGCTGCCAACACCCGTAGCCGGTCTCTCAAACGTCACCAGCATCTCCGCCGGTGGGTACCACACGTGCGCACGTTTAGTGGACGGCACCGTAAAGTGCTGGGGCAACGGCGCGAGGGGTCAGCTCGGCAACGGAGCGTCTTCAACTTCTGGACCACCAGTCTCTGTCAAAGGTCTCATTGGGCCTGTCGTCGCCGTAACCGCTGGCCTCTATCACACGTGTGCGCTGTTATCGTCTGGTCGTGTGCAATGCTGGGGAGACAATAGCTTAGGACAGGTCGGTCTTGGCTTTTTAGGGGGAGCCCCCCCGACAGCTGCAAACGTCACAAACGTGCAAAATAGTACTGTTATTTCAATCTCAGCCGGGTCAACAAGCACATGCGCGGTCCTCTCCTCGGGCAACGTGACGTGCTGGGGCGCCAACACAAACGGAATTCTAGGCACCAACACCACAATCGCGACGCCCGTCGGCACGCCCGTTCCGGTCGTCGACCTCACAGGCGCGGCTGCCGTTTCGGTCGGCAAATCACACGCGTGTGCTGTACTTACAAGCGGTGCCGTCAAGTGCTGGGGCGACAATAGCGTTGGAGAGCTAGGAACTGGAGACACGAGGTCAAGCCTTGTGCCGCTTATCGTAAATCTTCCCACCGGATTCTTCCTTCAAATGAACAATCCACCACCGCGCATGTTTAATGCGGGGACACAACCCACGACGTCGCAAAACGTTGGCGAGGACCCGTGGTTCATCACGGTTATGGTCATCATTGCGTCCGTCGTTCTGTCACTCTCGGTGACAATAGCAGTGTACGTTATGCGTAGGAAGCGTCGACGGGCATCTGAATGATCAGCTTGGTTTCAACTTTTGAAAGCGCTCCAACAGCGACTCGAGCTCATTGGGCGCAGGCGGAGGGCTGCTCGTTTCAGGCTTTGACACCCTGGGCAGCTCGAATGACAATTGAATGTTTATCTCCGACGCAATCTCGGCAACCATGTTGTCCGCGTCCTCCTCCTCGCCCCCTTCGTCGTACAGGTTCGAAAAAGCGTCTTGCGTCATCTCAAGCACAGCTTTTTGCTTTTCGTAGGTCGAAATCGACTGATACACGCTCTTTGCGCCGCCGGTGAGCGCGTTTGCGTGGGTCAAAGCAGAGCTCACAGAGTTCATCGTCGCCGCGGTGTTGGCGTGCACGTCAGTCTCTAAAATCTGCATCTCAAGGCCTTGCATCTGGAAAATGATGCGGTCGATCCTTCTCTGTCCCCGACGGCACCGTGAGATTGCAAGCGCCGCGGGCTTCAAGTCGTCCAGGCACCGAGCAGACGGCGCCGTCGTCTTCAGGTCTTCAACGAGTTTTTGTTCCTGCCGCTTGTGCCTGTTGCGCTCGCGGTCCAGCCGCCGAATCGATTGCCGTATGTTCTGCTGTGCGTTGCGTATGATCTGAGCAGGCCCCGGCCCCCATACCACCTCGGACCCGAACTCATACCATTCCTGAAAGGTCTCAATCCACGTGTCATCCATCTTCTTCACTGCGTTGACCATATTTGTTAAATACATGGTTCTCACACAAGACCTCATGCAACACAGGCAGGCTCGCGCCACCTGTTGCAGAGACGACGGCGCCGACATTGTGTTTGAGTGTCAGGACAGAACCAGTTTTTGGGCACACTCGGCTGTGCTCGGCAAGCACTCGGATTGTTTTACAGTACCCGCAAACAGGTCTACGCCTACGACTGTTTCAGTTGAGTTTGACGGCACAGAATTTAAAGAATTTATTGATTTTTTTTACACCGGATTCAAGCTTGATTGTTTGCATTCCAACCCAGAGAAAATCGTATCCATGTACGCGATGGCTTCCAAATACGGCCATACCGAGATGAGGGACCTGCTCGAGGGCACAATGTGTTCGCACATGGATGCACCCTTGTGCTTCGCGGTTCTCAACGTCGCCGCCGTGCTCGGCGCCTCCGCCGTGACGACGCTGGCCATAGACTTTTTTAACGCGTCGGTGGGCGAGCTCATGGTCACGCCCGAGGCTGAAGCATTCTTCCACAAACGGCCAGACCTCGCATCAAAGGTGGCGAGGCGGCTGTGGTCGGAGCGCGCAGCGTTGGTTCTAGACTTAACAGACGAGGCACCGGATGGTGGCGAGACGAGCGCATCCTTATTTATGGGAAACCCGTGCAACACTCCAAGAGCGCAGTCATGATTGATGAGTGTTTGTGCTGACCCGTCGAAACTCGGGAACGCGGATGTGTATGCCAAATCCGTTCTTGCAGCGTGCCTCATCTCCGCATCTACAGCCATAGCTGCGGGTTTCAACGTCCCTGCCGTCAGGACCGCGTTTTACTTTCCGGCAGGAGAGTACAACGCCTCACGACTGGAGTATGCATCAACCACCCCCCGTCGCACTGCCGCCGGGTTTCAGACCTTCGTCCCGAGCATCGCTTTGAGTGCCGTCGCATCACTGGTTGATGGCGTCCTCTACGCGACAACGAGCGTTTCTCCTAACAACGCACGCAAATTTGGTGAAGCTATTGTAGGCGCCCTCGCAGCGCTTGCAACGTATGTGACGTTGGGCGGCACATGCGTAGTCACGGCGATCCTCGCCACGCTCAGCACCTTTTACGTGTACTCCATCAGCACGTTTGACGTGACTTGGTTCATGCCGCTCGGCTGCGCGCTGAGTTTGACGCTCACAGACGGCTTTCTCACAGCAACGAATCTTATGGGCGCCAAAGTTCTGTTGGGCATCACCTACGCGTCGTACACCGTGGCGACCATAGGCTACAGGCGGCTCTATGTCAAGCCCGACGTCGCGGTTGTCTTGGCACTCGCTGGCCGCACGTCCTTGGTGTGGCAAGCCTTTTCGCTGCTCACGCAACTGCGTGGCAACAACTCCGCCCTTGGCCAAAACGTCATGTTCGTGTCAAGCATCGTGCCGTTCACGCTCGCGTTCTTCTACATCGTGCTCGCCAACGAAAAGGAGCCAGCGTTTGAGCAGCTCCCCGTGAGAGTCGCCAAGAAAACAAAACAGCAAGTGTATGGTGTTGTCACGTTTAAAGTGTAAAAGTGGAAACTCCTCCATGCTGCCGTCGCCGCGAACCGTGTCATCCACACGGCGGGCGAGACCCGCGCATATTTGCATAAAGAAGCCAATCCTTAGGATCCACGTTCGTTTCGTGGTGACGCCTGATGGAGCACAAGCACTTGATCGTGGACTTGACGAACTGTCAGAACACGGCGGTATTAGAAAACCTCCGCGACCTGCAAGCCAGCATGGCTGTCGTAGCCAGAGCGTGCACCCTGCACGTCGTTGGCGAAGCTGGACACCAATTCCTGCCGGTCGGGGCAAGCAACGTGCTGCTTCTGAGCGAGTCACACTTTTCGGTGCACACGTGGGCTGACGAGCGCCAGGCGCATTGTGACATCTTCTGCTGCAACCCCGGTTTCGACGCGGAGGCGGCTGTTGAGCTTCTCTGCCTAGCGTTCGAGACAAGACAAGCGGAGTGGACGGTCAGAGCGCGACTGCGCGTCACGGCAGACAAGCTGGACCACGAGACGAGACGTGTAAGTGATTAATACCTATCCTGTGGCCCGCCGAGCGCGAGGGCGGCGTTGGTGTTCACAGTCACAACGGAGAGGGCGACGGAAGCATACCACACACCAAAAACGGTGCTGAGCGTCTGGTGAATGAACGAAGCCTTGATGAGGCTGTTCTGGCTGTACAAGTGCACCATGTCGCCCATGCCAGTTGTGGTCGTGACAACGAAGGCGGTGATCATGATACGGCTCGCCCACATCGCCGTTTTGGCGATTGCGGAAAACAGCGCGTGGACGAAAATCACGCTTTGAATAGAGTCCCGCGAAAACAGTTCGACAGCGTTCTTCGTGAGCCACATTCCGCGAAGGGCCAGCACGAAGAGCAGCAGAATGTCAAGCGACCCTAGAACGTATTGAGTCACGACGAGGTTGCGTAAATCTACACCCTGGCCGAGCACGTCATCGTCGCTGATCTGACCATACACACGCCCGGTGATGAAGGTGAACACAATTGTCGCGACGCCGAAGAAGACAATCGGGAAGGCTGTGCCGCCGTCTTTCTCGCCGATATTGTTCAGTTGCCGGAGAAGGTTACGGTCGACGACTCGGGAGACCATGTGATAATTATAAAGAACGGACATTTATATTCACACTTCAATTTTACCCACTCGCATCGGATGTGACCTGTCTCTCTTTGCGAGTACCTCGCAGCGAGAACGCAGCTGTTTGTAGACGGTGTCGTGCCGCTGCCGCGGCACATTCATTGTTCATTTGCGCACGATCATTTGTCTTTCGCTCCCGTGACGTCCAAGAGCTTGCGGCGCGACGCGGCGACAATCTTGCTGAATTTTTCGTGCTCCGCGATGCGTACCAGCGCTTTGACGTCCCCGTCAGCTGTGTGCTGCGCGGTTGGTGACGAACCAAAGAGCCACTCGTACAGCGCAGCTTGGCGGAAGCTGCCGCCCACCTCCTGTCGCGAAAAGTTGGCCCGCGCCGCTACGAGCGGGTCCGCAGCGTACACCGCGTCGAAGACTGGGAACTCAGCAGCGTCCACGGACTTGTTCTTCTCCACAACCCACGGGACGTCGAAGGAGAAGCCGTTGAACGCGACCAGGGTGGGTGTTTTACCCGCGGTGTCGTGTACCCAGCGCAGAAAGCTAGGGCCCACAACGCTCCACGTCGGTGCGTCCGCCACGTCCACGTCCGTCAAGCCGTGGATGCGTGTCGACTCCGTGGGGATCGGGTCGGTTGGTTTGACCAGAGAGCTGAAGAGCTGGCCGTTGCACGACGCGGCGATGCTGATTATGCTGCCGTCCTTACGGTCCAAACCCGTGGTCTCAATGTCAAAATAGACTGTTGAACCGTCCATGGTGAACCTCACACCCTCAGACCATTTTCGCCAATATATGTTTTCACGCAAGCACAACCGGCTTGAGCGTCGCGTAGCCGTTGCTTCTGGCCCATCCAGCGGCTGCGTACGTGTCCAGCACCTTTTTTGTGACCTTGGTACAGGAGAAGACTGGCAGGCTGTTCACTGAACGAGCCTGCTTCCACCCGTCTCCACCCACCCGCGACGACGGCGTGCCATGCAACCACAGCAAACCGTCGCCCGGGTCGTCCGAGATCTCAGTGAGCAGCCCGCGGTCCGCGCGGTGTGTGGGCGCGCAACCCGCGTAAAAGACGACACCCTTGAACTCGGCCCCGTCCGCCGACCCCACGTGCACCAGCAGCGGGTCAAACACGTCGCACGGGGTGTCCACGACGTGTGGGTTGCTCCGCTTGGCACGCAGCCCCGTGTGAGCCAGAAACTTTTTGAGAAGCTGCTCGCGCACCCCCACCGCCGTGGCGCGCGCGCGCTCGAACGGCTTGCGGGAAATAAGCTTCGCCCAGGCGTCCTTGTTTGGGTTGCTGTACACAAAATACTTGAGCTGCTCCGAGCACTCTTCAGGAAGCGCGTACTTGACGACGGCGTAGAAGTGCCGAGTTCCGTCGTTGTGGCCGGCGCTCTGCTTCGTCTCCAGAGACACTTGGGACCAGTCGCTGGCATACACACCCACAAAGTCGCTCTTTTGAAGTCGCAGCATGCAGTCGCGCATAAAGTCGGGTTTGTAGACGGTGAGGAGCGGGTCTAACGTTCCTCTGACGTGAGAAAACCGGGCGAATGTTTTGACAGTGTCCGCCAGAACCCAGCCTGGAAGGTGTTCGAAACGGTTTTCCCCGCGGCATTCCGCGTCGAAAGCGGTCAGACGGCTCTTGAAGTGTGGAGTTTGAAAATATTCCGAGGAGAGGAGCGCGCCGGTGGAGTCCTCGATCACAGGGTCGACCTCGACCATAGCGTACCCCGAGGCGTACGACCAGTTGAGCGGGAAAAAAGTCTTTGGCTCGGGCACGCTGTCAGCCCGGAGCACATAGGCGGCTCCAGTGAGGAAGGCGCAGCCAGGCGGCACGGCCACTGAGTGCCACGGCACGACGGCGAGCACGCGCGACGGCGTGCACGCGCCGAGCACGTGTAGGACGCGCTTGTTGCGCGTCGTGTCAAGGCGCTGGGTGAACTCGAGCACCACCGTCGGGGGCACCTGCGTTTCGGGCGTCGAGTCCGCCAGCTCGAACTCTACCGGCGCACCATCGACGAGAACGCGCTCGACGACTTTGGTCTCAGGGTGCACAACCACCGTCGGTTTCATACCGCAGCGCGCGCTGATGCATTAATACTCACACATTAGCACGAGTCAGCCTTTTTGACGTAGGCTGCGTACTTCTCAAGCCGGCGTTTGAACTCGGCGAGCGTCACGCTGCACGTCAGCGCGTCTTGCACGAGGCTTCGCATAAACACGTTGCCGATGCCTCGCACGGCATTCGCTCCCGCCGCAACGATTCGGTCGCGCGCCGCCAGCTTGGCCTCAACCGTGTGATTCGGCTCGTACTTGAACCCGGACGTGTCAAACAGGTCTGCCCGGAGGAGCGCGACGAGGAGCACCCCGACGCCGTACACAACGTAGCGCTCGTCGCACAAGACATTCACGCCGGACGGGAAGCAAGGCGGCGGAAACGTGGACTGCCCTGTCAGTGAGCCGTTCGCGCCGAGGCTGCCGTAGTCTATGAGCATGAACTTCTTTGCGCTTTCGTACATGACCACATTCGGCAGCTTCAGGTCCATGTAGCAGAAGCCCAGCTTGTAGAGGCGTGCGCAGTGGCTGGTGATTTGAATGACGCAGTCGAGCTTCTGCGACGTGTCCAAATGCACGTGGCTGTTGAGACACGTTTCAAAAAAGGGCATGAGGATGGCGTTGAACATGCTGGGGTGCTCACACGTCAGGTCCGTACGCGCTCGAAACGCTACGACCGCGGGCACAATGCACGGCTCGTTGCCGTGCATCTTGGCGTTGAGCGTGACGACATCCTCAACCTCCCGACGCTCTGAGGTGAGCGTCGACTTGACGCACACTTTGCTCTTCAGCGACGCGCACGTGTAGAGCGCAACAATCGACGGTGAGGTTTTCTTGGTGCACACGAGGCGTCGGAACTTGTACACGTGCGTGCCGCACGGGCTTGTGATGTCATAGATGGGAACAACAGTGTTGTCGACGATGTAAAAGGTGTCGCGCGGGATGACCATGAGATCGGCCCACATGCTGCTGTTTGTCAAACCATCCATATGACTATATAATACAGGGGGTCTCACAGTTCCACCTATAAGAAGTGAGTGTGTGTCAGAAGCGTCAGTCATCTGCTATGTTTTAAGAAGTCAAGCTCTCGACTTCCGTCCGACATAAATCGTCCGAACAATCCATTTTACTAAGGTTTAGGGCTAGAAGGCTCGAACGCTTCATGGACCATTCCTTACCCTGTGAACGTCTGAGGACATGATCGTCCTGTTTTCCAATGATCGTCTCCGACACTCATTTAATCTGAAAAGTTTGTAGTCATTTGAGGCTCGTATTTATACAAAACAATCCATTTTACTAAGGTTTAGGGCGCGGACGTGCAGCAACGTGCGCTCGTCTGCCCGCGCCCAGGTTGGCCTCTGACGCGCAGCCCGCGCTGGGACGCACAGCTTGGCATGACGCCGTTGCACTACGCTGCTCGTAACGGCCACACGGAGTGCGTAAGGCTGCTGCTTGACAAGGGCGCGGACGTGCACGCAGAGAGCAACGTGCGCCCCTCTGCCCGCGGCCAGCCTGCCCTCTGACGCGCAGCCCGCGCTTGGACACACAGATCGGCTACACGCCGCTGCTCTACGCTGTTCAGAACGGCCACACGGAGTGCGCAAGGCTGCTGCTGAACAAGGGCGCGGACGTGCACGCGAAGGACGGGGTGCGCCCCTCTGCCCGCACCCAGCCTGCCCTCTGACACACAGCCCGCGCTGGGACGCACAGATTGGCAGGACGCCGCTGCACTACGCTGCTGAAGGGGGCAAGACGGAGTGCGTAAAGCTGCTGCTGGACAAGGGCGCGGACGTGCAGGGTTAAGGGTTCAGGGTTTAGGATACGTTGCAAGCACGGCATCGCTGGTTCTATAAGTCGCGCTCTGAGGTCACCATACTGTTTTTATTTACGCAAACAAGTTTCTTCACGCCATTGTTTGTTTCCGCGACCCACCAAGTCTCGGGGTCACTGAGGTTGTGCGCCCAACCCGTGGATGGACTGTGAAATACCCCCTCCGGCGAACCCGTGCAGGGTCCCCCCGACATCCCCTCACAACTGCTCGAGGTCCTGCAGCGCCCGAGTAATGTTGTGCGCCTCTTGCGTCGCCTGCGCAAGGCGCGTATCATTTTCATCCCTCTGATTCAACAGCTCGACACGGATTGCTGATTCGCAACCAATGACTTCTGCGGACAAGCCAGATTGCTCATGATGAAGCGCAGCCCACTTGCCATTCACGCCATAATCAGGAACATCGCTGGGCCCAGTCATTAGCGTTAGGCCATGTTTCTGAAGAGCAGATCTGGACAGCGCCGGAATGCAGTCGATTTCCGAAAGCGCGAGTGCGTCTGCGATTGCGGTGCGCCCTCGGATGTAAACCTCCACGCGCGAGTCGATTGATGTTGTAAGTACAAGTCGTTTAAGCGTCTTGCACATGCTCGCCACATAGAAAAGCGTGTCGTCAGAAGCGCGAAGCGTCAGAGGCGAAAAGTCAATCTCTTGAATTGAATCATTCTGCATTCGCAGCGCATCGATGATGGGCTGGCAGTTGTCAAAATTGCCCAAATAATTTTGAACTTTAAGGATGCGAATGCGATCATTTAAAAACAAAATTCGCGCAATAGCATTGACAACCAGAGCGCGATTTTGATGCACAACTCCACGATTTTCTTGCGCGTTCAAATCAATGTGTGATATGGTCGGGTGGTACTCAAGCACGTCCATGATGGGCGTAAACACAAGCTCTTGTTCAAAGAAAGCGCAATCAGTCAGTTCAAACTTTGTAAGAGATGTTGCAGATGCAAGAGCGGCTGCAAAGACGTTGGCGCTTTCAACGGAAAACAATGCAAAGTCGCCACCATTAAAAGAAAACGACTTGAGCTTTGGCAGGAATGCAGCTATCAGACCCACTTCGGCTGGACCGATACGGCGTCCTGAAATTCTGACATGCTCAATTGCAGGGTTTTGAAGAATGTTTTCTGCAATCTTCGCAAATCGATCATCGTCGAATCTGCCAACAAAGCTCACACGAGACAAGTCTGGTTGCTTTCCCACCCAAGAATACAGCGCAGGGATGTCTTGGTCTCGAGAATGATTCCAAAGTGGAAACGTGATATCGGTGCATTTCTGTTTTGACCAGAATCCTTTGGACGCAATCACTGGCTCAGCATTTGATCCATTGAGTGTGAGACGAATGCCAGTGATTGTTAAAGTCGGTGAAGCGAAACGGCTTTCGGAATACGTCAGCGGCGAGATGTCCTGACCGTTGCTAAACTCAGCGTCTGTTATGATGCAGTTTGCAAATCGTGGAGCTTTATCGAAAAGCCAAAGCAGATTGTTAAAACGGAGGTCCTTTTGATTGGAAATGTCAAGGAAGACCAGGTCACCAGGCGCCTTTCTGATACATCCAAAGAAGACTTCGCTTGAAAGCAATCCATACCTCGCAAAAGACAAATCCAAATGTCTCCAGCATGATGCGCCGCAGATTGTTTTGTTCCAAGCAGGAGATGCGCAACAAGCTCGCGCTAGGCTGGTCAGTGGCGTTAACCCGCATATGATGTCTACAATGAAGGTTGGCAACCGATCAAAAGAAGCCATGCCTGGTAGCGACGGGGGCTAGGGTTAGGGTTTGGCTTTTTCGATGCTTTGTGGCTCGCGCCGTGCGGTCAACGCCAGGCGGCTTACGCGAGGGTGCTGGGACGCACCAGATCGGCACGTGGGTGCAAACGTGTGACTAGCAGGTGAAGTGCCAAAGGCAAGACTTTTGCTTGAAGCAGTGAGAAGACCTAGCCTAGGGGGGAGCACTGGCAGGGTCGGACGACGTTCGACATTTGTGTCCGACACCTCCAAGCCTTGAAACTGAATTAAAATGCTCATTTTGGTCCACCGCACTCGCAATGACTTGTGAGAAAAGTCAGTTGTGAGGAGAGCTGTGTTGACTTTAACAAAGTGAGAAAGATCTACATATATAGATATATTTTTTGCCGGGGGGACCCCGGTCAAAAGTATCGTCGCGCCGTCCAATGTTCTTCAGGGCGCGTCGGACGAAAAGCCGATGTTCTTAATATAAATAAAATAAGAAATAAGAAGTCAAGCCCGCAAAAAGTCAAAAACATTAATCTGGAGGCCTGGGCGGTGCGCAGGGTGCGCAGGATTCGAAAGTGCGTTTTTACACAAAGGACGCAAGGAGCGTCTGGCGCATGCGCTTGTGCTGAGGGTGCTCGTCGGACGCGGCAGCCGCGCCAATCAATGATTTCTTTGAAGCAGCGCGGATCGGACCGACAACCAGCAAAGTGAACGATCCACGCCTCTTTGCACATTTAAGTTGGAACAGCCCACAACTTTGCGGTGCGGTCATGAGAGCTGGTGGCGAGTGTGCGCCCATCCGGGCTGAACGCCACGGAAAAAACAAAGCTGGTGTGTCCCTGAAGCGTCTCCTTGAGCGCGCCCGTCTGCGCGTCCCACAGCTTGGCGGTGTTGTCAAACGAGCCGGTGGCGAGCGTGCTCCCATCCGGGCTGAACGCCACGGAACACACTTGGTTGGTGTGTCCCTGAAGCGTCGCTTTGAGCGCGCCCGTCTGCACGTCCCACAGCTTGGCGGTTCCGTCCGCCGAGCAAGTGGCGAGCGTGCGCCCATCCGGGCTGAACGCCACGTGGCGCACTATGTTGGTGTGTCCCCGAAGGCTCTCCTTGAGCGCGCCCGTCTCCGAGTCCCACAGCATGGCGGTGCGGTCATGCGAGCAAGTGGCGAGCGTGAGCCCATCCGGGCTGAACGCCGCAGAATACATCGCGCCGGCGTGTCCCCAAATCGTCCTCTTTATCGTGCCCGTCTGCGCGTCCCACAGCTTTGTGGTGCGGTCAAACGAGCAAGTGACGAGCGTGCGCCCATCCGGGCTGAACGCCACAGAATTCACCGTGCTGGCGTGTCTCTGAAGCGTCGTCTTTATCGCGCCCGTCTGCACGTCCCACAGCTTGGCGGTGGCATCCCGTGAGACGGTGGCGAGCGTGCTCCCATCCGGGCTGAACGCCGCGGAATCCACCACGTTGTTGTGTCCCTGAAGGGTCTCCTTGAGGGCGCCCGTCTGCGCGTCCCACAGCTTGGCGGTGCGGTCAAACGAGCAAGTGGCGAGCGTGCTCCCATCCGGGCTGAACGCCACAAATTTCACCCAGTTGGTGTGTCCCTGAAGCGTCGCTTTGAGCGCGCCCGTCTGCGCGTCCCACAGCTTGGCGGTGTTGTCAAACGAGCCGGTGGCGAGCGTGCTCCCATCCGGGCTGAACGCCACAGAATGCACCGCGTCAGCGTGTCCCTGAAGCGTCTTGTGACTTTTGCCAGTGACAAAGCGGCACTCGTCACGGTATTCCTCGCGGTTTCCGCTCTTGTGAGGCCAGATGGAAGGCACGGCGGGGTTGGCTGCCGCAGCACTGACCTTGTGACGCTGATGGTATTGATTTTCCCAAAAACCTTGCGTGTTGCACATGGCTCTGTGGGCTTTGTCTAATGTGCAGAGTTTTGCCACCTCGTTGCATTTAAGTTGCCCCATGATAAGGGGTTGTGCATCGCTTGGTAGGTGTGGAAGAAGGGGTGGACCAGTGAAACGAAGCGTGTCCTTTTCGCTTTTAGCCTTAGGAGGACCAAACACAAACACGCTCATCGCGTTTTTGCATTTGTCTTTGGGAAACCATTTATATCGTTTTGCTTAATTTGCTTAATGCAATCGAGTTTTTTCCAACTTTTTTCCAGCCGCCCGCCTGGCTAAAACCAGACCGTCGGGTAGCCGGTGCCCTGCGCTCAACCAGGGACGCTCTCTGCAAGATGGTAGGCAGCCTATCTGCCGGTACAATTCAAAAATCAAATTGTACCGGCAAATAGGCCCCCTTACGTTTGGCTGAGAGCGTCCCTGTGCACACCTTATGTACACACACTCACTTGTTCTTACAGGTTGAACTTTTTCAAAGTCGGACCCCGCTGTGCACGTCCAACGCACGCAAGAGCATCGAAAGGTCGTGTTGCTCAGACCGCTTGAGCCCGGCCATCCGACCCGTCCGCTGCGCCTGCCGCAGGAAATCGCCTTTTTCCCAATCGTTTGTGCACGATGCAGCGAGCGCGACAAGCGCCTTAACAGCCGTTCTCGCCCCGTCTTGGTCCTCCGACACCGGCGCGCCGGCAACCTCTAACAAGACATCCTCAGCCTCCGCCAGGCGACCCAGCTTCTGCAAAGACCGAGCTCGCGAGAAGAGCGCTGTCAGCAGCACGACGTGGTCTGCTGGCGTGGCGATGCACGTTACGCGTCGGAACGCCAGCTCAGCCTCAGCGACGCGTTCAAGGTCGTAAAGGAGCAGGCCCAGCGCAAGCGCCAGGTCTGGCACGACGCACGACACCAAGCTGTCTGTTGCGTCGCGAATGACCCCGTCCGCTTGTGCGAGACTGCCGACGCGGGCAAGGTTCTGCAGGGTGACAATCTGGAAGAACACGGCAAAGTCGTCGCCGTACGGCGAGTCGCTCTCGCGTGTGCGGTG
>Ga0136642_1000886_pt1 | contig 14097 bp, 13 predicted proteins | sample LowCatLa1302831Y_FD_115313 | JGI IMG/M metagenome (GOLD analysis project Ga0136642, IMG submission 115313) | Freshwater microbial communities from Lower Cathedral Lake, Yosemite National Park, California, USA - 13028-31Y | ecosystem: Environmental > Aquatic > Freshwater > Lake ... | reverse complement strand
CGGTGGCAGCTATATTGTCGCGGATATTAGGGCGCTGGAGGGGGTTTCCGGCGAGCATGATATTTTTGGTAAGGACTCGGAGTGCCGCGGCCCTTTGGATCGCTACCTCACGCTGGATCATGCCGGAGAGGACGCCTAGCTTTAAGACCTCGGAGGGAGAGTCTTCGATCAGCTGTAGTATCTCGTTACGGGATCGACCACGCAGCGCGAGAGCTTCGCCAAGAATGGCTTGGATAGCGGGCAAATCTTCGCTGGGAGTGGCGGCGAGGAGTTCTTTTACCACTTCGTTAGCCTCTTGCCTTGCTGCAACCCGGAAAATAACCGCAGCTTTAAAAGCCCTTTCGCTCTCCCTTTCGGGGAATCTTAAAGCCTCTGCCCAGCGTTTCTGTTGAGAAAGTACCTCCAAGATACGTCCGTAAGCGGCACGTCGGTTTTCGTCCCAGCGATTTTCTTGAAAATTGTAGAGGAAGATAGCGCAGTTGACGGCGTCGAAAGCGGCTAGGTGTTTTTCTTCGAGCCGAGAGAGGACGCGGTCTTTGAAGTATGAGAGATCAAATTCACCGAGCTTGAGCTGACCAGCGGCGAGGCTGCGAGCGGTAGGGGTCTCGGGGTAGACGCGCAGGATGCGTTCAATATTGGCTTGAGAAAGTTTCCAGTGAAACTGGATGTAGTCGTAAGAATACGGGCCTTCGTTGATGTTTACCACGTAGTCGTTCGCACTGCTATAAAGGCGTTTGGCTTCGGCGGCGTCTTCGATCGGATCGAGGGGTGCGGCGAAGGCGAACGCGGGCAAAAGCGCGAGGAACAGGGCGGTAAAAAAGTGCGTCAAAGAGGTGCGCGGCATCATAAAATGAAAAGGCAGACCAGCGACGCTGCGCGGGTCTGCCCTTAAGGTAAATGCGGATTTTTAGAGTTTAAAGCCCGCGGCCGTCGAATCGGCTAGGAACATTTTGACCGTGTCTAGCGACAGGGCGTTGAGTTCGAACCCGATCATTTTCGCGGCTTTGGCCAAAATGTCGTGCGGTATGGTGATGATCGCACAGCCGGCTTCTTCGGCTTGGAACAAGTTGAGGACCTCACGGGTGCTCGCCCAAAGCAGTTCGGCCTTGGGTAGCTCGGTAAGAAGGGCCCCGCTCGCACGCATGATGGGCATTGGGTCAACACCGGTGTCGGCGATACGTCCCGCGAACACGGAGACGACCGACGGTACCGCGGGATTAAGGGCTGCGGCGACTCCGCGAACTTGAGCGAGGGTCAGAAGCGCAGTAACATTGAGTTTAACGCCTTGAAGACCAAGTTCTTTGATGAGCGGAAGACAGGATTCGCCCTTGGAGTTGGTAATTGGAATTTTCGTATAAACGTTGGCGCCCCAAGAGTTGATCATGAGGGCTTGGCGTTTCATGTCGACGATGTCGTCGGTGAAAACCTCAAGGGAGATGGGCTTGGCGGTAACGGTCTGGAGAATGTCTTTGGCAAAAGCTTCGTAATCTTTGATCCCGGCCTTCTTCATCAGACTGGGATTGGTCGTCAGGCCCTTGATGTAGGGCTTGGCGTAGAGTTCTAAAATGCCGGCTTTGTCGGCGCCGTCGGCGTAGAGTTGAACCTTCAGGTCGTTGAGGGATTTCATAATTTGTTGGCTAAAGACTGCATTTCCGCGGCGGGTGCGGGCAAGGATTTAGTGGGTTTTTATGGCCTTTAGAATGATGGCCGCAGCCTCGGTGAAATTTTTTACCGTGTAATCGGGCGCCGCGCGGAGTTCCTCCGTATAACCGAAATCAATGAACACAGTTCTGACTCCCGCGCGTTGACCGCAGTCGATATCGCGCCACCGGTCGCCGATCATCCAGGAGCTCGATAGATCGAGGTTAAGAGATTTTGCAGCATCAGTGAGCATGCCGGGCTCGGGTTTACGTCGATAATCCTCGGGATGTGTATGGCCTTGTCCGGGAGCATAACAAACTTCGATGTGTGCGATCGAGGGCACGTGCTCTCGAAGCCGTGCGTGCATGGATTCGACGACGCTTTGGGCTTGCTCACCGCGGCCGACGTCGGGTTGATTAGTGGCTACGACTAGAACGAAGCCTGCAGCAGCGAGTTGAGCACAGGCAGCAGGCACACCGGGGAAAAGAGCGAACTCCCTAAGCGTGGCAGGCGGGTAGGGTTTGCCGCCGCGAATGACTTGAAGGTTCAACGTACCATCTCGGTCTAAGAAGATAGCGGGACGTAAGGCAGGCATATCCTCAAATAAGAGATGTAAGGCTGCGCTTGGAAAACGATAAAATAAAAAACGCGGCGAGGTGAGCGCCGCGTTTTTTAGAAGAAGTTAATCTTAGCGCGCCGGAGCTGCTACGACCGATTCCCACTTAGTCTGGTTCACTTTCACGTCGGGGTGTGATACCCATAAGTGCCAAACGACGGCCTGGAAGGCCTCAGAGTGCGGGGTGATGTTGTTGGGATTAACGGTCGGGATGATTACACAGGCGTCAGCTTGGGTGGCAGTGTAGCCACCATCCTTACCGACGATACCGATCACGCGTGCGCCGACTTGCTTGGCGAGCTGGATGGCAGAAATGAAGCCAGGGGAGACGTTTTTTTCAAGGTTGCCGCCGCCGACGGAGAGGATGAGCAAAGCGTCTTTGGCGTTAAGGCGGGAGCCACGCAGCCATTCGACGAACACGCTGGCCCAACCGTCGTCGTTGGTGCGGGCGGTTAGTTCGGAGACGTTGTCGGTCGGAGCGTAAACTTCGAGGCCCGCGATTTTACGGAAGTCGTTAACGGCGTGGGAGGCGTTAGCCGCGCTTCCGCCGACGCCGAGGATAAAGAGACGGCCGCCACGCTTGCGGACGCCAACGAGTTCCTGTGCGCCTTTCTCAATGGCAACAGGATCAAGTTTGGCGACGATTTCTGCGGTCTCTTTCAGGTGTTGGATGGCGTAGGACATGAGATTAGTAAAAGGTTAGTGAGCGTAAAATGAGTCTAAGTGGCGAGTACGAGTTTTGGACGCGTTTTTTGCCCGTTGCGGCAAATTTAGTATCAGGAAAATTTCCCTGAGCGCAGAAGTACATCGAGTTCAGCGAGGCCTTCGTGGGAGCCTATCTCATAAAAACGTTCGCCGATTTCGTAACCGGCCAGCTGATGCCGAGCGACGAGGGCTTTTTGCACTTCGGCTAGGTCGACGACAGCATCACGCGGGAATCCATCAAAGGCGGTGGCGCGAAAAAGTCCCAGTCCGTAGTCAATATGATGCATAGAGGGAGTCTTGTTTTTTTTGTCGTAGACTTGGATTTCTCCCTGAGTAAATTCTACATTACTTGCGTCGTAACGCTCATGGTTTTCAAATACGGTCATCAGCCCGAGGCGGCCGGATTTTTGGAAGTGTTCTCCGACGGCGAGATAGTCGATCGGCAGAAAACTGTCGCCATAGAGCACGTAAAACGCGTCGCCTAGTTTAGGTAGCGCTTGAATAAGTGCGCCACCGGTGCCGAGGAGTTTAGGGCCATCGAAAGAGTACTGAATGTTGATACCCCATTTTGAACCGTCGCCGTAAAGCTCGACGATTTTTTCGCCGAGATAACCGACGCAAAGTACGATGCGAGTGAGTCCGGCTTTTTTGAGCAGGCGGATCTGATGCGAGAAAAAAGGTTCACCGGCAACTTCGATCAGGAGCTTTGGAACCTTTTCAGTGATAGGGCGCAGACGTGTGGCGAGTCCGCCGGCGAGCAGAGCGACGGGAAGTTGCTTGGAGGGCGCTACGGACATAAAGGTTGAAACAGATTTCATGGGTTTCAAATAAGCACTCAGCTTACGGGTGCCTTCCAAAACCGTTTTATTTTAATTTATACCTTGGCCTAGAATTAGTTAAAAAGCCCTTCATCCTAGGTCACTGGCCAATTTATTATGTCAGAAAGCAGCGATAAATTGTCCGAAGATTTTAGAGAATGGGAATTAGTGAAGCAGCCCTACCTAGGGCGGCGTTAGTTCTGTGCGACGACTTTGGTGCCCTCGAAGTCGAATCGGAATCGTACTTCTTGCAGGCCCTTTTCACGCATCGCGTGTCGGAGCTTTTTCTTGTCACCCGCGTAAAACATCAGAAACCCTCCCCCCCCGGCTCCGATGAGTTTACCTCCGATGGCGCCGTTGGACATGGCGTGATCGTACCAGTCATTGATTACAGTGTTACTCATGCCGGCGCTGCGGATTTTCTTGCGCTGCCAATGTACGTCCATGAGACGGGCGAATTCTTCTAGGTTGCCGGTTTCTAGGCATTCGAGAGATTTGTAGCCGAGCTCTTTGGTGAAGTGCATGTTGTCGAGCATCGTCTGGTCGTTGCTCTTGGACTTCTCATTTTGATCTTTGAGGATCGCCGAGGCGCTCCGTGAGTATCCGGTGAAAAACAGGAGGAGGTTGTCCTCGAGGTTGAAGAGCGTCTCCTCAGAAATACGCGCGGGGCGGTATTCAACGCGTCCGTCTTTGTGAAATGTGAAGGCGGTGATGCCTCCAACGGCGGCAATGTATTGATCCTGTTTCCCAATGGGTTCGCCAAGTTTGTTAAGCTCGATGTCGCAAGCTTGCTCGGCGAGTTCGGCCGGGGAGATGAGACTCTTCTTGGAGGTGTGCAGCGCTTTGAGGAGCGCAGTAGTGAAACTCCCGGAGGAGCCGAGACCGGTGCCGCCTGGGATGTCGGCCATCGATGTGAGTTCGATGTGAGGGTCGGTAACCCCTGTGAGCTTCATCGCTTCTCGGACGATCGGATGCTCTATCTGGTCCACATGATCGGCACGCTCTAATTTAGAATATTTTACGATGATTCCCGGTTGAAACGTGCGGTGCTGCGTGAGATAGACGTATTTGTCGATGGCCGCCGCGACTAGAAATCCGCCGAACTCGCGGTAGTACGAAGGTAGGTCGGTGCCGCCGCCGCCAAGTGAAACGCGCAGGGGTGAACGGGTGATAATCATGAAAGGATATGTGAGTAAAAATTTAGACGGAAGACAATCGGGGATTAGAAACCCGCTACCGATACGGGAAATCCGCTCTTAGCGTAAATCGCCTCGACGATTTCGAGGGTGCGGATGCCTTCACGCAAGCCAGGAGCTGGTTCACGAGCGAGGCGGATGTCCTCGAGGAAGGCCCGGGTTTCATCTCCCCAGGAATCGTCTCCCCTCACGTATTCAAAAATAGTGGTCTCTGGCGGCCCCATCTCCGGCAGCATCTTATAATAACTAAGTCGTTCGGGCCCGTAGCTGCCGCCTAGACCATCGATCGCTAGCTTGGCGTCTCGGCCGTAAATTTCTAGCGAGAAAAGGTTTTTCCACTCAGAACAACTAGCGTGGAGCCAAGCAGTTTGGCCGGTCGGGGTGCGCAGGCTAAGGAAGGCATTGTCGTCGACCTTCATATCCCAAAACGACGTGGTAGCATGGCCCTCAACCGTAGCGAAATCGCCGAGGAACCAGCCGGCGAGATCGATTAAATGCACACCTTGGTCAATGAGTTCGCCGCCACCGGAGAGTGCGGGATCGGCCCGCCATTCCCGGTCGTAACCTTTGCGCCCGCCGTGTCCATAGCGTGCCCTAAGAAACATGAGTGGACCAAGGGCCCCGGATTCAAGTAACAAACGGGCTTTTTGCAGGGCGGGATGGAAACGGTGGTTGTAGCCGATACGGACGCGAGCGCCAGTTTTGGCGGCTGCAGATTGAATGGTGCGCAGTTGAGCGACGTTCAGCGCGCCTGGTTTTTCCACGAGCACATGTTTGCCGGCTTTGACGGCGGCGAGCGTAATCGGGGCCAGGGCGGCATTAAGGGTGGCCACAATGACAGCATCAATAGCGGGGTCGGCTAGAACGGTTGCGTAATCTGTGGAAGAGGTGCAACCGGGCACCAACTGGGCGAGGCTGGCGGCGCGGGCGGCGTCTAAGTCACACGTAGTTCGTAGCATGACCCCGGGAATTTTACGGAGAGCCTCAGCGCGTTTACGCCCAATGAGACCGCAGCCGATTATGGCAAAGCCAGTGGGATGTGAAGGGTTTACGTTGGACATGGATGTGACTTGAGTAACCCTGGCTTGTGTGACGGGGGATTGTCGAGTCTGGGGGTAGCTTTAAGGCTAATGGATGGTTTTCTGATAAAGAGCCCCATCAATATGCGATACATGCAGTAAGGCTTTCCTCTTATTAATTTTGTGCTGGTTAATATTTTTGCTTTCAAGAATAGTTGGTCAACGAGAGCCGTTAGACCGCCTTAACATTTTAATTTATCCTGATTAGCAGAAGGTGAAGGCTTAGATAACGGGCTAGGCTTAAGACTTGAGGCATTCGACCCAGTACGTACAAACATGTGCATGAAAGACCCAAAGCATGCTTATTTTGGCACGGCTGCAAAATTCATGCGCTTTGCAGTGGTAGGCCTTCTAGTGATGGGTGTTTTCATGGCGCTGAATTGGTTTTTAGGTAAATTTATCGCCGAACAAGCTGCTTTCTTATGTGCCTATCCACCAGCGCTTTTATTGCATTTTTATTTAAATAAAAATTGGACCTTTAAAAACCGCGAAAAAGTTAACCATCAGCAATTAGTGGCTTATACGGTGACTGTTTTGGTTACTTTCATTATCCAATGGTGCGTTTTCAGCCTTATCCGTAGGTGGACGTCTTGGCCTACATGGATCGCGGCTGGTGCTGCCAACGTTGCGCAGATGACGGTTAGCTTTTTAATGATGAAATTAAGGGTTTTCGTGGGTAGTACGTCAAAAACTAGAGCCTAAATGCCGAATTGCTGATGTTGAATGATTTTTATTCAAAATATAAACAACGATTACGTGTATATATTGTTGAATTTACTATGATCAAGAACCTAGCGGATTTGATCGTATTTGCTGGTAAATGACTTTGGCTACCCTATCAGGTTTGAAAATAACGAGGATTCTAGATTGGTGAAATTGCGTGGATCATGGTATTCGACTGTGCTAGACTGTGCTAGTTCTAATGACATTAAGGTTTCCTAAATAATGCAAAACGACCGTCTTGCGCGTAGAGTTTATAGTCCCAATATTTGGCAACGTTCGTATGGCCTTCACCTTGGTCTAATAAAACCCAGATCGGCTTAGGTCTGCCATTGAGGCGAACCTCCCAGAACAGATCTTGGTAGGCGACGTATCTGAATAAAAAAGTAGAGGCGATCGTTGGTTCTCCAGGTAGCCGCGACTTTTCATAAACTGCGTAGAGTTTGTCAGCACGTTTACGGTCATCCGGTTTGATCTCAGAGCTGCTCTGCATGCGATAAAATTCGGTGCTATGCTCTGCTAATCCGCACTCCCATATTGCAATAAAAAGCGTGAGTACAGTAGCGCCGCCGGCAAAAATTAACAATTGCTTGCGGGGTCTTGCGGCACTGCCAGTAGTAAGGAAGGAATATGCAGAAGCGAAGCCAATTGCTGCAGTTACTTGGAAAAATGCCAATGAGGGGGCAAGGCGCGGTGCCCACATCAGATCGTCCTGCATTAACCAAGCCACTACGGATGTGACTAACCCCAAAAACAAGAATTGGGGTCGCAAAATAATTGTTCCGCAAGTGATAGCAAAACTGACACTTAACCACTGTTGCATCTGTTCTGAGCGAAGCCAATCTTTGCACATTATACAAACATAAGCCACAAGACTTGTGACGTTGTTCACCGGATAGTTATCCTTGAAACTAATACGCTTAAAGTTTCCGGGTGAATACCCTGTTACGGGCTGATTTTGCAAAATATAAATAAAGATCGGAAGGGCTAATAAAGCTAGGCCAATTACGACAAGTGCCGGACGGTTAATTGATCCAAAGCAACTTTTCCAAGAAACTTTAGATGATTCAAATTTTTTGCGGAAGAAATCCTCCACTAAAATGACGGCAGCAATTGCCGCAACGAGAAGAGGGGCCTCTTCTTTCATCGAAAGCAGGATGATGGCGCAAAGTAATGTGCCCGTCCACTGCCGTATTAGAAGAAAGTAGGTTAGCCATAAGCCAACTGCGGGCATCAACAGCTCGATGTGAAATCCATAGGGAGTATCTTGATAAATATGAACTGACAGTGGCATCAAAATTGTGACTGCAGAACCGATACAGGCTAAGCCTATTGGAACTGCAAACAAGCGTAAGATTTTGGCAAAAGCTATGAACGCCGAGGCCATCGCTAGCGCCAGAACAAGCAATAGCCCGGCAGGTCCGAACGGCAGTACGAAAATCGAAAGCGCAGGACTTAAAAAATAGGTATGAATTGAAAGATGATTGCCGTAGCAATTGTCCTCCAAAAAATGCCCCTTAAGCCACGAGGTGGCAAGTTGGGCAAATTGAAACAGGTCGGAGGTATAGGCTAAGTCCCTGTAATTAATTAATTTGTAGAATAACGCCCATAAAAATATTAAAATAGAGAAAATTAATATCAGCAGTGTTTCACGGTGCGTAGTCTTGCTGCTTGGTGGTTTAGTAACCAGGGAACGGACTGATTTAAACATCGAAAGTATTTTTGGCAGACCTAGTTAGTGTTTTCCGACATAAAATGTAATGGGTATTGTTTGTTGCCATTATGCATACCATAATCATTTGGGCTTTGCGATATATTATGCGGCATGTCTTGTGATGGACTGATTTTTAATACTTTATATGGTTGAATGTAGCGGAATATATGGCTCAATTAAATTATATAATAAACACGTTGGGTTTAGGAATTTATTTGGCTGGTGCAGAATGTTGATGATAAATTGAGGGATTTCAATAATTCTGGAAAAAGCACATTTCTGGCATTCTTTTAATAAAAAATATTGGATCTTTAATTGTACATAATTGATTCGCTGTCTGTTTGATCTAGCGATCGACTGGGCTTGCCATAGGTCTGAAAATAAGTCAGGAGTAACAAAATAAAAAGTGCTGGAAATTTTGTCTCCTGGAATGGCCATGGTTCAATTATTGAAGAGTGACTGATCGATACTCCGCAAAATAAAGTCAGTGCTATTCCTGTGATACTCCGTAAACGGCCTTGTTCTAAGTAGCTTTCGCAATATAGATATAAATTAATCATTAAAGGCAGTACATAAATTACCAATTTGTAATCATGGCTGGTGGAACTAATTGCACCCATTACCGGGAAGGAGATCGCTGCTATTATAATCCACCTGCGAGCTTTTGGTTCTAGATTATTGACTCGTATGACACCATGTAGCCAGATCCCAATTACTATAAAAGTTAATGCTCGTGAAGCCCAGCTCTGAACCTGCTCGGATTGCGCTGGGGGAAATGTCGGTGTGATCACTTGATTGACATACGAAAATATAGAATGATTCCCTGGCCAACAATATGGAGTGTTCATGTAACCAATAATTTGGCCAAAAAAAGCTTTTGCATTACTGATTCCGAATGTTAAAAACATAGCTATATTTATAGTTGCGATGGGGATGAGCGCGCGCCGTCCAAAGTGCAGTAGTGGTATGAGAAGCAGTATTGCCGGATATATTTTCAGGTGTGAGGCAGCGGATAGTAAAACGATCGGTATAAGGACTCTGTTTGGAAAAAATATTATACTAGTTAATGCGGAAATTGCTAGAAATAGAGTATAGCTATCAAAGTTTCCGCGCTCCATTGCGAATTCAATGCCGTAGCTGTGTAGCTGTCCCGATAAAGTAGTGATCGTGATAAGTGCTACCAATGCTATAAAATAAATTTCAGGAGTTTTTTTGCTGATTGATTCTTTGCTGGAGTTGTAGAGACAGAGGCCTATCAGGCAGATGCTGGAAAAATTAATTGTGAGTAGTATCCAGTATTGGACTAGGTAAGCCGATCTCGGTGAAATCCAAGTGAATGGATAGAAAAAAACTGCGGCGAATGGCGGCGGTGGATAAGCTATTTTAGTTCCGTAAGGATTCAGGCCGTGTGTAATTTGCTTCGCTCCTTCCATTAGGATCCGTAGATCGGCACCCGGGTCGTTTAATGTAGGAACAGTCGCTGGGTATGCCCAAGTATTAGTGTTGGATAGACCGTGTATATTTAAATGATTGAGGACTGCGTCGGATAATAATCCAAGCAGCAAAAGAAAGCTGATGACTGTAAACCTCTTTGTTGTAATGGTTGAAATTGAAAAAGACATAAATGTTATTTTGAATTTATTAGATCTTGAGATAATTTTAATTTTCTAAATTATAGAAAAAGCTTTTGATGGATTTTAATTTGGGCTTAGTTGGGTTGATTATTTTTTAAATCTTAAAATTCTGAAAAGCTCGACCTGCTGTATGATTCATGTAGATTTATTGTGTTTATAAGTAATTAAAATTGCTATCTGGCGAGCTAGTGGATAAATTAATATAACGCTGAGTAAGTTCCCGAAGGGAACTTCCTGGTCAGATTTCGATGCTAGTTGCCAGAAGATTATGCAGAGTGTGCTAATCGAGTATATGGCCCAAATTTTCTCACGCCAATCAACCGAATATAGTTTTTGGGCAAGGTATGGTAAGGTCCAGATTAAAAAAATGAGTCGATAAGACCAATTCGTTCCAATTAAAAATGTGCTTATGTATATCATTGCACCGGCTATGAATAACCGCACTAACTTAATCTCGTGATTTGTTTGTAGTCTCTGGGCGCTTCCATGACATTCTTTGTTTCCAGCCCGCCAGGCCATAGCAATCATCATTATTATTATTATGCGCATTACGCTCTGTCTGTGATCTTTATTTGATATCCATTCTGGTGAACTAAATAACTGATGGGATGACGATTTCCAATAAGTAGATAATTTTTCAGCAGCAATAGTTGCGCCATATGCCGGATGTGATCCTTGGGCGGTTTTGTGGAGCGCCGCCTGAACGTCATGACGAGTAGCGGCAATATATAAAATAAATATTAGACTGAGTCCCAGGGTCAATTGCCACGATTTTTTCTTTAGATTATTTAGGTTCACTGCAAAGCACACTGCGGGAAATAACTTCAGCATGGCGCCAAGTAAAAGCACTAACGATGGCCACATGTCACGCCAGCCGGGTTTAGGATTTGCGATTAAAGCAGGCGTTAGTAGAGCAAAAATCAGCATATCGCTGTTGCCGCGTTCTAGCGCAAGCCAGACTGCCGGGGATGTAGTGATTATTAAAACTATCAGTCGGGTCCAGCCGGGTGCGTGTGCTATTGTGGCGCAAATCGCTGCTAGAAAAAACATAGCCCATGTTGCACCCAGCCATTTCGCGTCTGAGCTGCGGAGTCCGAATTTAGCTCCAACCAACCAGAGCCGCGGATAATTGTATAATGGTGGATCCTTATCTTCACGTAAGGGATCGCGCCCAGCTACCGTCTCATCCCATCCCTCTGTGATTGCAAGCAAGTCTGCATGCGGTGGCCACATAGGGAACGGAATTATTTGGGCCCAAGTCTTATGATTTACTTCATTTTTTGAGGTCCAAACTACGAACAGCCATTGCACGCTGAGCGTAAGAATAACCAGCAACATGGTTCCATGGGGTGTTGCTGCAAAAAGTTTTTTAGAAAAACTCATGTTTAATACTTTTTGACCATATTTTAAAAATATATTAAGGTTGTTGTTTAGGAAAACCGATTGGTCTACGCCCGCTATCTTTTAAGTGATACTCGTAAACCCAGTGTAGATCAGTATGATTATAAAATCTATAAAAAGCATGTTCCGATACTTTTAAGGGATTATTGAAAATTGGTCCGAATGTGATCAGAGCATTGCCTGTACAGGTTATGCCCACGGCTAGTAATACAGTAGATTTTCGTGGCCAATCTAAAGCAGGAAGTGCTTGCCACCATCGTGCTGCAAAAAAGATTAAGGCTGGAAATACAGGTTGATAAATTCGAGAAATCCAGGTTCCGCGCATGACCCAGGTTGATGTACCATAATAATCGGGTGCTAGATTATTGAAAAGAAATAAACTCACAGTGACTATTAGGAGTGCAATCTCGGATGGTGCAAAACGAATGCGTGAAGTTACTGGATTAATTGCAAGGAGGGCTAAGAATAGTGCAGGTATGAAAATGAAGTTCGAGCCAAACCAGACGTCGAGACCGACGTTGGGAAAATCTGAGGCGTAATTGAACCAGTACGTCTTGTCTTGAACATTCAGGTAAGAATCTATAACTGCACGATAACTTACCGTATTGGAATTTTCGAGATCTTGGCCAAGTGCTAGTTTGAGGTAAAGTAACCAGCTTAGACTTGGTATTATCTGGAGTGCTGCACTTAGTGTTGCTGCTCCAGCTCGCCGTTTCCATATCAACAGCAGTAGGGCTGCTGGTAGAAAGTATACCACCAAATCATAGCTCAAATATGCTATTCCCATCGAGAAGGATACGAAACATAGTGGCCAAATCTTTAGATTGGGGAGATCTATTAACGCAATCATCAAGATTAGGCTTAGCGGAAAGATTGAAGCGTAAGGGTAGGGTAAACCGCCCCAGTACATAGATCCGGGGTAGAGCGCTAGTAGCCAACACGCAAAAATAGCCCCTTTCTCGCCAATCCGATTTCTTAGTAAGAGCATTGAGCAAGCGAATGCGGCTACATTAAAGACAATGCTTGCAATTGTCCCTCCTATTTCAAACCCGCCAATCTTCATGAATGGCCATGCTAGTACGTTGTAAAGAATACGGCGCATGAGAATTGTATTATCCCAAACGCTTCGCGGTGCTCCGTCTATAAAATCAAATAGGACTCGAAAATACTCATGATCTATATTATAGAGATAGCCGGTTTCTTTGGCTACATGACCGAAGTGAGTGTTGCCATAGGGAGCTAATGTTCCTGTGTTGCAATATAATCCGGCCACTAATAGGCATGATGCTCCCGTGAGATGCCAGCGCCATCTACTGGAAGTCGACTCAACTCGTTTTTGAGTTAAAGTGGTTGTGATAGGTCGGGGTTTTTTCCAGTTTAAAAAAATTAGACTAAGTACTGAAAATGTAAAAACTAGCGCTGCACAGTAGCCTATCTTTCTGGTATAATATCTCGGAGATAAGACCGCATAAACGCGACCGTTCGTTCTAGGATCTGTATTGTCGCTTGAAGAAAATATGATTCGACCAGGTTCATGATTCCATCGCCCGCCTCCAACTATTTTAACTTCTTCAATTCGTAATAAATGGTTCCGCATCACATATGCGTTGTTGTTTTCCAAAAGCTGTATTTGGCTGCGTGGTTTCCATAATATGTCAGGTTCGCTGTGATCAAATTTGTAAACATAAGCAAAGGACTTTTCACTCGTCAGTGGGGAAATGTCTTTAGGATTTAGTTCAAATCTTGTAGGCGGAATTATCGTAACACCGTAATTATGGAAAAGAACCATGAAAGCTAGGAGTGCAATAGCGCCTAGGACAAGGTTTTGGGCCGGTTTCGCTGACTGACTCCAGAGACGCGTTATGATCGCTTTTACTGGAGGTAAAATTTTAAAATATTCCATATAAATCTACCCTTAATTACGTGCTTAATTATACGTATCTTTGGATTGAAAATAGCTTAAAGCATTAATTTTTTCTTGGTAATTTATCAGTGCAAAAAAAAATTTGCATATATTAAAATCAACAATTTTAAATAGTCGATCCTGAAAAACGCCCATTTACACCGCGCCGCATTTTCGATCGTTGGATAATTTCGGTAAAAGCGATTCCAGGAGTTGAAACAAAATAGGCCAAAGGAAGCCCATGAGCTTCCCGAAGTTCATCGCCGCAGCGCTCAGGATGGCATTGATGGAGTCACCGAGGGTGCCGCGGAGCTGATTTCGGTCGAGGCGGTGATCCGTTTTGAGGTGTCCAATCGTAGGTTCAACTGCGGCTCTACGTTTCATCCAGCGCCAGATCCGTTTCGGGGTTTCACCTCGCCGGCGCTTATCGACGATCACCCCGTGATCGCCTCCGTAGTTGTGGCCCCGGTAGCCCATGTCGACGTGAACCGTTTTCTCACTCGGTTTTTTAATACAAAGACGCTCCACCTGGTCTATCTGTTGTTGGAGGGTGTGCCCGTCGTAAGGATTACCTGTTATACACAAAGCCCCCAGCATCCATCCGCCTTTACTAGTCACCGCTACACTCACCTTCTGCCCAAACTCGTATTTCTGACCGGCTTTGCCTTTT
>Ga0136642_1000885_pt1 | contig 14099 bp, 15 predicted proteins | sample LowCatLa1302831Y_FD_115313 | JGI IMG/M metagenome (GOLD analysis project Ga0136642, IMG submission 115313) | Freshwater microbial communities from Lower Cathedral Lake, Yosemite National Park, California, USA - 13028-31Y | ecosystem: Environmental > Aquatic > Freshwater > Lake ... | reverse complement strand
CTTTACGAAATCTGAGAGTTCAACAAGGGACATTTCCTTGAATTGAGCCATGAGATCATCTTGTGAGAGCTTTGCCATTTTTATTTCTCCTTATAGTTTCTTAAATTTATCCTGCTGGGGTTTCGGTTGCTTCAGCGGCTGGTGCCTCTGCAGCGCTTTCTTCAACAACTGGAGCTGCTTCTTCTACAACTGGGGCTGCTTCTTCTACAACTGCTTCAGCAACTGGTGCTGATTCGGTTGGAGCTTCTGCTACTGGTGCTGGAGTTTCTGCAGCAGGCGCTGCTGGAGCACCGGCTTCCAACTTGATGCGAAGTGCATCGAAGGTACGTGCGGCCTTGGCCATTGTGCCCTTCATTGCACCAGCGAGCTTGGACAGGAGAACCTCACGGGACTCGAGATCTGCAAGCTTCATAATCTCTGCAACAGTGACTGACTTTCCTTCGAAGATTCCACCCTTGATAACAAGGTATGGATTCTCTTTCTGGAAGTTCTTCAGGCTCTTTGCTGCATCAATCGGATCACCCTTGATAAAGGCAACTGCAGAAGGACCGGTGAGAAGATCATCAGAGATCTCAACGCCAGCATTCTTTGCAGCAATCTTGGTCAAGGTATTTTTTACGACCGAATACTTGGTTGTTGCACCAAGTGAACGGCGAAGTTCTTTCATTGAGGTCACGGAAAGTCCGCGATACTCAGTCAGAACAGTTGCTGTTGCTGAACGGAAATCTTCCGTTAGCTCAGCTACTGCTGCTGCTTTATCAGAACGAGCCATTGTGGCTACCTTTCATTAGTTACTACGTCTTGTGCATTTTTGGTGCATTTGTCTTGGTCTTACGGTTCACGTTAACCCGCCGAAAATTAAAAAATCCCCGGCGCATAAATGCGCACGAGGGTTATCTCATGTGCACCTATGCGGGCTGCGATCTCTCGCAATTAACTTCTGGTCCGGGCTTTGGGGCCTGGTCCAAAAGACCTGCAGTCTTTGGTGAAGTGACAAGGGTAAGCGGTGAGGCTTACCCGAGTCAAAATCAGGTGTAGCTGGTGGTACTAGTTGGCGTCTACGTTCTCGCGGATGATATTTGGATCAACTGGAACGCCAGGTCCCATCGTTGTTGAAATAACAGCCTTGCGGATGAAGCGACCCTTAGAGGAGTTTGGCTTAGAGCGCATAACTTCTTCGAGAGCTGCTACATAGTTTTCAGCCAATTGTTGCTCGGTGAAAGATGACTTACCGATGATGAAGTGAAGGTTGGAGTTCTTATCAACGCGGAATTCGATCTTTCCACCCTTGATATCTGTAACAGCCTTTGCCACATCGGTGGTTACGGTTCCGGTCTTTGGATTAGGCATCAAACCGCGTGGTCCAAGAACCTTTCCAAGACGACCGACCTTACCCATTAATTCTGGTGTAGATACGACAGCGTCGTAATCCAAACGACCCTTAGCAACTTCATCGATCAATTCATCAGCGCCGACAATGTCAGCACCAGCAGCGCGTGCTTCTTCAGCGCGCTCTCCGCCTGCGAATACGAGAACGCGGGCAGTCTTACCGGTTCCGTGTGGCAGGTTGACGGTTGAACGGATTGCTTGATCAGCCTTCTTTGGGTCTACGCCCAAGAGAAGTGCAACTTCAACAGTTGCGTCGTACTTAGTTGTAGTTGTCTCTTTAGCCAACTTAACTGCTTGTGAAGGTGTGTAGAGATTCTTGAAATCAATCTTCTCTGCCGCTGCCTTGTATTTCTTACTGCGCTTCATTTCTTCTCCTGTTTCTCTCACTCCATATATCTATGAAGAGATGAGAGTCGGGTTGTGGTTAGCGGACCAGCGAGGTCCTCCCACTCTTATCTGGAACTTTTCCAGTTAAGAATTCTTACTTTTTATTAGGAAACTGTGATTCCCATTGAACGAGCTGTTCCAGCGATAATCAAACTTGCAGCAGCAAGGTCGTTAGCGTTGAGATCTGACATCTTAAGTGTTGCAATCTCTTCAACTTGTGCTTGAGTGATATTTGCAACCTTGGTCTTGTGTGGAACTGGTGAACCCTTTTCGACGCCAGCAGCCTTCAAGATTAGACGTGATGCTGGTGGAGTCTTGGTGATAAATGTGAATGAGCGATCTTCAAAGACGCTGATCTCAACTGGGATGATCTGACCCTTTTGGCTTTCGGTTGCAGCGTTGTATGCCTTAACGAAGTCCATGATGTTAACGCCATGCTGACCAAGGGCTGGACCCACTGGTGGAGCTGGTGTTGCTGCGCCTGCCTGGATCTGCAACTTAATGAGCGCAGTGATCTTCTTCTTTGGTGCCATTTTTTATCTTCCTTTTTCTCGGGTCTTAAAGCTTCTGAACTTGGTTGAATGCCAACTCGACAGGTGTCTCGCGACCAAAGATGGATACCAATACCTTGAGCTTTGCTTGCTCTGGCATGATTTCGGAGATTGATGCTGGCAAGGTTGCGAATGGACCGTCCATAACAGTGACAGATTCGCCGATTTCGAAATCGACCATCTTGATATCAATCTTGTCGGACTTCTTCTGCGGACGTGGCGCAAGAATATTTTCAACTTCTGGAAGTGTCAATGGTGATGGGTGGTGTGCATTTCCTACGAAACCTGTGACGCCTGGTGTGTTACGTACACATGACCAAGACTCATCAGTGAGATCCATGCGAACAAGGACATAACCAGGGAATACATTGCGCTTGACCTGCTTGCGCTGGCCATTCTTAATCTCAGTAACTTCTTCTTCTGGAACCTCAATCTGGAAAATGTACTCTTCCATGTTGAGCACGTTCTTGCGGTTCTCGAGGTTAGCCTTAACCTTCTTCTCAAAACCTGCGTATGAGTGGACTACGTACCAGTCGCCAGGTGCGTTGCGAAGAGCGGCGCGGAATTCTGCATTCTCATCGTTCTCTTCTTCAACTTCTTCTGCATTTTCGCCAGCTTCTTCAGCAGCAATTTCGATGACAGCGCTATCAATAGCTGCGAGCGCGTCAGGAGTACCGACCTCTTCGTCAGCTACGAGTGTGTCCACAACAACGTCGTTGACGATGCTTGGAGCAGATGAATCGGCAGCGTTAAGTGCAGCCTCGAACTCGTCCACGTGATTCTCTACATTCTCAGTCACTTAACTGCCCCTTAACCAAATACCCAGAAGACGACCTTTGTCAGCACTACATCGAGCAGTGAGACAACGGTGATAATGAATGCTACGAAGACCAACACAACAGATGTGTAGGTGGTGAGCTGCTTGCGAGTTGGCCACACAACCTTGCGAAGTTCGGAGATTACTTGGCGATAGAAAAGGCCAATGCGCGCGAGGAGGCCTAAGCGCTTCTCGTCGTTCTGCTTCTCATCAGCCACGCGAACTACCTCTTCTTTTCTGATCGATACATCTTCTATTACTTCTTAAATGCCTTGCAGGGCAGGAGGGACTTGAACCCCCAACCGCCGGTGTTGGAGACCGGAACTCTGGCCAGTTGAGCTACTGCCCTTCAGGCGTTACGAAGGCATGACTAAGCATGACCCTTTGCAAGCGCCAGAACGGGAAGTGTAGAGCCCCGCATGGGTGTGAGCAAAACTGAGTAATTGGCGGAGCTGAGCCCATGCGTGGTTTGGCATACTGAGCCCATGAGTTCAGAGCCAAAGCCCCGTATTTCTCGCCGGATTGCTGCGATTGCAGAGTCGGCCACGCTGGCCGTCGATAGCAAGGCTAAGGCGCTCAAGGCCGCGGGTCGCCCAGTTATCGGCTTCGGTGCCGGCGAACCTGATTTCCCTACTCCTAACTACATCGTTCAAGCCGCGATTGATGCCGCGTCAAAAGTTGCGAACCACCGTTACACCCCAGCTGGTGGACTTCCTGAATTAAAAGAAGCAATCATCGCTAAAACAAAGCGTGACTCCAACTATGAAATTACCGCAGATCAAATATTGGTTACCAATGGTGGAAAGCAAGCGGTCTACCAATCTTTCGCATCAATTATCGATCCAGGCGACGAAGTACTTCTCCCCTCTCCGTACTGGACCACGTATCCCGAATGCGTCGCTCTCGCTGGCGGAAAATCTGTTGAAGTCTTTGCCGACGAGACTCAAAACTATTTAGTAACTGTTGAACAACTCGAAGCTGCGCGCACGCCAAAGACTAAAGCGCTCTTGTTCTGCTCCCCTTCAAATCCAACTGGTTCTGTCTATTCACCCGAGCAAGTTAAAGCGATTGGTGAATGGGCGCTCGCACATGGCATCTGGGTTATCTCTGACGAAATTTATGAACACCTTCTTTATGATGGCGCGAAAGCTCCTAGCCTTCCTGTACTTGTTCCTGGAATGGCAGATTCGACCATCATCATCAATGGCGTAGCAAAGACTTATGCAATGACAGGTTGGCGCGTCGGCTGGATGATTGGTCCTAAGGATGTCATTAAGGCAGCGACTAACCTGCAATCACATTTAACTTCCAACGTCTCTAATATTTCTCAGCGCGCCGCGATTGCCGCACTCACTGGTGACTTATCTGCGGTCCACGAGATGGGCGTTGCCTTTGATCGTCGCCGTAAGTTAATGGTAAAAATGTTGAACGAGATTCCTGGTGTTTCCTGCCCAACACCGACTGGTGCTTTCTATGTTTATCCATCTGTTAAAGGCATCTTGGGCAAGGAAATTCGTGGCAAACGCCCACAGACCTCCGCCGAACTCGCAACTTTAATTCTGGAAGAGGTGGAAGTTGCAGCCGTTCCCGGTGAAGCATTTGGCCCATCCGGATATCTGCGCTTCTCTTATGCAACCAGCGATGAAGATATCGTTGAAGGAATTACCCGAGTTGCAAAGTTGTTGGGCGAAGCTAAGTAACCCTAGAAATTAAAGTTCGACCCCAATAAGTCGCACTTCTGGTTCTAACGTAATCCCAAATTTATCGCGCACTTTGGCGCGGGCACTTCGTGCAAGCTCGATTAAGTCATCCGCGGTAGCGCTGCCAGAATTGGTAAGTGCGAGAACATGTAACGGTGAAATCTGTGCGCCATGTAATTGATCGCCTTTGAGTACTCCTGCGTGCTCCATTAACCACGCAGCTGATGTCTTTACATCGCCATTAGGTTGTGGCCAGCGCGGAGCATCTGCAGGAAGTTTCGCAGCATCTTCCGCACTCAAAATTGGATTGGTAAAGAAAGATCCTGCTGACCAGTTGTTCTGACCAAGGAGCATGCCCTTGCGTTTACGCAATTTCATTACAGCTGCACGCACTTCGCTAATAGGTGCTCGAGCACCTATCTCAACGCCTAACTCCTTTGCTAATTCTGCATAACCCACAGGCAAAGACATCTCACCATTACGCAAGTGGAAGGTAACATCGAGAACTACGTAACGTGGCGACTCTTTTTTGAACTTAGAATTGCGATACGAGAAATCGCATTGGTCGGCGGTAAATGTGACCACTTTCTTCTCAGTTCGGTCGTAGGTGCGAAGTCGTGCGATTACTTCGCCAACCTCATGGCCATATGCGCCAATATTCTGAATCGGAGATCCACCAATGGTTCCGGGAATTCCGCTCAGCGATTCGAGATTTGCTAAGCCCTTTTCAATAGTAAAGACAACGAATTGATCCCAATCTTCGCCAGCTGCGACAGTAAGTAAGCCACCGCTGCACGCATCTATTTCATAACTATTACCCTTAGTTTCAACAAGTACAACCGTTCCTTGAAAACCCTCATCGCCTACAAGAACGTTAGAGCCACCACCCAGAATAAGTAGAGGTTCATTGCTGGAATCAGCATCTACTATTGCGGCGATTAGTTCTGCTTCGGTTGTCGCTCGAATTAATTTTTGTGCTGGCCCACCCACATGAAGCGTGGTGAAGTTCGATAACGACTTAGGGCTCATGGGTTAAGGCTAACGCCGAGGCGAGAGAATCTCATTCTTTCCGCGGAAGAGATCGAGAATCCGGTCGTAATTCTTCTTGCTCTGCTCTTCACGATATGCCTCATCAGTGTCGTAATAGCCATGATGGCGTTCCTGCTTAAGCGGCAGATCCATCTGCCAGAGACGACCTTGTGCTTGGCGGAGTTTTAATGAAAATTCCATATCTGCATTGCGGTAATACACGGCGCGAATATTGAAGGCATTTGCTTCAAGTGCGGCATCTCGGTTCATGCCGAAGAAATAGCCAAAGAGAACGTCGACTTCGCCTGGACCTTTATCGTCCACACTGCGCCATTCATCTTCGGTATTTACTAAACCTCCACGCCATCCCACTGCCATGAACTCGCCCTCGCGCAGTTTTGTGAGCGTTGGAGTTACGGCATCACCGGTGAAATGAGTAGATGGATCCATCAGAATTACATATGGAGCTGGTGCAGATTTAAGGAGTGCATTTGCGGCTTCGCCCCAACCGACGCCACCAGTTATTTGAATCAGGTAAGTGCGTTCATCAATCTCGGCTTCCAGCGCAGTGACGTCATGCTCGCCACTAATAATTACTGTTATCGCAATATCTGCAGGTGTGTGTGCCTTAATGCTCTGGATTGAGGCCGCGGCATCTTCACAGAATCCATCAACGATTATGGCGATTGCGGCCTGATATTCAATTCCTGTTATTTTGCGTAAATCGCCGATGCGGGCGTACTTCTTAAAAGGTGCGTTACTCATGGAGTCACGATAGTTGCTTTGGCCATTCCAAGAACTTTTACATCATCAACCATCGCTGTGATATCCAACTTGATCTGCCCAACCTCGATGGCAGAAACCTTGGCCGAGATAACTAATGAGGTGTCGACCCCTGCTGGCACGACTACTGGCTTAGTAAAGCGAGCACCGAACTCTTTGACGGCGGCAGGCCCTGCAACATCGCTGATGTATTTACCGGCGAGCGCCATAGTTAACATTCCGTGGGCAATGACATCAGGTAGACCAACCGACTTTGCGAACTCTTCATTCTGGTGAATCGGGTTCTGATCCCCGCTCGCATTGGCATACTCCACTAAAAGCGCCCGATTGATGGGATAAACCTTTGGTGCTAACTCTTGTCCAACTGTAAATGTGCTCATGCTCGGACCACCAATGTGGACCACGTACTTACGACAAGTTCAGAGCCAGAGTGAAGGTCAGAACGAACCGAGACAATTTCATTGCCGGCCATTACGCGAGCGCTCTCAATAGTGGAAGAACAGAACAGTGAGTCACCAGCAACAATTGGACGGAAGATTTCAAAGCGTTGGTCACCATGGACGACGCGAGTCCAATCCAGACCGCTATCTTGTAAAAGTGTTTGGGATTGATTGAGAGTTATAGATATTGCATAGGTAGGTGGCGCCACTTCAAGATTGGTTTCGCCAACAACGGCAGCAAAGGCTGCAATTGATTCTTGGGTAACAAGAGTTGAATCAACACCAGGAAAGGTGCGCCCGACTAATTCGGCGTTAAGCACGGTCGGGGCTAAAAAGTATTAGCGAGTCTCGCGGTGAACGGTCGAAGACTTGCAACGTGGGCAGAACTTCTTGAGCTCAAGACGGTCTGGATCGTTACGACGGTTCTTCTTGGTGATGTAGTTACGCTCTTTGCACTCTACGCAGGCCATAGTGATCTTTGGGCGTACATCCGCGGACTTGCTTGCCATTGTGGTGCTCCTTTTAGAATCTGAGGGTTGAAGGTTACTTCAACACCTGCCGAACTAGTAAATCGAGTAGCGGAACCGGGATTTGAACCCGGGACACAACGATTATGAGCCGTTTGCTCTACCAAGCTGAGCTATCCCGCCGTAAAAATTCGACCGAGATCGAATTTCCGAGCCCCCCAACGGAATCGAACCGTTGACCTCTTCCTTACCATGGAAACGCTCTACCGACTGAGCTAGGGGGGCCTGTTTAAAGAGTAGAGGGTGAGCCTACAACCTGCCCACGACTCCAGAGAAATTGAGCCCGGCTACTGAAATCAGGCTAGAAATACTTCTTAAATACCTTAATAAATGGGCGGGAAATCCGGCGGGAGAGCGTTGTTGTCTGGTCAATTGGTGAGATCTTCATGACTCGGTTGGCCGCTGGTTCGTCGGGAGTCTCTACATCGCGCAAAGCGGGTGAGCTCTCATCGAGTGAGTCGGCAATACGCTCAAGATTTGTTACCAGTGAAATCGAGCGAGCAAGTTGTTCGTGGTCAACATTGTCAGACTCCTCAATTAATTGTTCGGCAAGTGTTTGACCGGCAAGACGTAATTCATCGGCCTGATCTAAATTACTTTCTATATCCCCAAACCCATCGGCTTTTGAGGAGATGGCATAACTTGCTGCAGATAACCCTTGGGCAATTTGGCGTTGAATCCCATGAGGAATTCCTCCGTCTACTGCTGCATCAAAGAGAGTTCTGGCAATCGTGCGTACCTGAACCACGGTGTGTTCAATCGCAACTCCCCTGGTATAAAGCTCTTCTGCAAGTTCTTCATCTGCGGTCGGAAACCAACGTGCATGTGCTTTTGCTTCTAAGGCTTGAGTACGCACTTTAGGAATTTCTTCGATAAGTAAACGACCCTTTGCTAACCAGTTGCCGGCATCCTCTTGAGTAAACCCTGCAGCAACACCCTCGGACATCTCCGCTAGAAGTTTGGCGGACTTTGTGGCGAGCGTTGAGATCTGATCAATGGTGCGGCCGGCTGGAGTTTTCGCGTGAGAAAAATAGGAGAAGACAATTGCAATTGCAGCACCAATTAGCGTTGAGAGAAGTCGATTAGCAGCGGTGGACTCACTTAACCCAGGTCCAATCACAATGAGGGCCGTCACCGGGACGTTCACGGATGCGACTTCGCCAAGATGTAGGCCACGGGCCACGACTGAACAGAGAATTACGGTGATGCTCACCGAAATAAGCCCGACGCCAAATGCCCAAACACTGAGCAGCGCAACACCAGCGCCAATTGCCGTTCCTACGATTTGTCCGAAGCCTTCGCGAACCGATTTATACAACGAGATGCGAATACTCAAACTGCAGATGATTGCCGCAACGACCCCGCCATTTTTTATTGCTAAATCTCCGATTTGCCATGCGACACCAGCAGCGAATGCGCCGACTGCAACTTGGCGAACCCAGACGCGACGGTCAGTAAAGAGGGCGCCAATCCGGCGGAGAAGTTTCTTCATGAATTAACCAGCGAGCAGCACACCTAGGTACATAGCAAGCAGCGCAGTGACTCCACTGATGGATCCCCACATCGCAATGGACTTCGATGTCTTAGCTCTTGTGTGAACAAAAGCGGCAACTCCGGAGAGAAGAACAATCATCATCTTTGCACCGAGAACTCGCTGATAACTTGGAGCTGCGTCAGCTGGGACAACTGCCATATTCCACATTCCTGTAATAATGAGTGAAGCAAAAGCTAGCCAACCGATTCTGTTAAATCCCTTTGCCGCGATACGTGGCGCTTCTGGATTAAATTTCTTAAGAATTGGCACAAGAGCGGCAAGTGTGAATTGGCCACCAACCCAGATACATGCTCCGAATATGTGCAATGAGAGTCGGATGCTGTCTATGGCTGATGTGAGCTGCGCTGTGTTATTCATGCCAAAAGAATAGCCCTTGTGAAACGTGAATTAGTGAGTCTGAATGACTAATTCGGTAAGTGGCAAACGTTCGCGACCAGCGAGTTCCCGTTCGCGAACGGCTTCGTTCTCGACCGCTTCCGCACCAATCTGCTTGCCAACTGCCAAGATGGCGACTGGAGCTAAATCAGATGTGAGGCCAAATTCTGCGGAGAAAGCGGCGTGATCAAAGCCGGACATCTGGTGAAAGTTGTATCCGCGATGATGACCTTCAACTGTCATCATGGCTGCAGCAAGCCCGACGTCGTATAACGCTGTAGCGCGGGGCGAACCGTCGTCATTGGTCATGCGAGCAAGAACCGCAATCAGAACAATAGCGTTCGGTGCCCAGATTTGATTAAACCCAACCATCGTCGAGACCATTGTTGTAAATGCTTTATCCCCGCGGTGAGCCAACATAAATCGCCATGGTTGACCATTCATTGCGGATGGCGCCCAGCGACCTGCTTCGAGAATCGCGGTGAGATCATCTGCACCGATTACCGCAGTTGGGTCATAGGCACGAGAGCTCCAGCGCTCGGCGAGCACTGGATGTAAATCAACCGAGGTATCTGCAGGTTTACGCATTTTCAACTCTCTTATTCTTCAACAGAAACATGTGGAAGTACCTTGTCGACTGACTTTGGTAGCCACCAATTCGCTTTACCAAATAGGTGCATCAGCGCTGGTACCAAGATTGTGCGCAGAATAAATGCATCGATAAAGACTGCAGCGGCTAATCCCAAACCGAACTCCTTGATGATTTTCTCTCCACCAAACATAAATGAGGCAAAGACGGTAATCATGATGATTGCGGCAGAGGTAATGATGCGACCGGTTTCAGCCTGACCAATGGTTACTGACTTTTCATTATCACCAGTCTTCACCCATTCTTCGTGCATGCGGCTAACAAGGAATACCTGATAATCCATTGATAGTCCGAAGAGAATTGCCAACATAATTACCGGCAAGAAGGATTCAATTGGGCCAGCGCCAACATTGAGAATCTTCTCTCCCCATCCCCACTGGAACATTGCAACAACGATTCCAAAGGAGGCGGCAGCGGCAACCAGGTTCATTGCCCCTGCGGTAAGTGGAATGACGATTGATCTAAATGCCAACATTAAGAGTAGGCATCCGAGTAGCACAATCACAAGGATAAATAGTGGAATCTTGCTACCGATAACTGATGCAAAATCATCGAAGATTGCGGTGATGCCACCCACGTGGACTTCCGTCTTAGCGCCAGCGAGTGCGGCAGGAATAACGGATGTACGCAATTGCTTAATTAATTTACTAGTCGCAATATCTTGTGGACCAGTGGCTGGGATTACTTGAATAAAGGCAACACTTGTTCCCGGTGGCGCGATTACAGGTGACACAAAGTTGATACCTGGAGTCTTTGCTACCGCATCAGCAACTTTTTGGAAGTTAGCAGAATCATCAGGAGTCGTTACCTTCGCAATTACTTGTAACGGTCCATTGGCGCCTTTGCCGAAGCCTTGCGCGATGAGGTCATAAGCCTTGCGGTTGGTAGAACTCTTGGAGGCATTTCCTTGATCAGAAGAGCCAAGTTGTAAAGAGAAGTAAGGAATTGAGAGCACCGCAACCATTGCGATTGCTAGGGCTGAGAGTTGAACAGGTCGCTTAGCTACATAGCGAGACCAACGTGCCCATGCGCTCTTCTCCATGTCGGCATAGGTTCCAGCATCGATTGCCTTACGGCTGCGACGGTTGTAAACCTTGCGCTTCATCACTCCAAAGAGAGCAGGGAGCAGAGTAAGTGCAGCAACCATTGTCACTAACACAGTGAGTGAGGCAGAAATTGCGACGCCGTTAAGGAAAGAGAGGCGAAGGGTAAAGAGGCCAAGAAGTGCGATGCAGACAGTCGCGCCGGCGAAGAGAACTGCGCGGCCCGAAGTATTTACTGCCGTAGCGGAAGCATCTTCTGGATCGACGCCATTCGCAATTTCACGGCGATAGCGACTGACGATAAAGAGTGCGTAATCCACGCCAACACCAAGACCAATAAGCGAGCCAAGAATCGGAGCGAATGTTGCGATTGCAAATGCATGTGTCAATAGTGTGACGAGCCCTGAAGCAGTTCCTAACGCAAGAAGCGCCACTCCAAGTGGCAGCAACATGGATAGGAAAGATCCAAAGGAGATGAAGAGAATTATTCCGGCGGCGATAATTCCGATGATTTCGCCGGGGCTGCCCTTTGGCGCATTGAGCTGAGCAATCGCATCTCCGCCAAATTCGACCTGTAAGTTACTAGATCGTGCAGCTTCGCCATATTTAACGAGTGAGCGCAGATCTGCCGTCGGGAGGTCGCGACCAAATTTAGAGAAGGTGACATCGGCATAGGCGATAGTGCCATCAGGACTGACTTGATTTGCATGCATCGCATCGTAAGGTGATGCCACATCACCAACTGTCTTAATGGACTTAGCCTCGGTGAAGACCTTCTCCATGGCGTTTTTTACTGCAGAATCATTGATAGTCCCGCTCTTCACCTTGAAAACAATTTGCACGCCAGCACCGGATTGAGCAGGTAGCGCCTTGGCCAAGAGTTCATATCCCTTAGTCGAATCGGTACCTTTGAGCGTAAATGAGTCATTGAACTTAGATCCGATTGCTTGCGAAGCGCCGGTAATGCCAACGAAGGCGATGAGCCAGATAGCGATGACAATGTACTTGCGGCGATAGGCGATGCGGCCGAGTGATTTCACAGGCATTCCTTACTTATCAGGACTTATTTAAGTCTTGTCAGAGAAAGTTGGCGGGATTCGGTTGATGGAATTCGGTTGGCACCATCATGGTGCTCGCCCATGCCCAAGGTTAGCCGAACCTTAGGTCTAGAGCAGTACTAACTCACGGTAAGCACCTTAAAGTGATTGAAACTACACTCAGCCCATGGAATTGATGAGCGGAACTACTCTCTCGCTCTTCATACTTCTGACAGTTCTCAGCTTTATTGGTGTCATTCTCTTCTGGCCACGCCTAGGCCGCAGCTCATTGCGCAATGTAACTTTGCGAATAAGTAGCCTCCTAATTATCAATCTTCTCTTCGTTAGTACTCTCGGACTTGTCGTGAACAACTACGGTGGATTTTACGGATCATGGAACGAGCTACTTGGTATTCAAAAGATCATTCCTTCTATTCCTGAAGAGTTAGTAAAACCAGTTTCACTCCAGGATTTAGAGCGTGCAAAAATTACACCAAATGGAAGTGCCGTTATTCGTACTGTCATTAAGGGTAGTCAATCTCAAATAGTTGGAACAATTCTCACCGTCTTACCTCCAAGTTATGTTGAGCAACTGAGAAAAGATCCAACTTCACTGGCCCTAAAGAGATATCACGCAATTGAATTTCTCTCTGGATTCCCCGGCTCTCCAACCACATGGTTACATGGGATGAACCTTGTTCACTACTTTGAGCAGGCTCAGATGACCGGAGCAATGCCGCCAACGATTGCAGTATTACCGCAGATAAATATTCTTCCTCATCGCGATACTGAATGTCTCGATGTGCCAAATGGGCCTCAAATAGAGACGTGGTTGACGCAAGATGTCGTGAGCTACGAGAAAAGATTCCTTTTATTGCCCGATGGAAGATGGGGAGTAACAGGGTATTCCACTGGTGGTTGGTGCACAGCGATGTTAACTCTGCGAAACCCAACAGTCTTTCTTGCTGGTGCGCCAATTGCTGCCTACTTTGAACCACAATTTGCAACGCCATTTCCTGCAAAAAGCCTTGCTGAGATGAAGGCAAAATATGACATTAAAGCGATTGCAACCTCTAATCCTCCCTCAGTGAATATGCTCCTTATCAATTCTCCGAGAGACGCTTCATCAAGTGCAGAAACTATTAAATTTGCCGCACTGCTTAAGAAGCCAGTTCAAGAGTATGAAATAACCCTGCTCAATGCTGGCCATAATTTGAAGGCATGGCAGCGAGTGGAGCCCACTATTTTGCAATGGTTTGGCAAAGTTTTTAAATTAGATCCCGCTAGAACAAAAACTCATCTAGTAAGTAGTCGCCAAAGTAAATGAGGCAGTGCCTGTACCCACTGGGTTAATCGCTTGCACCGTATAAGTTGAAGTTGTATGAGCTTCTTGCGGCGTTCCAGTTATCGCACCCGTTGCGCTGTTAAAACTCAAACCAAGTGGCAAGGTGCCGATCAAGTTGTATGAAACTGCTGGGCTGCCAGAGTTGCCGGTAACAGTGATATTTACTGCAGTCACGCTATCGGCAGTGACCGACGAAGATGAGAGAGTAATAATCGGAGCGAGATTGTAAGCAGTAAAGCTTCCAGTTGAAACTCCAGTGCCGGCCGCGTTTGTTACAGCAATTGTTCCCGAAGCACTTCCTACTGCAGATGTTATGGTCAATGAAGTATTGCTATTTACAGTGAAGGAATCAGCTTGAGTTCCACCAATTGTCACTCGAGTTGTGCCAGTGAAGTAGCTGCCGGTCAAGGTAATACTGGTTCCTGCGGTACCCGATGTCGGAGTAAATGATGTGATGGTTGGAGCGCTTGCG
>Ga0136642_1000883_pt1 | contig 14137 bp, 12 predicted proteins | sample LowCatLa1302831Y_FD_115313 | JGI IMG/M metagenome (GOLD analysis project Ga0136642, IMG submission 115313) | Freshwater microbial communities from Lower Cathedral Lake, Yosemite National Park, California, USA - 13028-31Y | ecosystem: Environmental > Aquatic > Freshwater > Lake ... | reverse complement strand
TTAACCGGTGCCTCCTTATATATGGTCAACCATGGCTTCTCTACTGCCGCACTCTTCCTAGTGGCAGGCTGGATGGCTTCACGCCGGGGTTCGACAAAAATCGAAGACTTTGGTGGATTACAACGTGTTACTCCCGTTATGGCATGGGCCTTTTTCATCGCGGGAATGTCTGCGTTGGCCTTACCTGGTCTTTCAAGTTTCGTGAGTGAATTTCTTGTGCTGGTTGGCACCTTTACCCGGAATCCAATTGCCGCAATTATTGGAACAACCGGAATTGTCCTTGCAGCGCTATATGTCTTGATTACAGTTCAACGCTCTCTGCACGGACCAACAACACCTGGAAATGAATCTTTTACAGATTTAAACCTGCGGGAAAAAATTGCAATTGCACCTGTTATAGCGATTCTTGTCATCTTCGGCTTCTTCCCGAAGCCAATTACTGATGTACTCAATCCTGCTTCCCATGAAGTCATGACGCATGCTGGCTTTGTTGATCCACTACCGAAGGCAGGTAAGTAATGCTTATTGCTCCTCAACTTTCCTATTCATTACTGGCCCCTATTCTCATTGTGCTTGGAGGAGCGCTCCTCGGAGTTCTCGTTGAAGCAGTGATGAAAAAAGGATCTCGAGCTGCAATCCAAACAGCGATTGCCCTCGGCACTCTCGTCCTTTCATTCGCTTTCTTATGGAAGATTCATGGTCAATCTTCTAAGACAGCAGCTGTTAATTCGGTATCTATTGATGGAGTAGGAATTTTTCTTCAAGGAACAATTCTGATTCTTTCCTTTATCGCAATCCTCTTTATTGCAGACACAGATAATTTCGCTGCGCAAGCATCAGCTGTTCCCGGCTCAGAAGATGAGCGCGCCTCAGTTCTTGCTGGAAAGCAACAGACTGAAATATTTCCTCTTACACTCTTTGCTGTGAGCGGAATGCTTTTGTTCCCAATCGCTAGTGATCTCATCACATTGTTTGTGGCGCTAGAAGTTCTTTCTCTTCCACTTTATTTGATGGCTGGCCTTTCTCGCCGCCGGCGTTTGCTCTCGCAAGAAGCCGCACTCAAGTACTTTCTTCTTGGAGCATTTTCTTCAGCCTTTTTCTTATTTGGCGCAGCGTTCCTCTATGGATACTCCGGCTCGATGAGTTTGGATGGAATCGCAATGGCAATTTCATCGAATTCTTCCAACGATGTATTTCTGCTTATCGGCATTGTGTTTCTCTCCGTTGGGCTTCTCTTTAAGATTGGCGCAGTTCCATTTCACTCATGGACACCTGATGTGTACCAAGGGGCACCAACTCCAATCACAGGATTTATGGCTGCGTGCACAAAAATTGCAGCGATGGGCGCAACACTTCGCATCTTTTATGTTGCATTTGGCCAGGCAGAATGGCAATGGAAACCTATTATTTTGACAATTGCTATCCTCACGATGGTTGTGGGTGGTATCGCGGCAATCGCACAGCGTGATGTAAAACGTATGCTTGCATTCTCTTCTATTGCGCACGCTGGATTTTTACTTGCTGCTGTTTTAGCGCTCAATACAAGCGGTCTCAAAGGTGCTCTCTTTTATCTTGCTACATACGGCTTCACAACACTTGGAGCATTTGGAATTATTACGCTCGTACGTGATTCAAGTGGTGAGGTAACAGATCTCAATCGCTGGGTTGGATTAGGTAAAAAGTCTCCACTTGCGGCATCGGTCTTCACGCTCTTTTTGCTCAGCTTCGCAGGAATTCCATTAACAAGTGGTTTTATTGCAAAGTTCGCACTATTTACAGGTGCGTATGAATCCGGTAATACCGTAGTTGTGGTGGTGGGCGTTCTTACTTCTGCAATTACCGCGTTCTTCTATCTGCGCGTTGTTGTAATGCTTTTCTTCACAGATCCAAAGGGTGGCTCGGTCAGCGTTGTTATTCCATCATTCATGACTCGCGCCGCTATTGCCCTCTGTGCAATCGTAACAATCGTGCTCGGTATCGCTCCTTCACTTCTGCTCAATACCGCACAAACCTTTGCTACCTTCATTCGATAGGTGCCTGTAATGTCATTGGGTATACCTGGGCTGGATGCAAAACTTGAGCAAACACTTGTTGCTGATATGCAAAAGGTGGAAGACCTGCTTCGTTCGCATATTGTAGGAAAATACCCGCTTGTTATCGAAACCTCGCGCCATCTTGTAGAAGCTGGCGGTAAGCGCTTAAGGCCATTGTTGACTCTGCTTGCCTCTCAATTTGGCAAGCCCGGTAACAACCAAATTATCCAGGCGGCAGTCGTTTGTGAACTCACGCATCTTGCTACCCTCTATCACGATGATGTTATGGACGAAGCACCGCTTCGGCGCGGTGTGCAGAGTGCCAATAGCCGGTGGAACAACACTGTAGCGATTCTTACTGGTGATTATCTTTTTGCAAAAACATCAGCGCTACTAGCTGATTTGGGCCCCGAAGCAGTTCGAATTCATGCGCATACTTTTGAACGCCTTGTCATAGGACAAATTATGGAAACTCAAGGAACATCGAAAGATATTTCACTTCTTGAGCATTACACGCAAGTAATTGCGGACAAAACTGGATCTTTGATTGCAACGAGTGCTCGTTATGGTGCGATCTTTGCAAACGCCTCGCAGCGCGATATTGATATTCTGACTGAATATGGCGAAAAAATAGGCATTCTGTTTCAGCTCGCTGATGACATTATTGATATTGCAAGTGAGAGTGCCGAATCAGGAAAAACTCCCGGAACAGACCTTCGTGAGGGCGTTGCCACAATGGTGACTGTCCACATACTTGCCTCTGATGATCCAGCCGATGCGCAATTGAAGGCGTTGCTCTCTGCGCCAATTCATGATGAAGCTGTGGTTGCGTCAACCTTGATTACTTTGCGGACACATAAGGCGATGGAGATATCAAGGAATTTACTCGTTAAGTATTCTGATGAAGCGAAAAAGTTAGTAGCCGGTCTCCCCGATTGCCCTGCGAAAGATGCGCTAGTCAGCTTGTGTGACGCGATTATTACTCGAACTTCCTGATTTTACGAGGTCGGTTCCAAGTGCAATCAAAGCAATCCAGATAATAAGAAATCCTATCCACCGTCCTAGTGGCATCGCTTCGTGACGGAGGATAACGCCAATCAGAAATTGGACAGTCGGAGTTATGTACTGCAGCAATCCAATTATTGTGAATGGCAGGCGATTTGTGGAACCATTAAACATTAAGAGTGGAATGGCAGTAACTGCTCCAGCCAAAATCAGAAGGAATGTCAGCCCCCCACTATGTGCAAATTGCCCCGTACCTTGCGTTCCCATCCAGACTAGGTATCCGGCATATGGAATGAAGGAAATGATGGTCTCAATTGTTAGGCCCTCAAGTGCGCCTAGTCCTAGCTGTTTTTTTACAAGTCCGTAGCTTCCCCAAGAAACTGCTAAAGCTAGCGCAATCCAAGGTGGGCGCCCATAATCAATAGTAAGAATTATGACTCCGATTGCAGCACAACCAACTGCGAACCATTGGAGTTTACGCATTTTTTCTTTGAGTAAGAGAACCCCAAACGCAATGATGATAAGAGGGTTTATGTAATAACCAAGGGCGCATTCCACGACATGTCCGTGATTAACACCCCAGATATATGTCAGCCAGTTAACTGAGACAAGTAGCGTAGAAAGCGTCAGACGCTTCATGACATGCGGATTCTTGAGCAGTGCAAGAGTCGGTCGCAATTGTTTTGTGTACGCAAGTAGCGCTAAACAAAATACAAGAGACCATACTGCTCTATGTGCGACAATTTCAATTGAATTTGCTGGTTTTAGGAGGGGCCAATAGAGGGGAAAGAGACCCCACGTTAAGTAGGCAGCGAAACCTAAAGTGAGGCCTACTTTATAATTTCGTTGCTGGCTAATTTTTAGGCCTATCTAAAGTTCACAAATTGCACTGCGAAATCCCAAGGATTTTCCTTTACTTTTGCCATGGCTTCTTGAAGATCATCACGGCTCTTACTGATAACACGAAGCTCATCTCCTTGTATCTGTGTCTTCAAAGATTTAGGACCTTCATCTTTTAAAAATTTTGCAATCTTTTTTGCATTTTCTGTTGATAGACCCTCTTTAAATTCGCAGGCAATTTTATAAATCTTGCCGCTCAGTTGGGGCTCTTTTGCATCTAGGTGTTTAAGTGAAACTCCACGCTTGATGAGTTTCTCCTTGAAGACTTCAAGGGCAGCTTTAGCACGCTCTTCACCATCTGCTTCAATGTTGACCTTCTCGCCAGTCTTCTCAATCTTTGTTCCCGTATTCTTAAAATCAAAACGTGTAGCAATTTCGCGGTCTGTTTGGTTAAAGGCGTTATCAACTTCCATGTGGTCAATCTTTGAAACAATATCGAAACTGGAATCAGCCATTTCGACCCTCCTGCTTTCTAATTTCTTGATGTGATAAAAGTATGTGTCCGAGGAAGCCTATAACTAAAGCAAAGATAATGCCTACGTTGGCATAAGCCCATGAACCAGTTTTACCACCAAGAAAACCCATGAAATAACCCTGCCAAGAGAGCCAAGAAGCAAAGGAATTGGTTACAAAACCCCAGCCGACTATGGATCCTACAATCAGCAAAGACGTTGAGCGCATATTCCATGAACCATAGCGGCCCTCGGAATTAAATAAATCCTCCTCCGCATAGTCGTTCTTGCGCATAATGACATCGGCAACGAAGATTGCAGACCACACAGCGATGGGAACCCCAAGAGTGATAAGAAAACCCTGGAATGGACCAAAGAAATCCTTCTTTATCCAAACAATATAAATAGTTCCCACGGTCATTATCAACCCATCAATAGAAGCGGCTATATGACGTTTAACAGGCAATCCAATCGTCACGAGGGCTATCCCGGAGGAATACAGATCCAAAATGGAACCACCGATAAGTCCAAGGACTGCGACAAGAGCAAATGGGATTAAGTACCAGGTGGGAAGCAGCGTCGTGAGTGCTCCAATTGGGTCTGATGCAATCTTCGAATTAAGGTCAGCGCTACTGCCGGCAATTGCACTTCCGTAAATAACAAGAAGCACCGGAACTATAGAGGCACCAAAAACAGTCCATCCAACAACAGCCTTGCTGGAAGTCGTGCGTGGAAGGTAACGTGAATAATCCGCAGCAGAGTTAACCCATCCCAAACCAATCCCAGTTACTCCAAAGATGATCGCCCCAATAAGTGCTTGGCTATTCCCATGATGTAAGTGCGAAACCAATTTCCAGTTAATGGAATGCACAGTAAGTGCGATATATCCAACCGTCAACAAAATCGTGGCAAGGGTGAGCAAACGCTGGAGTTTCATGATCGTTTTGAAACCTAAAACCCCACCAAAAATAGTTAAGCCAGCAGCGATTGCAAATCCAATAATCGCTGAAAGATTATGGTTTAGATTTCCAATTCGGATGAAAACAGTTTGAAATGCAAGAGTAGCCAGGGAAACCAATACTGTTTCCCATCCCACAAAAATTAAATAAGACAGCAATCCCGGAAGAATATTTCCTTTTACTCCAAAGGCTGCGCGTGAAAGCGTCAACGTTGGAGCGTTGGCGCGCTTGCCCGCTAGTGAGCTAACTCCGACAAGCACAAATGAGCCGACCGTGCCAAATGCTGCGGCAAATGTTGCCTGCCAAAATGAGATTCCAAAGCCTAAGAAGAATGAACCATAGGAGAGGGCTAGAAATGAAACGTTACCCGCAGCCCACGGCCAAAAGAGAGATCTCGCCGACCCATGGCGTTCATCGCTTGCAATGAAGTTTGCGCCATTTAATTCAATCCGTGATGTCATAGATATATTCTAGTGGGTGGCGTCTTGTGCGCTTGAAGGGTAACTCGAGTGGGACTAGATTAGACAAGTGCAAACCAAAAGCCCAGAACTGGTTCATGATGAAACTTCTCTCAAACAGTTCTTATTAAAGCTTTCTCCTGTTGATCAGGTTGGTGTGGATTCACGAGCAGCAATGCTGGGAACTCGATCCATTAAGAATTCAAGCAAAAATCTAGCTATTGATCTTGCAATCCGAATGGTGGACCTCACAACACTTGAGGGCGCTGATACCCCTGGAAAAGTAAGAGCTCTGTGTAATAAAGCTGTGCGTCCAGACCCTTCAGATTCCACAGTGCCACATGTTGGCGCAGTCTGTGTCTACAACGATATGGTTTCAATTGCGCGAGCTCATCTTGATTCCATAGGTGGAAAAGATGTACCAGTTGCTGCAGTTTCGACAGCCTTTCCATCGGGCCGTGCCAGCCAAGCGGTAAAAATTCAGGATACGCAGGATGCCCTCGATGCTGGAGCTGGTGAAATTGATATGGTGATTGATCGCGGAGCATTTCTTGCCGGGAAGTATGGACAAATTTATGACGAGATTGTTCTTATTAAATCTCTTTGTGGCGAGAAGGCGCATTTAAAAGTTATTTTTGAAACTGGAGAACTAGTTACATACGATAATGTTCGTAAAGCTTCCTACATCGCGATGTTGGCCGGTGCTGACTTTATAAAGACCAGTACTGGAAAAGTTGTTCCCGCAGCAACGCCTTCTGTAGTTTTGGTCATGCTCGAAGCTGTGCGCGATTTTTATGCAATGACCGGGCGTAGAATTGGAGTTAAGCCAGCCGGTGGAATTCGCACAACTAAGGATGCAATCAAACAGCTTGTCTTGGTGAAAGAAACTGCGGGAGAAGATTGGCTCAATCCTTCTCTTTTTAGAATTGGAGCAAGCGCACTTCTCAACGATCTCATAATGCAAAGAATGAAAATGCGCGATGGTAGGTATTCGAGTATGAACAATGTGACACTGGACTAGAAGGTAGCTAATACTAAAATGACTAAATTCGAATATTCCCCAGCGCCAGAGTCGACTTCAATTGTTGATATTAAAAGTGAGTACGGACTCTTTATCAATGGAAAGTTCGAACCAGCAAAAGGAAATAAAAGTTTTGAAACTATCAACCCTGCAACCGGGAAACCACTTGCACGTATTGCCTATGCTACAAATGCAGATGTAGATAAGGCAGTAAATTCAGCAACAGAGGCGTATAAAAAGATTTGGTCGAAGATGCCGGCATCTGAACGCGGTAAGTATCTATACCGCATTGCCAGAATTCTCCAAGAACGTGCTCGTGAATTTGCAGTTTTAGAAACTATGGATAACGGTAAGCCTATTCGTGAAACTCGTGATGTTGATATTCCACTTGCTGCTGGCCATTTTTTCTATCACGCTGGGTGGGCAGATAAGTTAGATTTTGCCGGCCTTGGTAACTCTCCAAAACCACATGGAGTAGTAGGCCAAATTATTCCGTGGAATTTTCCACTCTTAATGCTCTCATGGAAAGTTGCACCAGCACTTGCTACGGGAAATACAGTTGTCTTGAAACCTGCAGAAACAACTTCACTGACGGCGCTTTTATTTGCAGAAGTTTGCCAACAAGCTGGTTTACCAGCCGGAGTGGTAAATATCGTTACCGGTGATGGATCTACTGGTGCTTACCTTGTAAACCATCCCGGCATACAAAAGATTGCATTTACTGGATCTACTGAGGTTGGAAAGGGAATTGCCCGCGCAATTGCTGGTTCTGGAAAAGCTCTCACACTAGAACTTGGCGGTAAAGGCGCAAATATTATTTATGAAGACGCTGCAATGGACGAGGCAGTCGAAGGTATCATCAGTGGAATTTTCTTTAATCAAGGTCACGTATGTTGTGCAGGCTCGCGATTACTGGTTCAGGAGAGCGTGCTAGATGAAGTGACAACTAAATTGAAGTCGCGAATGGAGCTCATTCGCATAGGCGATCCACTCGATAAGAACACAGATTTGGGCGCAATTAACAGTAAAGCTCAGCTCGAAAAAATTCACGAGCTAGCCAATTCCGGAGATCAAGAAGGTGCCCAGCGATGGAGCCCTCAGTGCGAACTTCCTACCGACGGATTTTGGTTTAAGCCAACAATCTTCTCGGGAGTCGCGCAATCGCATCGCATCGCACAAGAAGAGATATTTGGACCTGTACTTTCTATTCTTACATTTAGAACGCCGCAAGAGGCGGTTGAGAAGGCAAACAACACCCCTTATGGATTATCTGCAGGAATCTGGAGCGATAAGGGTTCAAAGATTTTGTGGACAGCGCAGCGCCTTAAAGCAGGTGTCGTCTGGACCAATTCATTTAACAAGTTTGATCCGGCTAGCCCATTTGGTGGATACAAAGAATCGGGCTGGGGCCGCGAGGGCGGACGCCATGGTTTATCTGCTTATGTAAAGGTGGTCAAATAAATGTCTCGTATCGATGTTATGAAAACATACAAGCTCTACATCAATGGCGCATTCCCACGTGGTGAATCAGGTCGCGTTTATGAAGTGAAAGATAGCAAAGGGAAGTTTCTTGGCAATCCTTGCCAAGCATCTCGCAAAGATCTTCGTGAGGCAGTTGTTAGTGCCCGCGCCGCACAAGCCGGTTGGGTTTACTCCACTGCATATTTACGCGGTCAAATTCTTTATCGAGTTGCAGAAATGATGGAATCTCGCAAGAGTGAATTTATCGATGTCATCGTTGCATCTGAAGGCAAAAGCGTCAGTGCAGCAACCAATGAGGTATCTGCCGCTATTGATATGTGGGTTTGGTATGCAGGTTGGAGCGATAAGATTTCTACGATTGCTGGCTCAACGAACCAAGTTTCTGGACCTTTCTATAACTTCACAATTCCAGAAGCAATTGGCGTTGTTGCAATTTTTGCAAGTGAAAAGTCGCCACTACTTTCTCTAGTAAGTGCAGTAGGAGGAGTTCTTGCCTCTGGAAATACATGTATTGTCATTGCTGCAGAAAAATCTCCGCTAGCAGCGATTGTGTTGGCGGAAGTTGTGGCAACGAGTGATGTTCCAAATGGTGTGGTTAATATCTTGACAGGTAAATCCTCAGAATTAGTTCCTTGGGTTGGCTCGCACATGGACATTGATGCTGTGGATGTGTCTGGGTTGAGCAAAAAACAGGAGAGTGAAGTTCGCATCGCAGGTGCTGATAATTTGAAGCGGATTCACAGGTTCACGGAGATGCAAAGCGCTCAGCGAGTCTTAGCCTTTGTCGAAAATAAGACTGTCTGGCACCCGATTGGTGTCTGATTACTCTGCTGATATTTTTGCGTAAGCTGGCTTTACTACCTCTTCAATGATCTTAAGCCGCTCATCGAAGGGTATGAATGAGCTCTTCAGCGCGTTTATCGTGACTCGTTGGAGGTCTTGGAATGTCCAATCAAAAGCACCGACGACTTGCTGCATCTCATTGCTCATGGAAGTTCGACTCATTAAGCGATTATCGGTATTCAAAGTAACTCGGAATCGTAACTTGGAGAGAAGCCCAATTGGGTGAGACTTAATATCTTTGACTGCGCCAGTCTGTAAATTCGATGTCGGGCATAGTTCTAAAGGAATTCGACGATCCTTTACGTATGCGGCAAGTTGCCCCAATTTTGGCGTCGGCCCAGCTACATCGATGTCATCAATGATGCGAACGCCGTGACCCAGTCGCTCCGCTCCACACATTTGAATGGCTTGCCAGATAGATGGGAGCCCATAAGCCTCACCTGCGTGAATAGTGAAGTGAATATCTTCTTGTCGTAAATAATTAAAAGTATCTAGCTGATTTGTCGGTGGAAAACCATCCTCTGGCCCGGCAATATCAAAACCAACAACACCTTTATCTCGAAAAGCAACTACTTTTTCTGCCACCTCTTGTGCAAGGCTATTTTGGCGAAGAGCGCACAGGATTGATTCGACGCGAATTGTGAATCCTTCTTTAGCGGCGTCAATTTCTCCTAGTCGATAGCCATCAATAGTTGCCTGAATGATTTGATCAAGAGTGAGTACATTGCGAGTAAATAACTCGGGTGCTCCGCGCACTTCTGCATACACAACGCCATCTCTTGCTAAATCCAGGGCGCATTCACGTGCAACTCGAACAATGTCATCATGCGTTTGCATCACAGCAATAGTGTGTTCAAAAGTTTCTAAATATCGCTCGAGAGATCCAGAATTACATGACTCTTCAAACCAATCTGCCAGCTTCACTGGATCAGTTGAGGGCAAGGGATATCCAATCCGCCCCGCTATATCAATCATGGTCTCTGGACGTAGTCCACCGTCGAGATGGTCATGAAGGAGTACTTTGGGAAGTCGCTTAATCTGCTCGTTCGTGGGTTTATTCGTGAGTGACAATTTATCCTTCAATTCGGTCGATAATTAATGGTAGTCGATGAATCGGATCACTTTCTGATCCGATAGTGAACGATGAGCGAAGAACATCTAAAGCGCGTTCAAAGCGTGGGCTTTCATCGGTGTGAAGAGTATAAAGAGGAGTGCCAGCTTGGATGCGATCTCCTGGCTTTGCATGTATTTCAATACCAGCGCCAAGTTGAAGCTTTTCCCCTTGTACCGCGCGGCCTGCTCCCAATCGCCAAGCCCCTAAGCCCACAGACATGGCATCCATGTGCGTTACTACTCCAGAGGTAGGAGCCAAAAATTCTTGCCGTTCGTTTGCAATTGGAAGCTTTCCATCGGGATCTCCGCCTTGCGCAGTAATCATTCTGCGCCAATGATCCATGGCTGCACCATTTTTAAGCGCATCGGCCGGATCCATGAGAGGTTTAATTTTTGCAGCATCAAGCATTTCACGTGCAAGAATCAACGTGAGTTCAACAATATCGGCTGGACCACCGCCTGCTAATACTTCTACCGATTCACGAACTTCTAGCGCATTTCCTGCAGTTAATCCGAGTGGAATATCCATTGCTGTTACCAGAGCACGCGTTGTGACTCCAGAACGCTTACCAAGTTCAACCATTGTTCGGGCAAGCTCGCGAGCATCATCGGGATCACTCATAAATGCACCAGAGCCTGTCTTAACATCAAGAACCAGCGCACTCGTGCCTTCAGCAATCTTCTTGCTCATAATGCTCGATGCAATAAGGGGGATAGCCTGAACAGTCGCAGTCACATCGCGAAGTGCATATAACTTCTTGTCCGCAGGCGCCAAACCAGCGCCAGCTGCGCAAATAACCGCACCAACATCTTGCAACACCTTTAACATCTCGTCATTGGAAAGCGAAGCGCGCCAACCCGGAATTGATTCCAACTTGTCTAACGTTCCGCCAGTATGTCCCAAGCCTCTGCCAGATAATTGTGGAACGGCCCCACCACATGCGGCAACAAGAGGAGCTAGTGGCAAAGTTATCTTGTCGCCTACTCCGCCCGTTGAATGTTTATCAACTGTGGGACGGGTCAATACAGACCAATTCATGCGTTCACCAGAATTGATCATCGCATCAGTCCAGCGAGATATTTCCCGCGAATTCATTCCATTAAGAAGAATAGCCATCAAGAGCGCTGACATCTGCTCATCGGCTACGACACCGCGAGTATAGGCATCGATAATCCAATCGATATGCGCATCTGAGAGTTCATGCTTATCTCGTTTTGCGCTAATGACTTCTACGGCTGCAAAAGTCTCGCTCATTTCTTGAATTCCTCAAGATCTTCAGGACCAAAAGCCCATGGAAGAAGGGTCGACATAGGAGCCGGACCATCCGGGGTCATCAGTTGGAATGCGTTTCCACCATGTTCAAACAGTAATTGGCGACAGCGGCCACACGGTGAAAGAAAATTGCCATCTCCATCCACGCATACTGCAGCGATTAATCGACCGCCCCCAGTTGCAATTAAATTGGAAACAAGACTGCATTCGGCACATAACCCAAGTCCATAACTCGCGTTCTCAACATTGCAACCTGTAACGATTCGTCCATCATCGACAAGCGCTGCAACGCCCACAGGGAACTTTGAATATGGCGCGTACGCCTTTTTCATTATTGATTTTGCTTGAGTATGAAGAATTTCCCAGTCGATGGTTGTCATCAATGACTTCCTCGTGAGTATGGAACACCATCAGCCGCAGGAGCCCGGACTCGACCGACAAGTCCAGAGACGGCGATGATGGTCGCAATGTATGGCACCATCAACATAAATTCAGAAGGAATTGAGACGCCAATAATCGACAGTGTGCCGGAAAGGTTATCGGCGAAACCAAACAATAAACCAGCCGTCACCGCTCCCATTGGTGTCCACTTACCAAAAATCAAAGCAGCTAGAGCAATAAAACCAGCTCCAGCAGTCATCTCCTTACTAAAGCTGCCGTTAGATCCAACCGTGAAATATGCTCCACCGAGTCCCGAGACTAGTCCCGCAATAATCACATTTCGGAAGCGAAGTTTGTTTACATCAATACCAACTGAATCCGCAGCTTCTGGATGTTCACCAATAGCTCGTGTGCGAAGACCCCATTTGGTTTTGAAAAGTGAAAAAGAAATAAAGCCAACAATTGCGTACATCAGATATACGATAACTGTTTGGTTAAAGAAGATTGGACCAATAATCGGTAATTTACCTAGCAATGGAATCTCTAACCGCGCAAAAGATGGCCCGGTATTCCAGGTGGATGAGTACGGAATCAAGAGTTTCTTATACAAAAAGTCGGTAAGTCCGATTACAAGAACATTGAGAACAAATCCCAGGATTACCTGATCTACCGAGAATTTAATGGCAAAAGTGGCAAGAAGTAATGAAATAAGCGCTCCGGCAAGCGGTGCCACCAGGAGTCCCCATGTTGTCTTATGCGTCAAGCTGGCAATTACCCCAGATGCAAACGCTCCAGCCAATAGTTGGCCCTCGATTGCAATGTTAATTACACCTGATCGCTCACAGAGCAAACCTGACATTGAGCCAAAGATAAGTGGTACTGCAAGCATCAAACTTCCTTGAAGCAAACCGGTTAAAGGAATAAATTTTCCATTAGCAGCCCAACAGAGGAATGACATCAAGAGAGAAAAGCCGGCGAGGGACGTTCCGGCAAGTGGACTCTTGTTAGCACGGACTAAAAGCACACCAATTACTGCGGCCAGAATACCGACGCCTGAGAAAATCTTAGATCCAGTAGTGGATTGAATTACCCACTCATGAACAATTACCCACTCTTTCCCAAGTAAAAATCCGAAGGTTGTTTTGTTGCTAGATGCTTTTGCAAAACCAAATTCGTACAATTCGGCGAGCAACAGAATGAGAACAACAGCAATGAGGCGAAGTTGGCGTCTTTGCGCGTTAGAAAAGATCATTATCCATTCCAACCCTTCGCAGTCATTGCGGCATTAGTCTTCAAGTTCTTCACTTTAAAGATAAAGCGAACCAGTGTTGGTGATGCGATAAAGAGAACAATGAGTGCTTGAATCACAAGCACTATATCGAGAGGCGTGGTTGTATTTGATTGCATCGTCCGGCCACCTGTGCGAAGGGCACCAAAAAGTAGCGCTGCTAGTACGGTGCCGAATGGCTTGGCTCGACCTAAGAGAGCAACAGTGATTGCATCGAATCCAAAGGACCCACCAATATCTGCAGTTAACGCATATTGGCTTCCGAGTACATGCACCGCACCGCCAAGGCCAGCTAGTGCACCACACAATGACATCGTCGCGATTGTCACTTTACTGACAGAAATTCCTGCGGTCTGTGCGGCAGAAGCATTTGCTCCAACTGCCCTGAATTGGAATCCAACAGTAGTTCGATTAAGGATCCACCAGACAAAATATGCAGCAAGAAGAGCAATCAAAATTCCTGCGTGAAGTCGGAAGTTTGCGCCAGCCAAATGCGGGAGTTGTGCGCTTGGGTTTACTTCAGGTGCGATTGGATCTATTCGGCGGGGCCTTAAGAAAGCAGTTGTTTTAAGTATCCAGAGAATAAAGAATCCTGCGATGTAATTGAGCATGATGGTGACAATCACTTCATGGGCGCCCGTACGAGCTTTCAATAAACCTACGAGTCCGCCATAGATTGCGGCACAGAGCACACCCGCCACAATTGCAAGAATCACATGAAGAACGGGTGAAAATGTGAAATGGAAACCGACATAGGAGGCTCCGATTGCACCAAAGATAAATTGTCCTTGCGCTCCAATGTTAAACAATCCGGATTGAAACGCCAGGGCCACGGCTAAACCAGTAAGTATCAAAGGAGTCGCAGTAACGATGGTTTCTGAGAGTGGATAGAACCCTCGCATAAACCCATGACCGACCGTGAGGTTGGG
>Ga0136642_1000882_pt1 | contig 14145 bp, 17 predicted proteins | sample LowCatLa1302831Y_FD_115313 | JGI IMG/M metagenome (GOLD analysis project Ga0136642, IMG submission 115313) | Freshwater microbial communities from Lower Cathedral Lake, Yosemite National Park, California, USA - 13028-31Y | ecosystem: Environmental > Aquatic > Freshwater > Lake ... | reverse complement strand
GAGGATGAGCAACGAATAATCGATTGCAAGTCCTAGCCCAATAAGTTCCACAATATTTGGGATGTAAAGAACCACTAGAAATTTTTGCGCGACTAAAAAGATTAGTCCAACGGTGGCGGAAATGGATCCAGCGGCGAAGAGAAATGGTATGAGTATCTGTGTAGAAAACCCCAGCGCCACGATCAGTATTAGAAGTGCTACGAGAAGTCCCAAGAGCTCGCCGCGATGTAAATCATTTGCGAGGATTGGAGTTACATCATTCTGGATCGCAGGTGGTCCGGTAACGAGAGCACCGGGTAGTCCCGCGCTCTTGAGCGCCGTACGCAAGTCATCTGTATATCTTGCCGCCTTTGATAAAGCGAGGGAAGAATTTATATTTGCATAGAGCGTTCCGCCGATGGCTTTCTCTTGCGTCACAACCCCTGTGGGAATTGCGGTGGCGGCTATTGCAATGCGATCTTCGAATCTCTTTAACTCCGTAGCGCTGGCATTTTTAAAGGGGTAGATGACCGTGAAAGTTCCTTCGATATTCTCATTAAACTGCCGGGCGAGCATCTCATCGCTTTGCGCTGAAGAGGAGCCCGGAATAGTCAACGCGATAGTGAGATGTGAAGTCAATTGTGTACTGCTAATTACTCCAAGAATCAGTGCAAGCAACCAGAGCGCAAAGACTAAATTACGCCTTCTGATTATCAACCGAGTCCAGTTATCTAACACGCTTGAATCTTAAGGGGAAAACCCACCTCCTATATAATTTACATAGGGGAAAACCCACCTCTGGCGTGGTTTGTGGCCATTTCGGCGCGCACTATTTTACCCAATCATGTAACAATGCATAGTGGATATATTGTTGAGCGGTGATACAGCGAGAGCGCTTACGCCAAAGTTATCCACTGTTGAAATTGAACTGCTGAAGTACATCTCCGCAGGGCTTTCCAATCGCGAGATTGCCCGCCTAAAAGGGGTAAAGGTCAAGTCTTGTGAAAATGCGATTTCACGCGTAGCTAAGAAGCTCGATATTCGTCAATCGCCTACTACTAACCAACGCGTGCTCTTAGTGAACCTATTCGCAACTCTTAATGTCGAATAGTTCTAACAAATTAAATTAGCCTTTAAGCTGCGTAAGTATTCTCTTCCATCATTCTGGCGAGCGCCATCAATTCCCGTTTCGATAGTCCGCTGGCGTCAACATTGCTCACACTATGAATTTTTGTAGTTCCACGGTGCTGGCTATTTGCCAAATGGTTCATGAATTGATTGAGAATGACGTTCTTACGCTTGCCTCGTCCGACGATATATACCTCTTCGGCACCTCGTAAGCTCCGAGCGATTCTTTGGCTGTAGTTAAGATTCAAATTCGCTGTTATCTTGTCCAGGAATCTTTCTTGCATCTGTTGCGGACTGAACCGACGACCGGTGAAAGTGGTTGGGAAAGCGCTGCGGGCATAGATCGTCTGCGGGACGGCGCGGGCGCTAAATTCGCCCTTCCAAACCTTGGTCTGGGTCCGCGAGATAACTACGAAAGCCTTACGCCCACCGCTCTCAATACGATCCATTTTTAACCCCTATCGAATCCCACGCTGGGGAATAGGGGAATTATCCACGAAACTCTCAAAAAAAACTCAAAAAGAGAGGTTAATGTGATGTTTTGACCAGTCAGAGGTTGGGCGGGGCAGGATCCTTGCGAAGTTGGATGTTAAGCGTCGGCAGGAAGCTGGGTAAAGATCTTCTCCAGCGTGGACTCTGGGAAATCGCTAAATCGAAAGTAGCGCTGCCAGCGAACTTTATTGGCAAAACCAGGGTGGAGGCCTTCGGCATAATCCATGAAATTGTTTACTCCACTCCATCTACCAATTCCCCCACCAACTAGGTAGATCTGGTCAAAGCCGGAAAGGTGCTGATAAATACGCTCGCAATAATGTTCGTTGAGGCTCGGCTTCATCCAACCCACCAATAAGTGGAAACCAACTTTGGAATCTCTAGAAGAATCTCTACTGTCGTAATTCGATGTCGATGTAGTTCCGCCGGTCGCTCTGACAGTCGGCCTGGAGCGGGGGTCATAGATGACAAACGGTTTGGCATGTTTATTGAATTCCCCTTCCCAGATTTGGGTGCGGGTCTTGCCAATGACTACAAATAGAGGCGCGCCTGGCGTGAAATCACTGTCCATCGATTATCTCCAAAGTATTCGTAACTCTATTTGGGCAATTCTCCCACTTCGTGAGGCACGCTACCGCGTAATACACCGATAATGCGGGGGGCTAGCACTACTTCGTACCCAGGTTGAGTTGTCGCAGGGGGGCTGACCTCTTAATTGCAGGCTCTTAGGGCACGACAAGCCCGCTGATCTGATTTTAGGCTCGATTTCTGCCAATTGATCCGCTAAATCGAGGTGCCCAGAGGTGATAGTTCACGCCCCTGCTTAATCACTTTAGGATTGCGGCATGACAACCCGAATCTCACACTTTATCGATGGCCAAATTTGGACTGGAACGAGCGAGCGGACGGCTGCTGTCTATGACCCAGCGACCGGGGTAGCAGGCAAAGCGGTCGACCTCGCTTCCCGTGCTCTGGTTGATGGCGCCGTCGCGGTTGCAAACGGTGCCTTTAAGGATTGGCGTGAAGTTTCGCTCACCAAGCGGATCCAGATCCTCTTCTCCTTTCGCGAGCTACTCAATGCGCGCAAAGGCGAGCTCGCTGAAATTATTACAGCCGAACATGGCAAAGTTCTAAGCGATGCCCTGGGTGAAATTACACGCGGTCAAGAAGTCGTCGAGTTTGCTTGTGGGCTGGGCCACCTACTTAAAGGTGGATTCTCGGAGCAAGTTTCCGGTGGAGTCGATGTGCACTCGGTACGCCAACCGCTGGGAGCAGTGGCGATAATCTCTCCATTTAACTTCCCTGCAATGGTACCGATGTGGTTCTTCCCAATCGCGCTCGCTGCTGGAAATACCGTTATTTTGAAGCCAAGTGAGAAGGACCCCTCTGCTGCAAACTTCATTGCACAGCTATTGAAAGAGGCTGGCCTGCCAGATGGTGTCTTCAACGTAGTTCATGGAGATAAAGAAGCCGTGGATGCCTTGCTGGAGCATCCGGATATTAAGAGCATCTCCTTTGTTGGCTCAACCCCAATCGCACAATATATTTATGAAAACGGCACCAAGAACAAGAAGCGGGTACAAGCGCTTGGTGGAGCCAAGAACCACATGTTGGTTCTGCCAGATGCTGATTTAGATTTAGCGGCCGATCAAGCGATCAATGCTGGTTTTGGATCTGCGGGTGAGCGTTGCATGGCGATCTCAGTAATCCTAGCCGTTGAACCTATCGGAGACGAACTCGTCAAAAAGATTGCGGAGAAGATGCCACAACTTCGCACTGGTGATGGCCGCCGCGGGTGCGACATGGGACCACTTGTTACTGGTGCACATCGCGACAAGGTAAAAGGTTATGTTGATGCTGGAGTTGCTGATGGTGCGAGGCTGGTTGTCGATGGCCGCAACCCAGTTGTAGATGGAGAGCCTGGTGGTTTCTGGCTCGGACCTACACTCTTTGATCACGTCAAAACCGATATGAGTATTTACACCGATGAAATCTTTGGACCAGTGCTATCTGTGGTTCGCGTTAAATCCTATGAAGAGGGTGTGGCTCTTATAAATGCCCACGAGTACGGAAACGGAACTGCGATCTTTACAAATGATGGAGGAGCGGCGCGCCGCTTCCAGAATGAGATTGAGGTCGGAATGATTGGAATTAACGTTCCGATTCCAGTTCCAGTTGCTTACTACTCATTTGGTGGCTGGAAATCATCACTCTTCGGCGACTCCCACGCCCATGGAAGTGAAGGCATTCACTTCTTTACCCGCGGCAAGGTCATCACGAGCCGCTGGCTCGATCCCAGCCATGGGGGAATCAACCTGGGCTTCCCGACTCAGAGTTAGGCTAGATACGTAGCCCAATTTCAGGGCTTCCTCAGGACTCTCCCAGTTCCAAACCCTTTAATTCACCTATTGCAAGAAGAATCGAAGGAGTTTAAAAGTGGCAGCAAGTAAGTTGGTTAAGACTGCCGCGGTCTTTGGTATTGGTGCGGTCGCATCCTTTCTTCCGGCGGGAATCTCTGCTGCCGACGCTGCAACACCTAAGAGTGCCAAAGCAGCTGCCAAGAAGTCCGGAACTTTCCTCGGGTCTGCCTATATGACTCATTATGGAGCTGTTCAAGTTTCGGTGACCGTCAAGAATGGCAAGATCACGAAGGTAAATGCTCCGGTCTATCCGGTTGGAACTTTTAGGGATCAACAGATCAACGCCCAAGCCATTCCAATGCTCGAGCAAGAGGTACTGAAGGCACAATCTGCAAATATTAATAACATAAGTGGCGCCTCATTTACCGCCCAGGGATTTTATATGTCTTTGGTTTCGGCTCTGGGTAAGGCTGGGCTTAAGTAAGAAACTCTTATCACCGAGCGATGCGAGGGCATCGCTCGCTAGAAGTAATTTTTTTAATCTATTCGATATCGCGGCGCAACGCTACCCACGACCCAACGCCAGCAAAGAGTGCTGCATAAAGCAAGAGCAATGCAACGGAGATTCCAGGGCCAAAATAATCGCCAGTAGATATATTGAAGAACTTCTTGGCTGATTTCAAATTAATATGTATATCCATCATCCCTAGAATCAATCCAGAAGTCAGATATTTCCCTCCAGTTGTCCAGAAGAGCACAATCAATTTTTCGACGAATTGCAGCCAAATCACCGCACCACTCATGGCAATCTTTACGTTGCGAATCAATGCACCGATAGAAACTCCCATAATTGCGAGCACTGCACCGGATACGACTGCCGTGATCGTCAAATTAAGGAAAGTCGAACTAGTTGCTTTGGCATGCGGGTAGTAACTCAACCCGATGTAAGCACCGCCAAAGCCCAGCGCCGTTGAAATCAACATCATGCAGATTCCAGCACCGGCAGCAATTGCTAGCTTCGAATATAGAACATTTATGCGCCTTGGAGTAGCTAAGAAAGTGGAAATTGCCTGCCCATTTTGAAACTCGTTCCCCATGATGGCGATGCCCATAATAAGAGCAAATAAATATCCGCTGGCCGCCTTGGCATAGATCCCATCCACCATCTGCGGATCCAGCAGAGATGCTCCCGAGAGTTTCCCCTTCAGTGCATTTACAGAAAAGGCTGCCGGAATAGAGGAGAGAAGCGCTATGAAAATTGCACCACCGGTATACCCGTAGAAGGAGCGGGTATAAACCAGCTTTCGAAACTCTGACTTTAAGAGGTTCATGCTGACGCCTCAACTAGTCTTATAAAGGCCTCTTCGAGAGTGCCGCTCCCGACCACGTTGGCGATAGTTCCTTGCGTGATAAGGCTACCCTTATGAATAATCAGAACATCATCAACGGTATTTTGCATCTCGGCCAACTGGTGTGAAGAGATGAGGATGCTGTGACCGTTTGCGGCCAATTTCTTCAGGAAGTCACGGAGCCAGGCGATTCCTATCGGATCGAGCCCATTTGCCGGTTCATCCAATACCAAAATCTCTGGTTCTCCCAAAATTGCAGTTGCCAGAGAGAGTCGCTGTTTCATGCCCAAGGAATACTGCTTCACCTTTTTATTTCGGGCATCTGTGAGATCTACTAGATCAAGAACTTCAAGAACACGTGAATCTGGGATTCCGACCGCAGCGGCGATGATGCGTAGGTTCTTCAGCCCACTGAGAGAAGGGTTAAATCCGCCGGTTTCGATAACTGCACCAACCTCTTTCATTGGAGCTAGCAAATCTCGGTAACTCGCTCCACGGATTAGCGCAGTGCCAGATGTAGGTGCGGCGAGAGACAGCAAACATTTAAGGGCCGTGCTTTTACCTGCGCCATTGGGGCCCAAGAAACCAGTGATCCGGCCGGTAGCCACGCTGGCAGTTAACTCTTTCACCGCCACCACATCTTTATACGCTTTGGTTAGCCCACTAAATTCAATGATCGACACTTAGCCTCCGATTAGGTATCAGGAGTCTAGCCAATATTTTCTTTGAATCGGGCAAACTTTTCCCCATGAAACCCAGTCGACTCGAAGCCTTCAGTGACGGCGTCTTTGCCGTAGCTATTACCCTGCTTGTCTTTAATTTGAAAATCCCAGATATCGCTGGGGGAGATCTAGGTAGCGCGCTGGCACATCAGTGGCCCTCGTATTTCGCTTATGTTATGAGCTTTCTTTCAATTGGAATTATTTGGGTGAATCACCACTCCATCTTTGATCGCGTTGTTATGGTCCATCGCAAAGTTCTCTTTGCAAATCTGGGATTATTGCTGGGAATTGTTTCTATTCCCTTCTCAACTTCATTGGCGGCGACCTGGTACAACCAAGGCTCAAATGCAAAGTGGGCGATCTCCTTATATTGTGCCATCTGGGTTTATACCTCGGGCATGTTCATTTTAATTATCAGCCACTTGATGAGCCACGAACATCTCGCTCCCAATACCACCGGAGTCACTCTCAAATCATTGTTGCGAAAAGGGTATATCGGAATATCCGTCTACCTAATTGCCACTATCGTGGCACTCTTCTTCCCAATTGCCGCCTTCTTCATCTGCTTTGCCCTCGCCTTCTACTATGTAGTTGGCGTTCAAGAGGAAGTTACCGTGTAAAAGGCGCTATCCAAAGCTGGCCCAGCACTTCCCATTGGGTATTTCCAGGAGGATAATCTGCAAGGTGGAGAAGAACTTTATAAAGAAATTATCAAAGAACTCCCACAAGTACTCGCACGGCACGGTGGCAGTTATCGCTGGTAGCCCGGAGTACTCGGGAGCAGCATTACTCTGCGTTGGCGGCGCGCGCCGCGGTGGCTCGGGATATATCAACTACATCTCCCCCGACCAGTTCAACCGCAATCTTGTCGTGGGGGCATACCCCGATGTGGTTGTTCACAAGTCAATTAAAGGTCTCGCTGTTGATGCCTGGGTGATAGGACCTGGTTCACCAAAATTAGGACGACGATTCGCAATTCCCTTTAGCAAATTTGCCGTCTTAGATTCAGCTGCGATGGAACTGGCTTACAGAATTCGTGCAGATTTTGTCGTCATCACCCCACATGAAGGAGAGGCTCGGGATTTGGGCTTCGAGATAGGGGAAGGAGAGGAAGGACGGCAGAAGAGCGCATTGGCGATGGCGTCGGCTCTCAATTGTGTAGTTGTGCTTAAGGGGTATCACACCGTAGTTGCCTCGCCTGAAGGACTAGTAGTTCAAGATGATCTCGGAGGAGCAGAATTGGCCACTGCTGGAACTGGAGATATCTTGGCAGGTCTGATCGGTTCCATGCTTGCCAGTTGGAATCCCAGCAATTTTAATGACGTGGTCGTAGTCGTATTTAAGGCTATTAGCGCTCATGCTCTAGCTGCGCAGGCCGCCGCCAACGATCTGAGACCAATAACATCCTCAGACATCCTTAAGTACTTACCCATCACCTTGAAGCAATAGTTACACTAATGACATCACCATCGAGGAGGGTTTTGTGAAAGCCAAGGTACTGAGTGCGATCGTTTTTACCCAACTCATTTTGTTGAGTTCAACAGCATGGGCAGATGAATCTTCGGAGCCGCGTCCACGGATTTCAAATATCGGTGGAGATGACCGCAGTCCTGGTGTGGTGCTGGTGGTAATTGCAACTGTGTTACTCATTGGATTTGGAATAGGCCTTACCGTCGGACGTCGTACTCGACGTAAATAAAAAATGGGAATGCATCTCACTTTCACACACGATGGAGTGACCGGTGAAGGTTATCTCGCGCTTCCGCAGAGCGAGAGTGGTCCCGCAGTAATTATTATTCAAGAGTGGTGGGGTCTAGTCGGACACATCACTGATGTTGTCGATCGTTTTGCAGCTGCCGGCTTCGTTGCCTTTGCCCCCGATCTCTATCATGGCCAAGCCGCGGACGAACCTGATACCGCCAAGAAGTTAATGATGGAGCTACAGCTAGATCAGGCCGGTAGAGAAATAACCAACGCGGCAAATTACCTCCTCTCTTTGCCCGAAACCTCTTCGCAACATGTAGGCGTTGTTGGGTTTTGTATGGGCGGAAGTCTGGCGATTTGGAGCGGCACGCTCTCTCCACAAATCTTGGCCACGGTCGGTTTCTATCCAGGAGCGTCCTGGGAGCGTCATGCACCCAAGTGGGAAAACTATGTTGGAAAATCAGTTTTAATTCATTGTGCGCAGGGCGACGGAACTTCCAGTGCGCCAGGAATTCAAGAAGCACTGCGTGAAGTTGAAGCAGCTGGTGGAAGCGCTACCGCTCTTGATTATGCGGGAACAAACCATGCCTTCTTTAATGACGATCGTCTTGAGGTCTTTGAGCCACTCGCGGCCGCACTTGCCTGGGAGCGCACCCTTGATTTCTTCTTCACCACGCTTAAGTAATACAGAGATGTGTTAGGCCTCACCGTGAATTGGGTGGCAGCACTTTGACTACACAACATTCTCTCAGTCAAACCCCCTACTCTTGACTCATGAATGAGACCGTTAAACCACAGCGCTTTTCCACCAAATTTTATAGTCTGATTATCTCTGCCTTGATATTGGCATTTGGTACTGGATATGGACTGAGTTTGGTTGGTCAGGGCCTCGCGGCGCGCGCCGGCAATTCCGTCACCGTCACCGGTCAGGCTCGCACCAATGCGACGGCTGACAATTCGGTATGGACCCTTAACGCGCAGGAGAGTTCGGCAAGTGCCGCGTCGGCGGTTTCAAAGGTTGGAAAGAGCGTTAATGCGCTCACTAAATATTTAGTTGCCGGAGGGATCCCTGCCTCTGGAATTCAGAACGGTGGCGTAAACACCAATGCTGTGAACGAATATATAAACGGAAACCCCACTGGCCGAGTGCTTTCATACCAAGCTAGTCAGAGCGTCACCGTGCGCTCCAAAGATGTTAATCGTGTTTATTCATTAAGCAATGGAATCGGCGCATTGCTCCAAACTGGAGTAAATATCAATAACTATGGACCGCAGTTCTATGTTTCAAACTTGGCGGCGTTGCGTCCTGCTCTATTGGCACAAGCCATGGTCGATGCCAAAGCCCGCGGAATATCAATGACGAAGGCGGTTGGATCTACCCTGGGCGGCGTAGTTGCCGTATCAAGTGGTCCAGTTCAAGTAACTTCCCCAGATTCCGTCGATACCTCTGGTGGCGGCATGTACGACACCACGACAATACCTAAGACTGTGACCGTAACTGTTTCGGTAAGTTTTAAAGTTAATTAGTAACTGGGCGGATATTTCCGCGCGGTTGTAATCGCAGGTTTGGGAGTTCTGGCGCTGGGATTCGACCGCCTATCTTGTCCGCAAAGTGCGGGAAGCCCTTGCTCTCGCCATTCCAATCCGCGCGCATTTCTACTATTTCCTCGTGGCTGCGCCCAATAAAATTCCACCACATAACGATCTCTTCCAAAAATGGAGCTCCGCCCAAGAGTACAAACTTTGCTCCGCTCACTGTGCTTATCTGTAGCGAGGACTTCCCAGGAGCGCTGTAGTACAAGTTGGTTAAAGGCACTGCTTCTTCTTCGATCACGATATCGCCGGCTACGAGCAGTGCGCCATATTCAAAGTCAGTGCGCAGTGGCAATTTGTAAGAAGAGCCAGCCGCAAGATTAATTTCAGCTCCCACCAATGGTGAAAATATTCTCGCCTCCGACTCCTCCCTCATAAATTCACCAACGATTAGTCGGACCTTCAAACCTTTTTTCTTTATCACGGGAAGATCCGAGTAGTGGTCAAAGATAGGCGCAGTATTTCGAAACGAATTGGGAATCACGGTCCAGAGTTGTATCCCGTGCATAATCGTGGCATCGGGTGCAGATAATTCAGAGTGTGCGATACCACGCCCCGCGGTCATAATGTTGAGTTCCCCGGGATGGATTAATTGAACGCTTCCTACTGAATCGCGATGTTCAACCTTGCCCTCGAAAAGCCAACTAACTGTTTGCAGACCGACATGGGGGTGCGCTGCCACGCTCATGGCATCCTCCTGCGAAGTCGGCCCGAAGTGATCGATAAAGCACCAGGCGCCGATAGTCCGGATAGAGCGATGTGGCAGAGTGCGGTGAATATCAATACCGGTTCGAGTCGTTAACTTAACCGTTCGGGGCGCGAGAATCATTATTTTGCGGTGTAGGTAGCTGACTTATAGATGGTGGCATAGAGCGCAGAGATATTCTTACCATCGGCCGTCTTTGGGTCAAAGATTGAGTCTTGTGGTCCAGCAACGCTAAAGACGAAGCCATTGTTGCGTAGAACCTCTGTGCCGTAAGGAGGAGGTTCTGCGGGGTTTTTGAGTCGATCAAATTTCTGGGCCGGAAATTCATAGATGGACATGAAGATTACTTTGTCACCTTTGCTCGGCAGGTAATAGAGAACTGATTGGGCGATCGCTCCATCTTTAGTGGCTTGCTTTGAATAAGCTCCCTTGGCGACAGAGACAACTAAGTGGCTCAGAATCGTCGTATCGACATTCATTATTAGCGGGACGGGGGAGAGAGGCAACTTAAAAATCGCGTGAGCCGAACTTCCGCATCCCGTCAGCACTAAGACGGATAAGAGAAGAGGTGCCAGTAACTTTTTCATTGTTTAATCTCCAACTTTCATTGGTTGCGCATTGGTAGATTTTATAAGTTCTTCGTAGGTTGTAGGGAAGACAGCGTGTGGGTGTCCGGCAGCTGCCCAGACGACATCAAAGGCGGCCAAGGCGCGATCTATAAGTACAACTGGTTTGGGGTTGGCTAATGACCCATCGTGTTGCCAGCCAAAGGGACTTACACCCCCGATGCTGATTCCAGAAGCAGATTTCACAAAGTCGGCATCGGCGCGGTGGAGCTTCTCTACTCCGAGAGCTGCGGCGACCAGAACTGTATCTACGCGATGTGCGCCAGAGGTAATAACGAGTAGTGGACGACTATCGGGAAGTTTGAAGACAATTGATGAGGCAATTTGTCCTACTTCAATGCCAAGTGCGGCGGCAGCCTCAGCGGCAGACCTGGCGCTCTCGCTCAAAATAGTTACTTGCCCGGTGATGCCCAGATCATGCATCTCTGCGGTTATCCGCTTTACTGAGGCATTTTTTAAGACATCTTCCATGTGGGAATTGTAGGTGTAATGAGATACTAATCGCATGTACATCCCGCCCCTGAATAGAGTTGAAGATTGGGATGAAATTCAAGGCTTTGTAGCATCTGTGAGAGCAGCAGATTTAGTTACTGTAAATCCCGACGGGCTTCCGGTATCAACGCTGATGCCAATGATCTGGGAAGGCGTTGATCCCGGTAACAAAAGTTATGGCCGCCTCATCATGCATATGGCGCGCGGCAATCAGCAGTGGAAGACGATTACACCTGGTACTCAAGGGTTAGCAATTTTGCATGGCGGGCAAGCCTATATATCGCCGAGCAACTACAGCAATAAAGTTACCGATCACAAGGTCGTTCCAACGTGGAATTATCAATCGGTGCATTTGAGCGGAATAGTTGAGGTGAGCGAAGATGTCGAGTTGCTCCGTCAGATAGTCACAAATTTAACGGCGCACCATGAAGTGAACCGAGAGGTACCTTGGTCTGCAGATGAGTCTGAGCCGCACTATTTCGAACTGCAACTCAAAGGAATTATCGCTGTCATTCTTCATGTGAATAAGGTTGAAGCGAAATCAAAAATTAGTCAGAATAAATCCCAAGAGGATCGCATCAGAATTGTCGAGGATCTCTTTATTTCGGGTATTCCAGGTGAAGAAATTATCGCTAACGAGATGCAGCGATATCTATCGGATTAAACCGCAATAATATTTAAAGGCTCCAACCCATCGGCGATGCGCTGCAGTTGCTCTTCGATAAATCGCCGCCCGCGCTTTTCAAAAGCTGCAGAATCTCCACCAACGTGCGGGGTGATAAGTACATTCTTGGCCTTCCAAAGTGGATGGCCGGGTGGAAGTGGCTCAGGATCGGTGACATCCAGAGCAGCGCTAATTCGTCCAGTGTGGAGTTCTGCAACGAGCGCATCGGTATCCACCACCTTGCCACGCGCTAGATTGATCAAGATTGCCCCATCCTTCATCAGCGCCAAACGCCTGGCATTTATCAGGTTATTGCTCTGGTCATTGAGGGGAACTATCAAAAAGAGGAAATCAAAAGTTGGAAGTAACTCATCGAGTTGCCCTAACATGAGCGAACCATTTGCGCCGGATCGAGAAAAAGTAGTGATCTCAACTTCGTAGGGTTTGAGATAAGAGACCAAAGTCTGACCGATGGAGCCCGCTCCAATGATTCCGATTTGGCTGTCGTTGAGCGAGCCCATACGTTCGTGGCTCCAAACGCCTTTTTCTTGCTCTCGAATAAAGGTGGGAATCCCACGCTTCATTGCGATAGCTAGGCCCACAGCGAGTTCGGCGGTCGATGCATTGTGCACTCCGCGTGCGTTGCAGAGCATCATCCCAGGTCGAAGATATGGCAGAGCACTTTCATATCCAGCATTGGGGACCTGCAGGAGTTGTAAGTTGTTCATCTCTGTTACCGGTTCTAGAAATTCCGAGCCAGTCATATACGGTTGCACATAAATCGTGATCTGAGATAGATCAGAACTAGCGAGCGGGAAGTCGGTCGGCGATAACTTTTGAAATCCATCTGGGATCTTGAGATCGGGCCACTGGCTCCAAACCGTGTGCTTAATGCGCTTCACCTCCCTTGACCGTCCATTTTCTACCCATTTCTGCCTGGCATGCCCTACTTTAAATGAAAATTGCCTGAGTGTGCGCTTAACATCTGGGTTAATTGCCTATACCGTTTCACCATTCCCCGGTCTGTGAGCCGTCATTTCACACGGGGTCGCAAACACCCCCGATATCAAAATTAGGAGAGTACGTCATGCTCGATTCCTACTTCAAAATCAGCGAACGTGGCTCAACGCTAGCTAGGGAAATTCGTGGTGGTTTCGTCACGTTCTTCACAATGGCATACATCGTTGCGCTCAATCCACTGATTATCGGTCTCACTAAGGATGGTGACGGCAAGTATCTCGGCGGAGATGGAAGTCACCCAAATCTGGCCATGATCGCTGCCATGACTGCCCTGATGGCAGGAATTTTGACCATCCTGATGGGCACGGTGGCGAATTTCCCACTCGCGCTCGCCACAGGACTAGGGCTAAATACCTTCGTTGCAGTTGGTATTGCCTCCCAGATGACTTGGGCAGATGCGATGGGGCTGGTAATAATCGAAGGTGTAATCATCGTCATCCTTGTAGTGACTGGTGTTCGAGCCGCAATGTTCCGCGCGGTACCCGCACAACTCAAGATTGCGATAGCAGTCGGAATTGGTCTGTTCATCACCCTCGTTGGTCTAGTTGATGCCGGGTTTGTTCGCCGCACTGGCGCCGGGCCGGTACCGGTTCAGCTGGGTGACAATGGAAATCTCGTTGGCTGGCCAATTGTGGTCTTCGCTTTTGGCCTCTGCTTCATGATCGCCCTTGTCGTAAGAAAAGTTAAAGGCGCGCTGTTAATCGGAATTGTGACCACTACAGTGCTTGCAGTCATTGTTGAAAAGGCCTTTAAAATTGGCCCTAATTTCGACGGCAAGAATGTGAATCCAAAGGGTTGGGGACTAAACGTTCCTACAATTCCATCAAAGGTATTCGCAAAGCCAGACTTCAGTCTCTTTGGTCATATCGATCTCACCGGTGCTTTTAATCGAGTAACCGTTGTCTCTGCAATTCTCTTGATCTTCTCCTTGTTGCTCTCGGATTTCTTCGACAATGTTGGAACCGTTACAGCAATCGCTAGCGAGGGTGATTTGTTTGACAGCGAAGGACTCATTCCAAATATCGACCGCATTCTCTTGATAGACGGAATTGCAGCGGTTGGTGGAGGAATGGGAAATGTCTCTTCAAACACCAGTTATATCGAATCTGCAGCGGGTGTGGGCGAAGGTGCTCGAACCGGCTTAGCTTCAGTGGTAACTGGAATTCTCTTCTTGCTTACTACATTTCTGGCACCGCTGGTAGCAGTGATCCCTTACGAAGCGGCCACCCCTGCTCTGGTCATCGTTGGTTTCCTGATGATGTCTCAGATCAAAAATATCGACTGGCAAGATTATGGGATTGCGATTCCTG
>Ga0136642_1000881_pt1 | contig 14195 bp, 15 predicted proteins | sample LowCatLa1302831Y_FD_115313 | JGI IMG/M metagenome (GOLD analysis project Ga0136642, IMG submission 115313) | Freshwater microbial communities from Lower Cathedral Lake, Yosemite National Park, California, USA - 13028-31Y | ecosystem: Environmental > Aquatic > Freshwater > Lake ... | reverse complement strand
GGGGGACAACAGATACAAGTGTTACCTAATGATGCCAGTATTAATATAGATTGGTTGACTGAATTTTTAGAAGAACAGTTGACTCAATATATACAGCAAGTAAAAACACAAAGTATGTTATCTGACATGGATTATGTCAATGTTAAAGTTACTAGTATCTGGACTATTAAACAAAATTCCGGCGAATATCAAGCCATGCATAACCATCCAGCTGGACACCTGTCAGGTAATATGTATATAGAAACACCTACGTTAGATGAAAAAAGTACAAATATTGACAGTAATATTTTGTTTAAATTTCCAGTAGAAAAAGATGTAACTAAGTTTATTTTGCAGGATGGTTGGTGTTATAGACCAGAAGCTAAGAATATTTTAATATTTCCAAGTTATGTTTCACATCTAGTATATCCTTGGAAGGGAACCGGAAACAGAATAGTTATGGCATTTGATGCAGTATTAATTCCAAAGGCAATCGATGGCACAGAAACTAGCAATTAAAGAAGTAATGGCGGCTGTAGATAGCGGCTACATTGGCTTGTGGGACGAGCTTGACGAAGAACAACGCAAGGCCTTGAAAAGCGAATTTTTCATCATGAACCGTTATATTAGTAATGTAAAGACTAATAACGCAGAACTACAAATACATTATCTTTTAACTGTTAATGAATATTTCAATAAACATTGGAACTTATTACAAAAACATCCTAAACTACTATGGATGTTGTTGGCCATGTGTGGGCATGAAAGCAAAAAGATTCACTATCATGAATGGATTGGTTTTAAAAAGAAGCCAGGTACAAGTTCAGATAAAAAGGTAAAATTTTTATTAGATTTATACCCTACAAAAAAACAAGAAGATTGCGAATTGCTTGCAGAGCTTATGAACGATGCTGAATTTAAAGAACTTGCAATGATGCGCGGCATGGATGATGCAGAGGTTAAAAAATTACTAAAATGACATTGGCGGTGACTCAATACGTTTGTCAATATTGTTCTAATACGTTTACCAAAGAAAAAACGTTAATGGTGCATCTGTGTGAACAAAAACGTAGAGCTCTGGCCAAGACTGAAAAACATGTTATTATGGGTTATGATGCGTTTAATCGTTTTTTTAAAATGAGTCAGAATTTAAAAGGTAATAAAACATATGATGAGTTTGCAAAAAGTCCGTACTATAATGCTTTCGTTAAGTTTGGCAGTTTTGTTAGCAATGTTAACCCTTTATACCCTGACAGGTTTATCGATTATGTTATTAAGAGCGGTGTCAAATTAGATCACTGGTGCCGTGACGAATTATATGAAAAATATGTTGCAGATTTAATTCGTACAGAAACAGTGGAAACAGCATTACAACGTAGCATAGGACACATGATGTCATGGGCCGATACACATCAGAGTCAGTGGAACCATTATTTTTTATATGTTAGTCTAAATCGTGCGACCTTTGATATACGTGACGGTAAAATAAGCCCTTGGCTTATTTTAAATAGCAAAAATGGAAAAGAGATGTTGTCAAAATTTAGTGACGAACAATTGGCCGCGGTAGGTACCACTATCGATCCTCAGTTTTGGATGAACAAATTTAAAAAATTTCCTGCGGACGTAGAGTTAGTTAGACAAGTTGTCAAGGAATCTAACATATGAAAACAGAATTAAATGTAATAGACCAGACAAACATACTACTTGTCAAAGGTGCATTTGATGAAGCAGAATGCGCAGAAATTACAAATGCCATTTTAAAATATAAAGAAAACCCATCGTCAACTGATCAAATTGCAATCAATAATGGATTATGGTCGGGGCATCCTCATCAACACAATGGTTTTGCATTACCATTGACACAAATAATCTTAGCTAAACTTAAAGATGCTTGTACTCTATATTACGATTCTATGGCTAGACCAGAAGTTATAACACGTACAAGAGAAGACAAATCTATTAGTAGAGAAGAGTGGGATATGATGCTGTGGGCCGGGGTAACCCCGCCGGGATCAGAAAATAGAGAACATACACATACTAATTCTTTTATTTCCGGCACCGCTTATTTTCAATCAGAGGGTACAGGAACTATTGAGTTTATGCCTTACAATTATGTTTATAGAACAATGTTACCGCAGTGGCCTTATTACGGTTCGGCAATATACGAACCTCAAGACGGTGATATATTATTGTTCCCGTCGTATTTACTGCACAAGGTAGAACGAAATACCAGTGAATTCGAACGGGTAAATATTTCTTTTAATGTTATACCAATGATAGGACCTGCATAATGCCAGATATTGATATAGATTTTTTAGATCGTACAGACGCTTTAAATATTTTAAAGCATGTACCAGCCGCCATCGAGGATAATGGAATTTTTAAAAAACACAATACCGGTGTATATTGTACATCTATTCCGTACAATCCGCTTACTGGCATGAGTACTATCGATTATAAAACAGCAGAAAAACGTGGATATTTTAAAATAGATTTCTTGAATGTCAGTATCTACAAAGGTGTTAAAAACGACACTCATCTTAAACAATTAATGGAGGCAGAACCGCTATGGGATCTACTGGAACAGGACGACTTCTCGAATCTACTTTTTCACGTGAATGGACACGGGCACGTATTGAGGAAGATGAAGCCAACAAATATAGAAGAGCTCGCGGCTTGTCTGGCAATAATCAGACCGGCCAAGAAACATTTGTTAGGAAAACCGTGGACAGAAGTACTGCAAGATGTATGGACGAAACCAACGACTGAAGAGTATTATTTTAAGAAGGCACATGCCGTAGCCTATGCTATGGCAATTGTAGTGCAAATGAATTTAATTTGTGAAAGTATCAGCTACGAGTATACTTAACGTACTCTACGTACCAATTGCACACTCTTACGTTTTACCCGTTTCATTGTTAAATTCATTAGATTAACAACTGGCCCTAACACTACACGAGCATCTTTGCTATTAAATGTCTTGATAGCATACGCAAATGGATAAATTTGCTCTCTACAGAAGATATTGATAGGAAACTGACGATTTGATTCCCACCACCAAGTTTCTCCTATTTCCAAAAATACAGCACGTTCTTCCGGAGTATGTATGGCGTTTAGGTCGTAGAAACTGGTCACATACTGATCTTGATTAATAATGATCCCGATGTATTCCAGCTCACCGTAGTTTAACACACTGATAAAGGGTAGTTTTTGTTCTATGTTATCTCTTAGTTTTGCCATAAATATAGTATAAAGGTCCTGCGACAATGCAAAAAATCTCAACGTATTTATATCCAAATAGAATTGAACTATTGGCTGATTTGGCAGGTTTCACTGTGGAGTATACAAACGTGTATCAAAGAAATGTAAAAATTTATCATGGTATAGACAATACCTTAGAGTTCGACATTAAGAATGCCGACCAGAAACGTATTGACTTATCTACGCTGTCTAATATACAATTAAACATTATGGACGCTAGTGGACTTGCACTACATAACAGTCCATATACTGTCACTCCAACAGCTATCGCTGGTATTGCCGCAGTTACTATTCCACAAGACGATTTAGCAGATTTGGATCATCAATTTTTAACGTACAGCGTGTCTGCTATTAAGTCTGGTAATGAAGTATTGTTGTACGGCGATACTAAATTTGGTGCAGTAGGAAAAATGGAACTAGTGGGCGATGCTATGCCTGTAATTAGAGATGATCAAGTTATTACTAGTTTTTATAAAGATCTACAATACGGCACCAGCATAGTTGAATACTTTCATTGTAGTGCTATTCCTTTGAGATTCTATGAAGCAGTGCCTACAACTGTGGCCAGCATTGATTTTAGATTTGATGCACTTGTTGGGACTGTATTGGTTGAAGGTACCAAAGATGCCAGCATAAGTTCCGAAACATTTACCCTACGCGGTACTGTTTTGGAAACATTTACAGTAAACAGTACAACAACCAACTTATTAAAAACATATACAGATATTGGCGATTATACTTATATTCGCATATCATACAGTCGAACCAATCCATTAGCAACAACTGGAACAATTACCAAAGTAACTGTATCATAAAGGTTGACCTAGGGTATTTAATCTGCTATACTCGCTTATATGAGTATAATCACGGACACTATCAACAGCTATCTTCCTGCAAAACGGAAACAAACACCTAGCGGTTGGATCAGTTTCAATGCAGTATGTTGCGATGATAAACGTCAACGTGGTGGACTCATTTTTAATGCTGGCGATGCTGTCAGTTATCACTGTTTTAACTGTGGATTCAAAGCCAGTTGGCAACCAGGCAGACTCGTAAGTCAAAAAATGAACAAATTCATGCGTGACCTAGGCATGGGCGATGATATTATTGGGCAGTTGAGATTAGAAGCGTTGAAATTAAATGAAGATTCTAATTCTGAAGTTCGTAGTATAGTTCCAACATTTGATCATAGAGAATTACCACCCGATACTAAATCAATTAACGATTGGTTAGACGATGTACCGGAAAAACTAATACCTATACTTGAATACATAGCACAACGTAAAATGTATTTAGATTACTATGCCTTTCACTGGACACCTAAGTTAGGATTTAGCAATAGACTTATCATTCCGTTTTACAAAGATGGTGTATGTGTAGGATATACTGCACGGGCAGTCAATGATGCAAAGCCTAAATATCTAAGCGAACAACAACCGGGCTATGTGTTCAATTTAGATGCACAGAATAACAATAGACAATTCGTAATTGTTTGCGAAGGCCCGTTTGATGCGATAAGTATTGACGGATGTGCATTATTAGGCGCTGAGATTAAGCACAGTCAAAACTGGTTGCTTAGACAATTAAACAAAGAAATAGTATTAGTACCCGATAGAGACAAAGCTGGATTAATGACACTGGAGCAAGCATTGGACTATGGATGGTCTGTTAGTATGCCCGACTGGCCTGAAGATGTTAAAGATGTAAACGATGCAATTATAAAATTAGGAAGACTAGCAACATTGTATAAAATCATACAAGCCAAGGAAGCTAATCATCTTAAGATACAACTAAAAGCTAAAAAATGGTTTAAGGATGCAAATGAAAAAACTAATTGAAATCTTACTATGGCCTTTACATAAATGGCAAGAAAACCGCAAATTTAAAAAACGTCTAGAGGAACTACGGAAAAGAGATCCGTTTATATACAAATGAAGCCAATCAATATTAACTACATCTGGAAGATTAACGATATAGATGTATACTATACTAACGAAACCAATGGCGGCGGAGAAGCATTTGCCCAAGACTATTGTAATATTGTCGATGGTTTATACGGAGACCGGGTATTTGAAAATGCACTTGAATGGTGCTCTGGTCCAGGATTTATAGGTTATGCAATGCTGGCAACAGGACTATGCAATCGTATTACATTTAATGATCTGCATCAACCTGCACTAGATATGGTAGAACTTACAAAATTAAAAAATCCAACGTATGCTGATAAAATTTCAATATACCAAGGATCGACATTAGAATGTATACCTGAATCAGAAAAATTTGATTTAGTAGTAGCAAATCCTCCCCATTACCTATCTAAATACCTTGCATCGCAAAGCCTGGGGTTTGATAAAATGGGTATAACGATTGGACAACGAAATGCGGAGATACTAGTAGACGAAAACTGGAAAGCCCACACTGCATTTTATAATTATATCAAAAAACGATTGGCACCTAACGGCATTATTTTAATACAAGAAAATCAATCTGGATCCTCGAGACGTGCCGGAAACTTTTTACAAATGATAGAAAATGCAGGGCTTAGAATAGTTAGAGAAATTAGTTCGCTAGAACACTACAATACCAATACAGCTATGCAAATATATTATATTGAGGTTATGCATAAATGATCAGCTGGGGAGTTAACGCATTAAATCACGGCAGTAGTATTGCTGTTTTTAAAGACGGTAATTATATCAATAATGTTATTTCTAATAACGACGAATTATCGCCAGATATGTATAAAAACTTTCTAGAATACCACGGAACTCCTGATAGAATTTTTTGGTATGAAAATTCCTGGCTTAAAAAAGCAAGACAACTGTATGCAGGGCAATATAAGACAGCTTGTGATTTAAGTGTGTTACCTAGGACTAAACTTAAAGAATGGGGATTAGGCTACGCACCTCTCACATATACACAACATCATGGCAGTCATGCCGCGGCTGGATATTACACTAGCCCATTCAATCATTGTGCCATTGTTGTGCTTGATGCTATTGGTGAGTTTGAATGTGCCACTATATGGGAAGGATTACACGGTGAGATGCGTAAAGTATGGAGCCGTAGTTATCCACACAGTTTAGGTTTATTTTATAGTGCATTTACAAAATTAGTTGGACTAACACCGATTCAAGATGAATTCTTGCTACAGCAAATGGCCGAACAAGGCGATCCTAATAGATTTTATCAAGCAGTACGTAATTATTTTGGACATTGGACACTGGATATAAAATACAATTTTCACAGGGGTGTGTTAAACTGGCCGTTTGAAATAGTAAACTTACAAGATCAATGCGATATAGCGGCCGCCGTGCAAAAGGTATTTGAGTTACAAGTTGACAATGTCATGTGGGAAGCTAAAAAACGTATCAAAACAGATTGCCTAGTTTACATGGGCGGATGCGCCATGAATAGCAAAGCCAATAAAGATGTTGTTGAATCTTTCTTTAATTATCGTTGGAGCTTACCAAATCCCGGCGACCCAAGCAGTAGTATTGGTGCAGTATTATACCATACAAAACAAAGAGTATGGAGAGATGACTGGGCACCAGTCAAACATATTGCTATTAATGTATAAAGAGTATATAATAAGATATGAGTGAAAAACAAGAAAATAAAGCAAGACAAAACGTTGATTACGGTTATGATATTCAGCGTGTATACTTAGAAATGATGTTGGCAGATGCTGGTACATTTGTGCGTTGCCAAAGTATTTTTGACAGTAAACTGTTTGATCGTCGTTTACAAGAATCCGCCGAATTCTTAACTGCGTATGTAAGTGATAATAATGTATTACCTACACCAGACATTATAAATGCGGCGACTGGTAGCACACTAAAGGCCGCAGAAAATCTACGTGAGGAACATTTTGAGTGGCTGATGAATGACTTTGAAACATTTATTCGACACAAAGGTCTTGAACGTGCAATCCTAGAATCAGCAGATTTATTGGAGAAAGGTGAGTACGGTCCTGTAGAAGAAAAGATCAAACAAGCAGTACAAGTGGGTCTACAACGTGACATGGGCACTGATTATTTTAAAGATCCTCGAGCTCGACTGATGGCAATCAAAGATAAGAACGGTCAAATTTCCACAGGTTGGAAAAATGTTGATGACAAACTATTTGGAGGATTCAATCGTGGTGAGCTTAACATTTGGGCTGGTGGCTCTGGTGCTGGTAAATCGTTATTCTTGGCTAATCTCGGAGTGAACTATGCATTGGCTGGACTTAATGTAATCTATCTTACACTTGAGTTGAGTGAAGAGCTCGTATCTATGCGGGTAGATGCAATGGTAACTGGAATACCCACAAGAGAGATTTTCAAGAACATTGATGATGTTGAAATGAAAGTTAAGATGATTGGTAAGAAGAGTGGACAGTTTCAAGTTAAATACATGCCCAGCGGCAAGACAGCTAATGACATTCGTGCATATTTGAAAGAGTATGAAATCAAGATGGGTCGTAAAGTCGATGTATTGTTGGTTGACTATATGGACTTGTTGATGCCACTCAGCAAGAAAATCTCAGCTGAAAACTTGTTCGTCAAGGACAAGTATGTGAGTGAAGAGTTGCGAAATCTTGCAGTAGAAAAGAACTGTGTGTTTGTTACAGCGGCACAGTTGAACCGTGGAGCAGTTGAAGAAGTGGAGTTTGATCATAGTCATATCTCCGGCGGACTATCTAAGATTCAAACAGCAGATAATGTGTTTGGTATTTTTACAAGTCGTGCAATGCGTGAGCGTGGACGCTATCAAATTCAACTGATGAAAACACGTAGTTCTAGCGGTGTTGGCATGAAAATTGACTTGGATTTCAATGTGGATACCTTACGGATTACTGACTGTTTAGAAGACGATAGTCAGGTGGCTATGCGTAGTACAGGCAGTAGTTTTATTGATAGTTTAAAGCAAAAGACCACAGTTACTAGTGCAGAAATCCCTACAGATCCAACACAAGGTAAGCCAGCAGGAAAAGTTACTGCACAAGTTGAAAGTAGCAAATTGCGTGAATTGCTGAATAAAATACCCGGTGATTCGGATGACTTTTAACTAAATATATTATAAACCAGTGTCGTATTTTTGAATAAATACGTAAAGAGAGATTAAACTATGTCACAAAAAGATATATTACGCAAATATTTAGATATCCTAAATGAGGATGAAACAGCTCCTACGGCATCTGCAGAGCCGACATCTGCTTCAAAAGGCGAAATGCCTGGCGCAGACAAGATTCAAATTGCTCCTCCAAAAGGCCAAGGTTCTATCAATGAAGTTATGACAGCAGTTAAAAACTTCCAAGAAGCCTCTGGAATAAAACCAACAGGGTTGTTAGATCCGAAAACACTAGCAGAAATCCTAAGTCAAAGCGGACGTATGGGTAAAGAAGAAGCTGAAAAACTTCAATCTGGTCAAGCACAACAAAAGCAAGGTTCAGAAGTTACCGAGTCTACAGAACTTGCTGAAAACATCGAAGCAGGTGATCGTCATCAAGTATTGCTTAACAAAGCCGCACTTCATGAAGGTTATTCACAGGGCCTACGTGGTCATGAGTGCATGTGCCCACATAGTGTAGGCACTAGCGAACACAGTTATCATTCCCACGGACATGGTTTAGGTCTAAAAGAATGTGGCGGTATTTGGACAAATACCCGTCCGGGTACGATGTAATTTAAATTACTGCAATAAAAAGTCACTTTAGGGTGACTTTTTTTATGGCCGCTTTGTCTTTATTTTTAGGTAAATATAGTACTAGACAACAGGAATTCACATGGCTTCATTAATAAAGTTACGCAGGGATACCGCGGCCAATTGGACGCAAGTAAATCCAACCTTAGCTTCAGGCGAACCCGGATTAGAAACCGACACATTAAAAATTAAATATGGTAACGGAAGCACCGCTTGGAACAATCTAAGCTATGCCGGTGGCAGTAGTTCTGTATCATTACCCGTAGCTGGTATTGGTAGTACCGGAGCACTTGGCGGAGTCAAAGTTGATGGCTTAACAATTACTATTAACAATGGTGTCATTACTGCTAGCGGAGGCGGCGGAAGTGGTTCGGGTGTCGTAAATGCCGGAACTACAGGTGCGTTGGCATTTTACCCCACTGTTGGTACAGTCGTCGACGATGCGGCTGGACTCACATGGGACAATGTAAACAATGTATTCACTGTATCAGCTACCACAATATTACAACAGACCAGCGAAGTTTGTAACACTAAAACCGGTGCATCTGGCATTGTAACGCACGATTTTACAAGTGGTGCAATTTGGTATCATTCAAATGTCAGCTCGGGTTTTACTGCGAATTTTACAAACATACCAACTACAAATAACAGAACTACTGTAGTAACTTTGATTATAACACAAGGTGCAACGGCGTATGTTCCAAGTGCAATACAAATCAACGGAAATGCACAGTCAATTAACTGGTTAAATTCAACAGCACCTACTGGAAATGCAAGTAAAACTGATATAATTTCATTTACATTAATACGTGTTAATAGTGGATGGATTGCTACTGGTAGTTTAAGTACTTACGGATAATACCATGCCAAGAATTGGTTCAACAGCTGGTAGAAGTTTAGCAAACACAGCAACTAAACGATCATTTAGTTTTTATGCTTTCAATTCAACAAACATTAGCGCAAGTGCAACAGTGCAACAATTGGGCGGGGGTTCGCGTAGCGCCAACTTCAGCACATGGACTATAGCTGATAGTACAGTATCATTTAGCGGTACCGGACTACCATATCACAGTTACGGCAACGCTTTAGCCGCTAATACACCTGGTATTAGAAACTACAACTTAACTTGGACCTACAGAGGCGGCACACAAGTAGAGGGATCCAGTGTTCCAACTAGCGGCGGCTTAATTGGCATTTGGCTAAACGGTGTTGCTATGTTTAATCCCAGTGCCCAATCTGGAAGTCCTACTGGGCCCAATTTATTTTATCCAACATGGCAATACAATGCGGCCAGTGAAGCTGGCAAAGAATTAGGATATACATTTGGCGAAGATCTGGCAGGAGGCCATGCGGCGCCTCCAAATCAATACCACTATCACGATGGTGCGTTTTTAAATGCATGGTTAACTGGATCAGGGTATGATTCTGGCCCAGTAGGATCTACAGGACTAGCTGAAACCAGTGTGATAAAATACTTATACAGCGGATTAACACATGCAGACGGCCATAGTAAAATATTAGGAATTAGCGCAGATGGATATCCGGTATATGGGCCATATGGTTACATTACAGCATCAAATAACAGCAGTGGTGTGAAACGTATGAACACAGGATATACATTAAATGCACCCGATTCAAGAAAACACACTGCGGTCAGTAATACAGTATTGTATCCACTAGGAATTTTTGTTCAAGATTACAGTTATACAGCCAGTGGAGATTTAGATCAGCACAATGGAAGGGTTTGTGTTACTCCAGATTATCCAAATGGTACTTATGCATATTTTCTAACATTAAATTCTGATTTATTGCCTGTATACCCTTATATTATAGGAAACACCTACTTTGGTACTCCAACCAAATTAGGTTAAATACTAAAAGGACAAATGATATGTTACCAGTAAGAGCAATTAGATTACAACGCCAAGACGCCGTGGCTTTAAATCGTCAGGCGTTTGACGAAGGCGAAGTTGTATACGATTCTACAAATGGTACGTTACGCCTAATGGATGGCAACAATGTTGGCGGCAAAACATTAGCTAATCAAGCATGGACAACTGCAAACTTTGCCAGTTTAACTGCACTTACAACCAATAATAGTGCAATCAATACATCATTATCTTTCAAAGCACCAATTGCAAGTCCAACATTTACAGGAACTGTAACTGGTACATTCAGCGGACCATTAACAGGTAATGTGACTGGTAATGTAACGGGTAATTTGACTGGTAACGTAACAGGCAATGCCAATACTGCTACTAGTGCTACTAGTGCCACATCTGCTAGTACTGCTGTTAAATTAAATACAGCCCGCAATATTAACGGTGTAGCATTCGATGGAACTGCAGATATTACTGTTATTGCGTCGGCTGGTACATTATCTGGCAATATATTAAATGCTTCTATATTATCCAGTAGTTTAACAAGTGTCGGCGCCTTAACTTATCTAGTAGTAACTGGCAATATAACAGCAGGTAGTAATGTGGTGATAAGTACTACACCAACGCAAAAAACTCACGCAACAAATAAACAATACGTAGACACTAGAGCTTTAGCACTGTCTGTGGCAATGAGCTAATCAAGGATTAATTTAAATGGCAAAGAAACAACTATCGACGTACAAATACATTCCGGGAGCATTCTCTCCAACATTTGGACAGTATCCTAATGCTGTGGCATTATTGACTGCAAACAAAAACTTTTTACAAGAAGAAATCAGTGCGTATATTCAACAGCAAGTAACTGCCAACGTTGCTAACTCTAGTAGCCCATATTATGGATATGTGTATGATTCAACTCGCATTGTCAAATGCAAACGAGATATTGGTTACATAATAGATGGTATCATTTATGATTTAACCTATGGCGGCAACAGTCTCAGCTATCAGATTGCCAATCGTTACTATGTACAGGGTGTCATCCAAGTCATTAATCCACAGGTGGAAGTGCTTTCACAAACTTGGCTATTGGGCAAGATCACAACAAATATATTGACCAATACCACATACGTAAAACTCAATACCAGTGCCAGTCAAACTACAACAGCAAATGCAGGTGAGACCGGAGCAACTGCACAAACAACCACATTGTTCAACATCACCATCAATGCCATCAACGTGGGATTAAGCAGTATTCCAGTACCGTTATTACCAAATACTCAGTCTGCCAATTTATTGCCAAACACCCTAGCCATATTGGAATTAAACAAGCGATACATTCAAGAAGAAGCAGTGGCCTATATTGCATACAATGTAACCAATAGCATTGCACCATTTGTTAATTTTACTTATAACCAAGAAAAATGTCGCCGAGACGTGAGTTATATCCTTGAAGGTTATATTACTGATTTAAAACACGGCGGCAATAAACAAACCATTTTCAATGCCAGCTACTATTGGTTAAACGGTGCACCAGTGGTTGATGGAGATAGAACACCTGAAATATCAGTACACACATTTATCAAAAACCTAATCCAAAATTATATTTTGACCGGAATCAGTTTTGGCAGTAGACAGACTGTTGTGTTCCAAGTATTGCCAAGCACTGCGGCAGAAGTTTCAGGCGCCACTACTGTTGCATTATTAGCGGATATTGTTACCAGTGTTATTCTGTATGGTCTTGGTTATGTTCCAACTAAGTTGTCTAATCGTGGCTCATTAAAATTTCCAGGATTTTATAAACTCAAAGATATATTATTAATTACTAACACTAGCCGCAATGTTATTTTATATAACTTTGCAGACCCAACATATAAAGCAGAAGTAACATACACAGAATCATACGATCCAGATTTTCCGGCCGCATTGTACGGTAACGATCGTGTGACCACAATCACATTTGATATCGATACAACCAATCACATGGTTACCGACAATATTCAAATATTTGTTGAAGGCACCGAACTAACAGTGCGTATGAATAAAATTGGTACCGACGCCATGGAACGTATGAAAGTTGGTATTCCGCAGAGCATGCTGGATGCTGACTTTGAATATGGGCTACAACCAACCAAATGGCAAGCCCTTGCATTGATGCGTAACTATCCAGCTATCTATGAAATTCCAGGTAGTGATGTACCAGTTCTCACTGTGATAACTGATGCCAGCTCAGGCACAGGCGGCGCAGGTGCAAGTTTGATTACAGTTACAACCCAAAGCGCACACGGATTGAACGTGGCAGATCCTATCACAATCAAAGCACTTGCAAACTCAGTATCAGGATTCAGTCGTTCAGAAGGTAGCTTTTTAATAGCATCTGTTCCTACTCTGACACAGCTAACATACTATGCCAAATCCAAAGTTGGTGTAACTCCTGGCACAGTGCTGAGTACAACTTATACTCAGCTACGTAAAGGCGGATATTATACTGGTGCAAGCGTCGGCAACCCATCTTTCTCAGTTTACAGTACAGGCGTAAGCGGAACTATTACTACCAGTTTGGTATCTGCCCTTGGTACTGATACCATTGGCTTTACTGGTACTGTCCCTCCAGTTGGCGGCCCGTTAAGTGGTACAGGTATTCCCAGCGGAGCACAAATCACAGCGGTTACCGGCCCTGGTGGTACTGCCGCTACTACCACACTGTCAGCCAGTGCAAACATAGGCGATACCAGTCTTACTGTTACAAGCACTGCTGGTATTAGTGCAGGTTTAGTCTTTGATCGGGGTGACGGCCAGGCAGTATTGGTTACTGCGGTTAACGGCAGTGTAATTACTTTACAAAATCCTTTAACCAGCGCCATTGCTGGAACCACAGCCAGTTATACTGCATTGGCACAAACCAGTACTACTGGTTCAGGATCTGGCGGAATATTTACAGTTTCTCGCAGTGGTGCCAGTTATACCACTACAGTTACCACTCCAGGTAATGGTTATGTGGCAGGTGATACAATTACATTTGCTGGCTCAGGTCTAGGAGGCAATGCAGGTAATAATGCAGTTGCCACAGTTGGTTCCGCTACAGCATTGCGCTCAGTAGCAGTATTAGGAGCTGTTTCAGGTGGTACTGGTTATTCCAACGGAACCGGTGTTGCAACCACTCTCACTACTCCGGGAGCAGGCTCTACTGGGCTTGGTACAGGCCTTACTGTTACTTTCACTGTTTTAGGCGGTGTTATCCAATCTCCAGCAACAGTTGCTTCAGGCGGTTCGGGATACTACCAAGGCGACGTAGTCACAGTTTCAGGCGGCAACAGTAATGCCACTATCACTGTGGGTTCAGTCAATGCTGGCGGTGTTATTCAATCTATTAGCGGTACTACTGGTACT
>Ga0136642_1000878_pt1 | contig 14205 bp, 14 predicted proteins | sample LowCatLa1302831Y_FD_115313 | JGI IMG/M metagenome (GOLD analysis project Ga0136642, IMG submission 115313) | Freshwater microbial communities from Lower Cathedral Lake, Yosemite National Park, California, USA - 13028-31Y | ecosystem: Environmental > Aquatic > Freshwater > Lake ... | reverse complement strand
TTTGGACTGACGGGATTGCTATAAGAGGTGAGTTTTTTATTGAGCAGTGAAAGTGCCTTAGGAGTGCCAAGTGCATCAGCAATTGCGCGCTCTTTCGGCAAGATATCTGCGAGCGTGTATGCGCTAGGAATCGAGAGGATCCTTATTTTAGATTTTGCTAACGTAGCAAGTGCGGTTGCTGGACCGGTATTAGAATCAATAAAAATAATATCTGGATTTTGTGAAAGAACTTTCTCGGTACTTACTTGATGGCCGGCAGTATCTAATGGAATTGATGCAAGTTCAGGCATGGTAGATGCGATATCTCGACCAACTAAATTTGTCTTATAACCGAGCGTAACCACAATCTCAGCGGCACCATTGCCGAGGGCAACGATTCGCTTGTACTTAGGAACTTCTCCCGAGTGAACTATGGGAAGCGCGACGCTTGATGAAGAAATATTTATTACTGAGTTTGCATTGGCCGGTGAGGTAGCAAACGGTGTGACCAGAATCGCCAGAGCGAGTACCGTTCGTAACTTCATAGGAGGATTATCACAGTCTTCCTCACGCTTGTTCCCGACAGTTTTAACGCATTTGTCGGAGGCAGTTATCTACGGAATAGCCTAAATTTCGAGGGTGTTCAAGCGGATCCTTCTCATCAGTGCAGTAGCTGCAACGTTGAGCCTTGCACTGCCTAGCGCACAAGCAGCGGTCTCCTCGGTGCAGGCGAGTGATGGCGCAGTACTCACGGTCTCTAAGGCATCAGCGATTAAGAGTGGCGATCTCTTAACAATCACCGGCACACATTTTGATGAAACTATCGGAATTTATGTGGCCATGTGCAAGGTGGTAGTAAAAACTGAACTTCCTACTCCATGCGGCGGCGGCATAGATAAGACAGGTGCGAGCAAGTCATCTATCTGGATCTCATCTAATGCACCCTTGTACGGGAAGGGGTTAGCGCGCCCCTATGAAGCTGGTGGCCGCTTTAAAGTCGCGATTAAAGTATCGCCAATAATTAAGGTGCCGACAAAAACTGTTGATTTAGATTGCCGCAAAATAGCCTGCGCTATCTATGTTCGCGCCGATCACCTTCGCACAGATGATCGCACCCGCGATATGTATATCCCTTTAACATTCAAAAAATAGAGACGAGCAGAGGAAAATAATGAAGAAGATAGTTATAGCAATCGCGGCAACCGCACTCATCGCAAGCAGTGCAACAGTTGCTCAAGCTGCACCAACAACAATGGTGATGTTTACTGCAACTACCGGTGCACCACTACCCGGCAACACGCTGCCATCCTTAACCGCAGGTGATGTCGTTACCTTGGTCATCGCAAAATTCCCCACCGGTAAGGGAATGTATGTCTATCAAGCTGTTCAACCTGCAGCAGGTAAACGCCCTACGCAATTCAATAAAGCTGGCGCACTCTGGATTTCAACAACCGCAGGCGCTTCATTTAAGCCAACCGATCTCATTAAGCTAACAATTGATAATGGCAACGCATGGGGTGCAGATTGCGCTCATCAGAGTTGTGGAATTCAGGTAGAACTCGACTCCATTAGTTCAGCAGGAGATACTTCAGAGGATCAATTCTTCCCAATTACTTACGTGGCTGGTACAGCAACAACCACTTCTGCGCCGGCTGCTCCTACTTCAACTACTACTGTGACTGCTTCCATCAACGGAACCGCACTCGAGCAGAATAAGGCTTCAGTGACACTTGCCTACCGCACGCCATTGACAGTCGTTACAACTGCTTCAGATGGAACAGCACCAACAATCAATTTCACTCCAGACCCATCAGGTAAGACACTTTGTGTTGTCGAGGGTAAGACAATCAAGGCGGTCACGGCGACCGGTACCTGCAACCTCGAAGTACATGCCGGTACAGCTGTTGGTTACTACCCATTCTATTTAGCGAAGGGTGTGCAGAGCGCGAAGAAGAGCACAAGCACTGCCAAGAAGGGAAAGCCAACTTCATTGACTCTTAAGTCAAACTTCGGCGAGACCATCTCTTATAAGAGTATGACAAAGAAGATCTGTACCATGGTGGATAACACTTTGATTGGTCTAGCTGTGGGAAAGTGCATTGTTCACGCAGCTGCACCAAGTTCAGCGAATTACGATCAATTCAACGCTGATTGGGAAATAACTATCGGCAAGAAGTAAAAGTACTTACTGAGCCAGAGCTCGGAGTCCAGCGATTGCAAATATCTTTGCGTTGTGGATTTCGAGCTCTGCGTCATTTCCGGACTCAATACGAACTGATGCGACGTCGGTGACGCTAGAGAGAAATGCGGATGCGCCACGGATATCTGAGATACCAGTCTGTTCAAGAGCTGCGCGAAGAGGAGCTAAGAGATTGCGGTGGCCAAGTGCGATTTCTTCTCGGCGAAATTCTGGAGGCGTAACGGTGTTGAGAGATTTAACGAGCATATGTCGACCATCGACAACATAGCGCAGGCCTTCTTCAATCCAGAGTGAGATCATCTCGTAAGGGTCGGTAACGCCCTTAATAGCTTCACCTAAGCGATTGGAATAGTGCTCGAGCTCTTCAATCACTAAGTCGGCAACTAAATCAGCCGAACTAGAGAAGTACTCATAGATAGAACTACGCGATAGTCCGGCCTTGTGTGCAACAGCTGCAACGGTAATTGCCTGAGCGCCTTCACTAACCGCAAGTTCAATGGCGGCGGCCATCAACTGCTCGCGACGGAGTTCGCGGTGGGCAACGATGTTGCTCGCTTGAATCTTGGGCATGGGAGGATTCTTCCACCTTTTGCGGATATTGGAAGTTCTTCCCAGCAAGCTCTCAGCGTAAGTACTTGGGAATTTACACTTGATGCCCCACTATCAGGGCATGGAAAAAAACTTAGGAATCTTGCTCGGCGGTATCGCAGTAGCGGGTGCCGTAGCTTTTCTCTCTATTAATCCAGCTGGATCACATCAGGGCTCAAGCCCTACTCCTGTTATCTCTACATCGGCGAGCACTACTAGCTCCAATAGCTCAAGTAAGACCCCGAGCATTAGTGCTAAAACCACGATTACACCTGTGGATCAATCCACAAGTCAGGTAGCTACGACACCTAAGCCGCTCAATACAACTTCAATCGGATCAACCGGTAGAGGTAGCGAGAGCGACGATGGTGAAGGTAACGATGACTAAGACTTCTTTGTCGTTCTACTTTCAAAATATCGCGAACCCAATACCGAGGCCAAGGTAATTACAGAACCAATAATCAAGTAACGATTAATTGCGCCGGTATGTGCAGGCACAATCCAATCTAGTAATAGTGCGCCAATTAATTGGCCGGTAACTCCAACGAGTCCCCACTTCAGCATTCCCAGATGTTTCAAAATATATGCAGTAGTTGCAATAAAAATTAGCCCAAGGATTCCACCGCTATAGAGCCACCATTGATGCGGAGATGTTGGCAGCGATCCGAAGGGATGTCCAGTCCAGACTCGAACTCCCATTACAAGAGTAAGCAAAGAACCGCCGACAGTGAAGTTAAACCAAGCTGTTGCTAGCGGTCGCTGCGAGACGCCGTTAACTCGTGAATTAAGTGCTTGCTGTAATGAAGTAGCGGCACCGACTGCAATCACAAGAATTATGGGGAAGGCTGCAAATTGAGCAGAGGTGAGATCGGGATATACTGCTACTGCTACGCCAATTAAAGTAATCAATGATGTGATGACGCGAAGAGTAGTGATCTTTTTCTTGCCATTAGTTGTCAGGCCGAGCTCATCAACAATCAGAGCGAAGATGGTCTGGCCTGCGATATATGTAATAGTAAATAGTGCCACCCCAAGAATTGGCACCTGTGTGCTTTGGGTCGCGATAAACATTGCTCCGCCCCAGCCACCGAGAACCTCCCAAGGTCGCAACGTTCGTGCACGAAGTGCGCGAATTACATTGAGAAAACCCTGGCGCTCGCGCTTTATGCCAAAGACGAGGATTGTAAGAAGTACCCAACCGAGATAGTTTGAAAAGGCGACTGCTGTTATTCCGTTGTGTACAACCTTAGTTAGTTCGCCTGCGATGCGAGATTGAACAGAGACAACTGCGCCGGTAATGAAGGCAAGAAGACTAAACACTTAAGGATAATAGTCGAAGTAAACGTGCAGCTTCGGAAGCAACTGCAGAACGTGCAGGCGTGATGTATTTGCGTGGGTCTACCAGCGCTGTATTAGTGTTCAAAGTCTCTCGAATCGAATTGGTAAATACGTGATTGAGATGAGTCGCAATATTGATCTTGCGCATTCCAGCACGTACGGCGCGTTGTAGATCGGCGTCACTTACGCCAGAAGAACCATGAAGAACGAGCGGAACCCCAACGCTCTTGGATAACTCTTCGATTAGTTCGAAATCGAGCGCGGCATCGCGAGTGGTCATTGCATGTGATGTGCCAACCGCGACCGCTAAGAGATCTACGCCGGTGGCCTCCACAAATGCCTTTGCCTCCGCTGGCTTGGTGCGTGCACCTGGAGCATGAACGCCATCTTTGCCGCCAACTTCACCGAGTTCTACCTCTATGGTGACGTTATAGCTCTTGCATAAATCTGACATCTTCTTGCTTGTTGCAACGTTCTCTGCATAATCTAAATAGGACCCATCGAACATAACTGAATCAAAACCTAAGTCGAGTGCCTGGCGAATAAGTTCTTGGTCTACAGCATGATCAAGGTGAAGTGCAGCAGGAACAGATGCACTTTGCGAAATGGCTTGGGTAGCAAGAGCGATGGGTTTGAGCGAGCCGTGATAAGCAACGGCATTCTCGCTGATCTGCAGAATGACCGGTAACTGTGCAGCTTCTGCGCCTGCAACAAGGGCTTCAGCATGCTCGAGCAGAATTACATTAAATGCTCCGATGGCTCCGGCGCCAAATTGGAATTTAGGCGATAACAACTTCGACACCTAACTTCTCTAAACCCTTCTTCATGGCAGGAGCGATACCGTCGTCGGTAATAATTGTATTAATTTCAGCTACCGGTCGAATAATTGCAAAAGATGAATTAGTAAATTTTGACGAGTCGGTGACTACAACGACTTTCTTTGAGCGGCTGGCAATCAAATGATTCACTCGTGCCTCATCTTCATGACTTGCGCCTGCACCATTAATAGGATCGAGCGCTTCAACACCGATAAACGAAATATCAATCATTACATTGTTCAGCACTTCTTCGGAGAATGGTCCGGTGAGTTCGTACGATTGTGGGCGAGCGACTCCGCCGGTTACTACAATTTTTATTTGATGGCGAACAGTGAGTTCAGTGGCAATGTTGAGTGCATTAGTAACAACGGTAAGTGTAGGTGGATCGCCGGCATCGCCAGCGGCAAAACGTGAATCAGCGGCAAGTGCGCGTGCAACTTCAGTTGTTGTGGTTCCACCGTTGAGACCGACAATCTGATTGCGCGAAACCATTTCGGTGGCAACTAGTGCAATTCGCTTCTTAACATCATCGCTTTTCGCGACTTTGTAGGTCAGCGGCAGACTAAAAGATCCACCAGTTGCGGTCGCGCCGCCATGGGTGCGATTAAGTAATTGTTGAGCAGCAAGTGCGTCAAAATCTCGGCGAATGGTGGCGAGTGAAACATTGAGTGCAGCTGCGGCCTCTTCGACCTCGAGGCTTCCGCGCTGGACCAGAAGCTCAAGGATGGAGTTCAGGCGGTATTGCTTGCTCATCGCTGAACCTCCCAGATTCTGCTTCTTTTGCTTGTTTGAGGGGCTAAGCCCACCTCTTTTCACGCATAAAGTCAATCAAATGTTCGTTCTTGTTCGATATCTGAGATTAAGGAGCATTTTCGCTCAAAATAATTGACGAGTAGGCGCACTTAGTTCTACCGTTCCCTCGTGGCTGCCTTTACCGAAGAGACCCATGCCGAGCGCGAGATTGCCTCGCAGCCGGAGATGTGGCGCGCAGTAGCGGAGTTTGCACCTTCGGTCTTTGCTCACCTACCCGCCAAAGGCGAACGAATTGCTGTGGTTGGTTGTGGCTCTTCTTGGTTTATGGCCATGAGCTACGCCGCACTTCGTGAAGCGGCCGGTCAGGGCGAGAGCGATGTCTATGCCGGATCTGAATTTAATTTCAATCGTAAATATGACCGAATCGTTTCCATTTCTCGATCAGGTACCACAACCGAAATTGTTGAACTTTTAGAGCGAACAAAGATCCCAACCGTTGTTCTAACTGGCGTTGCCGATTCACCGGTATCAGAGTTTGCAACAACAACTATTGCAATGCCTTTTGCAGACGAGAAATCTGTATTACAGACTCGATGGGCAACATCCGCACTTGCACTTTTTCGTGCGCATCTCGGAGAAGATATCGAAAAACTTGCGAAGGATGCAGAAGTTGCGCTCGCCGAAGATTTAGGCGACTTAGTAAAAATGAATCAGATAACTTTCTTAGGTCGCGGATGGACCATTGGTTTAGCTCATGAAGCGGCTCTAAAAACTCGTGAATCGTCTCAATTTTGGTCAGAGGCTTATCCGGCAATGGATTATCGCCATGGCCCACTATCCGTTGCAGAACCAGGCCGTGCAGTATGGTCTTTTGGTGGATTAGATGATCGGCTGACTGCAGATATTCAAGCAACGGGTGCGTTACTTGAAACAAGTGCGTTAGATCCAATGGCTCATCTCATCAAAGCGCAACGCGCTGCGGTAACAATTGCTAAAAACCGCGGATTTAACCCGGATTACCCACGCAATCTCACGCGTTCAATCGTTCTTGCGTAGACTAATTCCGTGGTCGTCATCGGAATTGATGCAGGTGGAACCGAGATAAAAGCCGGCCTATTACAAGGTGGCGAAATATTAGCGACCGAGCGCCTTCCAACTGGGCGCAAATCCGGCGCAAATCATGCGCAAGAGCAAGTAATGCACGCAGTCGAGACTATGTACAAGAACTTTCCTAATGCGCAAGCAATCGGATTAGTCGTTCCCGGCGTTGTAGATGCTGAAGCGGGTATCGCTCGATACTCAGAGAATATTGGTTGGAAAGATGTGCTCTTCGGAAAGATGATTCACGATTTGACTGGCCTGCCGGTTGGCTTTGGTCACGATGTTCGTGCTGGTGGAATTGCAGAATCAATGTACGGCGCAAGCAAAGGCCACGCTAATTCACTCTTTATGCCCATCGGAACTGGCATTGCTGGTGCGATGATTATCGAAGGCAGACTCTTTGATGATCCGTTCGCTGGAGAGATTGGCCATCTCAACGTCGGCAGTGCTTATGGTTGTAATTGTGGAAGTCATGGATGCCTTGAGACAGTAGCAACCGGACCTTCAATCACCCGCATCTATAACGAGCGCAGCGGGGAGCAATTGACTAGCTCAGAAGATGTGCTTAAGACATCAAAAGGTGGCAATCGCATTGCGCAGGAAGTTTGGGCAGAAGCTACTCATGCAATCGGTACTGCACTTATGGCATATATAAATATTGCTGCACCAGAACTAATAGTTCTTGGTGGCGGATTATTACGTGCCGGCGCTGATTTGATTGAACCAATCTCGACGTATATCGATTCGCGTATTACCTTCCAACGCAGACCAAAAATTTGTGTCGCAGCACTCGGAGATAGTGCAGGGATGATTGGCGCTGGAATTCTTGCGGCAAAGGCAGTTGGATGATTGTTAACTCAGCCAGAGCGGTTATCGATGGTGAGTTAAAGAGCGCAGTCTCCATCGAGGTTCACGACGGAATCATTACAAATATCGGCGCAGCGCATGACTCTCCCGATCTCACAATTGCTGGAACTCTCCTACCTGGATTTGTAGATATGCATTGTCATGGTGGCGCTGGCTTTAGTTTTTCGAGTAGAAATCCGAGCGAGATTGACTCAATTCTTGCTCTTCACCAATCCCATGGGACTACAACGCAACTTGCCAGCCTTGTAACTGAACCCATCGCTGAATTAAGAGAGCAGATTAAATTCCTAACCTCGTATGTCCACTCCGGAAAGATTGCAGGAATACATCTCGAAGGCCCATATCTCTCTCAGGAGAAATGTGGCGCACATAATCCATCGTTACTACGAGCACCTGATCAGGCAGAAATTGCTGACCTCCTAGATGTCGGGCAGGGTGGCATCACCATGGTGACGATAGCCCCCGAACTTCCTGGTGCAATTGAAGCGATTGAGTACTTAGCTAATGAGGGTGTAATAGTTGCTATCGGACATAGCGCGGCAAACGCACAAGTGACGAAAGAAGCAATCGATTCAGGTGCAACTGTAGTTACACATTTTTATAACGGACTCCCACCATTAGATGAGCAGATTCAAAATATTACTTCGCACGCCTTGCTCGATCCATCACTCACTCTTGAACTTATTCTCGATGGCATTCATGTTAACGAAGAGAAAGCGGCGCTTATTCTTGGACTAGAACCTCGACGAGTGGCGTTAGTGACTGATGCGATGTCCGCTGCAGGATCAATAGATGGTAAATATCAAATTGGTTCATTGGCAGTGACTGTTGCAGGTGGTCGCGCAACCTTAGACTCCACTGGCTCACTAGCTGGAAGTACGCTCACCTTAGATAGAGCTTTTGAACGATTAGTTAATACACAGAAGTATTCGCTACCGCAGGCTGCACACTCACTTTCCACTCTCCCCGCAAGAACACTAGGAATTAATTATGCGGGTGAGATCGCGATTGGCTCGGTTTCAGATTTCGTAGAAGTTAATAACGGAAGCTTTATTAAAACCCATCGCCTGTAGATGAAGGTAGGATTGGCACATGAGTAAAATCGCTGATTTCAATATGAAAGTGGCTTCAAAGATTACATCTGGTGTCAGCACGATGTGGTGTGCATATATTTTTGCCGCAATCGCATTAATCTCACTGCCCGCGGCGCTTAAGACTGGTGATGCCATTGTGATCGTTGCATGGGTTGCCCAAACTTTCTTACAGTTAGTACTTCTTTCGATCATTATGGTCGGGCAAGATGTTGCATCAAAGAGCGTTGAGCAAAAGATAAACGAGACTCATGAAGCTTCGCTCGGTGAGTTCGAACTTGCAAAAGAGGCTCGTGCAATAGCTCAGCAAGAGCTCGCACAACTAAAAACTATTACAACGGAGCTACATCGTCTCTTGCAGGACATTGAAGGTAAAGCTAAGTAATGGCTTTAAAGGAGCTGCTTAGCCGTAAATATGTAAAGCGACTGTTAGTCGCACGTTTCATCTCTAATTTTGGTAATGGCATGGGACCAATCGCAATTGCCTTTGGAATCCTCCATCTCGATGGAGGAAACGCAAATACCATCGGACTAGTGCTTGGTTCGCAGACACTCTCCATGATTATTATGAGTCCATTCGGTGGAGTGCTCGCCGATAAATTTGGTCGTATTCGAATGGTTGCGCTGTGCGATATCTGGGGATCGCTCGGCCTTATTGTGCAGGCTTATTTCTTCTCGACTGGTCATGTGCCGTTAGCAGTGATGCTTATTGCAAATATTAATTTTGGATTAATGGCAGGAATTTGGTGGCCAGCATTCTCCGGGGTTCTCCCCTCGGTTGTTGGTGATGAATCTCTTCAAAAAGGCAATGGCATTATCGCTTTTGTTTCTAATGGAGCAATGATCTCCGGCGCGGCAGCAGCTGGAATTCTTATCAGCGCATTCGGCAGCGCAGTTGCATTAGGTGTGGATGCTTTCTCGTTTCTCTTCTCTGGTTTTATTCTGATCACGATGGCTCATCTCAATCCAGTGCGTGAAGCGAATGACGCATCAATGTGGGATGACTTGCGCCATGGCTGGAAAGTCTTCATCTCGTATAAGTGGATTGCCATTGTTGTCTTTGGATTCTCATTCATCCTCATGGTCTGGGCGATGGGCGATAGTGTTATTGGCCCGTTAATCTCGGAGCAGCATTTCAATGGTGCAAAGTCTTGGTCCTTTGTAATTACCTGTGAATCCATTGGATATTTAGTTGGCGCGCTCATTGGTTATCGCATCAATGTGAAGTATCCGATGCGTTTTCTCATGATCATTACGCTTTCGATGACCTTCTATATGTGGTCGATGGCCTCGCCTATGCCGCTGCAGGTGATTGCGTTATGCGCCTTTCTCTGGGGGGTATGCCTCGAACTCTGGGGAACAATTTGGTTTACTGCGATGGTGCGTCAGGTGCCACGAGAGTCGCTCTCACGAGTCGCCTCCTTCGATGCAATGGGCTCTTTTCTCTTCCGTCCGGCTGGGCTGGTGATTGCAGGACCATTCGTCTCCTGGCTCGGAATCCCACGGGCGATGGAGTCGATTGCGCTCTTTAGCGTAGTTGTGATCGGGCTAGTTCTACTCTCGCCTGCGGTGCGCAATATGCAGATGCCAACTTCGACGGAGAGCAACCTCTCTCAGTAAACTTTCAGCCTTCGCGCGGAAAGCGCCAAGGTTCAAAGGATTAGATACTCCACATGAATCAGATATTCACAGGTTCGGTAGCAAAGATCGCTCTCGGTTTCGCACTCGGTTCAGTCGTGGTTGGAGGAGTCGCCACCGCTGCCGGAGTTCTCGGTACTAACGTTGTGAAAGCTTGCGTCGATAATAAAACGAATGCAATTTATGCATCTCCGACCGGCACTTGCACCGCAACCCGAACGCTCGTCAATCTTGGTGCACCTGCCACCACGAATTCACCGCTAATGAGTTTAAGTTCTATTGTTTCCAAGGTCTCACCATCGGTTGTGACAATTAATGTCAGTACAACTAATGGCGGAGGCGATACCGGATCTGGCGCAATCATTAAGTCCGATGCGACAGCTTCCTGGATTTCAACGAACAACCACGTTATTGAAGCTGCTGTTGGCGGTGCCGGCACCATCTCGATTGAACTTGATAATGGTGATTCATACGATGCGACCATTGTGGGCCGCGATTCTAATTACGATTTAGCGGTCATCAAGATCAACAAGGGCAATCTTCCAGTAATTGGCTTCGGAGATTCGGCCGCCGCACTCGTGGGCGATCCGGTCATTGCATTCGGCTCACCACTTGCGCTCGATCGCACCGTGACATCAGGAATTGTCTCTGCACTTAATCGCCCAGTCGTTACCGGCACTAGCGCAGCATCCGAGTCTTATGTAGATGCAATTCAGACCGATGCTGCAATCAACCCGGGTAACTCTGGTGGACCACTCACTGATGGTGTCGGAAATATGATTGGAATTAATGCTGCTATTGCATCGACTACAACTTCAAGTGGACAAGCAGGTTCAATTGGGTTGGGCTTTGCGATTCCTTATAACGAGGCGAAACGAATCTTCGCCGAAATAATTGCGACTGGGCACTCCAATCGCCCCGTACTCGGAGTTGTATTTGACACTACCTACACCGGCAAAGGCGCAAAGATTGGCCAACTTACGACAGGTACTGGATCAGATGCCGCAACAAAGGCAGGCATTCCAGTTGGGACAGTTATTACCTCTATCAACGGAGCTCGAATAGCTGACTACACCGCCGCGATAGTTCGGATTCGCTCTTTCGCACCAGGTGAAAAAATCACGGTCGTCGGAACTCCTAACGGTGGAACGAGTAAGAGTTACACCGTCACGCTGGGGTCAGCAGTTTCCAACTAATAAAGGGGCGAAGTCGAGCTTGGTTAGGTCACTCGTGACTTATCAAGCTCGACTTTCTCATATTGCTTGGACGAAACTAAATCTCTAATTCGCTGCAAGCCATCCCAGACCTCTAGATAACTTGTAGGTAGCGGTGAGATTGCCAATCTAATTTGATTAGGTTGGCGAAAATCTGGAAAGACGAGTGCGAACTTTCGCATTGCAACCGCAATTCGCTTAGCCTCTGGATGATGAATAGTTATATGCCCACCGCGCAGATTTGCATCGCGCGGAGTCATCAGAGTGAATCCTAAATCAGCCAACCAAGCATCAAAGAGCTCAATCATCATCTGCGTACCCTTCACACACTTCTCTTCTAGCGCAGAGATTGTCGCCTCTTCAATCATGCTAAAAGCAGTTTGAACAGTTCGGAATCCGAGGATGGGCGGAGTAGCGATATGGAAGCCACGAATATCTTGGGCACGTTCAAAATCAGGACCCATCTCAAATTGGTCTGCTTGTGCAAACCAGCCTTGGATAGGAACCTGTAACTCGCTCTGTACCCGCTTGCTGACATATAACCAGCCAGGAGCGCCAGGACCAGAGTTGCCATATTTATAAGTACAGCCAACAGCGAGATCAACACCATCGCGATCAAACTCCATTGCAATTGAACCGGCAGAGTGGCTGGCATCCCAAATCGTTAGCGCACCAAAAGAGCGCACATAATCGGTAATTGCTTTTACATCATTGCGGGCACCTGATCGATACTGAATAACAGTCAGGCAGACCAGCGCCACATCCTCGTTCATTACGCTCTCAAGAATGGCCGGCGTGATGCGCTCTTGTTCGGCAACGCCACCAGCTTCGTTATCAATAACGACGAGGTTCAGTCCAAATTTTTCAGCATAACCTTGAACAACATATCTATCGGTGGGGAAGTTTGCTGAGTCGATGATAATTGTCTTACGACCAGGACGGGCGCTAAGTGCAGCCCCCACTAATTGATAGAAATTTACTGATGTTGTGTCGCAGCACAAGGTCTGACCAGCAGCAGCGCCAAGCGTTGTGCGACCGATTAAATCTCCAGTTGTCTGAGCCTCGTCGACCCAGTGGGACCAGCCGTTGACAACTTCGGTACCCCATTCATTGAGTAGAAAGTTCTGAACAACGTCAGCAGTTCTCTTTGGCATTCGACCTAACGAATTCCCGTCGAGATAACAGACATTGGGGTCTGCAATTATGAATTGATCTCGATAATGGGCAAGTGGGTCTTTGGCATCTAAATCCAGGGCATATTGGCGGTCGGTGACTGACATATCCGTACTGTAATGGCTAGTGCGCTCAATGAAATAGGCTTACCGCTATGGCTAATAAGAACCTGCTCAATCTTGAGTCGGTCTCTAAAGCATTTGATATTCGACCACTTCTCGATGGGGTCTCACTAGGAATTAATGAGAGCCAACGCATTGGAATTGTTGGTCGCAATGGCGGTGGCAAGAGCACGCTGCTCAATGTGATGGCCGGCATTGAACCGCCAGATTCGGGACGAGTCTCGGTCGCAGGCGGTGTATCTATTGGAATTCTCAATCAGATTGATAGCGCTGATGCGGGTGCATCGGTTCGCGATGTGGTCTTAGGCGATTTACATAGCCATCAATGGGCGAGTGATGCGAATGTGCGCGAAGTACTGACCGGACTCTTCGGTGGTTTTGATGATCACTTACTCGATCGACAATTTTCTACACTGTCAGGTGGTGAACGCCGCCGCGTGAATTTAGCTAAGTTGTTAGTTGGTGGCTTTGATTTGTTGCTACTCGATGAACCCACCAACCATTTGGATGTCGAAGGCGTTGCTTGGCTTGCGCGATATATCACTTCGCAGAGCAAGCTCTCAGTTGTAGTTATCACGCACGATCGTTGGTTCTTGGATGAAGTATCTGAGGAAACGTGGGAAGTTGTCGATGGAAAAGTTTTAACTTATGACGGTGGTTATTCCGCATATGTTTTATCAAAAGCAGAACGCGCGCGTCAGATTTCAGTAGAAGATCAGAAGCGCAATATGTTAATTCGCAAAGAGTTAGCATGGCTCCGTCGAGGCGCACCTGCGCGAACTGCAAAGCCAAAATTCCGGATTGAAGCTGCTAACACTTTAATTGCAAATGAACCGCCACCGCGTAACGAATCTGAACTCCTTAACTTTGCGGCAAATAGACTTGGTAATACGGTCTACGAACTCCACCAGGCAAGTATCGAAATTGGTGGGAAGAAATTATTGGATGGTGCATATTGGAATATTGGTCCTGGGGCGCGTATCGGAATCGTTGGCGTGAATGGATCTGGCAAGACCACTCTTATCCGCACTCTCCTGGGCCAACTCAAACCAACCGCAGGCAAGGTTGTCACTGGTGTTACTGTTAAACCCGCCTTCCTGTCACAACACCTGGAAGAACTCAATCCCACCTGGCGAGTTTTAGAAGCGGTCGAAAAGGTTGCGAACCACGTTCAACTCGGCAATGGTCGTGAGATGTCAGCCTCCCAACTCTGTGAAAAATTAGGTTTTAATACCGATTCGCAATGGACGCCAGTTGGAGATTTATCGGGTGGCGAACGCCGACGACTTCAATTGACCCGTCTCTTGATGGACAGCCCCAATG
>Ga0136642_1000877_pt1 | contig 14209 bp, 10 predicted proteins | sample LowCatLa1302831Y_FD_115313 | JGI IMG/M metagenome (GOLD analysis project Ga0136642, IMG submission 115313) | Freshwater microbial communities from Lower Cathedral Lake, Yosemite National Park, California, USA - 13028-31Y | ecosystem: Environmental > Aquatic > Freshwater > Lake ... | reverse complement strand
AAGCGCATTTGCTCGTACAACAGAAGGCACATTCGAAGCTCCTACAAACACCAAGTTTGTTGGCACATTGAACGGCGCTATGAAGATTTATGTCAACAGCTATTCATATGACAACGCTCCGGTACTTATCGGTTACAAAGGTTCAAGCGAAAGCGATGCACCAGCGTTCTATTGCCCATACATTCCATTGATGAGCAGTGGTGTTGTTCTTGACCCATCAACATTTGAACCAGTCGTATCATTCATGACACGTTACGGTTATGTTGAGTTGTCAAACACAGCAAGTTCTCTAGGTAACGCAGCTGACTATCTAGGTCTAGTTGCTATCAGTAACAACAACGTTAAGTTTAGTTAATTTGATAACAGAGAGGTTGTAACAAATCAAAAGAGCACTTCGGTGCTCTTTTTTTATGGGTAAATATATGATGACTACCACACGCTTCTTTGCTCCAAGCATTATTAATCAAGTACAGATATTTGACAGCATCAATCAGCTTAATACAATTCCTTGGCGTAATCTTGAAAATTTATCAAATAGTATGAGCTGGGCATCGACTGTAAAACCGTTACATACCATCAGCGGACTATGGATGGAAAAGTTTCTTAGCAAAACAAATCAACTGTGGCTAACTGGATTTAATTTTACCAGCACAGGAGCATTAGCTGGTATAGAGTTACAGTTGGGCGTACAACGTGCAGCCCGTATTGAAGATTACATAATACAACTGACACTAAACGGAGAGCTGATTGGGGATAATCTTGCCAGCACAGTTAATCCGGTAGAAAGCAACATGTACACAGGTGAGTACATGGCAAGTCCTATGCCACCGCAACCTGTAGGAGATTTTCATGTCTACGGTGCCTCAGATAACTTATGGGGCACAGAATTATCCAGCACAGACATACAAGACCCTACATTTGGCATTGTGATCAGCTTTAAAAGCAACGAAATTTATCCGCACACAGATCTCTGTTATGTCAACCAAGTGGCCCTAAGAGCAACCTACGCATAAATACATAGTAATGACTCACACGGGGTGAGTTTTATGCGGAAATCCAACCGCGTACAGCCTAGAACGCTGTTATTTCTTAAGGAGAAAACAAAATGGGACGTCCTTTAAACAAAAAATATTTTGGTAACCGCAATATTGGTACCGGTGGCAATCAAGTTGGTGGCCCGAATTCAAACAGTCAAAACTATGCCGATGATCGCATCGGCGGCGAAGGTATTGCTGGTATCATATTCAGCACACTTGGTTCATTTGCAGGTAACAATACTGTAACTCCTATCACAATTCCAGCATTTCCAGCACCAACGCTACCAGGCGGTATACAAGCAACTTACACATTGACTTTTGAAGTTGACAGTGTAGTAACTGGAGCAGGTAAGACTAACTTAGCAGTTGGCGATACATTTGGTGTAACAAGCATTCCAGGTATGATTGCTCAAGTTATCAATATAGCAGGTGCTAACGCAGTATTCAGTGTGACAACTGCTGGTGCAAGTCGTGGTAATGCTTTGGCTCTCGCAGCCATTCCAACCGATACAGTTGGTATCACACTGACAAAAATTGCTGGTACAGGTACTGCTGGCACATTCGTAACTGATATCACCTTCCGTGCTAAAGAAGTAACAATTACAGAAAAAGGTTCTGGCTATACTGGTGCTGAAACATTCTCAGCATTTACCAAACCAGGTACAACTAACGGTACAGTTCCAGCAGGTACATTTGCTCTAACAGTTGACACAGGCGCAGTTGGTTCAGCCACTAATCAAGAAAATGCAATTATTATACGTGCTAACACCAGTAACGGTGGAACTACAGCCAAAGTTGGTGACATTATTCGCCAAGTTTCAACTCGTCGTTACAAAGTTAAAACAGCTGACGGTATCAAAATTTGCGCTTTAGGTACAACTACTACTCCAGCACCACTTGGAGCATATATTGTTGCCACCGCAACAGGTGGTACTTACTATGTTACCAAGTTGACAGCACACAAAGCAACGCTAGCAACAAAGACGGGCGACGGTGTATTAAACGGTCAAGCAGTTCAGTGGACTTTTGGTGCACCTAGTGCAACTATTGTACAGATTGAAAATGCTTAATAGTTAGGACTCGGAATGTCAAGAATATTAAAAGTCAGTGGCGGCGATTATAGACTACAGGTTCAAAGTGGTGGCAACATCATTTTGGACACTGGTTCAGGTGCGGGCACAGTTACCATTACTGGCAACTTGGATGTCAAAGGTACCACTACCACAGTAGAAAGCATCAACACAACTATACAAGACAATATTCTTCAACTGAATTATGATCCTAATATTCCTTATAATGGTGCAGGGATCAGCGGTGCATTAGGGTATGAGTCGGGTCTAAGTATTTGGCGCGGCTCATTACCTACCGCTGATTTTGTGTTCAGCGAGCAAGTGTCACACTATGATTCCAGTTTGACCAGTCAAGCAAAACCTTTGGGTACAGATGTGCCAGGCACATTCATACTGAGAACCAAAACTGCACAAGGCTCAGCAGCATTATCTAGCCTTATGGTGAGATCCATTACCAACGACGGACTTTCTGATCTGGTGTTTGATCTAAAAAATCAGCCCATAGTGCTACGCATTGCCAATGCCGCTGACATAGGCCAACCTGGTACGGCGTATGCTAGCAGATTGACTGACCCCAATGACGTCCCCAATTTGCAATTTATATATCAGTACATTGCCAGCACATGGAGCCCGGGAAATCCCAGCACTCAAGGTACAGCTCTAGTAAACAGTATTCAGTTCCCTGCTGTAACTGGCGCCAGCATTCAAAGCAATATTGTGGCCACAGCCACAGCATTGGAAATGAGAATCAGCCAGCAGAAGAAAGTGGCAGTGGATGCCAGCGGCTTGAATGTAGGTGAAGTGCTGTATTTTAGCGGCCATGAGATCAGTGATCGAAGCGGCGTTGCCAATTTGGTATTGCATGCCTACAACAATCATGTGGAAATCAACAGTGTGCTGGATTTGGATGATCAGCCGGACACACCAGCTATCTCAGCGGTGAGTGGTGCCACAAGATTATACAGCAAAAGCAGTCCTGGTGTGGGCAAATCTGCAATGTATTTTACCAATATAGGTGCCGCACAAAGCACAGACGAATTAATGAGTAGACGAAAAGCCGTAGTGCTAAGTATTTTACTATAAGGAAAGAACATGGCATTAGTAAACAAAGTTTTAACACAAGCAAATCAAACAATATTCACCAGCGCCCCCTCCGGTAACCAAGAAGGGCATGCTGTCACTTGCATGATTATTTGTAATACTACAGTGTCTGATGCAGTAGTTTCTATCTATGCTGTGCCAGTAAACAAAGCGGGCAACAATGATTCCACAACACAAATTGTGAACGCATTGCCAGTACCAGCTGGTGAAACTGTAAGTTTAGATCAGGAAAAAATCGTGCTGGGATCGGGAGATGCTATCACAGCTAAAAGCGATCAAAACGGTAGTTTGACATTTACACTTAGTTACATTCCAGTATAATGAGATATCTTAAACAACTTGTACTCAACCGCAGAATAGCCAACGATCCTTCGTTGTACATAGATGGACCACGTCAGCATTTTTACATGAATGCCGGCACTGACATCACGCTAAATGCTGGGAACGAACTGTATCTGAATGCTGTAAACAATGTCTACATGAACAACACTCAGCAGAGCCTGCTGTTGCCCATCGGCAACACAGCTCATCAGCCAGGCAAAACAGGCATGGCTGGGCCACAAAACGGCATGATTCGCTACAACAGTCAAACCAATCAGTTTGAAGGCTATCAAAGCAACAAGTGGCGCCAGTTCAAATTCAAAGAAGCCAGTCAGATAACTCAACAGAATCTTGGTGCTGGAGACGATGCCACTGTGTATTATGGTCCGTTGAGCAGTGTGTACAATCCCACAAATATTTCCAGCGATGTTACCAATTACGGCGGACAAAACATTATTGTAGTGGTTGAAAATGTGATTCAATTGCACAACATCAACTACACAGTGGTACAAAATCCAGATGTTGATGCAGAAACCTATATAGGTACCACAACAACAGCCAACGCCAGCGGAGTCAGCACACTGTATTTCAACACCAGTGTGAATTGCACAGTTGCATCGGGCAATGGCACAGTGACCACACTGTCATTTGCATCCAATTACGTAGATCAATATGGATTCACATTAACCAGAGCAGCGGCTCCGTTTGCTGTTGGTAGCACCATCTCAGTGACGGGATTCAAGCCCGCCGGATTCAACGGAGTGTTTACAGTGGCCTCGTGTTCAGCCACACAGGTAACCTATTCAAACACAGTGAACACCACAGCTACTCAAACGGGCAATGCCAGCAGCACGCTCAATGGCGTGGGCACAGCTATATATCCATCCGTAGACATAACCAATGCTGTGGTCACAGGTGGAGCAAATATTCAAAACGGAACAACAGTTACTGGATATTCCATTGATTCAGACACTGATGCATTGGTCAGTATTGTTATCAGCAAGGTGCTCACTGGTTCAGGGCTGATATCTGGCGCTACCGTGACCATTGGCGAAGCACATCACAATTACACTGATGGAAGTTATTGGTTGCACTTCAGTAGCCCAGTGCCTTACGGAAAAGTTGTTACTGTATTACTTGGCTTTGACCAGTAATCACGGAGGAGCAATATGGCTTTGACCTTTGGAGATCAACGCAAAGTTGATGCTCAAATTGGAAAAACACTAGGGCGTATCAGTGGCTCTTTGTTGGCCGACAATCTCAAACGCAACGGCGCAGATCTTGCCTTTGAAACCAACCTGCTGTACCTTGATGTGGGTGACAAGTATCTTGGTATCAACCAGCTGGCCAACATTCCCCAGCGTGAGCTTGACATCAACGGCAATGCCCTAACAGACAGACTGATTGTTGATACTGATTTGTACATTGGTTCAGCGGTGAACTTCAATGGCTTTGATATAAGCACCAACACAATCACCAACTATGGCGGACAGATTGTTATATCGCCAGATCAAACCACAAATCCTGTTATCTACACCGGCGGCACCAAAACTGATAATCTCCAGTTTTTGAACAATGTGTTGAGTACCACTCTACAAGACACTGACGTTGTGTTGAATCCCACAGGGTCTTACACCAACTTCAACAGCGCGGGTCTTGTAACGCCTAATGACTATAGACTGGCAGGCACAGCCGGTGACGGATTCATCAGAGTCACAAAAGAAAGCTGGGAGTACAGCAATCTCTCAACAGGCGCTATCATAAACAGTGACAACAGTTATACAACTTCACCGACCAATCCGCCAGTTAAGGTGTATTCAGACTTGTATTTTACGCAAGGCACTTCGGTGACCAGTGTGAGCCCTTTGCAGAATGATTTTGGCATTAGCTACTATATTGTTTATATCACGACTGTTTTGTTACAAAACACCAGTCCCGGTCAGATTTTTGTAGGATCTTATCAAAATCAAAATGTTCTTGTTAACGGAGATCTACATGCTACTGGAGATGTAACCTGGGATGGAAATATTGCACTGGGCAACAGCAACAATGACCTCATAAATTTCTTGGGAGAAGTTGACAGTACAATTGTGCCCAACTTGGATGCGGTTTGGAACTTGGGCAATCAAAATTTATACTTTGGAACTACCTACGTAAACAACTATAACAGTACAAGTCTACAAGGTAAAAACTTAAACCCTGTACAGGGTATTAACTGGGCAACAACCACTGGGCTAACTATTTCAGGCACTACAATCCGTGTTCCCAATGCTGGTATGAACATTACCAGTCAGCATGGTACTGGAACACTGAATTTCACCACAGACATGGTGGTCAACGGTGGTTTTGAAACCGGAGATTTCTCCAGCTGGACACAGTTTGGAAATTTAAGCGGAACCTATATTCAAAAAGCTGTTGGTGGATTTGACGTTACATTTACCGGCGGCGGAAGTGGTCGATTTGGATACGGCCCACGAGTTGGCAGATTCTTAGCAAATGTAGCCTATCAAAATTCATATATTATACAATATGATGATACCACCAGCCCATTAAATAGCGGCACAGCCTTAACTCTGTTGACTTATGGTGCTGTTTATGCAGGAACAATGTTAATTAATGGTATAATACCTGCTAACGGACAAGTGTATTATATTGGAAATACTACCAATACATCAGCACAACTATTTGCCACCTATTACGATGCAGTCAACAATACCAATCCATTACCAGTTGGACCTGTGGATTTTACTACAACTGTTGTAGACAGTGTCAGCGGACTTCCAGTAGGAAATTTAACTTTTTCTACAGATAGTGCATTAACAGTAAAAGCCAGCTTGTATCAACAATTTGATATTACATCTAAAACAGTTTTAACAACTTATCCTATACAGACTACGGATAAGGCCATGTTTAGTTTTAAAATAGATAATTTAGCCAATACAGGTTTTCCACATGTTATACAAGTGGGTATTGGCACACATCAGACAAATTTAGAAGATGTATTAGGTGTGAATGGTCGTGCCGGAGGAAATGTATCAAGTTATGCATTTAGAAGCGACGGCTTTGATACTAACGGCAATACTACTCCAACATTTACCACAGGTGACGTGGTGGATGTTGCGGTTGATAGAATTAACGGAAAAATATGGTTACGAGTAAACGGCGGACTTTGGAACAATGATGTCACACAAAATCCTACTTTAACTATTGGCGGATTTGACATTAGTTATATTACTGTTTTAACTGGCGGAAATAATACTGTTGTCACTGGTAATATAGTTTATCCAGGAGTAAGTATCAAGTATTTGGGAGATTTTTTCTTCGGCCAAGCTGATCAAATAACTATTAATACTATTACTCCTTATAGTCTTCCTGGTAACTTTGTATTGGCGCACACTTATCCCAGTGCAGCTCATGGAGGTGCTTATTTTGAAGTTGCAGGTCCTTTTAGTACACCTGGCGGTATACAACAAACCATACAGACTTTACCAGGCGTAACTTATACGGTTGGTTGGTGGGTCAAGGTACAGGCTGCTTATATACGAACCGGGGCTGCCGCCCCAACAGTCAGTATTACATTTGATGGCGTGTTATTGGACACTATTACTAACGATATTGCCTTAGATTATCAACAAAGAACTTATACTGTAGTGGCTACCGGATATACCGCTGTGCTCAGTATCCAGTACAGAAACGATCCAAGCTATTTTTACTTAGACGATATCAGTTGCATATCAAAAACGCCCTACTTTGTGGGCAATCAAATACGAAATATAGCCAGCGGAACTCTAACACTACAAAGTACCGGCAGAGGTTACACTGCCTTCAACACCACAACCGGTGCAGTTTTGCCCGTGGGCAACAACAGCAACCGCCCCACAGTGGTACAGACTGGTCTCACAAGATACAACTCCAACTTGGGTTTCGCAGAAGTGTATAACGGCACTGGTTGGCAAATGATTGGAGATGTCACTGGCTACGCTAGCCAGGACGAAGTTCAAAATATCATCGATGTTTGGAGCATTATCCTGGGGTAAAAACCCAGAACCGATAAATACTTTTGAATACAAAAAAGACCAATTTTTTGTATGATTAACCAGTGGTAAACCCGCTTAGAGCCGAAAGGATGAGGACAACAGGTCACACTAGAGTCCAAATGTGGTTAACCGTGAAACACGGGGTCAAAGGAGCGTAAATGGCTGTTGGTCGAATCTCAGGTCCGCTCTTGAAAGACAATTTGCTTCGTAACGGGGTAAATTTAGCTTTTGAGACGAATCTGCTTTACTTGGATGTAGTTAATAGCCGTATCGGTGTCAATACAGCTGCGCCAACCAATGACCTACAAGTGGTGGGAACAACCCGCACCACAAATCTACAAGCAACCAATCAAGGTGTTGTGGCCAGTTTTACGATTAGCGGCAACACAGTATCCAGTTCAAGCAGCACAATCAATTTATTGCCCGCAAGCGGCGGAGTGGTGTATCAAGGTTCATTCACCACCGGCCAGTTCAGTATTACCAATAACACTATTACTACCACTGGTCCCAATACCGATTTAAATATCAGCCCCAACGGCACTGGCAAAGTTCAGATCAACAGCAATGTGTTGGTCAACGGAAACCTGCATGCAACTGGAACTATCACAGCTGACGGCAATATCAATTTGGGTACTACGCCCGGCAATCTGATCACATTCAACGGTGAAGTTGACAGCAGCATCATACCAAACATCACCAGCATTTATGACTTGGGCACACCCAGTCTGCGCTGGAACACGCTGTACACAGCAAATCTAGTAACCAATAACATCAACACTGCCGCTCTCAATGTAACGGCTGTGAGCACTTTGGGATTGACCATCAGTGGCAACAGCATGTTTGCAAATACTCCCAATGGTGATATCAATCTAGTTACCACTGGCACTGGCGCAATATCCATTGACAATTTTAGATTCTACAGCAACACAATCACAAACACTGTGAGCGACAGCGCCACAGTTTTCACCAATACTGGCAACGGTTATGTGGTATTTGCTGGATCAAACGGTGTTGTAATTCCAAGTGGTACAACAGCACAGCAACCCCAGGCTGGATTTAGACAAGAGGGCATGGTGCGCTACAACACAGACTTGCAGTATGTGGAAGTTTGGAACGGCTATGTATGGCAGGATGCCAGCGGATCTGGCGGCGTGAGTTATCAAACAGCACAAGAAATCGGCATTGTTTCTGCACTCATATTTGGATAACGCATGACTACTTCTACACAATTTTTAAACAGCATCACACAGAATATTGGCATCACGCCAACCACAGTGATCAGCACCATCAGTACAGCTCGTTTCACAGTGATTGGTTTGAATTTGGCCAACACAACCAGCAATTTGATACAGGTCAACGTGCAACTGGTGGTATACAATGCCAACGTGGACGGAACCAGCAACACATCAAGTATTGCCAGTCAAGCCTACATCATGAAAAATATCATGATTGCGCCACAAAGCAGTTTGAAAGTCATTACCAACAGTGAAAAATTAATTCTAGCAGGCAATAATGCTATCATTATCAGCGCCAATGCAAACAACTGCGTGGATGCTATTGTCAGTTTTGTGAGTATAATAGGATAACATCATGGCATCAAGCAACTATTACCTAGGTCAAACACCAGAAGAATTCTTAAACAGAGCCAGCCGTTATTTCTACGGAGAAAGTCGTACCACTGACGGTTTCCTAAAGATCACCAAGGTTGATTTGACACAAACCAGTGACAGCGTTAGTCTACAAAATCTCAATGCAGGCGTTTTCAACAGCAACAGCGTGCCAGACTTTGAAGAAGGTGTTGACTTTTTTGACGGAGTAGATGCCACGACCAAGATGCCAAATTATATTGGCATCAATTTTGAACAATACAAGTGGACACAGGACGATCTCTACTACTATGTGGACGGCGACGGTGTTCTCAGCGTAAGAGTTGATGTGCCATATGGCTACACGGAAGGCGCAACATTTCAAGTATTACCAGAAATTTTACTCACAAACAGCACAGCTGGTGCGATTACAGGACAAAAAATACTTGCTGGTGGCTACGATCTAGGCACCATTATTGGCAACGGCAACCCGTTGGACAATACCACATCGGCAAATTTGAGTTTCATCAGCGATAAAGAAACAACAACGTATCAGTTAGACATGGGAACCATAGCGTAACCGTGCATAAATAGTACATCGAGGAATAAAAAATGGCAGAATTTAAACTAGGTAGAATAAAATTTGTATGGAAAGGCCCATTCAGTGCCAGTACAATTTATTACAAAGACGATGTGGTCAGTGCTGGCGGAATCAGCTACAACTGTATCACAGCCCACACCAGCGCAGCCACATTTGCGTTAGATGCTGTAAATTGGCAACAAATGAGCAGCGGTCAAAATTATGTGACCGCAGGATGGAATCCCAGTACATTTTATAATCTCGGCGACCTAGTTACACTGAACGGCAACGTGTACTATTGCTCCACCGCGCACACCAGTGCCAGCACATGGATTGGCGATTTGACTAATTGGACACTATACAGTCCAGGTGTAAAGTTCCGCGGATATTGGACATCGAGCACCCAGTACTATCTTAACGATTTGGTTTCGTATGGTGCAGATGTTTACATTTGCACAACTGCAAATGCCACCAGCACATTTACTGCTAGCAATTGGACATTGTTTGTGCAAGGTCTTCAGTTTGAAGATGCGTGGAGCAGTTCAGCGTCATATCAAATTGGAGATGTGACCACATACGGTGGTTATACCTATGCTTCTAAAACTATTAACACCAACAAAGTACCTACCACTAACCCTGGCGATTGGGGAGTTTTGACCACTGGTTACAGCAATCAAGGCACGTGGACCACTGGCACATCATACAAGATTGGTAGTGTTGTGCAATTTGGCGGATGGAGCTATGTAGCGGCATCAGACAACATCAATCAACAGCCATACATTGGCACCAGCGGTATAAACAGCACCTATTGGACATTGTTGGTCAAGGGCTACAACAATCGCGGAAATTATGCTGGTTTATTTGCTACCGGTGTCAGCAACGGCACAGCATCTGGCGGCACAGCAAGAATTTATTTTGGGTCAGCCCAATCAGCCGCACCATTCCTAGTTGGCAACAACATCATTGTAACTGGTGTAACACCAATCAATTTCAACGGTGTATATGTGGTAACAGCATGTACAACCACTTATGTGGAATATGCACTAGCAGGTTCTTATACACAATCTGCAGCTGGTTCAGTTTATGCAATCTATTACCCAGGCGATGTGGTAGTAAGTGCAGGATCAACTTATGCGGCCATAAGTGTAACAAGTCAAAGTTTGCCGCCCAATCTTTCCAACTGGACGCTAATTAGCCAGTCTGGTCTCAGCGTGGCTTTGCCAACCAGCGGAGATATTCCCTACAACAATTCCGGCACAGTAACAGCTCTACACATGAACGCAGGCACTCAAGCAGGTGGTCAAGTGGTAGATGGCTATGTACTCAAGTCCAAAACACAAATCAGTGACGGTTCACTACAACCGCGTTGGGGCGAGTTTGGATATAGTCCCAATGTATGGTATGTGTCGCCCAGCGGCACTGATGCTCCAGGATTTGGACGCACTGGAGACAAAACATATCTTACCATTGCATATGCCTGTGCCAACGTTACTGGTCCAGCAACCATCTATGTAAAAACAGGAACTTATCTCGAGCAGTTGCCCATAACTGTTGCAGCCAATGTGGCTGTGGTTGGTGACAGCTTGCGCACTGTGCAAGTTGGTCCTGCAGCAGGCCTCAGCAAGGACGGTATTACACCCAATATCCGAAGCCGCATGTTTCAGATGGCCGACAACAGCCAGTTGATAAACATGACTCTGCAAGGTTTAACTGGGCAACTAACATCAACGCCTTACATTTTTGGCGATCAGTTGAACTCAACTGGTATATTGCGAACCACAGCAGGCACTTGGCCCAGCGCCACCGCCAGCGGAGCCTACATTGCTCTCGATCCTGCCAGCAGCATTACCACAAGAAGCCCATTTGTACAAAACGTGTTTTGTACAGGTACAAATGCGGTGGCAATTTATGTAAACGGTAGCGATCAGGTGAGTGGTTTCAGAAGCATACAAGCAAATGGAGTAGCAAGTGACATAGATGGTGGTCAGTTGGTATGGTGCAGAAATCAAGCAGTTGCAGATATAATTAACTGTAGTAGTCGCTTTGCCTACATTTCATTGTGCGCAGAAACTGGTAGCGTGATCAAATCGCAATCCAGTTCAATCGCTTACGGTACCTTTGGCGCTGTTGCTGCTGACACTGATCCTACTGAAGTTGGAACAACTGGTACAGTGAGTCAAGTAAGTTTGACCAGTGGAAACACTTTGATAGTGAATGGATTGGCACAAGTGCCAAGACCAGGTAACATTCTGTCAATTACAGGGTTTTCCACCAAGTTGGTAGTGGCCAGCATAGTGTCTTATGCCAACAACACAGCTACCATAGTAACACAAAACAGTTTTAGCGGTATGCCTGTAAATGCTCCAGTGGGAGTGTTTCAGAGACCCAGTTCTATCAAATTGACTGCGCACGATTTCAACAGTGTGGGCACTGGAGGTATTACTGCTACCAATTTACCCATTATTAATCGCTACAGCATCAACTCAGCGTTTCAAATTGTTACACAAAATTACGGACAAATTTATTCAGACGTACTGGACCAGGATGGGTTCTGTACCACAAATGGTTTGATACAAACCAATGCTGCAACCGGCACTGTGGTCATTTCCGGATTGGTTACAGCCGGACTTACTCCTGGCAGGCAACCTCTAGTGCCAGCCGCAGGCATGTTGGCAGTGTCAAACGGTACTACTTGGAATCCGTTAAGTGACGGTTTACAACATTTATTAGTGTACTTGAACGGTGCATGGCAGAAAATAGCATAATAGGAAAATAGAATGTCAAAAACAACATTACAATTACGTAGAGGTTCTACAACCGACAACTCATCTTTTACAGGTGCGTTGGGTGAAGTAGTCGTTGACACCACGCTTAAAACGCTGGTTGTTCACGATGGATCAACATTGGGTGGCAATTATGTAGCACCGCTTACCAGCCCTGCGTTTCTTGGCACGCCAACAGCCACTACAGCTGCAAGTGGTACAAATACCACACAACTTGCCACAACTCAATTTGTAACAACAGCCATTGCCGCAGGTTTGCCAACCATCAGTGTTGGCGCTCCTAATGCGGCCAGCGGTAGCGGTGCAATCAGTTACGCAGGTGGAGTGTTAAAATATACACCACCTGACCTAAGTGCATATCTTACATCAGCTTCAATTACAAGTGGTTTGATTACATCAAAATTAGGTTATACTCCATACGATGGTGCAACTAATTCACTTAACTTCTTAACAGCAGGCAGTATCACTGGCTCAATCAGTGTGCAATCAAGCGTTCCAAGCGGTGCTCTAACATACAATTCTGGCACAGGACAATTTAATTTCACAGCACCTGTACAGAGCGTAAACAGCTTGACTGGTATTATCAATCTAACCACTGACAATGTGCCAGTTGGACAAACCAACACCAACTTGTATTTGAATCTCAGCAATTTGTCATCCACGCTGAATTCTGGTGCAGTATCCGGCGCCACAGTGAGTGGAGCCAGCGGCGCAGTTATTGGTGGTGATTTCAGCAGTGCCACTGTGGCCAATAGAACAGTATTCAAAACAACAACAACAAACAGCTCAACTGGCATATACGCAACTCCAAACGGAACCAGCGGTGCTGCCAGTTGGCAAGCAGCCAATAGCAGTGTGCTGACCAATGCAAGTAAGATTTTAATTGCTACTAACGGTACTACAGATGTACAGTTGGTATCAGGCGTTAACGGTTCAGGCACATACTTGCCATTGACATTCTATAACAACGGCGCAGAACAACTGCGTTTGACACCAACTGGATTCTTTGGTGTTGGTAATAACAATCCTCAATACAAGTTAGATGTTCAAGGTGATATTAATGTAACTGGTGCAGTTCGTACAAATGGTACAGCAGGTATCAATGGACAAGTGCTACAATCTACTGGTGCCGGAGCTACCTGGGCAAGTATCAGTTCAAGTTTGCCAAACGTTACAGAATTAGACAGTATTGCAAGTGTAAAAACAGCACAAGCAGCTATAGCCAGTATCAACGGCACAACAATGAGCGTGACTGGCGGCATGGCTGCTGGTCAGTTTATTGTTGGTATGGCATTGACCAACAACAACTTGCCAACCACATTGGTACAAAGTGGAAATCAAGTTCAAACAACAACATTTACAGCAAGCGTAACACCAGGCACTGGTATATACAGCGGCTCGGGTGTATTGACAGTGACCAGTATTCCAACCAACTATGGTATTACTCCAGGCATGGCTATCACCGGTGGTTCGATCCCAGCAGGATCCACTATCACTGGCAACATCAGCGGAACTGGCAACAGTTTGAACAGCACATGGACTATAAGTTCCAGTGTTACACAGGCAGCTACCACATTGGTAGCTACCACAGGTTCTACCACATTCACTGGATCAATTACTGGCAATCAAATGCTGGTGGTAACACCTCCAACTGGTTTGGGTATCTATCCAGGCATGGTATTGACTGGCGGTTT
>Ga0136642_1000876_pt1 | contig 14222 bp, 15 predicted proteins | sample LowCatLa1302831Y_FD_115313 | JGI IMG/M metagenome (GOLD analysis project Ga0136642, IMG submission 115313) | Freshwater microbial communities from Lower Cathedral Lake, Yosemite National Park, California, USA - 13028-31Y | ecosystem: Environmental > Aquatic > Freshwater > Lake ... | reverse complement strand
GATTCCGCCACCGTTCAACTGGAGTTCTCGGCGTTCCATATCTAGCACCAGCAAATTCAGCCCACTCTAAAAATTCGCGCGCTTGAATCATCGCATCAAATTTATCGTCGGTAAGAAAGAAATAATCATGACTGTCTCGCTCATTCTCGCGCGGTGCGCGAGTGGTTGCTGAGATGCTAATCCAGAAACTTGGGTGATCGCGCAATATTGAAGTGATTGTGCTCTTGCCTACTCCCCCAGGTCCAGACATGACAAGGAGCGCTCCAGTGGCAAGATCGCTCTTATTCACGGATAACTCATTTCGTAGCGCTTGCAGTTGCTTATCACCTAGACCAGCAATTCTACGGGATGGTGAGATGCCAATTCGCTCCATTAAGAGCTCTGCCCGCTTCGCGCCAATTCCAGGTACTGCGGTGAGAAGTTCAAGGACTCTCATTCGCTGAATAGTCTCGCGCGGGTCATTGATTGCATCGAATATATTGAGTGAACCTTGCGAGATCTGTTCCTTAACGGAACTTCGCTCTCGCCTCGCTAACACTCCTGCGGCACTCGCTTGAGCGCGCTGCTCTGCGCTTAGTCTGGGTGGTGGAAGTAGTGGCACGTTCGTAATCTAGTTGAGCGAGTCGAGGATCGCCGCCGCTGCCTTGTTCATGGCCTCCGGGGAGTTCTTCCATTCGCCGCTAATAGGGCGGCCAATTACCAGATAATTAGAACCTGCGGCAATCGCGTCAGCGGGAGACATTACTCGGGACTGGTCGCCCTTATCACTCCCGACTGGTCGAACTCCAGGAGTAATGAGAGTGATGGCGGAACCAACTCTTGCTCTAATTTCGGCAACTTCAAATGGCGAGGAGACAATCGACTTCGCTCCATTTTTGGTTGCCATTTCTGCTAAATCTAGTGCGCTTCCATGAGCGTTCTTTGCAAAACCTATCTCGCTGACCTCTTCGTCGGAGAGCGAGGTCAAGATGGTCACGGCCGTGATTGAGATATTTGGATTAACGTTGGCAGCGGCTCTCACCATTGCCGCACCGCCACCAGCATGTACGGTCAAAAATTCTGGCGCGATGTGCGAGACCGACTCAACAGCGCCCGCAACAGTGTTAGGAATGTCGTGGATCTTTAGATCCAAGAATAGGCTGAACTCTCTATCGCGTCGCAGCTCTGCGATACCCGCAGCGCCATGAGTTAAGAAGAATTCGAGACCAATTTTGTACGTTGAGATGGAATCGCGTGTGCAGTCAATCCATGCAGCCGCAGTAGCAAGATCTTTGGTATCAACAGCCAAAATGATTGGGCTATTCACAGCACTTGGCATGGTTAAACCTCCGTGCGATGGGCATAGCCAACCGCTTCTTTCATTGACGAGAATCCTTTGGCAATCAGAAGTTCCTCAAGTTCGGTACGAACAGTCATTGCTGCAAATGGATTTCCAAAAGTTGCCGTACCAACAGAGACCGCAGAGGCACCGGCCAGCACAAGTTCAAGTGCATCGCGACCGTTAGTCACGCCGCCCATGCCCAAGATGCTGACATGCGATAGACGAGCATGAACCTGATAGATAGCTCGAACAGCAACTGGACGAATCGCAGGTCCTGACAAGCCGCCAGTCTTACCCGCGAGCTTAGGCCGCATCGTGTTGGTATCAATCACCATGCCAAGAACTGTATTAATAAGTGCAAGTCCATCAGCTCCTGCTGCAACAACTTCTTCGGCGATGTTGGCGATATCAGTGACATCCGGAGAGAGTTTTGCGATGATGGGTAATTCGCCGCCGATATTTCTGCGAACTGCCTCCACGGCTGCTCGTGCAGTGACTGGATCGCAGGCAAAAACTTGTCCTCTATTTTCAACGTTTGGGCAAGAAATATTTACTTCTAACGCGCTAATTCCTGAAACGGCACGCAATCTTCGGGCCAAGATTGCATAATCTTCAACGCTCTCACCAGCAATACTGACGACAATCGTCGCGCCCTCATTTACTAACCAAGGAATATCATTTTCAAGGAAGATATCTATACCCGGACCTTGCAACCCGATTGAGTTCAACATGCCGCTCGGAGTCTCGGCCATGCGTGGTGTCGCCCGGCCAGAGCGAGCTTTAAGCATGATGGATTTTGTGACTACTGCACCCAGATTCGCTAACGGAAAGAATCGAGAGAGCTCTTTGCCGGAGCCAGCACAACCGGATGCGGTAAAAATTGGATTATTAAATCTGGCCGCACCTAGATTCGTTTCAAAATCGAAGGTGCTCATGAGCCCCACGTCCCCTCGGGGATAGTTCGCTTACTCTCCCAGATCACGCTCTCACCATCCATCACTGGACCATCGATACACGAGCGCAGCATTCGGATGACACCATCTTCACCGCGAACCGGGAGTACACAAGTCATGCAAACTCCAATTCCGCAGGCCATTGCTTCCTCTACGGCGCACTGATGAACGACGCCTTTGTCGCGCGCAATATCCGTAATTGCCTGAAGCATGCCCATCGGCCCACACGAGTAAATAATGTCGATGTTGTTCGCATCAATAATGTCAGGGATTACATCACTTACCCTTCCTTGAGTACCAGTCGAACCATCTTCAGTGGTTATGGTCAGAGCATTTACTGAACGTTTTCCTTCAAGCGGAGCATAAATCTTCATCGCAGTACTTGCTCCAAGGACCATATCGACCCGGCATCCACGCGACTTGAGAACTTCTGATAATCCAAAGAGTGGAGCGCTGCCATAGCCGCCACCGACTAGAAGTGCTCGAACCGGCTCGGTGGGAATTCCGAAAGCTGTTCCCAGTGGTCCAATTACATTGAGCTTTGCCCCGACTAGTTGTGAACACACCCAGGATGATCCGGCACCATGTGGTGCGACAACTAACTCAATCTGCCCTTGACCGTTGCCGAGATCAACGCTTCGGTAAATTGCAAAAGCGCGTCGCAAGACCATGGAACTTGCTTCTCCGCCAACCGAGATTGCGACAAAGTTGCCAGGACGCACATGAGCTGCCATCTCCCCCACGCTAAGTGCAATGTGGTGATACGCACCCGCGCGTCTATTACTGGTTATTTCAGCGAGGATATTGGTGGCTGCCTTATTGATGCTACTCATAGCTTGCCAGCCATTCTTGAATAGAACCGATACTGAAAGGCTTTCCGTTGAGTTCTGCAATACCTGCGACTGCCGCTTTAAAACCTGCGACCGTTGTTATGCATGGGACCGATCTCGTTACCGCAGCGGTACGGATCATCCAACCATCATGCCGAGAGCCACGACCTAGCGGAGTATTGATGACAAGATTTATTTCACCTTCGTTGATTAGATCTACGCAGGTCATGGCACCATCTGCGCCACGACCTTCAGAATGCTTTCTTACCAATTGTGAAACGATTCCTTCCTTAGCCAAGAAGTCGTGCGTTCCTTGAGTGGTAACCAAGGTAAAACCTAAATCAACGAGTGTTCGCGCTGAATCAACACTGCCATTTTTATCTCGCTCAGACAACGACAGAAAGATGTTTCCCGATTTGGGGAGAGCTCCAAATGCTGCGCTCTGGCTCTTGGCATAAGCCTCGCCAAAAGTTGCGGCAATTCCCATGACCTCACCCGTTGAACGCATCTCTGGTCCAAGAACTGAATCGACGCCTGTGCCATCAACACGGCGGAATCTGTTCCAGGGCAAAACCGCCTCTTTCACGGAGATGCCATGGGTGATGCCGTCACCGTTAGCAGGCATTAATCCGGACGCACGTAGTTCGGAGATGCTCTTGCCACTAGATATCAGCGCTGCAGCTTTAGCAAGTGGGACTCCAGTAGCTTTACTTACAAATGGAACGGTACGTGATGCTCGAGGGTTTGCCTCAATCACATATAACTCCTCGTTCACGAGACCATTATTTGTTACCGCAAATTGGATATTGATAAGACCACGAACGCTCACACCACGAGCAATTTTCTCGGTAGCTGCTCTGACTCGCTCTTTCATGAAGGTAGAGATGGAGTAACTCGGCAGTACGCAAGCGCTATCGCCAGAATGGATACCAGCCTCTTCGATGTGCTCCATAAGGCCAGCCAGGTATAACTCTTCGCCATCAAAGAGCGCGTCTACATCAATCTCGATTGCATCATCGAGGAATCGATCAATGAGCACTGGATGATTCGGCGTAATTTCAGTCGCTTTTGTGATGAAACCTTCGAGTGATTGATCATCATAGACAATCTCCATACCGCGGCCACCGAGCACGAATGATGGTCGAACGAGCACGGGATAACCAATTCGGTGCGCAATCTGCAGCGCTTCTGAATATGAGTTAGCCATCCCAAACTCAGGAGCAAGCAATGAGTTAATACGCAAAATTTCACCAAACTGACCGCGATCCTCTGCCATATCAATTGCGTCAGGTGATGTTCCTAGAATAGTCACGCCGGCTTCCATCAGGCCTCGTGCCAACCCCAACGGAGTCTGACCGCCTAACTGTGCGATAACACCAACAATCGGTCCCGCTTGAGATTCGGCGTGGATAACCTCAAGCACATCTTCGAGGGTAAGTGGTTCGAAGTAGAGACGATCGGAGGTGTCGTAATCCGTTGAAACCGTTTCAGGATTGCAATTAATCATGATGGTTTCAAAGTCGGCTTCTCGCAGAGCGAATGATGCATGAACGCAGGAGTAATCGAATTCGACACCTTGGCCGATCCGGTTGGGACCGCTTCCCAGAATAATGATTGCTGGCTTCGTGCGCGGTACAACTTCAGTTTCGAGGTCATAACTTGAGTAGTGATATGGCGTATGAGCCTCAAACTCTGCAGAACAAGTATCAACGGTTTTAAAGACTGGGCGAATATTGAGACGAATTCGAGTAGCCGTGATCTCGGAAACCGGCTTATCGAGAATTTCTGCGATTTGCTGATCTGAGAATCCAGAACGCTTAGCTAATCGTAAGTTGGACTCGTTAAGTTCTTGAGTGGCAATCAAATCCTGAGCGATGGCATTGATCTCTTGGATTTGCGCGAGGAACCAAGGATCAATCCTTGTCGCCTCAAATATCTCTTCTAAACTTCCTCCAAGGAAGAGTGCGCGCTGAACTTGTTGCAACCTAAATTCAGTTGGCGTGCTCATAGCGCGGATCAGTTCGTCCAAGCCCTGGCCATCTGCACTCCACGAGAATGAAGTCCCTTTCTTCTCTACCGAACGAAGCGCCTTCTGGAGTGCCTCTGGGAAACTACGACCAATAGCCATAGCCTCTCCAACGCTCTTCATAGTAGTTGTGAGTCGATTGTCTGCTTCTGGAAACTTCTCGAAGGCAAATCGTGGAACCTTTACGACGATGTAATCCAGAGTTGGTTCAAAGGAAGCCGGAGTAGATCGAGTGATGTCATTCTTAATCTCATCTAGGGTGTAACCAATAGCAAGCTTTGTCGCGAACTTAGCTATCGGAAAACCAGTAGCCTTTGAGGCTAGCGCCGAGGAGCGCGAAACGCGAGGATTCATCTCGATGACTATTACTCGACCATCTGCAGGATTCACCGCAAACTGAATATTACAGCCACCACTTGCGACGCCAACTTCACGAATGATTTCAATGGATAAATCGCGTAGTCCCTGATACTCAACATCTGTAAGAGTCATAGCAGGTGCAATCGTTATTGAATCACCCGTGTGCACTCCCATCGGATCAATATTCTCGATGCTACAAACGATGACAACATTATCCTTGTGATCTCGCATTACCTCGAGTTCATATTCTTTCCAGCCAATGATGGACTCTTCCAGGAGTACCTCGGTTGTCGGACTGTGACGTAGACCTGCACCAGCAATAAGTTCTAATTCTTTCTGGTCGTGTGCAATACCTGAGCCCAAACCGCCCATCGTGAATGATGGTCGCACTACAACTGGATAATTAAGTTCGATCGCGGCTGCTAGACACTCGTCCATGGTGTGGCAGATTCGAGACTTAGCCGACTCTCCCCCAACTTTTTCTACGATAGTTTTGAAGACTTCTCTATCTTCGCCGCGCTTAATAGCGGGGATATCAGCGCCAATAAGACGGACGCCTAACCGCTCGAGACTGCCGCGTTCGTAGAGACTCATCGCAGCATTAAGAGCAGTCTGGCCGCCCAGAGTCGCAAGAATCGCATCAGGCTTCTCTTTGAGAATAATTGATTCGATTACTTCTGGAGTGATTGGTTCGATGTAGGTTGCGTCAGCAAACTCTGGATCGGTCATGATCGTCGCTGGATTTGAATTAATGAGGATTACGCGAATGCCTTCGTCTCGAAGGACCCGACAAGCCTGAGTGCCGGAGTAATCAAATTCGCATGCTTGGCCAATAACAATTGGACCACTTCCGATAACGAGAACGCTATTGATTGAAGAATCTTTAGGCATTACTTTTCACCGCCTGCATTAAATCTACAAAATGATCAAAGAGATAATTAGCATCATGCGGACCAGCTGCTGCTTCTGGGTGGTACTGCACCGAGAAGCACGGTGTCTCAAGCAGCTCTAGTCCCTCTACAACTCCATCGTTGAGGCAGATATGACTGACAAATCCCGCACCAAAAACCGTGGAGAAATTTCCTTCCACTGGGGCTGCAACGGCGAAACCATGATTATGAGCGGTAATTTCGACCTTCGATGTCACCAAATTCTTTACTGGTTGATTGATTCCGCGATGACCGAATGAGAGCTTGTATGTCTCAAAACCAAGTGCGCGACCGATAATCTGATGACCGAAACAGATACCAAAGACCGGAACCCGTTCTCCCAAGAAGTGTCGAACCGTACTGATGGCCTCGGTCATTGTCGCTGGATCTCCTGGACCATTAGAAAGAAAAATTCCATCTGGATTGATCGCTGATAATTCTTCAATCGTTGCTGTGAGCGGAAATACATGCACCTCTATACCGCGGGCCGCCATCTCTCGAGGCGTAGCTGATTTGATTCCCAGGTCAATTGCTGCAACCGTAAATCGCTTCTCCACACCTGCTGGAGGCGAAACTACGTATTTATTTGGAGTGGAAACATCCTCGGCGAGGAACGCCCCTGACATCTGCGGAGATTTACGAACCCGAATCACCATCTCTTCACGAGAGAGATTCTCTCCGGAGAAGATACCCACTCGCATGGCGCCACGATCTCGAAGATGACGTGTAATAGCACGAGTATCGACACCACATATTCCGACCACACCTGCGTCGATGAGTGAATCCTCAAGGCTCTTCTCCGAACGCCAGTTGCTCACTCGAGATGAAGGGTTGCGCACTACAAAGCCAGAAACCCAAATCTGCTTCGATTCTTCATCGGTGCGGTTCATTCCAGTATTACCAATATGCGGAGCTGTCATGATTACAACTTGCTTATGATAGGAAGGATCGGTGAGAGTCTCTTGGTATCCAGTCATACCGGTTGAGAACACCGCTTCGCCAAAAGTTTCACCCGTCGCAGCCCATGACTCGCCCTCAAATATTGCGCCATCGTCTAACACCAAAAAAGCTGAACTCATCAGTGTTGGACCCCTTCCGGCGATAGAACTAGTTTCCCTTTATAGAAGGTGTGAGTAACGACGGCTGGCAGCACCATTCCGTGATAAGGCGTATTACGACTCTTAGACGCCATCTTATTGCGGTCCACGGTTCTCGTAGTGGAAGGATTGACCACAATGAGATTTGCCACACTTCCAATTGCAATTTCTTGTCCTTGCTCAGAATATCCAGCGATTTCGGCCGGTCTTATAGACATCCGTTCGACAAGTTGAGGCCAGGTCATCAATTTGGTCTCAATCATTGTCTTCACAACTATTGAGAGCGCAGTCTCGAGACCGAGCATCCCAAAAGCTGCTGCCTGCCATTCACAATCCTTATCCTCAGCCGGATGTGGGGCGTGATCTGTCGCCACGATATCGATAGTGCCATCCGCAAGTCCGGCACGTAACGCGTCAATATCGCTCTGAGTGCGCAACGGCGGATTTACTTTAAAGATTGGGTCGTAACCGACTACTTCTTCGTCGGTCAATAAGAGATGATGTGGCGTGACTTCCGCGGTGACATTGACGCCTCTGGATTTCGCCCAACGAACCAAATCAACGCCACCAGCAGTTGTGAGGTGGCAGATATGCAAACGACTTCCGACATGCTCCGCCAAGAGAATGTCGCGCGCGATGATTGCCTCCTCGGCGATCGCTGGCCAGCCTTTTAATCCAAGTTGGGAGGAGATTAAACCTTCATTCATCTGCGCATCAACGGTGAGGCGAGGTTCTTGCGCATGTTGCGCGACTACTCCCCCAAAGATTTTCACGTACTCCAGCGCACGTCGCATTACCAGCGGATCAAAGACACACTTTCCATCATCACTGAAAATTCGAACTCGGGCTGCGGAATTAGCCATCGCGCCAATCTCCGCCAAATTTTCGCCATTTAAACCTTGAGTAACTGCTCCAATCGGAAAGACGTCGCAGAGACCGGCCGCCACCCCAAGTCTAAATATTTGTTCAACTACCCCTGCAGTATCTGCAACCGGATTGGTGTTCGCCATCGCCGAGATTGCGGTGTAGCCGCCAACAACCGCAGCAGTACTTCCCGAGAGAACAGTCTCTGAATCTTCACGACCAGGTTCACGAAGATGTGTGTGTAGGTCCACCAATCCTGGCAATATCTTGCAGCCGTTCGCATCTATAAGAGTTGCTTCACTCTTATCAAGGTCAACGCCCATTGCTGCAATCAATCCATCAGCGAGCAGGAGATCGCTCCTTGTGCCATCAGCGAGCTCGCCACCAATAATTAAATATTTCATGCGTTTACCGCCCCAGCTAATAAGTGATACAGAACTGACATTCGGACAAGCACTCCATTGGTCACCTGTGCCAGCACGACAGATTGAAGTGAATCCGCGCTCTCTGCTGATATTTCTAATCCGCGGTTCATGGGTCCTGGATGCATAACTATCGCCTTAGATTTTAGGGTTGATAGCCGCGCAACATCCAAACCATAAGCACGGGAATACTCACGAGCGCTAGGGAAGAAGAGATCATGCATTCGTTCTGATTGAATCCGGAGCATCATCACAACATCTAATTCTTTCAGCGCCGCATCAAAGTCATAACTGACTTGCACTCCCCAGAGCTCCACCCCAACTGGAAGGAGTGTCGGCGGTGCAATTACAGTTACCTCTGCGCCGAGTTTTTTAAGTAACAGAACATTAGATCGAGCGACACGAGAGTGGAGGATATCTCCCACAATTCCAACCTTCAAACCTGTGAAATCATAGGTATCGAGTCCAAATTTCTCGCCAATCGTAAATGCATCAAGCAGAGCTTGGGTCGGATGTTCATGCGTTCCATCGCCAGCATTAATCACTGAGGCTGAAATCCATCCTGAATCCGCAAGTCGTTGTGCCGCGCCACTTGCACCATGTCGGATGACGACTGCATCGGCTCCCATCGCTTGTAGGGTTTGAGCGGTGTCCTTCAGGCTTTCACCTTTACTGACGCTCGATCCCTTCGCACTGAAGTTGATCACATCGGCGGAGAGTCGTTTTGCTGCGGATTCAAAGGAGATTCGAGTTCGTGTGGAATCCTCGAAGAAGAGATTAACGACCGCTCGTCCACGCAGAGTCGGAAGTTTCTTCTGGCCACCGTCACTGACTCGCCTTAGCTCTCGAGCGGTTGTCAAAATGGTTATCGCCTCTTCGCGCGATAAATCATTGGCACTTAGAAGGTGGTTTTTCATGAGCGCGCCTCAATATCTACGCCATCTTCACCATCAACTTCAAGCAGCGAAACCTTGATTGACTCATTGGCCGAAGTTGGAATGTTCTTTCCGACATAATCCGCGCGAATCGGAAGCTCGCGATGGCCACGATCGACAAGAACCGCAAGTTGCACGGAGGCGGGACGTCCAATCTCTCCAAGCGCATCCAGCGCGGCGCGTATCGTCCGTCCAGAGAAGAGCACATCGTCGACGAGCACTACCTGTCTGCCCTCGATTCCTTCCGGAGGTATAACCGTAGGGAGAAGTGGGCGAGGTGGACGTAACCGAAGATCGTCACGGTGAAGAGTGATATCTAGCGCTCCGACCGGTGTTGGGCCATCAATCTCCGCGAGAATTGTCGCAAGACGTTCTCCCAAGAATGCGCCACGTGTCGGAATACCTAGAATTGTTAACTGGGAAGTACCGTGATTGCGCTCAATAATTTCATGAGCAATACGCTTTAAAGCTCGGCCAATATCACCGGAATCCAAGATGCGACTCATCGCTCTCCTTCTCCGCCTCTCGGGACGGTTATTAAAGGACATGAAGTAAGTTCTTCGTGGGAAACCCTATCACCTGTGGATAGAAAGCTTGGTCTTCACTGGCCCGTGGCTACTCTCAAGCCATGACACTACATATACAGCCAGAGATGAAAGAGATAGCCGCCTCACTTCGAGCAATACGCAAGCAGAAGGGGCTGACCTTGAAAGAGGTAGAAGAAAGTTCTGCAGGTAAGTGGAAGGCGGTGGTGATTGGTTCCTACGAACGTTGCGACCGCTCACTCTCGCTCAACAAGGCCATAGCGCTAGCTGGATTTTATGAGGTGCCCTTGGATCAACTTCTTGGGCTCGCACGGCCCATATCTGCTCTCTCAAGCCAAACCGGACGGACCATCATAGATATGCGGGCAGTCGCCGGACTTTCGTACAGCGATAGCTTCATCACCCTACTCAAAGGATTTCTCACACATATAGTTGGAAGACGAAGGGATTGGAATGGTGAGGTTCTCTCGCTGCGAGCAGGAGATCTCTCGACTCTTAGCATCATGTTCGGCAAGAACGAGAGCGAGGTAAATCTCTGGCTCATTGATAACGCACTTCTCTTAGGTGGGGCTAAGTAAACATTAAAGAGCGAATGAGGGTTTCAGGACGATAATTCTGCCGAGTACTCCATTGATATACGCAGGTGATTTCTCGGTCGATAATTCCGTCGCCAGCTCAATTGCTTGAGAGACCGCTACCGAATCATCAATCGTTGTATTCCAGAGAATCTCGTAGATTGCTATGCGAAGAATGTTCCGATCAATCGCTGGCATTCGATCCATGTCCCAGCCTTCGGCATAGGTAATAATCAATTCGTCAATCTTCTCGCGATGTTCGACACAACCAAGAACGAGTTCAGACGAATACTCACCCTGCGAGAGATCCTCCGGAGGACGTGCAGTCAGTAAGTCGGTTGCAGAAGAGGAGCGCAAATCTGATTCAAAGAGGATATCTAGCGCTCTTTTTCGGGCTTTTCCACGAGCACTCACTTAATTTGCGCGACCGAGGTAATCGCCAGTTCGAGTATCAACAAGAATCTTCTCGTCCTGCTTAATGAAAAGTGGCACTTGAATTTGGATTCCAGTCTCAAGTGTTGCTGGCTTAGTACCACCTGATGAACGATCACCTTGCAGACCAGGTTCGGTATAAGTAATCGTCAGCTCGACAGATGCCGGAAGCTCGATATAAAGAGGATTTCCTTCATGAACAGCGACATTCGCCGAACAGTTCTCCAACATATAGTTAGCGGATTCGCCAACAATATCTTCAGGGATTGACATTTGATCAAATGTTTTATCGTCCATGAAAATAAATGAATCGCCATCCTTATAAAGGAATTGCATATCTCGCTTTTCGAGTATTGCGACATCAACTTTGACTCCGGCGTTAAAGGTACGGTCAATTACTTTTCCAGAGAGCACATTCTTTAATTTTGTGCGAACAAATGCTGGACCTTTACCCGGCTTCACATGTTGGAATTCGACCACATTCCAGAGCTGACCTTCAATATCCAGGGTCATACCGTTCTTCAGATCATTTGTGGTCGCCATAATTTATCCAATTCTATCGTGAGCTATCGAGTATTCGTAGTGGAGCAATTACGCAAGGATACCTGACGAGTTACTTATCTAAAATTCCGCGAAGCGCTTGCATAGCTAGAGCATAGGAATTTGCGCCAAAACCAGCAATAGTCCCGTTAGCCACCCCTGAAATTACAGATGTATGTCGGAATTCCTCACGAGCAAGCGGATTAGAAAGATGGACTTCGATGAGCGGGGACTTGATCATCTCAGCCGCATCCCTGATTGCGTAGGAGTAGTGCGTAAAAGCCGCGGGATTGATAATCACCGGAATTTGTGAATCAGCAGCTTCATGGAGCCAAGTAATAATTTGCGATTCACTATCGCTCTGACGGACGTCTGCGACAAAACCAAATTCAGAGGCTGCCGAAGTGATGAATTCAACGAGCTGCGCAAAGTTAAGATCTCCATACAATGAAGAGTCGCGAATATCTAAGCGGCCTAAATTCGGACCATTGAGAACTAGTACCCGTTGGCTCACGATGACATTCTTTCATACGCGTTCTCTAAATCCTCCTGCGAAACACTCTCTATCCAGGCTGGTTGACCTCGATCGCTCAGCCCAATGAATCGCAAGCCACCAGGACGCGACTTCTTATCACCGGACATTAGTAAAGCGATTTCGTCCCAAGCCGATGCGGGATATGTCGTCGGCAGACCAAACTTTGTGAGTAGTCGACGATGTTCTTCGACCACTGCGGGGGTGAGGCCAAGAACAATCTGGCTAAGTTCAGCAGCAAAGATCAAACCAATTGCAACGGCTTCGCCGTGACGCAAGCTGTATGACTCTCGCTTTTCAACAGCATGGCCGAGCGTATGACCATAATTCAAAATTTCACGGAGTCTGCTTTCTTTAAAATCTTGCGAGACTACGTCGGCCTTCACTCTTACCGAACGCTGAATCAATTCATCCGCTATTAATCTCGCTCCAGAAATATCTGGAACCTCGGAGAGCGCATCGAGAATTTTAGTATCGGCGATAAAACCTGTCTTAATAATCTCGGCCAGGCCAGCTGCAAAATCGCGATCAGAGAGCGTATGGAGAAGCGAGACATCAATGATCACCGAAGATGGAGAATGAAAAGAGCCAATCAGATTTTTTCCGGCTGGAGAATTTATTCCAGTCTTGCCCCCAACTGCGGCGTCAACCATTCCGGCCAGCGTCGTCGGTATGGCATGCCATGAAACACCACGCAACCAGGTTGCAGCGGCAAAACCAGCAGAATCGGTGGTCGCTCCCCCGCCGATACCCCAGATCGCGTCAGTTCGCTTAATATCTGACTCGCTCGCCAAAGACCACATTCGTTGAATAGTTTCAAAACTTTTCGAGGCCTCACCATCGGGTAAATACTCAACACAATCAGCTGGTCCGATCAGCTCTTCCAGTAGAAGGTTCTCCTTCAATGAAAGAGGCGCAAAAATAAGATTTCGGGTGTAATTCTGCTTAACCTTCGTAAATTCAGTTCGCCACGAATCTACGAAAACCAAGGAGTAATCATGTTCAGCACTTACACGAATTTCAGATTTCATGCATTGCCTGCCGAAATAAGATCTGCGATTTCCGATGCTACAACCGCCGGTTTCTTGCTATCAGTAGTCACAGCAAATCGAGCTAACCGACGGTAAATCGGCTCGCGTACTTGCATCAGTGATAGCCATTGCTGACGCGGATTGATGAGCAGCAATGGGCGATCCTTATTGAAACCTACCCTAGGCGCTGCTTGCGCAATCGATACTTCCAAATAAATGACTGGCGATGTTGAACTCTGGAGCGCTTCCTGTACACGTGGATCTAACACACTTCCACCACCGAGAGAGAGAACACCTTCACATTGAGCGATGGAGTTGAGAACAATGGAACTCTCCATCGATCGAAAGGCTAGTTCGCCATCCTCAATGAAGATTTCAGAAATTTTCTTGCCCGCTTCAAGCTCTACAAGCGCATCGGTATCGACGAAATTGCAATCCAGCGCCTTGCTCAACGCCTTAGCAACCGTAGATTTTCCCGAGCCCGGGGGTCCTATGAGTATCGCGCGCGGCACTATTTAATCGCCATTGCATCGAGATAGGTACGGTAATTACGGGCTACTTGCGCAACGCTATCCCCACCAAACTTCTCGAGAACGGCATCAGCGAGAACAAGAGCAACCATAGCTTCGGCAACAATTCCAGCGGCCGGAACAGCGCAGACATCTGATCGTTGATTGATCGCCTTCGCTGGCTCTCCCGTGCTGACATCGATAGTGTCTAGCGCCTTGGGCACAGTGGAAATCGGTTTCATAGCGGCACGAACTCGCAAAACTTCACCATTAGACATTCCACCTTCGGTGACTCATGCTCGGTCGGTGCGGCGAACTATC
>Ga0136642_1000874_pt1 | contig 14228 bp, 12 predicted proteins | sample LowCatLa1302831Y_FD_115313 | JGI IMG/M metagenome (GOLD analysis project Ga0136642, IMG submission 115313) | Freshwater microbial communities from Lower Cathedral Lake, Yosemite National Park, California, USA - 13028-31Y | ecosystem: Environmental > Aquatic > Freshwater > Lake ... | reverse complement strand
TTTTTATTTTTAAGTGAGTTTCGCCAGATATATTAATAATTTAGGGAATCGCAATCTTCGAATTATTTTGTTGTAATATAATATATAATAAAATGTCTGGAATGTTTGATTTAACCGAACTTGTCAAGCGTGCGATCAAGTATTTAGTCGAAGGCTTAGTTGTTGCCGTTGTTGCCACTATTGTCCCCCGTAAACCCCTCAATGTTGAGGAGATCGTTATCATTGCGTTAACTGCTGCCGCCACCTTTAGCATTCTTGATGTCTTTATCCCTGCCATGGGTGCGAGTGCCCGCAACGGTGCAGGACTTGGTCTCGGCTTGAATTTAGTCAAGTTCCCTATGTAAAAAGCATGGAAGGAGAAAACTGGGGTTTTTACCAAATTAGTAAGTAAATATTTATTGCCAATAAATATTTAATGGTTTTACGTTTATTATTTAGGAAAAATATCCCCCAACATAATATAAAATGGACGCTAAAGATGAAAAAATTGCACAATTACAAGGTGAAATTGATAGACTTCATGCCCAATTAGAGAAATATACGAATAATGAACGTCATCGTAAGTATTATGAAAAAAATAAGGAGCGTGTAAAGGAGAATGCCAAGATTTATTTAAATAAGCTGAAAGATGAGAACCCGGACAAATTGAAGGAGTACCGGCATCGGGCATATTTGAAGCGTAAAGATAAATTAGCAAACGAAGTAAGCGAATGAAGTAACCGAATGAAATGGCCTAACGAAGTAGCCTAACGAAGTTGCCTAACGAAGTAAGCGAATGAAGTAACCGTTAGAAGCTATTGTCACTGTCGACATTGTATATATTATACCGTCGGACAAAAAGCCCAGTCTAAATCATTACATACTTTTTTCCATATCATATCCTGTTCTAGCTGCTTTTCCCGGTCTTTCATCATAGGAATATAAGGCAGATATTGGGTCTGATCTAGTAAAACACATAACTGATAAAGAGTATAGGTATAATTGAAAAAATTCGTGCGATTTGCTGGACAATGAACTGCCCATGGCTTTTGAATCTCAATAAAGAGAACACAGAGGGTTTCGTGAAGTTCCTCATTCATAATTGGTGGTTTTATACCGAACAGCGAATTGATATATTGAATATGTTCGAAATATTTGTTGAGACCTAATTTCCGTAGAATATCACGCATCTTATCATAATTAATGAGTGACATGTCCTGGATACGCTCCTTCTTGATACGGGCCTTGATCGCATCAATAACTTCTTCTGGAATTTGCGTGGTTTCTTTTGCCTGGAATTGGGATAATATCTCTTTGAAATGATTCAGGCGAATATAGGCAGTATAAGATACCTCATTGGGCGGTTCTTTATTGGTTGGTTTGGAACTATCGATAATATAGGTAATGAATTTACCACAGCCGGGATTATTACATATGAGAATACCTTCCTCATCCTGGGGGATAAGTTCTCCTTTATGACAGATTTCGCATACATCACTTGATACCAAAAAGTCTTGTATATTGGAGATTTCGTTATTGACGTTTCGCCAATAATTTTGGTAGGCTTTTTTGGATTGGGAATATTTATCAGAATTAGGATTAGCAACATCTGTAGATAGTCTTGTGGATTTTATTTTGAAGAAGGAATTGAGAACATTGGTATTTTGATTTGTCGTATTGGAAGTCGTGGAAATCTGTTTTTTCTGTTCAAAATAGTCGAATATATATTTTGAATTCTCGAGGAGATATTGCTTTTTTTGAATACGTAGAGACCGCATTTGGACCTGGATAGCGAGGATTTTATCGCGAATTTCCATATATTCATCAATTTGGTGGTCTTTTAGAGTAGGAATGAGGTTTTTTAGGCGTGTTTTTTCGGCCAATAAGTTGGGAATGGTTATGGTTTCGATTTCATTGAAAAGATTTAACATTTCAGTATGTTTTTCGTCAATCGTATTGGAAGTAGACTTTGATTGTGATTGTTGTAAATTCTTTTTGGGATTAGTAGACATCCCTTTGTTTTGGTGGTGTTTTAGATGTATGTTTTGTGGGGGTGTTTTTATATGTATTTTTGTTGAATTGATACATATAAAAATGAAGTATTCAAAATATTAACTAAATTCAACTCTAAAAAATTGCCAATGCTCCAATAAATTTATATTATTATTTTATAGTTATATTATAATTAAAATAACAATTATGAGTGATTATATGGATCTTGTACATGACCAATTAATGACATATAGTGAAATTAAACCCGTTCCGTCAAATCCGATTTCTATAACATTCAATGTTGTTTATAAAGGTGCTAATGGACGTCCTGTGGTAGAAGTATTAAATTTATCAAAGGCTGGTACATACCAGGATTATATAACAGATGTTAAACATGATTCACACGGCCCAAGAACTGACGTCAGTTGGGATCCAATTGGACATTTGCAAACTGCACTTAGTATGGGGGGGGGTGCTGTAAAAGCTGTAAAACCTTATACTGAGCTTATATCTCTAGAAGAAGCTTTGGATGGAATGGCTGACCAATTTCAAGCCAGGTTAATTTATTACCAATTGGTCAAATATCCAAAATCTCAAAGAGGAGTAGTATTGGGTAGCATGGTTTCGGCCAAAGAAACAGGTATTCAAATAGCAATGGAAAAAATTCAGCAAGAATCTCCAGACGCCGTTTCACCTTTTACAATAACATATGATCATGGAGTTTCTACAGAAAGTGCTAATCTGTCAACTGGTGATTTAGTACATAAAATAACTTTTGGAGAACTATATGATACGACAACTAAAAAAACATATGGTAAAACAGGACCTAAAACTTTCACTAAAAGACAAAATACATACCCAGAATCAAGTGAACTGTTTAATACATTAGGTTGTGCGTTAACAATGAAAGTTAATGGTCAATTCTTTTACGTTTTAATATTGGGGCATGACAATGGTAGTGATGGTAGTGATGGTAGTGGTTTTATAACATATAGAGGGAAAATACATTTTAATAGTAAAAATTATCCCTTTGACGGACCAGAAGAGTTGGATGCTAATATACCAATGGTTGCTAGTAAACAGTATTACAGAAGTGGATATATAAAAGGGCTTCCCCAATATATGGCAAGTGCTTTAAAATATATGGGCGACAGAACATACTTAATTCCGTCATGGTTTTCTTGTTATGTTGACACAACTGAAGTTAAAAAAATGATGGTTGGAACACACGACAGAACCGCTTTTGCTGCATTTTCTAATATATCAAGGGCAGGTGTATTAAATTCTACAACCCGGGAAAGTCCAACACCTATACCGTGTGGATTTTTTCAAAGAACGCCGATGCCAAATAAAATAGATATAGATTACAACATATTCGCACACTGCATACCAAGAATATTAAACGGACAACTACTTGAACAACAGCAAAAATTATTAGAAGAAAAACAAAAAAATAAAAACTTAGAAAAAAAAATAGCATTTTTTATATTAGTAGAACAAGAATTAACAAAATTATCTAGTTTTCTCGATAATGTATTAAAACGCGGTAGAGATTTGCGGTCTGACATGTTGAATTTTTCTATTTTTGAGGCTGATATTGAATACATAAGGACCAATTCAGAAACTTATTTTAATACCAATCAATCTTTTTTGGTTGAAATTGGTAAACTAATTGAGAAATTAAATTTATTAATTACGAATTATCAAGTTTATAAACATGAAATAGCGACTATTAATAAAACTGTTTTGTCCTTAGTATATGTAATAAAAGAGTTATTACATGAAGCATTTGAATTATCAAACAGGACCAATGATAGCCGTTTTAAGAGTGACGTGATTGAAGAGAGAATTGGCAGGGAGGAAGTGAGAAATGGCACGAGGCCTCCTAGGGAAAGGAGCAGGGACGCAGTCCGAGAAAGGACCAGGGACGCAGGCGGAGGAAGGACCGGGTACGCAGGCGGAAGAAGAGCATATTACGGTGGAAGTAAATTGATAACAAAATCAAAAACTCGTAAATATCGTAAAAAGCGTCTATCCAGAAAATATATAAAAAACACCAAGAATGTCCACAAAAAGTCTAGAAATACCAACCGACCAAAATCCTCAACTATCTAAATCTCAACTGAAAAAAATGATATTCATCCAAAATGCTTTAGAAAAAGGTTGGTCAATAAAAAAATCAAATGATTCATATATATTCACTAAGAAACACGAGAACCGCCGCGAAATCTTCCAAGAAGATTATTTAGAGACCTTCTTAATATCAAATTTTAGTGGCGACTTAGTAAACCTATAAAGATATATACATTAAACGTGTTCTTAAAAAATGATATGTAAATAAAATTAAACTTGCTCATGAAAGTGGTGCAAATTTTAGATAAATACGCAAAAAACGTCGGATTATAATCTAATAATATTTTAGTTAATTAAATTATTATTAAATATGCATAAAGAATCAACTGATCCATCTGTATCAAGAAAAAGGTCCCCTCATGATGTTGATCCCGAAAATATGCGTGAGTTTAAAATTCGTGGTTTAAAAAATCTTCGTGATTCATTTCTAGATATTCGTGAACTTAAAGAAAAATTGTTAGATGAATATGGAAATTTCGATTATATACCAGAAGTACTGCCAGATAAGCTAATAGAAACTTTAAATTTATCAGAGGAAACTTTAAATTTATTTAATACATTGTTTAGAATTGGAAAAATAGGCAGTGATTTCGACAATCCTAATTCTAATGATAGTTTATCACAAATTAAACTGTTTTTAGAACCTTCAGGTAATTATGAAGATGAACATTATGAAGAACATGATGAAGACGATGAAGACGATGAAGTAGATGAAGAAGGGAGAGAAGATGAAGAAGAAGAAGAAGACGATGAAGTAGATGACGAAGAAGGGGAAGTAGATTATGAAGAAGGAGAAGTAGATGAAAAACAAGATGATCATTTAGAACAACTAAGTGTTGAAAATGTAAGAGATGCAAATTCAGCAATGATAGATCGCTTTTGTGACGGAGATGAGGAATATGTTTATAAATTTATTGGCATAGGGAAAATACCTCTAGAACTTTCCAAGTTGCAAGAGGTGTTAGGAAATATAGTAACTCCGGTTGAAAATACAAATTTTTTCAATCCTGTTTTATTATGGATTGGCGATCAGACCGAGGATGGACATTTCAATGGAAAATATATTATAGATCCAAAGTTAGTAGAAGCAGCAAATCAAGAAGGAAAACTATATGTCGATGTTACTAAAATACCCATTGTTTTTGTTTGTTGTGTTTATGATTTTGATGGAGGAAGACCAGCTCATCTTTTTGCAATAATTCTTTTAGAAGGAAAAATATACTCATTTGGCTTTGGATATAAAGACAGCGACTTGAAAAAAATTCTAGAAATTATACCACTCGTTATGTATAACCCAGATGATATAATGAACACCCCATTTTTTACAGGAAGAGATGACCCGAGAGCTTATAGAAAGGTTGATGTATTAAATATGTTTTTATTAGAAAAGAGACATATAGATAACCTTCAAGCGTTTGTTGTAGATAAAAACCCCAAAGTTAGAGTAAAATTGCACAAAATAGTATCTGTGTTAAATGAGCATCGAGAAGATCATACTCGTAGCAGTAAAAGTGGTTATCTTCCATCCGGCAGCGAAGAGAGAGATGTGTTGCTTTATGATGAGCCTGCACCAGCAACTGAAGAAGAAGCACTAGCTGGCTCAAAAAAAATAATTCGTCATAATTGTGCAAAAAGTCTTGCAAAAATGGTTTTCCCCGATAAAATGTATTGCTGGGGAAATAGTTTGTCTACAACAATTCGTAAGCAAGCATTAACTAGAGGCGTAATGGATGAATTAGAAACATTAGAAAACGAATTTTATACTAATTTAAAACTATTTTGGGAAAAAAAAAACGATAGACGTGAAAAAAAAACACAACAAAAAGCACAAGAAGATCCAGCAGCAGAAGACGCAGAAGAAGAAGATCCCGCAGCAGAAGACGCAGAAGAAGAAGATCCCGCAGCAGAAGACGCAGAAGAACAAGATTCTGCAGCAGAAGAAGAAGATGCTGCTGCAAAAGAAGAAGACCTACTAAAAAAACAAATGGTTGAGATAAAAAAAAAAGTTATTGAATTAATGGAACCTCATAGGTTTGACTGGGGAATTACTGTACTTCAAACATTTGAAAGATTATATTCTAACAAAGACACAAAACCAGAAGATATTGTAACTGATGTTTTATCGTTTTTACACGATATACAACAACAAAAACAAGAAACGCCTCACGTAACAATGGCGGTTGGTGGTAAACGAACTGACGTAAAAATGGCGATTGGTGGTAAACGAAAAAATAAAACAAAACGTAAAAATCACAAAAAGACTACGCAAACAACCCGCAGACAAACTAAATCAAAACATAGACAAACCAAATCCAAACTGGAAAAATTAAAATCATCAAAAAAAACCACTAAAAAACGCAGAACCTAAAATAGCTTTTTGTAACCTCAACATATGAATCATTATTTAATTTGTATATTTAGGAATTTTTAACCTAAAAATAAAATAATTCTATTTATTTTATTTTCTCAAAATTATTTTCTCTGGCTACTCTATAATATCGATAAGATATGGCTGGTGGACTTATGCAACTCGTCGCCTATGGCGCCCAAGACGTGTTCCTCACGGGAACCCCCGAGATCACCTTCTGGAAGGTATCTTACCGCCGTCACACCAACTTTGCCATGGAATCCATTGAGCAGACCTTCTCCGGCCAGGCCGATTTCGGTCGCCGTGTAACCTGCACGATCAGCCGTAACGGTGATCTCTGCTACCGCACCTACCTCCAGCTTACTTTACCCGAGATCAACCAGTCCATGGCTGGCACCGGTGGTGCTGTCTATGCCCGTTGGTTAAACTACATTGGTGAGCAGATCATTGCCCAGGTTGAGGTTGAGATTGGTGGTCAACGCATTGACCGTCAGTATGGTGACTGGATGCACATCTGGAACCAGGTTACCATGTCCTATGAGCAGCAGCGTGGATACTGGAAGATGATTGGTAACACCACTCAGCTTACCTACATGATCGACCCTGGATTTGCCAGTGTCTCTGGCCCCTGTGCCGCTTCCGGCGGACCCAGCCAGGTTTGTGCCCCCCGTAACGCTCTCCCTGAGACCACTCTTTACATTCCCCTCCTCTTCTGGTTCTCCCGTAACCCTGGTCTCGCTCTCCCCCTTATTGCCTTAAAATCTGTAGGGCAGAAAAGTATCCAACCCAAAAAATCTGAGCTCTTTTTTGGGAAAAACATGTTGTGGTCTCAGGGTGACGCGGTTCACCAAACCCAGATGCTAGTCGCTTGTTGCTAAGGTTTCCTTAGTGACAAGCGGCAACATATCCAAATTGCTGGAAACCCTTAAAGCCATAAAAAATAAATTTGTATTATTTAAAAAATTGAATAAAGTAAAAGTTATTGAAAAAGTAGTATATTCCATTTTAATGGAAAAAGTGTGTTCGAAATGTAAGGTTTCGAAAAGTGTGGATTTATTCGGTATGTTAACATCCTCAAAGGATGGTCTTCGTTTTGATTGTAATGATTGCAGGAAAGAATATAGAAAAAACGCAAGTGCTCAAATAAAAGAAAAACAACATTTGTATTATAATAATAATAAACAAATATTAACAGAAAAAAACAAAGAATATAGAGCAAAAAACAAAGAAGAAATAACTCAACAGCGTAAAGAGTACCGAAATCGAGATGAAGTAAAACAACATATCAAGTTAAAACAAAAAGAATATTTACCAATCCGAAAAAAGAAAATAAAAGAACGAAGGAAAACAGATTTGAATTTCAAATTGTCAGAAATATTAAGAAGCAAAATTCATAAGATGCTGAATAATCGTGATAAATCACATTCTAATTATGTTGGTTGTGATTTGTCCTGGTTAAAAGCATGGTTTGAATTCCGCTTTGATGACAAGATGAATTGGGAAAATTTTGGTAGTTATTGGCAAATCGACCATATATTACCAATTAACAGGTTTGATTTTAAAAACGAAATTGAACAAAAAATCTGCTTTCATTGGACAAATCTACAACCACTTTCTTCACTGGAAAATCGACAAAAAAGCAACAAACTTATACTACACTACTACTTTAATAACATCATTAACGTTAATCGTTTTAATTCAAAATACAAACAATTTATTGGGTACCAAGTTGTGAGCGAAAGTTTACAATGGCTGAGAGAAAAACTCAGGTATGGTAAAAATCCCATGGATGAAAACGAAGTAATAAATTCGTTTGAAATAGGCAATCAGCAGCCAAGCCTCTAAGTCCGTTATGATAAGGATACGAGGAAGGTTCAACGACTAAATGGTTATGGGTCTGAGAAGTTTAATCAACTTCTATGATGACTTAAGATATAGTCTAGCCCCCGGCTACAGTTCTCATTGTAATTTTGTTGATAAAATGAGAATGCCGATAAATATCTCGAAAGAGAGGGTATTAGTGGTTCGTACAGTACCACGAAGTAAAGATCAACATCGATTTCCGCCCAATTGGTGAGTGCCTCTGGGCCGTTGGTAGTCTTTCCAAGACCACTGGCACCCAGTCCGTGAGCCAGGCTTACCAGCAGTCTCTTGTTGCTGCCTCCCTCTATGTTGACTACATCTTCCTCGATACGGATGAGCGTCGCAAGATGGCCCAGAACCCCCACGAGTACCTCATCGAACAGCTCCAGTTCACTGGTGATGAGTCCGTCGGTTCCTCCAGCAACAAGATCAAGCTTAACTTCAACCACCCCTGCAAGGAGCTTATCTGGGTTGTCCAGCCCGATGCTAACGTTGACTACTGCTCATCTTTAGATGCCGCTGGTCTTCTTTTCCGCACCCTCGGAGCCCAACCCTTCAACTACACTGATGCGATTGATGCTCTTCCCCCCTCCATTTCTGCTTTCGGTGGTCCCAATGAGGTTGCTATTAATGGATTAGTAAGAAACAACGGAGGTTTCATCAACGCTTCTGGTCTCTTTCAGCTTCCTGGTGCCGTTGATGGAAAGGTTGAAGGGGCTGATAACCCACTCGGAGACTCTTGGGGCGGTAACGCTCCCAGCTCATACCTCCCTTTCGTCAATCAGTATGGTCGCGACCACGAGGCCGGTTCCCTCGTTTCCGATGCTGGCACGTTCGTTCTTGCCGAGACGGCTCTTGACATGCACTGCTGGGGTGAGAACCCTTGCGTAACTGCCAAGCTCCAGCTCAACGGCCAGGACCGTTTCTCTGAGCGTGAGGGTTCCTACTTCGACGTAGTCCAGCCTTTCCAGCACCACACCCGTGCTCCCGATACTGGAATTAACGTATACTCATTTGCTCTCCGCCCTGAGGAACATCAACCCTCAGGTTCGTGCAACTTCTCCCGTATTGACAACGCCGTTCTCCAACTCGTTCTCTCTGCCGGAACCGTTGCCGGTATCGCGACCGCCAAGGTCCGTGTATACGCCGTTAACTACAATGTTTTACGTGTCATGTCAGGCATAAACAGAAAAAATCAGCTGTGCCAAAAAACAATACGCCGCAACCAAACAGGCCCTGTTTGCGGAAACTTCGTTTGTGCTCCTGTTAATACTAAGCCAATTGTTAGTAGAGTCACGAGAATGTGACTCTGCAAGACTACTTGTTGTTCGGGGAACCCCTTAGAGCTTCAACTACTAAGTATACTTGGGAAACCAGTATATGGCGGAGAACAGAACTCCGGTATAGTAATAATGTTGAAGATTGGGCAATCCGCATGGTTACAACCTAAAGACGCTAAGTTACACGCTAGTCAAAGGTTGGCCGTCAGAGACTGAACGGTAGTCGCTCGATAATGAAGGCCTAAGCAGCCAGAATCGGGTTAAGATACAGTCCGGCTCCTAGGGAAACTTAGGAGAACACACCAGGCTGGTGTAGCATATTCAAATTAGACATTTATATTTGTCTGCATATATGGTAACAAAAAATATTAAAATTATTATAAAAAAACTATAAATATGACATATGACAATAATTTCATATTTATAACTGATCTAGTTGAATCTATTCGTTCTTATTAATTCATTTTCAAAGCTAGACGTTTTATGAATATTGTAAATTTCTACAAATTTATGAATCATGTCGTCGAAATCATAATCTATTTTCATGTAATTACATTCCGCACAGCAAGCTTTCGCGTTGTCTGTGGAGTATCCTTTCTTACTATTTATTCTATCTATTCCATTTTCATGGAGTTTAGTGTTTTCTTTTCCACAAATATAACAAGAATCTGCTGTTATATTATCAAAATCTCCGGTTGTAATTGAAAAATCTAAATTGTTTTTGATTGCTCTAGTTTTATACTGGGAATAATTGCATTTTTTATGATTTGGAAAATATTCTGGATAAAACAATCCACTTATAATTTGTTGATAAGTCAATATATGTTCAATTCGTTTTATAAACACGCCAACGCTTAGTGGCCCTTTCATATAATTACATATTTGACAGCAACTCTCACAATTTTCTATAGAATAACCAATAGATGAATCTTTTCTGTCTAATCCATTAAACCCGCGTTCCTGTATAGTTCCGCAGTAATAACAAGGCTTTTTCACTAGACTCGCATATTCCTGAATTGTCAGATTAAATTGTAAATTTCTTTCATGTGCACCCTTAATGTATGTACGAAATTGAGGAATTATATTATTTCTAACCGTACAATTCCGATGTTCTCGGTCTCGTCTAGAATCTTGTAATTTATTGTCCGTTCTACACACTTTGCATGTTTTGGTAAAAAGCGATAATTCACCAATAAAATTATCAACTGACAACTCTTTACAACAACTTGTGCAAAATTTTGTTGATAAACCAACTTTATTATTTGCATTGTTTTTTTCCAAAACCGCACCTCTTTTGTTTTTATCTTTATTCCTTTCTTTTTCTAGACATTCATGACACCTTGCACGCGTATAATCTAACTCAAGCTGTGCTCTACATCCACGAATGGAGTTGGAACAAACTTTTTTATTCATTAATTTGGTCCCGTCTTCAAAAACACAAAGTTGATGTTTCCCGCAATATTTGTTTTGATCACTTTGTTTACACCGATGAAGATTTAAAATGGGACAAACCTCCGTAGGAGGTTTGCCTTTTAATTCATTTATCGGTAACGTTGCCCTTAAATCTCTATTGCGACGCCCAAAGGGCGTCCCATTATAAATATTCAAGGGTGTAAAATTACATTCCAACTTTTCGCATTTTATCATATTTTTATGATAATATGGCATAAACCGGTAAAAATAAAGTTATTCAATTTTTTCAAAAAGGTCTTCATACTATGTAAACCTTTTATAAATAAATCAAAAAACACTAAAACATTTTTGCTTTCTCAACACGAAAACCAAAATTACCAATAATTTTGGTTTTCCTTTAATAAATCGAAAGCAACCAAAACAATATAAAGAAACAACACCTTTTAATTCATGTCACACATGACAAGCCTTAATATCGTAGAGTTGATTGAAAACAATCCCATTGCCCGCTTATCAAAAAATTACCAAAATCGTTTGCTTTCAAAAATCAAAACCAATTTTAGGTCAGAAGACCAGCAATTATTCGTAGCAAGCTTTTATTCGTATTTAAAATACAATTCAAAAAAAGATTTTGTTATTGACCTAGACAATGTATGGAAATGGTTAGGTTTTACACACAAACACAAGGCCAAAATTCTTTTAGAAAAACATTTTGTTATTGATACAGACTACAAAAACTTGCTCAACCAGCGGGGTGAGGAAGATTCTGCAGAAAAGAAACACGGTGGCTGTAATAAAGAAACCATCATGCTTACCATAAATGCATTCAAACGATTCTGCTTAAAGGCATCTACGAGTAAAGCAGACCAAATTCACGATTACTATATAAAATTAGAGGAAACCATGCATGAAATCGTAAATGAAGAATCAAACGAATTAAAACTACAATTAGAAAACATAAAAAACGAATTTACTGCAAAAGACCAACAAAATAAAACAATCATCGACAATCTCACAAAAGCAAAATCCTTAGAGAAGCACAACATTTTATTGAGAGAATTCGGAAGTGCCGGAGCATTGGTCTATATAATCAAAATAAAATCTTACGAAAATGGCGAATATATTATAAAAATCGGCGAAAGTAGACGGGGTGTGGAAGCCAGATATAATGAACATAAATCAAAATACGAGGAAGCAATCATAATAGATTGTTTTTTAGTAAAACGCAGTAAAGATTTTGAGAACTTTATACATAATCATCCTGATATAAGATGCCATAATGTAAAGGATTTGCCCGGACACGAAACCGAACGCGAATTATTCCATATTGGCAAGGAATTGTCTTATAACGCAATAACTGCCCTGATAAAAAAAAACATAAATCAATTCAATGAAATAGATATCGACGAACTTTCAAACAAAATCGACAACGTATACAATTTATTGACGAACCGAACCTATGAACCAAACGTCGTCAACAATATAAATTTACAACAACTTCTAGATAATCAAACCATAATGATAGAAAAAATCAACAATATGGAGAACACAATCGCCAATCTAGAAAAAACCAACAAAGTGCTGCTAGAAAGACAAAACGCATCACAAACAAGAACGACAACCGGATTTGAGCAGCCATTATCTACTGTCGGACCCCGTCTTCAAAAAATTAATCCAGATACTCTTCAACTGATTAAAGTATACGAAACAGTTTCTGAATGTATGCGAGAAGATTCCAAAGTAAAACGCCCAAGTATTGAAAAAGCTATTCAGGAAAGCACCATTTATAACGGCTTTCGTTGGGCATACGTAGATCGCCAGTTAGACCAAAATCAACTCTATAATCTCCTTCCTACTGTTCCTACAAAAGTTCAATCACTTGGATACATAGCAAAATTAAATCAAGATAAAACTAGCATAATCAGTATTTACCTAGATAGAAAAACCGCGGCAATTCAAAACGGATATCAATCATCCTCAGCCCTAGATAATCCAGTAAGAAATTCTACTTTGACAAACGGACATTTTTATATATTATATGATAAATGTACCGAACAACAAAAGGCGTCATTTCATATTCAAAATCCTATCTTATATAAAGATGGTGTGGGTCAATATGATAATAATAACATATTGACGCAAGAATTTTCCTGCAAATATGATTGTTTGAGAACACTTCATATGAGCGATAAAACATTGGCCAAGGCACTTGATAAAAACATAGCGTATAATGGATTTTTTTATAAAAGTCTCGGAAGTAAATTATCAGCGTAAAAAATTGATTCAACAACAAAAATGCCAATAGAACCATAATGAAAAACTTTACGCGTGTAAAAATGGACCAGCTTGAGCATAATCAGGTTATTAATTTGAACAGATATCTGCAAAAATTATTCTCCCACCTACGGCATATAGGATGCCACCTTGACAAAATGCACGAGTATTTTAATTTAGAGAACACGCTCAACAAGGTCCAAACCATATGTTTAGAAAGGGATGACGCCAATGTCCGCAAATTTACTTTATCGATCAAAAAACAATACCGCGAATACGACTTGTTAAAAAATAACATTATCAATTTACCAAGAGATGTGAATAATCACATTTATTCCTTCTTATTTGAATCAAAACAAGCCAAATATTCTATTGTCTTGCCAACAGATTATCCTTTCCACCCTCCCATCTGGACAACTTTAGAATATAAAGAAAATGGCGTAAAAACCTACAAACCAGACCCAGAAATGTTCTGCGGTGAGGATTGGTCCCCTTCATTCAAACTGGATTTAGAAATATTAGCTCATTATGTTGCGTTCTAAAAGACCACGTTTCCAATACTAAAAATTTTTATATTTTTTTATCACATATATATATATAAAAAATTGAATAATGCCATCAATTATGGGTGAAGTTCAAAAACTTTTCAGTAACGCTACTGCGAAACTAGGTGGTAAAAGACGAAGAACGCGTAGAATGAACGAAACAACGACCATGGGTGGTTCCGGCAAAGGCAAATTGCCTACTTCTACTGAAGCTTCTGTGAAACGTGCAAAGAAGGCAATCCAGAAATATATTTTAGACAAATCTAAAACCGATAAAAAAAGAGAAACGGTCGAGGCTGAAATTGCGAATGCGAATAAACATGGCAGAAAAGGCTGGAATCATGAAGTATTGATTCGGTCTAACCAAGGCTTCAATAACAC
>Ga0136642_1000873_pt1 | contig 14234 bp, 14 predicted proteins | sample LowCatLa1302831Y_FD_115313 | JGI IMG/M metagenome (GOLD analysis project Ga0136642, IMG submission 115313) | Freshwater microbial communities from Lower Cathedral Lake, Yosemite National Park, California, USA - 13028-31Y | ecosystem: Environmental > Aquatic > Freshwater > Lake ... | reverse complement strand
CCGCCAGGTTTTTTTCATCACTCATGCGACCATCGTAAAACAGTGTGTCTCATTTTTTTCGTCACACTCGCTGAATCATTGGCTCCGTTCGAGTCGCGGTACCATTTCGCATCCCTCGACAGTTCACCCGCAGTGCCTACATTTGCGGGACTCACCTGTTGGGATTCAACCTGAAACGCATCCCGATGTTTCGGGATGAAACCAGCGGCATGGCCAACAGTGTTGCCCTAGCTGTTTTTCGGCGTTCGATACCAAAGCAACGGACTTTTTCAGCCCATTTTTACTAGGTCCTGACTGATGCCTCTACATGGTGCGGCTGGAGGGATTCGAACCCCCGACCCTCGGTTCCGTAGACCGATGCTCTAATCCGCTGAGCTACAGCCGCAATGTTGCAGGACAACTAGCCTAGCCCATCGGCGGGGTCGCGAGCCAGCCCTCAAAAAGTCGAGCGGCCCCACGCAGTGGTGCACGGTTTCCCTGAATCGTGACCGCCGTCTTTCCACTCGAAAACGACCCGGCCTTTAGCCGCTGAGAATTCCCGCCAGCGAGATGCACGAGCGAGGCTTCCCACTCGCTTGCGAGTGCGATGATGGCCGCACGAAGTGATTCCTGCCATAGCACGGCGTTGTCGGCCCTCGCCCGTTCGCCAAGCGCCTGGTCAAAGGTGTGGCCCCCGCCCAGTGATCGTTGACCGTAATCGGGAATTACCTGCAGTTGGCCATCCACCAACAACGCCACGCCAAACCCAGTTCCCAGAGTGAGCACCAGTTCTCGCCCCTGCCCAGTACTGCTCCCGAGGGCGGCGAGAGCGGCATCGTTCACCACACGCACGTCGTGGCGTGTTCTATCGCACAGGACGTGTTCAAGGGCGAAGCCGCGCCAGAGGGCGTCGATGGACGAGTCAGAAGCTGAGGTGATGCCCGATGGTCGTGCGAGGTTCCCCGGCGCAATGACCACGCCCTCACTCGTTTCACCCGGAAAGCCAATACCCACGCGGTTAATGCCGCGTCGCGTTATGCGCTCCGACAACCAGACCACCAGTCGTTCGGGGGTGCAGGGATACGGGGTTGAACGTCGCCGCACCGAACCGAGGATGGCGCCGGCTGCCGACACATCAGCCATTTTGATACTGGTCGCGCCGATATCAATCGCGAGGACTGCGGGCAGTGCGACGGGACTTGACACCTTCCCACTGTAATTAACCAGGGGGTTGTCCGCGCCGGCGCAGCGTGCGATGACGCCACCATGGTCGAAGCCGCACGGCGTAGACCGGTGAACGACCCGAGACCACCAGTGCCGTTGAACCGGGTCGTTGGCGCAGTGGCACCACCACGGCATCCTTCTCCTTCGGCGCGGTGAGCTCGGGTAGGTAGGTCGACACCGACGGGTCAGCGAGCCCACTGAGCACCACACGCGTGGCGTGATTATTCACAATGGTGGCGGCCCGCTGCCCCCAGCGGGCCTGCAGTTGGGCGAAGTCCTGCACCACGGTGACCAGCGTCACGCCGAGCCCCGCCACCGTTGAGGCCAGTTGATCGAGTTCGTCGAGCGACGCGACGTTGGCCGCCTCGTCCAGCACGAGCAGCAGCGGCTGGGCGGTACCGGCGTCGATGCGGGATTGCTGTTCTTCGATCACCATGCGCAACGCTCCACGAAAGAGTGGCTCATAACTCACGTGTTCATGGCGCGGACTACAGAGAAAGAGGGTATTGCTCCCCGACACACTCGAACGCACCGACGCGAGCGGCTGCGGGAACTGCCACGGCAGCACCATTGCCTCGGCCGTCGTCACTACGGCGTCGAGGGTCTTGTGGTCATACGATCGAAAGGGGCGCACGCACCCCTCCTCGTCGTCCCACCGCTCCCACGAGCGGTCATCAATGGCCGCTGCCACGTCGAAGATGGTGCGCTCACTGCGCGTCGCGAGCCAGAACAGTCCCCCCACCAACTTCGTCGCCAGGGCATTCCAAAACTCGGTGTCCCCCCGCCCCGACGACGACGTCAATGATTTGGCGACCCGCAGTGCGTGTCGACGGTCGCGCACGCCGTCGAGAGGATCCCACGTGGCCCCCGTGGCGCTCCCCGGCTCGAGTCGTTGCACGGTCCCGAGCGAGCCGCGCCAGGCACTCACCACGTCCACGATGTCGCCCTTAACGCTCGTGACCACCATGGGGCCGCGCCACGACAGGACCGCGGGCACGACGAGCGATGACGTCTTGCCCGCTTGGGTCGGTCCCACAATGAGCAGTGAGTGACCAGTCGGCAATCGCTTCGTGGGGCCGAGCCCGATTCCGGCGTAGCTACGCCGGCCCAGTGGGGGTCGGTCACTCGTCACGGACAACTCGCATGGCCGCGTCGGTATCAATGAAGGAACGGTCGCGGTCGTCGGGCTCGAGACGAACGATGGAGCGCGCCGCGCCGTAGCGAACGAGCACGGTACCTCGCTTCAGTTGCGCGAGTACGCGTTGCTCGAGGGCGTTAAGAGACAGGGCGTGAGCCATAAGTTCGGTCTCGTCGGCCACTTGACGAAAGAGCCACATGGTCTCGCATTCGCGCAGTAACCCCTGCGCCCGAGAACGATTGGCGCTGCCCTCATCGCCCACCGCCCCCACGTCGCTCCAGCGATGGAGCACGAGGAGGTGTGAGATACCTCGAGCGCGCGCCAACTTCCACGACCCCTGAAGCCAGCGAAGTGCGTAGGGGTCACCGAGGAGGGCCCAGGCTTCATCCACGATGATGTGGCCCTGTTCGCCCGCTCGCTGCACCACCTGCTGGGCCGCGGCGACAGCGCTGAGGGCCGCCATACCCAGCGATGATGACGACCACTGTTGGGAGAGATCAAGTATCACGAGCTGACCGCCAAAGGACAGTGGCGGGCCCTCACCATCGAAGAGGGTGGCGTAGTCACCGTCCACGAAACGCCGAAGGAGAAGTGCCACTGACCGTGTGGCGGACGGGGCCTCAGACTCGAGACTCCACGAGACCACGTCGAGGAGCTCGGCCAAGAGACGTGGCCCCCTTCGTGGTGGCAACGCACTCCAGGCCGTATCGAGAGCGAAGTGCTGCTCGCTCGTGAGGGTCGATCCCTGAGCGCTGGCCAACAGTGTTCGCACCAGCTCGCGATGCTCAGCGTCGGTGGTCACGAAGGGGTTGCACCAGCCATCTCGTCCGAGTACCACCGGCGTCGTGCCGTAGGAGGCGGCGAGTTCGCCGTATTCGCCCTTGGGGTCAACAACGACGACGCGTCGTCCGCGCTGGAGACCGCGGTCGAGCAGCATCTTGACGAGGGTGCTCTTACCTTGACCAATCGCGCCAGCAATAACCATATTGGGGTTGGTGATCTGACCCGCGCCGTAGGCGTCGAAGGGGTCAAAGACGAACCGTCGCCCTCGCTGGGTGACGCCGAGTCGACGACCCTGCAGGCCCGTGCCGGCGTCGTGGCTGGGAAGCCGTAGTGACCATACGTCAGCACTCGTTGCCCAATGGGTCCACGCCTTCACCATTGCAGCCCTCCCGGCAGGGACCACAGAAACCACTGGGTTTGTCGTCCATAGCCCCAGCGCACGCGGGTGCCATCATCGTTGGCCATCGCCGTGATTCTCGCCACTCCGTTGCGGACTTCGGCCGCCGTCTCGCCGCGAACGACGAGGTAGACCGCGACCTGCACGAGGGCGTGGCCCGAGGCCACTGCCGCCTCGCGAAGAGCGAGTCGCGCCAGGGTGCGATCAGCCACGGCGGAACGACGAAAGCCGAGAGCGCGCGTGGCGGTCTCGTCCACACTTCGGCGGTGCACCGCGCGCCCCACAATTCGTGGAGCCCGCGATGATGGTAGGACGGCATAGTGCACCGAAAGCATCGACGGCGTGCCAGTACGTTGAAGGAGTTCGAGGAGTGACTGTTCGCCGTCGGGGCGAAACGTCTCAACGCGACCAACGCAGAACACTCCGTCAATGGTGCGCACTCCTCGCCAGCCTTCGCGCACCAGGCGCTGTCCGTTCGTCGTCTCCAGCAGTGGCATGGTCTGGCCTATTGTCCAGCCGACGAGGTCGCTGGCGCGCGGTGCACTGAGCATCGTGGTGGCACCCTCGTTGCTAATGGTGACCAACTGGGTGACGTGACCGCCGGTCGCGGTGGCCGACAGCGCACCCACGACGTCACGAATCTGACCCGTGACGACCGCGTCGTGACCAGAGAGATCGAGTCGACCGACGTGGTGCAGGGTGAGAAGTGACGTGGTGACGGTCCCGCCTCGGCGAAGCGTGAGGACGCCACCGTTGAGCGTGATTGTCACCGTGCTCCAGCGAGAACGAAGGACGAAGCGAACGACGATGACGAGCCACTGGCCCACGGTCTCGCCGCGACGCAGCGGAGTGGAGGCGCCGAGGCAACCCACCACGATGACGAGTACCGATGGGGGAACGCTGTGCAGGAGGAGCCACGCCGTCGCGAGGGCGCACGCGGTGACCAGGAGGACGAGTTGGTGTCGCTGCAACGGACCCCACTGCTCGGCACTATCACTGCGTCGCTCAAGCGTCGACTCAGTCATCCCAGTGCCACCCAACAACGGGGCCCATCTTGTCCTTGTAATAGGCGACCTTGCCGCGACGCAGACGGGGCTCACCAATAGGTGGCGCGGGGCGCTCACCATCGCGAGGGGGCAGTGGTAAGTCACCTTCCCCTTCCCAGGTAGGGAAACCCAGATCGTCGCCCTTCGTTGGCGGCTCGGGGAGCGGCGCCGCGGGCAGTAGTCGCTGCACCGCGAGACCAATGGGTGACTGCGGACTGGCCATCGCCGCTCGCACGGCCCGTTGCCGTAAACCGTCGAATGCGTGCGCCGATGATTGTTCCATGATTGGCACGAGTCGTAGGACCACGAAGGGCGTCGCGCAGGCGAGCAAGAGCGTCACGACGCCCGAGAGAATCGAGGTCGCATCACTACTCACGACCTCCCCTAGGCCGACGGCCAGGGTGATGACGACGATGATCTTTGAACCGGCGATAACGAGAAACGTTTCGGCCAATCGCCAGCCCACCCTTCGCAGCGCGGGAAATGTCGAGAGCGGCACAATGAGCGGAACGAATACCAGCAACAGGGTGAGTGCTACGGTGCGAAAGAGGAGCTCAATCCACAAGATGACGCCCGCTGCGATGACGAGTCCCGAGAGAAGAAAGACGCCGAAGCCGGGGATGACGGTGACGTTGTTGAGGGCCGTCGCCAGCGTGGCCAGGTGCGCCGCCGTGCTCGCGCTCGCCGCTGTCGACATTGCGTCGATCGCTTTGAGCACCAACAGCGCGAGGGGCTTGGCTAAAAAGATGGCCGCCACACTGGACGGCATCACCCCGAGGTAGACCCGCCAGAGTGCGGCGTGGTCACCGTGACGCACGGCCTGCATCGTGGCCACGAGTAACCCCAGCACCACCAAAGCCGGCGACAATGAAAGCAGTGTCGCGAACTCAGGCGTCGCTCCCGCGACAATGGTGCTGGGGTCACCGGTGGCATTTAGTACGGCCACCACTGTGTCAAGCAGCCACGTCACCGAGGCGAGAATCCAACCGGTCAGGGCGCTAAAGAAATCGTTAAGCGACGCATTCGCAATTGTGGAGACGGCGCAACTGAGCGTGACGTAACACAGGATGGACGACATTTACTTAACGGTCGTTCCCGTAGTGAAGAAGAAGTTGATCAACGTCGGTGCCGCACCGAGCAAAATGGCGGCCGCTATGGCCGTCAAGACGGCCCGGCGCCCAGCGCTCGACTGCTGCATGTTCTGGGTCTGGTTACCCACGGCCCACATCACGGCACCAATCACCAGCGCGACGAGCGACGCAATGAGCGCCCAGTAATCCACGCCATTGATAAGGGACTGAATAACTGCACCGCCCGGTAGGGCCGTAGTGGAAGGGGTCAGGCTCACGCCAGCTAACAACATAGGGTTCCTCTTTCTGTAGGGGAATCGCAACGGTCGCTGCCACCGGCCACCCGACAACATCTGCGAGAATGCGGAGGTGCACATTGCCTTCAGCCACAACTTCGCTGCCCACTGGTCCGCCCTACTGGTCGACGGGGCCACCCTCGCCGTCTTAGTGGTAAGCATCTACGCGGGCATACTCATCAACCGTTGGCGCGGTAATCGAGCCCTCGCGCAGCGCCTCACGGCCCTCGCCGCTCGACTTGGTGTTGAGCCTCGTGATGACCGCGGCAAATTAGAGAGTGCTGTCGCACTTCTCGAGGAGGTCGCCGGCGCGGCCACCACCGTGGTTACGGAAGCCGGTGCCGACGTCACTCGCCTTCGGCGATCCCTCGACGGGCTCCCGCTCGGCCTCGTGCTCTGCGACGAAGCTGGCGCCGTGGTCTACCGCAACCCACAGGCCGAACAGCTCATGGTCAGCCGCTACGGTGACGCCATCGCCGCGCAGGCCGTGACTGATGCCCTGGCCGAGGGCTGGATTCACGGGGTCGCCGACCGTACCGTCGAAATCTACGGTCCGCCGCGTCGCACCCTGAATGTCCACGCCGCCGTTATTGACGATGGTCGCCGTCCATTGGGCGTGATTGCCTTTATTGACGACATCTCTGAACGTCGTCGTCTCGAAGACATCCGTCGTGACTTCATCGCCAACGTCTCGCACGAACTTAAGACCCCGATGGGCGCACTCGGCCTTCTGGCCGAAACGTTGCAGTTCGAAAAGGACCCCGTCGTTGCCAATCGTTTGGCCGAGCGCATCAACAACGAAGCGTTCCGCGTCAATCGCATCATCGAGGACCTGCTCGACCTCTCTCGTATTGAGGGCGAGGGTCAGCCGACCCGTGAGCCGGTCGCCATCGCCGTTGTCGTCGCCGACGCGGTCGAGCGCATCCGGATAGCGGCTGAACAGGCCCACGTGCACTTGGCCCTCGACGACACCGAAGTGAACTTTGTAGTCGGTGGAGACCGTCGCCAACTCATCTCCGCCGTGCAGGCGCTGCTCGAAAATGCCGTCGCCTACTCGCCCACTGAAGGCACTATTACAGTGAGCATTACACGCGTTGAGCCCGATGCCACCTCCCACGTGACGACGCCCCTGGTACGTATTGCCATTCGCGACCAGGGAATTGGTATTCCCTCCAAGGACCTGGACCGTATTTTTGAACGCTTTTACCGCGTTGACCCGGGCCGCGCCCGGGCCACCGGCGGTACTGGTCTCGGATTGAGTATTGTTCGACACGTGGCACAAAACCATGGCGGCCGAGCCTTTGTTGACTCCCGTGAAGGCGAAGGTAGTACCTTCACGTTAGAACTGCCGGTACACAACGCATGACAAAGACGTCCGCCTCTGAACAGCGCATTCGAATCCTCGTTGTCGAGGACGAGGAGTCCTTTATCGACGCTCTCCACATCGGCCTCACTCGTGAAGGCTTTGATGTCACCATCGCTCGCGATGGCCAAGAGGGTCTATCACTCTTTCAGTCCAAGACGTTCGACCTCGTCCTCTTAGACCTGATGTTGCCTCGGATGTCGGGGCTCGACGTCTGTCGCGCCATACGCTCCACCAGTGATCTCCCCATCATCATTGTCAGTGCCAAGGGTGAAGAAGTTGACATGGTACTGATGCTCGAGATCGGGGCCGACGACTACGTCACCAAGCCCTATCGACTGCGCGAACTGATCGCTCGCATTCGCGCCGTCCTCCGTCGCCGCGAGGGCCACAACGCCACCCCCGAGAGTGAGGAAGTGCTGATTCATGCGGCCCTTCGTCTCGACATCGACGCACGGCGCTGCTTCGTCGCGGACGAAGAGGTCAAGCTGCGTAAAAAAGAGTTTGCGCTGTTGCAGTTACTGATGGAGAATCCTGGTCGCGTGCTGACTCGCGAGGTACTCATCGACCGCGTTTGGGGTAACGATTACGTCGGTGACACCAAAACCCTCGACGTGCACATCAAGCGACTCCGGAGCCTTATTGAAGTGGACCCCAAGTCGCCGGCGTACATCACGACCGTGCGTGGTGTCGGCTACCGACTCGAAGCTACGAAGTAGGCGCCACTAGGTGGGTCTGCCCACCAAGGTAGGGCACAAGAACGTCAGGGACTTTCACCGAACCGTCCTCTAGACGGTTCGTCTCCACCACCGCGGCCCAGATACGCGCCCACGCCAGTGCCGAACCATTGACCGTGTGAACGAACTGCGTCCCTGATTCGGTGCGGTAGCGCACATTGGCGCGACGGGCCTGAAAGTCCCGGAACCACGACACGGAACTGACTTCGAGCCAGCGGTCAACCCCGGGGCTAAAGACTTCGAGGTCAACGGTGCGCGCTGAGGAGGTACCGAGGTCACCGGCGCACAGGTCAAGCACTCGGTAGGTGAGGCCGAGCTTCTGCAGCAGGCCTTCGGCCCGCGCCAGAATATCGGCGTGCGCGGCCACGGCCTGTTCGGGAAGGCAGTAAGCAAAAAGCTCCACCTTGTCGAATTCGTGGACGCGCAGGAGACCTCGTGTGTCGCGTCCAGCCGAGCCGGCCTCACGACGGAAGCAGGGTGTCTGGGCCGTCATGCGAATTGGCAGCGTCGCGGCGTCGAGGATCTCATTGCGGTGCATCGAGGTCAGGGGTACTTCGGCGGTAGGAATGGCCCACAGGTCGTCTCGCTCGATGGCGTACATGTCGTCTTGCGACTTCGGGAGGTGGCCCGTTGACATCATGGTCTCGGTCAGAGCGAAGCTCGGCGGACGAATTTCCTCGTAGGCGTCGCGGTGCTGGTCGAGGGCAAAGGCGCCGAAGGCGCGCAGCAAACGCGAGCCATCACCTCGGTAGAGGGGGAACATCGAGCCAGCCAACTTCACGCCAGCCTCGAGGTCGAGAATATTGAGTTCCTTCGCCACGTCCCAGTGCGGCATGCGCTGGTGCTCGGCGTAGGTCGGGAACGGCGCACCCTCGTCCATGCCAACCCACCACCGCCGTACTTCGACGTTCTGCGACTCGTCGGCCCCGTCGGGCGTGTCCTCCGAAGGGAGGTTGGGGATCATGAGAAGTTCGCCACGGAGGGTCGCGGCGAGTTCTTCGGCCACCTCGGAGGCGGCTCGCTCGGCCTCGCCGAGTTCTCGGCTCTGGGCGGTGAGTGCTTCGGCAGTCTCGTTGTCCTTGGCTCGACGGGCCTCACCCACTTGCCGTGACAACTCCTTCACGTCGGCGCGCAACTTCTCGGCCTCCTGCAGACGCTGACGGTGCGCCACGTCAAGAGCGATAATCGAGTCAAGAACGTCATTCGTCACGCCGCGACGCGCGAGACCGGCCTTCACAACGTCGGGTTCGCGGCGGAGTTGAGCGATATCAATCATGCGTCTTAGCCTAGTGAAGCGTATGCAGGTGGCTCGGGCAGCGTCTAGGTTGGAGCGACGTGAGTACTGCGATTGAGACCAGCGACCTCAAGGTCCAGTTCGGCCCCTTGGCCGCTGTTGACGGTGTCACCTGCCACGTCAATGAGGGTGAGATAGTCGCACTTCTTGGCCCCAATGGAGCGGGCAAAACCACCGTGGTCGAGACCCTGCTCGGTTTTCGCTCCCCCAGCAGCGGACAGGTCCGCGTGCTCGGGCGCGATCCCGTGGTCCACCACACTGAGGTCGTCGCGCGCACGGGGGCGCTCCTGCAGCGGGGCGGCGTCTGGTTTCCCATGACACCCACCCAGGTCCTCGATCTTACGGCCACCTACTACGACAACCCTCGTGACACCGTCGAGTTGCTCACCTTGCTCGATCTCCTTCACTGCGCCAAAACCCCGTGGCGCCGCCTCAGCGGTGGTGAGCAGCAGCGCACTCTGCTCGCCCTGGCCTTGCTAGGCCGCCCGTCGGTGTTGGTACTCGACGAACCCACCACGGCCGTCGACCCCGAGGGACGCCAGGTCATTCGCGCCCTGTTGCAAGAACAACGCTCCCTCGGTTGTGCCCTCCTCATAACGACACACGAACTCGCCGAAGCCGAACGACTGGCTGACCGTGTCGTCATAATGCAGCACGGTCGCATCCTGACCCAGGGCTCCCTCGCCGACTTGGCGGGTGACCCGGTACTCATCGTCGACACCACCGGCCCCATCGACGTCGATGATCTCGCCCTCCGTCTGGGCGCCGCCGTTGTCGCGACCAGCCCCACCTCGTTCACCTGTCACGTCGTCAATACGAGTGAACACCTCGCCCTGATTTCCAGCGCCCTGGAAGCGGCCGGTCGCCCCCTGCTCGGCCTTCGCTCACGGGCCTCACTCGAAGAGCGCTACCTCGCCCTGTTAGAGGAGTCCCGATGAAGGCCTGGTGGGCTCAGACTCGCGCTGAGGTGCGCATGACCATCCAGCGCGGTGAGACTCTCCTCCTGACGCTCGGAATCCCAGTCGGACTGCTCGTCTTCTTTTCCCTTGTCAGGGTCACCAACCTGCCGGCGGGTCGGCGAGTCGACTTTCTCGCCCCAGGCATTTTGGCGTTGTGCGTCCTCTCAACGTCACTCGTCGCCCTCTCTATCGCCACCGGCTTCGAACGGTCGTACGGCGTCCTGCGGCGTCTGCACGTCACCCCACTGGGTCGGCCGCGACTCATCGCCGCCAAGTTGGCGGGGGTACTGGTCACCGAGGCCCTCCAAGTCGCCGTGCTGGCCGTCGTGGCGGTCGCTCTCGGCTGGCAACCCCACGGTGGAGTCGCAGCTGCCTTGACGACTGCCCTCGCCCTCGTACTGGGATCGACGGGCTGTGCTGGCATTGGCCTGCTGCTCGCCGGACGTCTCCGGGCCGAGGTCAACCTCGCGGCCAGTAACAGCCTCTATCTCGTGTTGCTGCTGTTCTCCGGCATCGTGGTGCCACTGAGTTCACTGCCCAGTGTGATGCGCAGTGTCGTTTTGTGGTTACCCTCCGCCGCCATGGCCGACGTCGTCCACCACGTGCTGGGGGCGGGGACGACCGCCTCGGCGCGCGAATGGCTCGTCTTGAGCCTGTGGGCCCTCGTGGCACCGCTCCTGGCGGCTCGCACCTTTCGCTTCGACTAGTGCGCGAGCGCGAGGTACTGCGCTAACTGCGCGTTACTCGTCACGCCAGTCGTCGCAGCAATGACTTTGCCGGTCGATGACACGAGCACTGAGTCGGGCAACGCCGAGAAACCAAAGTCACCCATGGCAATCGTCCCGTGGTCGGGGACGACGGGGAAGGTCACATTGGCCGACCGCAAAAGGGCAGCAGCACTCGCGGGATCGTCATTTTCATTGACGCCGAGTACGGCGAGATTCCCGAGCGAATGGTGGGCTAGGTAGGCCGCCAGACCCGGCAATTCCTTGCGACACGGATCGCACCAGCTCGCCACGAACACGAGCAGGGTGGGCCGTCCCGTCGACCACGGTGACGTAATGGTCGCGCCCTTGAGATCTTTCAAGGTGAACCCCGGGACCGACTTACCGATCAGCGACGACTGCGTCGCCGGTGTCGTCACGGTACCGCCGGTGAAGTAGGACACGATGGTAATCAAGACCACGGCGATGGATGCCCCAATGCCCAGTGAAATGAACATCATGGGCGATGGTCGCCCCCGTTGCTTAGTGACCTCGGACAAGGACGTCCACCGCCATCAGAACGAAGAGTCCCGTGAGGTACGAGATCGAATAGTGAAACAACCGCATCGCTTCAGCCACGTCAGCCGTGCCGATGCGGGCGTGCTGGTACAGCCGCAACGCCATGTAGGTGAAGGCAGCGCCCAGAAGGGTGGCCGAAAGCGCGTAGATCCAGCCCAGGTGGGCGATGGGGCCGACGGCGATCGTCGTCACCCACATGATGACCGAGTAAACCAGAATTTCCAGCGTGGTGCGGCGCAGCGATGTCACCACGGGCATCATGGGCACGTTGGCCGCCTCGTAGTCATCACGGTACCGAACGGCGAGGGCCCAGAAGTGTGGTGGGGTCCATATAAAAATAACCATGAAGAGAAGAATGGGCGTCCAGGTGACGTTGTTCTGCACGGCCGACCAGCCAATGAGCACGGGCACCGCGCCAGCGGCGCCACCGATCACAATGTTCTGCTTCGAGCGACGCTTGAGCCACAGGGTATAGATAAAGACGTAGAAGGCCGTCGCGGCCAGCGCCAGCCACGCGGAGAGCTGATTCACGAACACGGCCAACACGACAAAAGCGGCGAGCTCAATGGCCAGCGCGAATATGAGGGCGGCGCGGGGCGACATCACGCCGCGCACCAGGGGACGACCTTGGGTCCGCTTCATAATGGCGTCAATGTCACGGTCAACGACCATGTTTATCGCGTTGGCGCCACCAGCGGCCAGCGTGCCACCAATCAAGGTCGCCACCATCAGCCCGATGCCGGGGACTCTCTTGGCCGCTACGACCATGGTCGGGAGGGTAGTCACGAGGAGCAGTTCAATAATGCGCGGCTTTGTGAGCGCCACGTACCCCTTGAGTTTTTCCATTGAGGTAAAGGTGGGCGACTCCGTTACTGACATAAAAGTCAGTCTAGGACCTCGCGTTGACTCTCTAGGCTGTTCGGGTGGCCCGCACCCGACCCTCTCTGACCCCCGCCGTCTTTCGCTGGTTCGCCTACGCCGCCTTTCTCTCCATGATCATCATCGTGCTGACCGGAGCGGCCGTTCGCCTCACTGGCTCGGGACTGGGCTGCCCCGACTGGCCCACCTGTTTTCACAACAAAGTGGCCGGCTCCTGGTCCGTTCACCCACTTATTGAGTACGCCAACCGCATGGTCACCGTCACCCTGGTTGTCCTGACTGGCGTGACCTTCGTCGCTGCCTGGTTGCGTGCGCCTCGTCGCCGTGACCTCATTGTGCTCTCGGGACTCCTCGTTCTGGGCGTCGTCCTCGACGCCGTGCTGGGGGCCTTTGTCGTCTACACGAAGCTCAACCCCTGGCTCGTGGCCGTACACCTACTGTTGTCCTTGTCCATGGTTGTCGCCAGTGCCGTGCTCTACCACCGGTCGAAGTACCAGTACGGAGCCGGCACTCGGGCCGAGGTGCGAAGCCAACAGTTTCTCTGGATTGCCCGACTCCTCTGGGTGCCCTTCATTGTCCTGCTCGCCACCGGCACCATGACGACGGGATCGGGCCCTCACGCCGGGTCATCCATTGGTCAATTACACGCCCGACGACTTCCCTTCGCTTTTGCCTCCGCGACATGGGTCCACTCACTCGCCGCCACACTGTTCGTTGGTCTGGTCCTCGGCCTCTTCATCGCGGTGTGGCAATCGAACGCCCCAGTAGCCCTGCAGAAGGGCGTGCGACGCCTCGTCGTCATTGCCCTCGCGCAAGCGCTCATTGGTGCGGTTCAGTATCTGACACACGTGCCCCCGGTGCTGGTGGAGCTGCACGTGCTCGGCGCCACCTCACTCTGCATTGGGGTGACGCAGTTTCATCTGCGACAAACGGCCCACGACCGCGAGATCGGGATAGCGCCCTCGAAGTCCTAGAGGCCGCGCTGGTGCCGCCAGTGCGGAAGGCCAGTCCAGCCCCGCGACCGCGCCACCTCTTCGAAGGCGGCGGCCGCGTCCAGTAGGGCGTACTCCGAGTGCGGGCGACCAATCAGCGTCATGCCAACAGGGAGGCCCATGACCAGACCAATCGGTACCGTCACAATGGGCCACCCAGAAACGGCGGCCGCGCTGATACCGCTATTGAACCAAATGCCGAGGTCGCCGAGAACGAGGTCACTCTTCCAGGCGGGGGCGTAGGCGGGGGAAGTCACGATGTCATCGTCACCGAGCCCCGGTTCGAGACAGTCGTTGATGGCCCAACTCACGACGCGGTCACGGCATTCGCGGTACGTGGGGTTGCTCATGCCCCCAGTGGCCCTGGCGGCCAGGAAGTGTTCGTGACTCGAGTAGCGGTGTTCGAGTTCGGCGTGCTGATTTTCAAAGTCAATGACGTCCTCGAGCGACTTCACGCCCTCCCCCGGTCGAGCGGCTAGGTACGCGCTGAGGTCATCGTAGAACTCGCACAGCAGGGCGTGCTGCTCGTCGTTGCCCTGCTCCTTACCGAAGACGGCGAACTCCCGATCCGGAATCTCGAGGCCAGCGTCACGGGCGGCAGTGAGGAAGTCAGCAAAGACTTTGTCGGTAGCGAGATGACCCGTTTTCCAGGTTGTCGCTCGAACCAAACGCGACGTCGTGGTGGCCGGTGGCGTCGTGCCCGAGAGAACGGCGTAGAGCAAGCGGGCGTCGGCCACGGTACGGGTCAGCGGACCGGGACTATCTTGCACGTGCGAGATTGGCACCACGCCGTG
>Ga0136642_1000872_pt1 | contig 14239 bp, 14 predicted proteins | sample LowCatLa1302831Y_FD_115313 | JGI IMG/M metagenome (GOLD analysis project Ga0136642, IMG submission 115313) | Freshwater microbial communities from Lower Cathedral Lake, Yosemite National Park, California, USA - 13028-31Y | ecosystem: Environmental > Aquatic > Freshwater > Lake ... | reverse complement strand
CGTCCGCGCGATCTTGTCGTGCCATCCTTGCTTGCGTGGGTCCCAACCGACCCACATGAGGCCTAGGCACAGGGGGAATATCGAAATGTAATAGCCTAAATAGCGAATCACTAATTGGCCCGTTGATGGAGCAAGTCCCGTCTCGGCATCAACAATACGCGCACGAATGACCATCTTGCCGGGCGTTGCGCTGCGATAACGCCAGAAGATAACGATAAGAAAGGCTAGAAACAATTCCTGCACGACAAACTGAGGCCATGTAGGCGTCATCGCAAGCGCAAAGTGTGCTGACTTGAAGCTCAGCACATCACCACTGATCAGATCATTAAGTGTACTAGTAGAATGTAAGAAAAAGGATCCGATAACCCTAACAATAGCGGCTACGATAATCGTATCAATTAGCGCTGCAAACACTCTTAACCAAAAGCCTACGTACTCGAGTGCATCCGCTGGCACAACATTATCTGCGTTTTGGCTCACAGCACACGTCCTGGATTTAAAATGTTGCAAGGATCAAGAGTTGTCTTTATTTGTCGCATCAAGGCAATCTCTGTAGGGCTACGCGTGTATTTTAAGTAAGCACGCTTCAATGTACCGATACCATGTTCAGCAGACACTGACCCCTCGCCGGCAAGAGTACTGTAAATAATCTGATCAAGCGCTTCTGCCGTCGCCGCGTCTTTGAGACCTGCAACGAGATGCAAGTTCCCATCACCTATATGCCCAAAGATGAGTACTCCTCGATCATCAACTAATGGCGCTGCTTTATGCTGCACTTGCGTCAAGTATTCCGGCATCATGCCGATAGGAAGGGAAATATCATAAGACACTGGATTATCTATAGACGGTATCAGCTCACCTGCCGCATCACGTACACGCCACAGTCGTGCGCTGTCAGCAATCGAAGTCCCAATAATAGCATCGGCAAGCGCGCCTTCATCTTGCTCAGCCGCTAACCATGTTTCGAGCTTGTCACGATCAGCGATAGGCGACAGTGATTCAATCTCCATCACCACATAGAATGGATGCTCGGCGGCAAATTGTCGCGATCCACTAAGCACGCGGGCGGCGGCGAATTCGTAGTAATTGGACCACATCACCTCAAAAGATCCCAACGACGCACCGAACTCAGCGCGCACACGTCGCAACAATTGCACAAGGTGGGCAAATGAGGCCAACGCCACAAGCGCCGTCAATCGCTCCTTCGGGGCCGCGTGCAAACGCAATACCACCCGCGTGATCACGCCGAGGGTGCCCTCAGAGCCGATGAATAAGTTCTTTAAGTCATAGCCGGTATTGTTCTTAATCACGGTATTCATGGACGACACAATGGTGCCGTCGGCCAGTACCGCCTCGAGCCCGAGGACTAAGTCACGGGCCATCCCATAGCGAATCACTCGGTTACCACCTGCGTTCGTGGCAAGGTTGCCACCAATGGTGCAGGAGCCGCGCGCGCCAAGATCGAGCGGGAACTGCAGCCCGGCGTCAACGGCAGCATCCTGTATGGCACTGAGGGTGGTGCCTGCCCCCACCGTCATAGTGGCACTGTTAGCGTCAATCGTCTCAATCCCACTCAAGCGCTCAAGCGTCAGTGCGTACTCGCCAAGACGCGGTGTCGCGCCGCCGGCAAGGCCGGTCAGACCGCCTTGTATAACAATAGGTTGGGAGGCCGAATGGCATAAACGCAGAGCTTGCGCCACCGCTCCTGTGGAGCGTGGCCGCAGCAGAAGCGCAGGCGCGCAGGGTGCCTTGCCAGTCCAATCGACGTGATGCTTAAGTCCAATAGCATCGCCCGCGATGACCCCATCAGGCCCTAAGGCGTGTTCGAGCGCCGTACGTAGTGTTTCATTTACAGATGTCATCGCTCACTCGGACAACCAGAAGTTTATAGAGCACTATTCACAAGGACGCTCGTAAGACCGATATAGTTCACCAAAGCCCCTTAACTCGGAACGTATGGGAGTCTGCCATGAAATGCCGCGGTATCCACTCTTTGATTGCCCTTGTGGTCGGGATGACAGCAAGCCTAATGATCCGCGCCGCCACACCACCACCCCAACCAGGTGCCGACGAGTCTGTGCGCAAGGAAGCGCGGGAAATTTTTGCGAGCATCATTGCAATAGAAACCTCAGTCGGCAAGGGCCAAGTTCCAGCGATGGCTGAGTACTTGGCCGAACGCTTTCGCCTTGCCGGCTTCCCACAAGCGGACATCCACATTCTGCCGGTGGGCGAAACCGCTTCACTGATCGTACGCTACCGCGGAAACGGCAAAGGCGGCAAGCCTATCGCGTTCATGGGGCATATGGACGTTGTTACAGCCAAACGTGAGGACTGGGTTCGAGATCCTTACCTCTTAACTGAAGAAAATGGCTACTTCTTTGGCAGAGGAGCTCAGGACATGAAGAGCGATATTGCCATGCTGACCGAAACCTTTTTGCATCTTAAGCGCCAAGGATACGTACCCTCGCGTGATCTATTAATAGCATTTAGCGGAGATGAAGAAACGACACAAGTCTCAACCGAGGATATGGTCAAGAACCACCGCGACGTGATGAACGCAGAATTTGCACTGAACGGTGATGGCGGCGGCGGCACTGTTTCTGAAGACACGGGCAAAGCAGTTTTTTATGACGTACAGGGTGCTGAAAAAAGCAGTGTGACCTATGAGCTCACCGCCACAAACCCCGGCGGTCATAGTTCACGTCCTCGCCCTGATAATGCCATCTACGATATTGCTGATGCGATTTCAGCCATCCGTCAATACAGCTTTCCCATAAAATGGAATGAATGGACCATCGGCAACTTCAAAGAGACAGGTGCCGTCACCACAGGTTCCCTCGGCAGTGCCATGCTGACCTTTGCAGCACACCCCGATGATGCGGCAGCAGCAGCTGAAATTGCGAAGGATCCAGCATTCATCGGCTTAACGCGTACCACCTGTGTTGCGACCATGCTGCGCGCGGGCCATGCGGTCAACGCGCTACCGCAGTCAGCTATCGCGAGCGTCAACTGTCGGATCTTCCCGGGAACCAGCGCTGAGGAAGTTAAAAAAACCCTCCAGCAACTCGCAGGTAAGAACGTAGCGGTCACGTTGGTGGACATCCCCGTTGTATCTGATGCTTCAATAATGCGTCCTGATGTAATGAAAGCAGTAGCTCATGCCGTCAATTTGACGCATCCAGGCGCAGTGGTAAGCCCAAACATGGCTGCATACGCAACCGATGGCGCAGTATTTCGCAATTACGGCATTCCGACATACGGCACGTCAGCTCTGTTCATGAAGCACAGTGACGAGTTCGCACATGGACTTAACGAGCGCATCAGTGTGGATACCTTCTATGCAGGGCTCACGCATTGGGATGTTTTAATTCGAGATCTCACAGGACCCCAGCATGCACAGCACTAACTGAGTCGACCACCAGAAACGTTCTAGGTTTAACAGCTGATCAAACATCATTGTGCCCCAAAACAGCGGGGCACCTCACATCACTAACGCTAGAGCAAAAAGCGGCTTTAGTCGTTCGTAATCATGCATCAAGCAATTCACGATCAGACTCACGATAACCGCAGCAAGCTCCAGCATTGCTAGTAATAGCTCAGGCGTCAGCTTTCCTCATGGAAGCACGTCCACGCCGGTCACTGTCACAACAACAATCTCAACCTCTAAAACGACTACGATTCGGCTGAGTATCAGCTAAACACCACGGCGGACACTTGCTGATAAGTCAGCTTCTAGTGATCGTGGCCTGCGTACTTCAGCTCGCCTGCTGTAATTGGTAAAGAGATGCGGTTGCCAAGTGGCGGTAATGGGCAGGTAGCAAAAGGCGTAAACGCACATGGTGGATTGTGGGCTTTATTAAAATCCACCTGTACGCGCCCATCCGCCGGCAACGGCACATATAAAAACCGCCCCCCTCCATAGGTTTGGCGGCCGGAGGTGCCGTCAGCAAACATAATAAACAGCTCATGGGCTTGCGGCTCTTCAAGCACCGTATCTAGTCGCCATGTCGCTCCATCACGCTCAAAGACTATAGCTCCCGGCGAGTCCATGTCAGCCTGCATCCCGAGCACATTCACGATGGGAATGTGGCGCATTGGTTGGTAGGGCTCAAAGCGAGCGTTAACATTCCAACTCTCAGCCGCCTCAAAAAAATCCAGCCCACGAAAAGCTCGGCGAGCAGGACTTAGTATGTCTCTCACGCGCAGTCCGACTTGATCGCCGCGCTGAATTACATAAAACCGCAGCGACCCACAGCTCAGCTGCGTAGGTTCCCCACCCACATCCGACTTCAACTCTAGATCGATGACAGGAGCGCCATTTGCTTTAACGCACGTGTCCTTCGCGCCCTTGAAGTGTACTGAATTTCCATGGCGCACAAAGGTGCCAGCCCGCTTACCTAGCTGCGGGTTATCAAGTACTACCGCGTTTGAGGAGGCGTCCCCGAACGTGTTGCTGCCCTCCTTGAACCAATAAAGCCCCACCAGAGTCAGCCATCCTGAATAGTCTGTCAGCTCAGCCACGCGAGCCGCACGCCATGCAGTCGTCTCGGCCAAAAAATCATCACTGTGCGCAGTACGCGCACACACCATTGCGGCCACAATCAGTAGCAGACCAGCAAACGAACCTTTCAGTGGTAAGCGCATGGGGCGATCTCTTACGGAGTCATCTATTACAGGGGCAACTTTGGCGACTCATACTTAATCCAGTCGGCGGACATCAACCCTGGCGCATGCGCCATCTGTATTGACGACAACCGACAGCTCCATCGGCTGACAACAAATCTGGCAATCCTCTACATAGCTAAAGGATCCGGCAGTTAGATCGACAGCAGTTGCGTAGCCCTCTGCACAATAAGGGCAGTTGATCGCCGCAAACACGCTGAGCTCACTACCAAGCGCATTGCCCGGCTCAAAAACGGGCTCTAAGCCGTACAGTGCATCAATCTCCTCAGCGTTTAACGGATGCTGTGACGAGGAGCAAAGCCTCATGCCTACAGGAACTCTGTGTTAGTAGTGTTAAGCACGCCTACGCCGCTTTTTAAGATCTCGCAATGCGTTAAGACACGCGGCAAAATATGCGCGGCATAAAAAGCACCACAGTCAATAAGGGCGCTGGCTTCTCCAGCCGATAGCCCTGCATCCTGCAAACGAGTAACCGCGAGCATCCACTGCCACCCACCGCAGACATAACTGACCAGCTGTAGATAATTAACAGCTGTGGCACCGATGACAGCAGGATCTTCCTGCGCTGCTACCATCAGCGCCTGCGTCGATGACTCAAGACTCGTCAGCGCGTGGCGCATGGCGGTGCCTAAAGTCTGGATGCGAGAATCTGTCACAGGTAGTGCTTCGATCACTAGATGTATCTCTTTGACCAATCGAGTCAGCGCTCGACCACCATCTCTGAGTACCTTGCGACCCAGCAAGTCCTGCCCTTGGATACCGTTGGTACCCTCATAGATCGCCGTAATGCGCACATCGCGGCAACATTGCGCAGCCCCTGCGTCCTCCACAAAACCCATGCCACCCAGCACTTGCACACCAAGGGACGTCACCTCGATTGCCATGTCACTGCACCAAGACTTGACTATGGGTGTCAATAACTCGGCACGCTCATGCGCTAACTCAGCCGCGGCGCCATCCCCATACTGCGCCACATCGAGAGCGGCTGCTGCCGTATAAGCGAGTCCTCTTGCGGCTTGCAGCAGCGCTTTCATCGTTAGCAACATGCGCCGTACATCGGCATGACCAAGGATAACCGTAGACTGCCCTTGTGCGTTACGACCCTGCACACGGTCAGCGGCATAGCGCCGCGCAATCTGATACGACCGCTCAGCGATGCCAAGCGCGTGTAAACCGACGCCAAGACGCATGTAATTCATCATGGTAAACATGCATGGCAAGCCCTGATGCAGACTGCCCACGAGATAACCTTCAGCGCCCTCACCGTCACCGATTGCAAGTACACAAGTGGGACTCGCATGGATCCCCATTTTGTGTTCGACCGAGACGCAGCGTATGTCGTTTGCCTTACCGACCGAACCATCGGCATTCACACGGAATCGTGGGACCAGAAACAGTGACAGTCCCTTCACGCCGGTCGGCGCATTCGGCGCCCGCGCCAGCACTAAATGGATCGTATTGGCAGCAAGATCGTGTTCGCCCCAAGTAATGTAGATCTTGCGACCATGCAAGCGCCACACGTCGCCATGTGGCTCAGCGCGCGTCGCCACAGTCGATAAATCGGAGCCTGCCTGTGGCTCAGTGAGGCACATAGTGCCAGTCCATTCGCCACTCACGAGTTTTGGCAAGAAACGATCGCGCAGCTCTGGAGTGGCATGCTGCTCAAGCGCAGCGATCGCGCCACTACCGAGCTCTGGGCACAAGGCAAACGCCATGTTCGCAGCCCCCCACATTTCGACCGTCGCGGCATGCAATACAAACGGCATCCCCTGGCCACCGTAAGCGGCCGGGCCACCAAGCGAGTTCCAGCCATCATCCACAAAGCGCTGGTAGGCCTCTTTGAAGCCCGAGGGCGTGACCACCCCTTGTGGCGTCACATGAGAGCCCGCTCGGTCGCCGCTGGCATTAATAGGGTCAAGCACCTCGCTCGCAAAACGGCCAGCGCCTTCCAGCACGGCCCCTACCACGTCAGGCGTGACATCTTGAAACGCTGGCAGCGCCCGGACTTGCTCAAAGCCGGCAATTTTTTCCAAGATAAAACGAATATGCGGGACTGGGGCGGTGTAACTCATCTGCGACCAACCTACTGAATTTACTGCTAAATGCCCTTACAGGCACACGATGTCCTAACTAGGCCTTATTCCAACATGAGCAGCGCACGGTTACCAGCGGATTATATCCGGACACCGCACATAGACCGACCCACTATTTCCGGTTAAGGTCGCAATCCATGAGCATCTGGTTCCGAAATACAACCTTGGATCAGGTACAGGGTCTACGGACCGGGCTTGCCAAGCACCTAGCTATAGAAATCACCGCCCTCGGCGACAATTGGCTCTCGGGCACACTGCCGGTCGACAGTCGGACAGTGCAGCCCATGAAAGTACTGCACGGGGGTGCATCGGTCGTCCTCGCTGAGACGCTCGGCAGTATTGGCGCTAATTTGTGCGTTGATTTCCCTACCGTTTACTGTGTAGGTCAGGAAATCAATGCCAACCACCTGCGCAGCGTGGCCAATGGACTCGTGACCGGCACCGCCCGCGCTGTGCACATCGGTGGCCGCAGCCAGGTCTGGCAGATTGAGATCATCGATGAGGATGCGCGGCTTATCTGTGTATCTCGGCTGACGCTTGCCGTCTTGAGTCCACGCTAACCTCGTAAGGCTATACTGAGGGCATCTTTATGAGGTTGCCCGATGCGAACACCCAAACACCAGCACCGCAAAGCGGCCGTCACGCCACTCGGATTCCTCTGTGCCATGGCGCTACTGGGCGCCTGTGGCCACAAGGGCGCTCTTGTGCGCCCAAGTCCCAAAACCCCCGCATCCGTCTCGGCTGCAAACACAGCCAAGACCTCTGACGGCGTGACGCACTGAGATGAGCGACCTGCCCTGTCTCTATCTTGTGGACGGCTCGTCCTATTTGTACCGCGCTTTTCACGCACTGCCACAGTTCACAAACTCACGCGGCGAACCGACAGGTGCGGTCTACGGCGTGTTAAACATGCTGCAGAAATTCCTGCGTGAAACTAATCCAAATCACATAGCAATTGTCTTTGACGCGCCGGGCCGCACATTTCGCGATGAGCTGTTTGAGGAATATAAAGCGCACCGGCCGCCCATGCCGGATGATCTCAAGACTCAAATTGCACCCCTGCTCCTGGCAGTGGAGGCCCTGGGATTACCGCTGCTACGCATTGCAGGTGTAGAAGCCGATGATGTGATTGGGACGCTTGCGCGCCAAGGCGCCGCAGCAGGCATGCGAGTTGTGATCTCAACCGGCGACAAAGATATGGCTCAGTTGGTGACCGAACAGATCACGCTGATCAACACCATGAGTCAGACCACGCTAGACCCGGCCGGGGTTAAGGTAAAGTTTGATGTCCATCCGCATCAGATCATTGACTACTTAGCGCTCGTTGGTGATAGCTCGGATAACATCCCTGGCGTCCCCAAAGTAGGCGCTAAAACAGCTGCCAAATGGCTCAATGAATACGACACGGTCGATGCGCTCATCGCCAATGCGGACAAGATCGAAGGCAAGGTGGGCGAAAGCCTGCGCGAACATTTAAGCCAGCTGCACCTATCCCGCGAACTTGCGACCATACGCTGCGACGTACCTCTTAACGAGACGCCAACAACGCTCGTACCACGTCCACCGGATGTTGAGCAGTTAAAAACCCTGTACACACAGTTTGAATTTCATAGTCTGCTGCGTGCGCTTTCACTGCAAAGTGAAGTCACGACTGAAACGAGCGCAAGTAACGGGCCGCGAGCACTACTAGCCGCCAAGGCTGAAAATATCGACAAAGCGCCAAAACCCACCGATGCACTGCGTGACAGCCTCAGCGCATATCCCGCTCGCTATCAAACAATACTCACGCAAGAGCAGCTTGACGCTCTCATCGATAATTTACAGCATGCGAGTATTATTGCATTCGATACTGAAACCACAGGCCTCGACTATCTAAATGCTGAAATTGTCGGCGTATCTTTTGCGACAGCTCCGGGTGAAGCGGCCTACATCCCGCTTGCACATGATTATCCCGGGGCTCCTGAGCAATTGTCGCGCGATGCGGTACTCGTTCAATTAAAGCCCCTGCTCGAAGATGACGAACGCATAAAGGTTGGCCACCACGCTAAGTTTGATATGCATATCGTTGCAAATCATGGCATCACGCTACGCGGCGTGCGCTTTGACTCAATGTTAGAATCGTATGTATTAAACAGCGTCGCCTCGCGGCATGACATGGACTCTGTCGCCGACAAGTACCTAGGGCTAAAAACAACGCACTTTGAGGATGTGGCTGGCAAGGGAGCGAAGCAGCTAACCTTTAATCAAGTGCCGCTGGAGACTGCCGCACCCTATGCGGCTGAAGACGCTGATATCACGCTGCGGCTGCATCTTTATTTGTGGGCGCAAATCGAAAAACTGCCCAAATTAGTCAGCCTCTACAACACCCTTGAGCAACCGGTACAACCAGTACTGCAGCGGATGGAGCGCCGCGGTGTACTCGTTGATAGAGACTTTCTAAAAAACTTAAGCATCGAATTTGGCCACCGTCTTGGTGAGCTAGAAAAAGCGGCTCACATGGCTGCTGGTAGCCCTTTTAATCTCGATTCTCCCAAGCAACTCCAACACATCCTATTCGAAACCTTGCAAATCCCAGTCGTGCGCCGTACACCAACTGGCCAACCCTCAACTGCCGAAGACGTCCTAGAAGAGCTCAGCACAAGCCACGCTCTGCCACGACTCATTTTGGACTACCGCGGGCTCGCGAAGCTTAAAAGCACCTACACAGATTCGCTGCCCACACAAATCGATTCGCGCACAGGCCGCATACATACGTCTTATCATCAGGCGGTAACTGCGACTGGCCGGCTATCCTCCTCAGATCCTAATCTGCAAAATATCCCTATTCGGACTTTAGAGGGCCGCCGCATCCGCCAAGCATTCATCGCCCCGCCGGGGAAACTACTAATGGCCGCGGATTATTCCCAAATTGAGCTACGCATCATGGCGCACCTGTCTCAGGACCCGGGCCTCATGCGAGCTTTTTTTGATGGGCTTGATGTACATGAAGCCACAGCAGCCCAGATGTTCGGTGTCACACTCGAGACAGTAACCAAAGACCAGCGCCGGGCCGCCAAAGCGATTAATTTTGGGCTCATGTATGGCATGTCAGCGTTTGGACTCGCCAGCCGGCTTGATATCGACCGCAAAGCAGCACAGCAATACATCGATCGCTACTTTGAGCAGTATCCGGGCGTGCGCAAATACATGGACGACACGCGTGCACTGGCACGCGAACAAGGATATGTAGAAACGGTTGAGGGACGTCGCCTGTACCTACCAGATATACGAGCCCGCAATAAACAACTGCAGCAATATGCTGAGCGCGCCGCCATCAATGCGCCCATGCAAGGGACTGCGGCAGACATCATCAAACGCGCGATGCTCGCCGTGGACCTATGGATTGAAAAGGACCACGCACCTGCGTGTCTGGTCATGCAAGTCCACGATGAACTTGTTCTTGAAGTTGCGAATGATGCCGTTGATGCGGTGCGCATGCGCGTAGCCGAACTTATGAGCAAGGCTGTGACGCTGACCGTGCCCCTCACGGTGGATATCGGCGTGGGCAAAAACTGGGACGAAGCGCATTAAAGCCGTTAACGCGCTGAAATATCTAAATTTTTATCTCAAAAAAAGCGCGCCTTTGGAGTTCACTGTTCTTGACGCGCACGCACTGAACTTCTGCCGCCTAAACGGGTCTTAATCACTGAGCGTTGTAGGAACGCTCCCCGCTTCTCCCTAGGCGGGATGACCCGGATATTGTCCCCCAATGCCGGGTTAGTCTGACCCGGCGGTGAGTTTCTCACCGCCGGGTTTTTTTATCATCGACGCTCGCAGTTCGCGCCTCGCCTCGTCCACCCCTGTTTTAGCAGTGGCCGAAAATAACTGTGCCGTAGCCACGCCTAGCGCCTCACGCCGCACGCGCGCTAAGGTCATCACCGCCTCATTACGGCTCAATTTGTCGGCTTTGGTCAGTAACAAATGAACCCGTCTGCCCCGGCTCGCGGCGTAACGAATCATTTGCCAGTCCTGCTCCCCCAATGGCCGGCGCGCGTCCATGACCACAAACAACGCAGTCAATGACTCCCTCGACTGAAAATACCCCTCTAGCAGCCGTTTCCAGTGCTCACGTAGCGGCCGCGGCACCTTGGCAAACCCGTACCCGGGCAGGTCAACCAGCCGTCGTTCGGGCTCAAGCTCAAAAAAGTTGATCAGTTGTGTCTGACCAGGCGTTTTTGAGGTCTTGGCCAGCCCATGGCGCTGGGTTAGCGCATTGATCGCGCTCGACTTACCGCTGTTGGATCGCCCTGCAAAAGCAACCTCCACCCCGGTGTCCGGGACGAATTGGGTCACCTCATGGGCGCCTTGCAAGTACTTGGCGTGGGGAAAAGCCGACATCGTGTAGAATCTTGTGAGGCGTGTGCGGAGGTTTGAGTCTAACAGGCCCACACGGTCATCAACGGAGCTTGGACATATATATGAAGAGTCGAATAGTTGCGCTCACGCTGAGCGCCTCGCTTGCCAGTTTCAGCTTATTTGCCACTGCCATAGCAGCCGAACCACCATTGAAGGGGGACGCCGCTGCGGGCGCCACTAAAGCTGCCGTCTGCGGTGCATGCCATGGTGCGACGGGAAATAGCGTCAATCCAGAGTGGCCAAACCTCGCGGGCCAACACCACGGCTATATCAGCGAGCAACTTGCTCTATTCAAAGCAGGTGTGCGCGTCGCCGCGCTCATGGCGCCGATGGCAATGGCATTAAGCGACCAAGATATGGCGGATCTGGGCGCATACTTTGAGCAACAAACTCCAGCAGGCCTTGAGGCAAATGCGGATCTTTGGCAAGCAGGCGAAAAACTATACCGCGGCGGAGACCCGTCACGCAGTATCCCCGGCTGTCTCGGTTGTCACGGCCCCAACGGTCGCGGCAATGGGCCCGCACGTTGGCCGCAGATTCGTTCTCAGCAGTCCGGTTACGTCGTCAACCAACTGAAGAATTATGCTGCCAATGCTCGGTATGTTGCTGCAAACGGGCAACAGCCACCAGCCAATGCGCAAATTATGCAGACGATTTCTAAACGCTTGTCAGATGCCGATATGCAGGCTTTAGCTGCTTATTTGCAGGGCTTACGCTAAGTGCAGGTACCAATGGCCACCTCCATCAATACGCGACAACCGTCGCATTCTGCGTGCGCAGTGCGCGGGGCCTTGGTAGTTGCATTCCTATTAGCGCTGTCCGGCTGCGGCCATCACGCGAGCAACACGGCAGCCAAAGTAGCGCGTCATGCTGGGCCGTCAACGGCGGTGAGCTTGAATGCTGACGCCAATCGACTTGCCTCAAACGCGCACACAGTCGGCCTCGCTGATGAAAGCGATACCGATGAGAGCATTGACACCTTACCGTCGGGACTTTCACCCATCGCAGCGGCAGTGGCCGCCAATGCGCCAGCAGTCAGTACGCCCATTCCCTCACGCTGGATTGAAGGCAAAAACTACACAACTCTCGCTGCCGCCCAACCGACTGCCGCTGCAATCGACAAGGTTGAGGTGGTTGAGGTCTTCTGGTACGCCTGTGGGCACTGCTTTCATTTTGATCCCACGCTCGAAGAATGGCGCAAGCATAAGCCTGCCTATGTGGAATTTGTACGTCTCCCTGTGATGTGGGGCAGCCCGGTTCATCAGGGCCACGCGCGTCTTTTCTACACGCTAGAGGCACTTGGAAAGTTAGATGAACTACACGCAGCCGTATTTCATGAAATTCATGACAACGGTCATTATCTAGTCGATCAAGATCCGGTCAAAACCGAGCAACTGCAGCGCGCTTTTCTAAAGGAGCATGGCGTCTCCGATGCTGATTTTGATCGAACATATCGCTCTTTCTCGGTGGAAAGTAAAATGCATCGAGCTGAGGACCTGACGAAGCGCTACAAAGTCGCAGGGGTGCCCGCCATTATCGTGAATGGCAAGTACACGGCTGACGTCGGCTCAGCGGGCGGTGAACCGCAGCTCATTCAGCTGATCAACGACTTAGCGGCGTCCGAACACAAGCGCTAATCAGGCGACTGTTCACAAGAGCAAATGTCTAGCCGCCATAGCAAGCCGACTAGGGGAGATCGAACCCGTATTTGATGAACACCGCGCGTGCCGCCGCTGACTCAAGATAGGCTGCGAAACCTGCCGCTGAGCGCGACGCGCCTACAACCTGAGCCATTGGATAGACGATTGGTGGGTAACTAAAGACCGGGAACGTATCAACGACCCGTACCCGCGGTTCGATTTTCGCATCGGTTGCGTATACCACCCCAAGCGGTGCTTCTCCTCGAGCGACCCAAGCGAGCGCCGCGCGCACATCTTCAGCCCGAAGAATATGCGGCTCAAGCTCCTTCCATACCTCAAACGATGTAAAGGCCGCACGCGCATAGCGACCGGCAGGAACGGTGTCGGGCTCGGCAAGTGCAATGCGTCCACCATTCAACGCAGAAACTATTCGAACATGCGGCTCAAGCTTTAGTTTGATCGCGCTGTCCGCTGGCGCCACCAATACAAGCCGATTCAAGAGCAGTGGCCGACGACTGCCACTGACGAGCCGCTCGTGTTGTTCAAGGTCATCCATCCATGCCGTGTCTGCAGAAATAAAAATATCTGCTGGCGCACCGGCCTCAATCTGGCGTGCCAGCATGCCGCTTGATGCAAATGATGTCTTAATAGCGATGCCACTATCTTTCTCATAAGCCGCAGCCAGTTGCCCTACAACCTCTGTCAGCGATGCCGCCGCAAAAACGGTTAACTTCGCCGGCGTCGGCGGAACCGCGCTGGATGCATTGGCAAATACGCAGCCGATAAGTATGATTTTTAGGCGATCCCATTTACCTTTGGTCATATTCCGCCCACCGCTATATTGATTTGACTATATCGCAATGGAGTTACCGACGCGCTCGATTAGAGGAAATCGCAATTTATGAAAACGCAGACATTTGACGACGAGTTCGATGCGGGCAAGGACATCACGCAACACCTCGACCTGAGCAAGGCACGGCGGCCAGCTCTCGCTGCTCAACGGGTCAACGTCGACTTTCCAAGCTGGATGGTGCAATCGCTGGATCGAGAGGCGTCGCGTCTGGGCGTTACTCGTCAGTCGCTGATCAAGATGTGGCTCGCCCAGCGCCTGGACGAGAGCACTCACACAGCGCCAGTGGCCTGATGGGTACCGTGCCGTGAAGGCAATCCCAGAACTTCGACGAACCACGATGAGATTTTGGCAGTGGCGCACCCTGAGGGAGCTACTTAGTGACCTGCCTTGAGATAACTGGTCCAGCCTGATGTTCCCTAAAATAGAGGAACGGAGGGTTAAGGATCATGCCAAAACAACGGTTTACGACAGGCAAGATCATCCACACGCTGCGCGAGGCTGACGTTCTGTCAGGTCAAGGCAAGACGGTAGCGGAGGTCTGCAAGCAGTGAGGGGTTACCGATAAGACCGACTTT
>Ga0136642_1000871_pt1 | contig 14249 bp, 14 predicted proteins | sample LowCatLa1302831Y_FD_115313 | JGI IMG/M metagenome (GOLD analysis project Ga0136642, IMG submission 115313) | Freshwater microbial communities from Lower Cathedral Lake, Yosemite National Park, California, USA - 13028-31Y | ecosystem: Environmental > Aquatic > Freshwater > Lake ... | reverse complement strand
ATTTGTACATCCAACGAGACCAATGGTTTGATGATAATGCGCTGCGAACCGCTCGGCTGTAAGATCGTAGGCTTTCAATTCATCTTCTATTTCAGCAAGACGATCGGGACGTTTGTCCAGGTTGATAAAGAAGATGTGATCGATATGGTGAGACATGTAATATTATTATTTATTAGAATCTATCTATATACATTTACATCTCATTTCTATATTTTTCAAAGTTATTCATTTTCCATTCGTTGTCTACATACAATTCAATGTTTGTACCTTTTATAAATGCAGATTCATATGAAAAAGTAGAAGAATTTGTACCAATGATCCATTTGCAATTTGATAATAAATACATTTCATATAATGCTTGATATTCTTTCATAAAGCATTTATTTGCAAAAATTATATTTTTATGAAATCTAAACATATTTAATACGTCTTTACAGTCCGAACATAGTAAAATTTTAGACGTTGTTACTTTTATTTTTTCAATAAATACATCTAAACTAGTATTGAATTTATGTCTTTCTTTCATTCTATCACCTAAATTATCAGTATATCGAATATGGATTCCGATGCATTCTTGAATATTATTTTCTCTAACAAAGCTTTCTATATTTTTTCTAAACTGAATTGGTAGATTAAATGATCTATATATTCGGATTTTATTATAAATAAATTCGTCGATTGACATTGTATCGGGTATAACACTATAAATTGTATTTATAATACCGCATCTATTTGTATTTTCAGGATAATGAAATCTTCCTTCATTTACAACATCATAATTTGTTCCATAGTATTTATCATACACTGTGTTTTCACCATAATCTAGTGCAATAAAATCAATAGTATTATCATGCAATAAATACTGATCAAATATAGTACTTAGTACAATCTTTTCTTTATACCAAATATAATCATTGTTTATGCAAATAAACGGATGTTTTTTATAATGATTTGCGATTATAATACCACTCGTAATAATTCTTAAACAATTACCCAATTGATTATCTATTGTGATAAAATAACAATCTCTGTAATAATCGGGTGTTAATACGCCGTCTATATTATGATATTCAATTTCTTTATTTACGTATTTTCTATTTGAAACATAAGAACCATCTTTTTTTGGCAAATTACAAGATAATATTTCATTGTTAATACTTACCATTTTTGCATTATTTATATAAGGTCCTCTTGGGATCATTCTATAATACTACCTATATAATACTACCTATTTTATTATCTATAAATATTTTGATTATTCCATAATTCAGTATAATGTCTCACATTTTGTGTAGCCTTTTGTTCTTTTCTATATCCGCCCACGGTAACTAATATTTTTTGGCTATTCTTTAAAATATAATAATTCGCATCACCGTTTGCCTTTTTTATTTCTTGATGATTCAATACCAGCGAATTGTATTCATCCTCCGAAAAATATTTGGCTAACAATTGAGGTCCAGTCGGTTCTAGTGGCGAATCTCCATAGAATCGATTCTTTACATTTTCGATGATTTGTTGGATACAATCCCAACATTTTTGATTACCTGGTTGACAAACCATGAGTGCATTGTATATCCCACGTTTATTCTCCCATTCTATATCTCTCACAAAATATTCCTTATCTGTCAAGTGTATTAAACTAAATCCATCAATACATTGATATTTTATGTCCATGTAAATACCACCATTTTTATATAAAATACAGTATCTCCACATATCTGCCTTGTACGCTCCTGGTATGAGTGAATCAAATGCGTCAACAACAACCTGGTCAAAATTTTGTTGGATAAATTCGCGACATTCATTGTCGTCATACAATACATGTTGGAATTGTGGATTGTCCGAGATTAAACGGTTTACAGTATTTTTCATGACGGGTGGTAGATTCTTGGTATACCATGTTTGATAAATCACCAGGGGAATTACTGATATGATTGGATCGATAGACGAAAATGTTTCTGATGGCGCGGTTTGCAAATTTTGCAGCGTATTCGATTTTATTGATTCAACTACATTTTTTATTGTCGATGGATGAATATTAGATTCAATGGATGCAGGAATTGTTTTGTAAATTATAGTGTCGGCCATGGATATATTTATATTTGATCGTCCTGATGTCATAGATGTATTTTTGTCGACAATTATTATGTTGGGCGCAGGATCTGTAGTTGGCGCATTTCCTTGAAATTGATGCAAATATACTGTATATCCTTTACGTATTTCCCCTTTTTTTTTATTTCCACCTATGGTTGGTGTGTGAACCATTTTGCTTAACATTGTATTACAACTCTACTATACAATGTTAATTTATTCTTGTTATTACTGACTCAAAATGATTATCTTGTCGGGTGATTTTAGAAAAAACGACCTAGTCAGGTGATTCTTTTATTCTAAAAGAACGATCCGCGAGGGTGGTTTTACATGGCACATAAATGTGCCGTTTAGAAAAACGACCTATAAAAGGGTTCTAAAAGAACGATCCAAAGGCTCCACCCAACATGCTATTTGCTGCCATCGGTCCCATCATCGTCCCATAATCCGGCGCTGCAGAGTTTCCATTTCCGCCACGAATCATCGTGTCATACGAGCCATTTCCCTGGTTGTTGGGTCGTCCAGTTGCAACAGGTGCAGGTGGAAACATGTCTCCTCCCTGCATCTGACTATTGTCTAAAAAATCGGCCTGACTCGGTGTATGTTGCGACATAGGGTTACTTACGCGAACACCCGACTTTGTCTTGACCTTTTTATCATCCGATGACGTGCCATTCCACAATTCTGAAGCGCGATCCACCAAAATATTGACTTTGATCCCCAATTTCGTCTGAATGCTCAATACAATCACCAAAAATGCCAAAATGACGTTTGTCAAGGTCAAACTTTCATACTTGAACCCGCTATATGTCGGTGCATACGTAATCAAACGATGAATCACGATAATACCGCAAAACATGATTATCAATTGGATGAAGATTTCGGCTAAAAGTTCCAGTGTCGATTTTTCGGGATCGGCTTCAGGAATAAAACGCTGGACTAATTTATTCAATATGACAACTGGAATAACGCCTAAAAATGCATACTGGACTACATTTAGAACCTCTGCTTTGCCCTCTTCTGTTGTAGAAAATACGTGAGACAGAAATGTCTTTTTATTCACCTCTTTGTTTTCTTGCAAAATATCCATGATTTTTAATGGGTATTGTCTCTTGACTGTTTCTTACTATAGGGTCTTATTAGAAATAAATGGCAATTTATGAATCCCCTGATTTCTTCATTCTATTTAGCAAAATAATTTGCGTTAAAATCAATATAGTTCTTTCGTCTATGATTCTATATAGTTGAACCTAGTGCCATGAGCAATTCCAATGCCGCTGCAAAGAAACGTAGAGCTGCACCACCAGCACAGGGGGTCATATCATCTCCCCTTTTTCAGTCTCCACAAATGTTTAGAGCATCTATGGGCATTGGACAACCTACGAATCAACCTTCTTTTCCGCAATCCACGGCAACACGTGGAATGCCTCCAACGCCTACCTCTTCAGGTGCGGGATTGACATTGCCACAAGTGATTTCACTCGTAGATAAACGTCTAGTAACACTTGAAACCTTTATGGCTGAAACACAAAACAAGTCTGTTGATGAATTCACACCTGTACAGAGCGCAACCGTGAATTCATCAACAGAGATGCCATCATCAGACGTGTTGACCGAATATAATCATCGTTTCGAACTATTGGCAGAAGAAATCGCAAACTTGAAGCACATTGTTCTTTCTTTGCAATCCTATACGATGGAGGTGAATAAAATGTTGGTCGAAGAACGGGTTCGAGTCTTTTCGGATATGGTCATGGAATCGAATGCACTGCCTCTATCGAATTCGTCGCCCTCTTTGCGAATTCTCCAAGATAGTGACAATGGAAATATGGAGGAAAGCGATTTAGGAAAATACGATGAAGTAATTACCGATCTACCCACCGAAAATATCACGATTGTACCCGACGAAATTGCAGATGACTCGGAACAGTTTGTAGAGGGTGGGGCATCCGAGTGATCGGTGGAGACGGTGTAAATATTATATTTTCACAAATGTGCATAAAAATATAATCAACTACTTTATTACTTTACTACAAATGCATTCCGAAAAAACGAATCAAATTATTGAAACCATTCACCAAGCAAAGACAAACATAAAACAGCCTACATTTAAACCCGTTTTTTTTAAGAATGCTTTGAAATTTGATAATGCCAAAGTGGCTACACAAAACATGAATTTCGAAGAGCTGATGGACAGCTCTATTTACATTATTCCAGGGACAAACAATATCTACATGGATTATCCTATTGTCAAGCTCTTTGCCTATCCCGAAATATTCGATCACATTGCAGCGAATATTTTGTCGAAATTTACAAAGTGTATCAGCGAAAATGGCAGATTTTCGGTCCATCTAAATCTCAAGTCCTTTACGATTTCCGCTGCGCATAGATACAAGGATTTGATCCAGGCTTTTTGCAATCAATGCTTTCAATTTGAAACCCGCTTTTCTGAATTGTTGACGACCATGTATATCTATCATACCCCCGGTGTCATGGATAGCATTTCGAGATTGTTTGCACCCTTTATTCATCCAAATGTTCGCGATAAAATCCAATTTTTTGATAAAAACGTATCTGAAGGTGTTCTTGCTACCATCGGTATAGTTTGATCAAAAAAATGATATAAATATGTGGTTAGTAGATGATGTAATATATAGTCCGGGTTATCTCACCTGTCGTCATGAACATTGAAATCCGAGACCTCCAAAAAGCCGAGCACTTTGCCTGTATTTTCCAGCATATTCGGCTCTTTACCGAATGCATCAATATTATGTTTGAACCCAGGCGCATGTATATCCAAACCATGGATTCGGCACGCGTCTGTATTGTCGAAATCGTTTTGCCATGCGGTTGGTTTGATACGTATGAATGTGCAGAACCTGTTACACTGGGCGTCAATTCGACCACTCTTTATAAAATCCTCAACTCTCGTGACAAGGTACAAACCATCCGTGCTTGTTTTGAAGATGACACGTTGACATTTGATTTCACTGGCGAAAACAAGGGCGCAGTATTTGATAAACATTTTGAACTGCCTTTGATGGAACTGGATGAAGAAACGATGGCAATCCCGGCGATTGATTATCAAGCAGAGTTTTCTTTACCATCTGCCAATTTTGCCTCCATTGTGAATCAGTTGAAACTCTTTGGCGACACGATGGATGTTTCATGCAATGAAGAGAAAATCGCTCTTCGGTCAAGCAGCATTGAATCGGCCAATATGTCCGTTGATATTCACATTGACGATTTGACGGAATTTTCGATCAACGAGGGTGAAGACTTGCGTGTTTCGTTTAGTTTGTCCTATCTACACAACTTTTGCATGTATCATAAACTGTCGAATCATGTCGAGGTGAAAATTAGCACAAACTATCCCATGAAGGTGGTGTATCCATTGGCGAGTGAGGGGGCGTCTCTCTCCTTCTTCTTGGCGCCCAAACTCGAGGATTCGGACTAGATGATTCGGACTAGAGGATTCGGACTAGTTGGTGCGGTTATGTCCAACTGCCCCGCTGTACATTTGAAATACTTTATCACGTTGTTGTAATACGATTGATTGTACTGTTGTAGAAGAACGCGTATAATCATACATCATACTTTCCCATTCATAATGTTGAGCCAATGGATACGGAATAATGAATGGACAATCGTTATTCTTTCGATTAGGTAATTTGGGCTTTAATTTTACAATGGATAGTTCATACTTTACTGTATTTTTTATATGATCAAATAGAATTGTTGCATGTATTGCATCACAGTGGATAGACTCGTGTGTCCTGGCTACATCATTGTGCAATTCAGCAATCATATCGATTTGATGGTGAGTTTTGGAACGTATATTCCACCGTTTGACAAAGCCCTTGGTTTTATTTTTGTAGGGACTCATGTCCAACTTGGAATAAACATTATATTCGCGACGCAAATCGATCGATGCATCCTGGACGAAACTCACAATATGACGGACGATTTCAATGGGCAGGAGAATGTTGCATGGTTGGATGGATTTCATGGGTAGTTTGTGTATAATAATATGAAGTGCCTTTATATTATTATCTATTTCCTTGTAGTTTCTTTGTAACTTTTTACACCTTTGCGTGACAAAATTGAATAAACAATCGTAACCCATGATCAGGAACAATAAATACTATAGAGTTAGATGAACTGGAACGATGAGTATGATGACATACTAGAACAAGAAGATGATTTTAATGGCTTGGAAAAGAAGGACGGAGAGTGTTTTATTGGATATACACAATTTGTCGCGAGTGAATCTGCCTGGTTATTTGTGTATGCGATTTCTGCGCGCTCCTTCTTTCAACATGATATAGACTTGATTTGCGACTACCTTTATGAATTCGGTCATGTTTATGATGTCGCAGTTGAAGGAGAACCTGATCGGGGAGTGTCTGTTGATATTCTTCAACTTTCCATCTTGGAAGACGGTCTATATACATCCATTGTAAAAACCCATTGGATTCGTTTGATACAACGCCACTGGCGCAAGATCATTGATAGGCGTCATGCTATGTGGCGGATGCGCGCGCGTCCTTCAGAACAACTCTTGAAACAGCGTACAGGTCAATATTCGATTGGACTGCGATCAATGCCCGGATTGGTGGGGATGATGTCGGCCTACTCACTACTTAAAGGTCAATAAATATAAAAACTGATTCAAATCTCCCAAGATTTCATCGCGCACATTCAATAAATCACTATCCGTCTTGCTGCTAAAAATGCCCGTCAGATCGATCAGGAATTCGCGATACTGATAAATCTTGGTCTTGAATGCACCTACCGATTCAGTATTGATCAAGTTGACTTTTTTGTCCAATTGTTTGATCCGGGTTTCGTCTTTGCCCAGGAGGATCTCGACAAACTTGTCGATGTGTTCATTCAAACGCTTGTATAATTCATCCGTGGCATGGTGTTGCGAATATTGGTATGTTTTCCAATGATATAGTTTGACTGTATTCAACATTTCGAAAAACATCTTGATGATCCGTGCCGTTTTTTGCGCCTTGTTTACTGGCAGAGTTTTTTGTGTTCGAGCCCGATTCAACGATTTTGTTGATCGGGTCGCGTTTCTTTGTTTTTGTGGCATAAGGCGTTATATATATTTCTGCTACATTTGTTTGTATAAAATTGATTTATGGTTTGCAGTTTCTACTATCATTATCACAAATGTATTCGCCGTCGGCATCATTCTCATCAGAACCAATGTTAAAAAACGTGTTTGTCAAGGTTGGATTGACGCAAGCACATGAGCAATCTGACGATGAGCAATCCAGCGGTGATGACGAGCAAGTGTGTGATGTCGAAGAGGAGCAAGCGAGTGCCTCCTTATCCATCGAATTCACACGATACCTCTACATCAAAGAAGAAGTTCTCGGATCGTTGGTAGTCTCTCTCATTGCGAAAAAATACGAAGAATCGCTCTTTTGGGCCTATGAACTATACCATTCAGGTATTACAGAGAATCTCTTTGAATATTTTGGCGCCGTTTATAGAGAATATTATCGGGGATTAAACCATCGGTTAGAAACCTTTGTAGAAAAACAACATCTTCTTTGGACACAAACACATGATCCGCTCATTGTCGCAACCCTTGTCCGCAACTTTGTCATTCGTTCCACTTTGCAAGGTGGTGCCACTATATCATTGTATAAAGAGCCAAAGATGTTTGTCTATGTCACCGACGAGGCCATCATTCGACCATACGAGACAATGTCTTGTGAGCGTCCGCGCGATCTGCTAAAGCGCGCTTGTCTCTACGAAACGGTCAAGGCGTCGGCCGCCCTGATCCCATATTCACATACGGATAGCTCGGTGGAGGACATTTGTGCGGCGTATCGCTTCCACTGGCTCTACTACGCATCGTTTGTTCCTCTATGGGAAGCGCGCATTGTGGAATATGGTGGTGCGAGAAATGAAACTGACTGCATCATTGAGTTCGATGATGTTGACAAAGAAGAAGAGTTTTATGATAAATATAACTATGAGCCGGATGAGCAGAGTCTAGATGTACAAAGAAAAAGTATTGTGTTACCTTAGATTTGATCTAATATAATAATTCAAAGAATGGGATAAAGTGTCTGTGTCAAAAACGTGGTGGTTCCATACAAAATCCCTCCCCATAGAGTATCCACGATGGCCAACGGTGCTCCCCATTTTTTTAGTACAGCGTAGTTGGTCGATTCATATATACCATTGATGCACGCACCCAGCAAAAAGGCCTCTGCCGGCGTTCTGCGATTCTTCAATATGAAGAAATAGAGCGCGAAAATCATAAAGATATAACAAAAGACAACACCTGCAGGTTTAACTTGCATAATTACGCGCTGGATATTGACAATTTGATCGCTCATGAGTTTATAAATCAAGGTAAGGTAGCTAAAATCCAAAGCCACCAAAATAATGCCGGAAATCAAAACGAGTTTTAAAGGATTCATGGTAAGTCAATTGAACTATACTATCTAGGTAGATAAAGTTTGTTCTATCGATGTTACGCCGGGGACGGGCAATCTGAATCCCTCGTCTAATAGTTGTGGTGAATGTGCTGGTGCTGTTTCTACAACTGGCGTATTATCCGGTACCGATTCATCGAGTCTTGTTGGTTCAGTTGCCTTGGATATTTTCTTGGTAATATTCTGTTGTTGCAAGAAATAGAGGACGAGGTCGGGTGCATTCGCGACATAGCTCATCGCCGTATTATATGTCATTGTATAGACGATGGGATTGTCAATAAACTCGATACTATACCACCAATAGGACGGGATATACAACATATATCCAGGGTGTACGTCAAATTCCAAGAATCGCGTTTTATCATAATCGTGCAAATATTCCTGCTGCGGCTTCCATGGATTCATCGGCGATCGGAATTCGTAATTCTCCATATCTTTGTAAGGATGCAAATATTTCCGACTTTTCCAAGGCGTCATCTTGACCCGGATTTTGCCCGACGTCACATGATGGAATTTACGCGCATCTGTATGATATCTGAGTGGCGTGGTCGCATCCTTGCTTCCCTGCAATAAATCATAATGAGATCGCACTGTAAATGCCGGTTTCAAATATTCGTCGTAGATTTCGGATAAAGTGGCCGCTGATCCAGTCTCTTCCATAAAATCGTCATTGTTTTCCGTGAAAAACCGGGCATTCGTATCCGTTTCCATCAACGTTGTTGCACTGTGATACGGCATGGCAATGGACTCGACCGTCGTGCCATTTTTTGCGCGATCATAATCGCGAACATCTTTGATGCGTACTTCATATGAACCTAAATGTTCCATCTTTAACGAGGGTTTGTTTTGCGGTTGCAATTGAAAGGAAATCGGTTGGCGAATATCGCATATTTCTTGCAAGTGTGTATTGGTCGAGTAATCCATCTCATAAATCTCCATATCTTCACTCTTTTTGTATTGATGCATCACATGGACGTAGATAAAGGCAACAATGAGGAAAATGACCACGGTAAATAAAAAATCCATGATGGGGTTGCCAAGTTATACTAGTATATATTGATAGTCGACGTTTCGATCGCAAACTAAACGCATGAATGGATGAACAATTATACATATAAACTCTGTGTCGTTGTGACATATTTCAACAATAAACCATCGATTTGTGACAACTTGTGCACCAAACCCAGTTGTCCCAACTCTTCCGCAATTGTGCCGATTTCTTTTGCAATGGTACAGATTTTCAGCATGGCCTTGACAAAGTCACCGATGGATGTCTCGACCTTGGTCTCGATAAATTCGCGGCATTCTGCCTCATTTTCGCAATAGCACCACGCTGTGGCACAATCGACCAAATCATATTGCAATGCATCATCGTACTTTGATCCACTCCGGATATCGCGGTCCTCTTCTATTTTTACATACGTCTCATATAGTTTCTTCATTTCCATAATTCGCGCTTTCAAAAACGTGTCTTGGGTTTGTGGCACAGAATGTCTCTCGTCGTCGGGCACTTTGTTGTCGACAAAACATGATAAAAGACCAATCATCTGTACGGGGGAAAAATCTGCCATGTAATTCCACGGTCCGGTCATCAATTCGCTAATGATGAGTGGATGAATTTCGGCAATCTTGGAGGCCATATGGCCGGCCAATGTTAAATTATGACTTAGGTTAGGGGGCATATGACTCGAAGTTGTTTGTACTATAATTTCATCCATTCTTTGGAAAAAGCCCCGTTCTATCAATAGGGTCCGCTGTTTTTCTGTTTGATCATCTACATAGCTTGTCAAGAATCGGATATAGTCCTCTTGTTTCTTATATTCTTTGACAAGGTCATCATATTCTTCGACCGCCCTGGCATCCTCCGTGCAATATCTATATTCTTCGAGGATACGCTCCCTTGTCTTTTCAAACTCTTTGCGTTTCTTATTGGTCGATTGTTTTGCACCAATGGTGGCTGCGAGATACTCGCGACACTTGTCTTCCGGGGTTCTCGTGCCTTTGATAAAGTTGATTTTTTCCAAACTTCGTTGAGCCATGCTTTGCAGCACTTTGATTTGTTGTTCGACCTCCTTGGTGAGGTCGCCATACATCATCGTCTGTTTTACCAAATCGGTGCTATTGAGGATCAATGAATATGCCATTTTAAACTTGGAAACGAGCTCCTGTGGCCGGCCACAAAGCATGGCCCTGTATTCGGACTCGGTCGGCAGGTCAAATAAATTGTTACAGTGCATGACATAGCCAATTGTATCGATACCGCGTCTGCCTGCTCTCCCCGCCATTTGCGTATATTCATGGGAATGCAGTGGTCGATGATTCGATCCGTCAAACTTGGAGATACCTGTAAAGATCGTTGTTTTAATGGGACAATCTAGGCCAATGGCGAAAGATTCCGTCGCAAACAGGAATTTGATGTATTTCTTGGAAATCATCAGTTCCACAATCTCGCGAAGAATGGGAATCATACCCGAGTGGTGGATACCAATCCCCTTTTGCAAGAGTGAAACCAGGGTCTGATACTCTTGCAAATTCGCATATTCTTGGTAATTGGGGAGTTTTCGGATGATTTGATCGCATTCGCGGGCTACTATATATCCCACCTTGCTATCATCTTCTAATAGGGGGACAGTAATATCTTGTGCACACTGTTCGACCTGTTTTCGCGAAAAGACAAAAGCAATTGCTGGCAACATTTCGCGATCTCTTAGAAAAAGGGCCATGTTGTTCAAGACGTGTTTTCGAGATTCCTTTTGTTTGTTGGGCTTGTCCATCAGCTTGGTGAGCCTCGCCAACTCGCGAAAACCTGGCTCTTGGAATTGGCCGTGGGCATTTTGTAGCAAGATCATCTTGTTGGTTCCTTCGCGAATCTGTTTTTCGATGGCCTTGTCTTTGAGCGATTTTATAAAGGATTCTGTGGTGGTTACATAGGCATAATGGCTAAGTGGTACGACGCGATGGTTGGTCGACGCCAAATAGACCTCCTTTTTGGGTATGTCTTGGCTAGTATCTATACCTATAGTTTTACCAGTGCCCATACCTCGATTTTCACACCATTGGGCAAACTGGTCGGGTCGGTCGATCGTTGCCGATAACATCACCATTTGGATGTGGGGCGGCAAGAGCAAAATCGTCTTTTCCCACGTTTGGCCACGATCCTCGTCGTTGATATAGTGCACTTCATCGAAAACGACACATGCCAATTCTTCATCGATATCCATCTGAAATTGGAGATTGGTAATCGCTTTGGATTCTTTCGAAACGTTGGATTTGTTGCTTAGCCGTTGAATGAGCGAATTCATTAAGATTTCCGTCGTCATAATCAAGACATCGGCGTCGGGATTGGTCTTGATATCGCCCGTGAGCAGGCCAAATGATATATGTGGATATTTTTGCGTAAATTCATAATATTTCTGATTAGAAAGTGCCTTGATGGGACTCGTATAAATAACCTTTTTCCTATGTGTCGTCACAAAGTAATCGATTGCAAACTCTGCTGGGAGGGTTTTACCCGACCCCGTATGTGCAGTGACGAGGGTATGATTACCGGTCAGGATTGCTTCAATTGCATACTTTTGAAAATCACTTAGGGGAAATGGATACTTTGAAAAATGTTCATCATATGGTGATGGACTTGGATAATGTTCGTTGCTACAGATTTTTACCATCTTCTTGGAAATACTATATATAAACACGTCTTGGCTTTATCTTATTTTAGCACGATATATCATATTTGTGTTGATTTGTCATGACCTTGGAAATCCTCTTGAAATGTACATTGTTGGTTGCTGTCATTCTTAGTTTCTTTGTCTTTGTAAAAGTGATGATTATGAATGACAAGACTCATAAACATCTATTTAGCACGTGGCAATTCCCCATGCTGTTGGCCATTTTTCTAGATACATTTTACATTCTATAGCGTTTCTTGTCAATTTCGACAAACTCCATCAAGTTCTTGGCAATGCGCGCCTTGTTTTCATAAATCGGTTTTCCATTGGCTCCGCCCAAGACACTATTCATGATCAATAAACTCTGATCCTTCTTTTCTTGGGTTTGCATAAAGTCGGGATTTTCCTTGTGCCATATATTGCTCTGAATACACACCTTGTGTGCCACATAATTGACAAGTTTTTGGAGGATGGGGTGTTCAGGGGTCTCTTTTTGCCACTCGTTATTTTCTCTTACATAGACGGTCTCGCGTTTGAGATCGGAACAATGAATTGGGCGTCGATACACGCCAAGCTCATTGAATTTATCTTTGATAATTTGGTAGTTTCCCATGATGAAGCCTTTTTCCACCACCATTTTCAAGTCTTCCAGGGTGAGTTGGAGGGATTCGATAAAGTCGCTTACATTGACGGCATCCTTGCACTGTTCATTTAAGAAAAAGTTCATATTAAACTGGGTATTATTGTGATTCGTATGATGATTCGTAACACTTGGTTGTAGGGTGGATGCAAAATGTGCAAGCTGTTCCGAGAGTTGGTCTTTGACATCGAGTTTGACGTCCGTTTTCAGTTGGGTCACCTGGCTCGATAACTCGGCGTTCTTTTTCAAAACATGCTTCAAAAGCTGGATTATTTGTGCGTTCATGTCCGATGAAAAAATATCGTTATCTTCGAGATCTTCTGATTGTTCCATCTTGATATTCTCATTTTCCAAGATTCCAGGAAATGTTTCAGTCTCTTCATACATACCATATTCGTAATTTTCTTTGTATTTTACTATATTTTGGTGGTTTTCGTCATTTTCATGGATGTCTTCATCATTTTCTCGGGATTGTTCATTTTCCAAGATTTCGGCAAAATCGTTGGTTTCTTGAAACACGCGATTTTCCAAGATTTCAACAAAATCACGTGTTTTTTCGTGTTGAGTCATGGTACACTTCTTGGAATGGTACCATAAACTGTTTTTTGCCGAGTAGGCTTTGCCGCAAAATGTGCAGCTATGTGGTTTTTCAAAGAGAATCAATTTACTCGATAGGTCGGCGTTTTTTTCAGTGAAAGCGGTTCTATTGACATGTTTACGAGTAGAACAGTGTCTTTGAAAATCACTCGGCTTACTGCATATAAAGAGACAACCCGTACACTTATAATTTTGGCGCGCTTTTTTTTCCATCAGCGTTTTTTCCGTTCTATAAATTATAGAACCAAAAAAACGCCTAAAGGTTGGACGCAAAAAGTTATGCAGTCATACCAAAATCATATTTTTGGGATTTAGCTGGTATACGAGTGAACTCAGTTTTTTGCAAAATTCTTCAGCGCTTTTTTCAGTTTTGGACATTTTCAAAAATGGACATTTTTAAAAATGTCCATTTTTGAAAACTGACGTCTACTTTCTGTAGAAAAATCTAAAAGGTAAAATCACTATTTGGTAAAAAGTGAAACTCACTTTTTATAAGAATCATAGTTTTCTTGGAAAACACTAGAAATCGCATCTTTTCCAAAGATCCATGAATCCTGGTCGCGCGCTTTTTCGGTTCTAAGGTCGGACCATGTTGAAGTTGTACGAGTGGAATTTACAAAGAAAATATATTAGCAAATGACTCGATCGCTGGTATTATATAGATCCGTAGTCGTTTCGAGCGCGCTTTTTAGAACCCGGCGTAAAAAAGTTCTATGAATCCATAGAACCGAAAAAACGCCGGGAAAAAGTTATGCAGTCATACCAAAATCATATTTTTGGGATTTAGCT
>Ga0136642_1000870_pt1 | contig 14267 bp, 13 predicted proteins | sample LowCatLa1302831Y_FD_115313 | JGI IMG/M metagenome (GOLD analysis project Ga0136642, IMG submission 115313) | Freshwater microbial communities from Lower Cathedral Lake, Yosemite National Park, California, USA - 13028-31Y | ecosystem: Environmental > Aquatic > Freshwater > Lake ... | reverse complement strand
TGCGCAACCTTTTTGTGGCTGCGACAGCCGTCTTGTTGCTGGCGATTTCCCTCGGCCTACGACTGACCCGCCAAGCACTTCGCCCCTTGGAAACGGTGACAAATGAAATCGAAGCAATTGCTGAGGAGAACGACGTCACTCGCCGTATCGACGAAGGTGGTCTCGACGAACTGGGTCGCCTCCGCCGGGTATTCAACAAACTCCTCACGTCAGTGGAAGAGAGCCAGGCGCTCCAGCGTCAACTCGTTCTCGACGCGAGTCACGAGTTGCGGACGCCACTGACGTCGTTGCGCACGAACGCCCAAGTCATGACGAGAGCCTCGGAGCTCACGGGCGAAGACGTCCAACAGCTGACCCATGACATGGTGGCGCAGGTGGACGAACTAGCCACCCTCATCACCGACCTCGGAGAACTCGCCCGTGGTGAGCGATCCGAGGGGCCGGTGGTCGCTCTCCGATGGGATGAAGTCGTTGACGACTGTGTCGAAACGGCTCGCACCTACGCCCGCATCAAAAACATCACCATTGATTCGAAAACAAACGAAGCTGTCGTCTCCGGTCGCCGCGATCGCCTCGTTCGGGCTGTCTCGAATTTGTTGACCAACGCCGTGAAATTTACCCCCGAGAACGGCACCATTCGGGTGCGGCTTAGCGAGGCCGGCCTCACCGTCGCCGACAGTGGACCCGGCGTAGCGGTCGAGGATCGAGACCATGTCTTCGATCGCTTCTGGCGCGCCCCGTCGAGTCGAGGGCTCCCCGGTTCGGGCCTCGGGCTCGCCATCGTGATGCAGGTTGTTGACGAATTCGGTGGCGAAATAGCGGTCGATCGCGACAGCGATCTGGGTGGCGCACTCTTCACAATGTCCCTACCGACACACGACCCAGCGTCGTAAACAGGCGGCGTGATCACCGATTTTCACGCGCCGGTAATTTCGACTAGTGTTCTCTAAGCCATGGGATCACTAATTAAGAAGCGCCGTAAGCGCATGCGCAAGAAGAAGCACAAGAAGATGTTGAAGCGGACTCGCTTCCAGCGTCGAGCTGCTGGTAAATAGTCAGCGACGCCCCTAGGGCGTTGTTTGTGTTTGCACTACTTGAACTGTACCGACAGGACTCGCAACGTCCCAGGTCGACTGGCCACGCTGGACGTGGCCTTCAAGGAAAAACGTCGAACCCGATCCTGCCAAATGCACCGGACCGAACGTCGCGTTTGCCCACGCCATGACGTCGGCGAGTCGAGGCTCGACCATGCGCGCCGGTGCCTCCAAGTGATTGCGACCACCGGGCCGACTCCCCGCGGCCACCAGTTCGTCGTAGGCCTGGTACACCGCTGGGGTTGACACAGAAAATGGCGGGAGAAAGAGGGTCACGTCTCGCGTCAAAGGTGCGAGGGGCTCAATGAACTCCCCCACTCCGGTCACGAGCGCCCGCCCACCACGTTGACAGAACGGTACGTCGCCCCCGAGTTGGAGGGCCACCAGGTCGTCAACCCCGCCACCCCACCGCAAGATGGCGGCCGCATCGGCGCTCCCTCCTCCGAGTCCACCTCCGACGGGGATGCGCTTGGTTAGGGTGACACTCGCCCGCCGGTTGAGGAGTCGCAGAGCTCGGGAAATTAAATTGTTCTCGTCGAGCGGCAGGGGTGGTCCGCCAATTATGGTGAGCCCATCACCCTCGGGGTCAATACTGAGTTCGTCACTCAGTCCCAGGGTGGTCATCTCGCTGCGCAGCTCGTGGTAGCCATTCGACCGGCGGCCGGTCACTTCGAGGTACCAGGTCAGTTTGGCGGGCGCCAGCACTACTTGGCCGCCGCGAGTCGGGCGAACTCCTCGAGCGTTAGCTCTTCGGGTCGGCGGGTTTCGGCAACGTCAGCGCGCTCAAAGACTCCTTCGGTAACCCAGTCGTGCAGGGAACGTCGAAGCATTTTTCGCCGCTGCGCGAAGGCGGTGCGGATAACCGTGAATAGTTCAGCCTCCGAGACCACGGCCGGATCAACACGCACGTCGGGTCGACGCACAATCGACACCAGGGCCGAATCAACGTTGGGTTTCGGAATGAAGACGTTGGGGCTCACTTTACCCACCACGGTGGCGTCCGCGAAGTACTGCACCCGCAAGGAAACGGCGCCGTAGGCCTCGTCGCCGGCGTAGGCGGCGAATCGTTCGCCCACTTCCTTTTGCACCATGACGAGCAGTCGCTTGATTGACGGCACTGTTTCGAGCAAGTGGAGGACGAGTGGCGTGGCCACGTTGTAGGGCAAATTGGCGACAACGACGGTATCGCGGCCTGCGAGGATGGTCTCGTAGTCCGCCAGAAGCGCATCAGCGTGATGCACCACGACCCCGTGGGGTTCGACCACTGAGCGCAACGGCTCCAGAAGGTAGCGGTCAATTTCAATGGCCTCGACCTGCGCGCCAGTTTCGACGAGTGCGAGGGTCAGCGATCCCAATCCGGGTCCGATTTCTAGGACGAAATCGCCCTCCCCTACGTTCGCGAGCCGAGCGATACGACGAACGGTATTGGGGTCCACGACGAAGTTTTGCCCCAGCGCTCTCGATGGCTTGAGGCTGTACTGAGTAAGAAGGTCCCCGAGGGACGTACGCGAATGAGTCACCACCACACTCTGACAGGTATCACACCACGGGCGAGTGGGGCGAGTTGTGAAAAGTCGGCGGCACTCAAATCAACCACGCGCAGTCCGCCAGATCCTTCTCGGTCACTAATCACACAGGTAATCGTACGCCCCGTCTGGGTGTTGCGAACCCAGACCTTCACGCCGTAGTGCAGGTAGTGCGACGCGCACTGGCCTGGGGTATTGGGGTACCACGTGGCTTGCCCAACTAGCGCACGGTGTCGCACCACCCGCGGCGCGGATGCCGCAACGGGTGAATGCTGGGGCAGGGACTTTTGTCCCGCGGGTGCCGGCACGATGCGCTGCACCGTAACGATGAGTTCTGCACCTGGGGCCACGGGTGTCCCCGGTGCGGGGTGCTGCGCGAGAACCTCATTCCACCTTCCCGCCGGTGAGCCAATGCGTAGGACCACGAGATGGAACCGACGGTGGCGAACGACCCAGTTGGTAAACCCGAAGCCCTGACCGCGTACGTCAGCCATGGGTGTCAGCGGGGATCGGTGCACGTGATGGACACGACGACGCGGATGGGTGACGGGATGGGTCGCGACGACGGGCGTTGAAGTGACGTCAAGGTGGATGGTTGAAAACAGCGTCACTGTTGTTCCGGCGGCGGGAAGCTGCCCGACGACTCGCGTCCACGAACTGGTCGACGATCCCGGACCGGCAGTTGAGAAGTAGAGATGAGCTGCCTTGAGCGTGGCGAAGGCCTGTGCGTGAGAGTCCCCAATCAGACTCGGGAGGGTCTCGGTGGTGGGACTAGCCCCAACCATCGAAGGGGCCAACAGCGCGCCCACGGCCAGCGTGGCGCAACTAAGAGCGGAGCGTACGAAATTCGTTTTGAGTGGGCGGCGTTCGCGCGACACGTTGCGACCCCCTTCACGTTGGTCCGCCAGTGGCATCGTCCGGCCCCCTAACGCTAGGGCGCGCAATAAGAAAAAGATAGATTTTTTTCTATAGAATTAGAAAATACCTGATGAATGATTATTTACGATGGTGGCAGTCTGAACAATCGCGCCGTATTTGCCGCCGTAGCGGCGCGAACGACGTCAACGTCTTCCCCCCGTAACGCGGCGACAAACTCACCAACCAGGGACACGTATGCCGGCTCATTGGCGCGTCCGCGGTGGGGCACCGGCGCGAGAAACGGCGCATCGGTCTCCACGTGCAGCCGGTCCAGTGGCACGAGCTTGGCGGCGTCACGCAGCACGTCGGCATTTTTGAAGGTCACGACACCGGAGAGTGAAATATCACAGCCCCGTTCGAGACAACCTTCTGCCTCACCCGGCGTGCCGGTGAAACAGTGGATGACCGTTCGCTCGGGCACTCCTTCGCTGGCGAAAACGTCAAAGAGATCATCAAAGGCGTCCCGCGCATGCACCACCAGAGCCAGGTCCAATTCCATTGCCAGTCCAATCTGGGCGGCGAAGGTGCGTCGCTGGTCGTCGCGGGGAGAGTGCTCGTAGTAGTAATCGAGTCCGCACTCCCCGATGCCCACTAACCGAGGGTGGCCTTCACGGGCTAGCGCGGCGATTGGCGTGAGGTCTTCGGTGGCCTGGTGCGGGTGCAGCCCCACGGTGGCGCAGAGGTCAACGTCGCCCGATAGTTCGGTAATGGCCAACGCCTCGGCCGAGGAGGCTGCATCAGTGCCGATAACTACAACGCGGTTGACCTGAGCGGCCAACGCGCGCTGTAGTGCATCACGGGCGTCACCGTCGGCCTTCCAGTCCCGAAGGTACTGGTCCTGCAGATGGCAGTGGGCGTCAGTCCAAAAACTCAACTGTCCGCCTTGATGCGCGGAAAGAGGGGCTCGCCCTTTTCAATGGCGTGATGAGGTTCGTACTGGCCCCAGGCGGTACTCGTTGCCACGTCCACGTCAGTTGGCGTACCGGCCAGGCCAATACGAGCCCAGATCGTGTCGCACACCTGCGGCATCGCCGGAGAGGCGAGGATAGTCAATAGGCGAATGGCCTCGAGGGCATTGCCCAGCACGTCGCGCAATTCGTCACCCGCGGGCAGCTTCCAGGGTGCGGTCTGTTCGAGGTAAGCGTTGGTTGCTCCAATGAGCCCCCACGTCGCTTCCAGAGCGTGGTGGGGAGCGAAACGCTCCCAGGCCGCCGTGCTCGCCGCGACGGCAGTTTCCGCGGCCTCTCGGAGGGCGGAGTCCAGCTGTGGACGTGGGCCAACACCGTCGCACTTGCCGGCCACAATGGTCGTCACGCGGGCCACCAAATTTCCCAGATTGTTCGCGAGGTCCGTGTTGTAGCGGGCGGCAATGCCCTCGAGCGAGAAGTCGCCGTCGTTCCCGAGAGCAGTGTCGCGCAGTAGGTAGTACCGGACCGGGTCAACCCCGAATTCGTTGGTCAAGAGAACGGGCGAGATATCGGTCAGACGAACGCCACCCTCGGCGGCCATGGTCTTGGATAATTTCTGCCCACCGACCAATAACCAACCGTGGACCTGCACGTGGCTGACGGGGTCAATACCCGCGGCCATACACATCGCGGGCCACCACACACAGTGGAAACGAATGATTTCTTTACCAATGAGGTGGTGGGACACGGGCCACCAGGCGTCGACCTCGTCATCCTCTCGACCGTAGCCAATGGCGGTGAGGTAATTGATGAGGGCGTCGTACCAGACGTAGAAGACGTGCTTGGTATCCCACGGCACAGTGATGCCCCAATCGATAGAACTACGAGTAATAGAGATGTCCCGCAGTCCACCCTTGATGAAGGCGTGGGCCTCGTTGAACTTGGTGTGGGGCGTCACGAACTCGGGATTCGCTTCGTAGAACGCGAGAAGGCGGTCCTCGAAGGCGCTGAGTCGGAAGAACCAGTTCTCTTCTTCCATTTCGGTCAGGGGACGACCGTGGATCGGACACTTTCCTTCGTCAGAGGCCTCAGTCGTGAAGTAGTCCTCACAACTGACGCAGTAGAGGCCGCTGTAGGTGTCCTTATAGATATACCCGTTCTCGTAGACGGCGGTGAGGAACTTTTGCACCGTCTCGCGGTGACGAGGTTCGGTCGTGCGAATGAAGTCGTCGTAACTGACGTTCAGGGCGTCCCATGCCTCGCGAAAGCGGGCCGACGTTTGGTCCGTCCAGGCCTGGGGTGACACGCCATTCTTGGCTGCGGCGTCCGCCACTTTTTGCCCGTGTTCATCGGTACCGGTCAAGAACTTGGTCTCATCACCGCGCAGTCGGTGCCACCGCGCCATCGCGTCAGCATTCACCGTGCAGTAGGCGTGACCGACGTGCGGAGCGTCATTGACGTAGTAAATGGGGGTCGTGATGTAGAAGCGGGCCATAAATCAAGGCTACTAACTGCGGCCCGCCTCTTTGGCCGCCGCCCGCAGCGCGAGGGCGAGGGCGTAGGTATCGCGATGGACAACCCCGAGTGACGCCACCACCTCAGTGACGGCGTCACGAACACTCGCTCCGTGGGCGAATTGGTCGAGTAGCGCGGCGCGCACCGCGTCTTCGCCCACGTCGAGTTGGCGCGTGGCCCCCGCGAGCACGATCACGATTTCGCCAAGAATCTCACGTGACGACACCAGCCCCGCGACCTCGAGAAGTGTTCCCCGCAGAACCTCTTCGTGGAGTTTGGTCAGTTCTCGCACCACCGCGACACGACGCGTCGGGAAACGCACTGCCAACTCTTCGAGGGAGGTGGCGAGGCGCTGGGGTGACTCGTAGAAGACGACGGTGCGATCCTCGCGCTCGAGACGGTCGTAGATGAGGGAACGCTCACCGACTTTTCGCGGAAGAAATCCCTCCATACAAAATCGCTCGGTTGATAGGCCGCTAACAGAGAGCGCTCCAATGACCGCACTCGGCCCCGGCACCGTTGACACTCGCAATCCCGCGGCGACGACCGCGGCGACGACTCGCTCGCCCGGATCCGAGATCCCCGGAGTGCCGGCATCGCTGATGAGCACCACCACTTCCCCGCGCGCCACTCGGTCACAGATTTCGGCGCACTGGGACGCTTCGTTGTGCTGGTGCAGGGCGAGGAGGCGCCCCCGTGGGGCCATGGCATTGGCACTGAAGAGGGTGCGCGAGTGTCTCGTGTCTTCGCAGTACACCACGTCCGCATCGCGGAGAGCGGCGAGAGCTCGGGGCGAGAGATCGCCTAAGTTGCCAATGGGCGTTGCCACGACCAGTAGTTCACCCCGTTGTTCGGTCATGCGTGCGTCCTTGCTCATCGTCGGTTGGCTCGACCAGTGGTCGACCTACTATCATTGTTCTCTATGTCAAAGCGGACCGTAAAGCGCAAACTACGTGCAAAGAAGAAGGCCAACCACGGCAAGAAGCCGAACTGCGGTCGCGGCTAACGCCACACTGCTTTTTTCGCTCGCTCCCCTGGGGTAACGAGCTGGTGCAATTTCTGGAATCTACAAGCGGGACCCGTCATGCCCTAGCGGGGAAGACCATTCGGGTAGAACCGCTTTTCGAGTCGACGCTCCAAAATAAAAGCCAGTCCCGGTACGAACCCTGCGAAAAACATCATCGCTAACAGCGCGATGTTCAGTTTGGCCTTCAGGACAAACTGAAACGACATAACCATGTAGATGGGAAAGAGCACGAGACCGTGCGCCATGCCATCGATACGCTCGAAAAGCGCGGTCGCGTGCCACAGCGTGTGATCGACGTACTTCAGCCCCAGGTGCAGAAATAGCAGTGCGAGCGTGGTTCCCGTCACGAACGACATGATGCGATAGCGGCGAAAGGCCTGGTCCATTAGTGATCTCCTCGTAGTGTTGTTCGCTGGCTGAGCGCCGCGAGATGGTCGTTGTAGGCGGCGAGCGCCGGATCGTCGGCTTCGGCCTGTTGGTGCTCCGCTGCGAGGCGAGCCTCCGCGGCTTTGGTGCGCATCAATTCTTCGTAGTCGCGACGCGCCTGCGCTTGGTGTTCGGTCACCTTCTCCATGTGGAGCAGGGCCCACCATCCGAAAAAGCCCATAATGGCGAAGCAGGGCCACTCAATGGCGTAGAGAAAACTGAGTTGGTTCCCCTGCGCCGCACGCCCGATCTGCCAGTACGCGGCCGCGCCGCACATGGCCAACCAGCTGAGAAGAGCAAGGTGGAGGCCAATGGCGCGCGCCGAGAAAAAGGTTTCCTTCACGTTCGCCAGCCTACCGTCAAGATTTTGGCGGCACCCCTAGAATCACCCTCGTGACGCCTTTGCAGATGAATACCTTTTCTTGGCACCACCTCAATGAATGGCACCTGAATTGGACGGCCATCATTGCCTTCTCGCTCATGGTGGTCGGGTACGCCTGGCGGGTACGCGTACTTCGGGGTCGGGGGCAGGCCTGGTCACGGTGGCGCACGACCGCCTTTATCGCCGGAATCGCCATCTCGTTTCTGGCGGCACAGTCCGTCATTGGCGTGTACGTCATGAACTACCTCTCGTTCCACATGATTCAGCACCTCTTATTGATCATGGTCGCGGCCCCACTCTTCGCGCTGAGTCGGCCCCTCGATCTCGTTCGGTACTCCGGCGGTCCTCGGGCCGAGCAGTTCCTGAATTCACCGGTGATGCGCATCGCGACCCACCCGCTCTTCGGGTTCGCGGCTTACTTTATTTTTATTCCCGTTGCCCACCTTTCGGGGCTCTTCACGCTGATGATGCAGCACGCCGCCGTGCACCACGCCGAGCAGGTGGCCTTCGTCATCATTGGCTACCTCTTCTTTCGCGTGGCCTTCGGATCGGAGCAGGGGCGCAACCTGCACCCTGGGCTTCGACTGCTGTTTGTCATGGCCGCCGTTCCGGTGGACACTTTCACGGGCCTCGCCCTCATGATGAGCAACCACCTCCCCTTCTCTGGGTATCTCGCGATGACGCCAATGGGGACCTCGCCAGTCGAAGCACTCGCCAACGTGCACCTCGGGGGCGCCATCATGTGGATCGGCGGCGATGCACTGATGCTGCTCGCCTGCATACCCGTGGTCGTCCAGTGGGTTCGCTGGGAGACTCGGGAAGCCAAGCGGACTGACGCCGTACTCGACGCCCTCGGTCTCTAGAGCAGACCGGCCTCAATAGCCATTTCTTCAAGGTCCGATTCTGGTCGGGCCCCAAGGTGCGCAACCACCTCACCCGCGCAGAGCGAACCCAACGCGGCGGCTTCTACGGGGTCGGCGCCCAAAGCCAATCCGTAGAGGAAGCCCGCCGCGAACATGTCACCGGCACCGTTCTGGTCCACCACATGCTCCACCGGCGCGGCCGCCACGCGGTAGACCGCGTCGCTGGTGACGACGTCGGCCCCTTCGGGACCCAGAGTCGTGACGGCCAAGATACCGAGCTCACCAACACTCCGGTAGGCGTGCTCGAGCGTCGGCGATTGAAAGAGAGCCATGATTTCAGTCTCGTTCGCCAATAAGACGTCAACGTCACTGACCACGAGGTCAAGAAATGCGCGACGGTGCCGGTTCACGCAGAACATGTCCGACAGAGAGAGCGCGACCATGGAGTGATGGTCGTGGGCGAAGCCGACCGTTTTGGCGATAGCCGCTTTGGCGGGTGGCAAATCGTAGAGGTAGCCCTCGATGTAGGTGATCTCGGCCCGCGAAATCAGGTCCTCTCGAATGTCGTCGGGTCGTAGCTGATTGGAGGCCCCGAGATAGGTCGCCATAGTGCGTTGCGCGTCGGGCGACACAAAGACGTGGCAACGGCCGGTCGCGCCCTCCTCCGGGGCGGCGATGGCCAGATCCAGTTCAGCACCCAACGACCGCAAGTCGTGGGCGAAGCGGTCACCGAAGGCGTCACTGGCGACCTTTCCGATATAGCCACACGTCCCGCCGAGGGCGGCTACGCCGGCGATGGAGTTGGCCACCGAGCCGCCCGACATCTCAAGGGTGGGTCCCATGGCGGCGTAGAAGGGGTCGAGTTGGTGGTGCTCAATCAAGGTCATCGACGCCTTGACGAGACCGAGGGTGGCGTGGGCATCACTGCGATCCTGAGTCACGATGTCGAGGAGTGCGTTGCCAATGCCGGTTACCGCCAATCGCGGCGGGGTGGGCTTTGAGCGCAAGGACACGGGCGTTGGCGAATTTGTCACCTGTCGAGCGTAATTGCTCCAACGGATAACGTAGGAATCTATGACACTTGCGTCCAATCCCTACCGTCTCGACCGCCGCGTCGTACCCAGCGCCTACCAGATTTCCCTGGCACCCAATCTGGTTGACTTCACCTTCGATGGTCACGTCGACATTGCGGTGACGGTCGAAGAGCCCACATCGACAATTGTCGTCAACGCGCGCGACCTGCAGCTCACGACTGCGATGCTGCGTTCGGGTGACGTCACCTTTCTCTCCGCCCCCGCCGTCCTCGACGACCAATACGAAACGGCAAGCTTCACCTTCACCGAGGAGTTGCCACTCGGCGAGGCCACACTGTCGATTGACTTCGTCGGTGAACTGAACGACAAGCTCACGGGCTTCTATCGTTCCAGCTACACCGACCCCGAGGGTGCTACCCACTCCATCGCCACGACGCAGTTCGAGAACTGCAGCGCTCGTCGCGCCTTCCCCTGCTGGGATGAGCCCGCCTTCAAGGCAACGTACGAAACTACGTTGACCATCGACCCCGCTCTGGCAGCCTTCTCCAACACCCGCGAGGTTGGCCGCACCGCCCTCGACGATGGCCGCGTCAGCGTCCACTTCGCCCCCACCATGAAGATGTCGACCTACCTGGTGGCCTTCATCGTTGGTCCATTTGAAACGACGGAGACCGTTGACGTCGATGGCGTCCCGCTGCGCATTGTCTTCCCCCAGGGTCAGGGCCACCTGACCGAACTGGCCATGGACGCCTCAGCCTTCGGCCTTCGCTGGTTCGCAAAGTACTTCGGTATCCCCTACCCCGGTGACAAGGTCGACATGGTCGCCATTCCTGACTTCAACGCTGGCGCTATGGAGAACTTGGGCTGTATCACCTACCGTATGACTGACCTGCTGATCGACCCCGCAACGGCTTCCCTGGCCGAGAAGGAGCGTGTCGCTGGCGTTATTCACCACGAACTAGCCCACATGTGGTTCGGCGACTTGGTCACCATGGAGTGGTGGCAGGGCATTTGGCTAAACGAGGCCTTCGCCACGTTTATGCAGGTGCTGTGCACGAATGCCTACAAGCCCGAGTGGGACATCTTCACCGAGTTCGGCACTGATCGCGATCTGGCGTTGGCGGTTGACGGCCTGCACTCGACGCGTCCGATTGAGTACGAAGTAGTTTCTCCCGATGACACCCGAGGCATGTTCGACGTACTGACCTACGAAAAGGGTGGGTCAGTATTGCGGATGATTGAGCAGTGGCTCGGCACCGAGACGCTCCGTCAAGGTATTCACAATTACCTCGTGAAGCACAGCTACGCCAATACCGTGACCGCGGACCTCTGGGCCGCTCTCGAAGAGGCCTCCGGTGAACCGGTTGGTCGCATCATGGACACCTTCATTCTTCAGGGTGGACACCCAGCCGTCACGCTCGAAAACGGTGTCATTAGCCAGTCACCATTCATGTTCGCCCCCCGCTCTGGCGAGAGCGCCATCGCAGAGGAGTGGTTGGTCCCGTTCTTCACTCGTCCCTTCGATGGTGGCGAGCCCACTCGACTGTTGCTGGGTGCTGAGTCCATCGCTGTCGATGGCCCGGTCCTCCTCAACGCCGGTGGAGCGGGCGTCTTTCGCAGCTTCTACGGTGACGCTGAAATCCTCGAGGTCAGTGCACACCTCAACGAACTCACCTCCCTCGAACGCTTTACCGTCATCGCGGACGCCTGGAATGCATTGCTCGCCGGGTACCGCACGTGGGAGAACTTCCACTCGCTCATTCGCTCGGTTGGTGAGCAGGACGAGCCGCAGGTGTGGGGGGTAATCGCCGAAGCCCTCGACTACGTCAACCGCGCCCTGACCCCTGAGCAGCGCCCCGCGCTGGCCCAGATTACCCGCGACCTGGTTGGCCCTCATTTCGTCCGGCTGGGCTGGAATCCCCTACCCGGTGAGAGCGAGCGCATCGGACAGACGCGTTCGACCATCATTGGCTTACTGGGCCGCATTGGCGGTGACGAAGCAATTAACGCCGAAGCTCGTCGGCGCTTTGAGGCCAATGATGTCTCGGGCAACCTCGCGACGGTTATCTTGCGCCTCGTCGCCAGTGCCAATCGTCCCGAGGACTACGCGATCTTCATTGAACGGTACCGAAACGCCACTACGCCGCAAGAAAAGCAGCGCTACATGCACATGCTCACCGGCTTCGGTGACGAGGCTCTAGCGCTCGACGCCGCCGAGAAGTGCTTCAGCGAGTTCCAGACCCAGGACGCGAACTCAATGCTGGGCCTCCTCTGCGCCAACATGTACTCCGGACCAGCCGTCTGGCGCTACATGGTGGAGCGCTGGACCGACGCGGATGCCAAATTCCCACGGGACTCCCGTGCGTACTCCACCCGCGGGGTACGGATGTTCATTACCGACCGGGCCTTCAGTGCCGAGGTTGAGGCATTCCACCGAGCACACCCAATCGCGGGTCAGCAAAAGACGGTGGACCAGGCGCTCGAGCGGATGAACTTCGGACTCAACTTCGCTGACGCCATTCGCCTCGCCTCGCCTTCTAGGAGTCAATCATGAGCATCACAACATTTTTCGGCATTGTGGCGCTCATGATTGCTCTCGAGTTACCCGACAAGACGATGATTGCCACGGTCGTGATGTCCACCAAGGCCCGTCCTCGCAACGTGGCACTGGGTGCCAGTTTCGGCTTCATTGTGCAGATGGGCATCGCCGTAGCGGCGGGCAGTCTCTTAACATTGCTCCCCCACACCGTAAAGGGCATCATCGTGGGACTCCTGTTTTTAGGTGGAGCGGCCTATTTGTTGCTCGTTAAGGAGAAGGACGAGATTGCCAAAGGGGAGCGCGAAGCCAGTGCTGAGCACCCCTCGACGACGTGGCGAGAAATCGTGACTGCCTTTACAGTGATCTTCGTTGGGGAGTTTGGTGACCTGACCCAGATTCAGGCGGCCACGTTGTCGGGCAAGTACCACCAGCCCCTCGAGGTCTTTGTGGCCTGCAGCGTCGCAATGGTCTTTGTGGCCGTCGTCGGCGCGTATGGGGGCAAAGCCCTCCAGCGCATCGTGCCTCTGGAGAAGATTCGCTTCCTGGGCGGGCTCATCTTCTTAGTGCTCGGTATCGTCACCTTGGTCCAACTCCGTCACTGGTGATCGACACCGCGACCCGTTTCGGCATTGCCGAGCGCACCAAGGGGTTCATGCCCGAGGTCGAAGGGTTGGCGTTATTCGAATTCGCCCGCCACGTCCGAGGCACCACCTGGCTCGAGCTGGGTGCGTGGTGTGGGAAGTCGGCGGTCTACCTCGGCGCCGCCGCCGCCATCACCGGCGCCACCGTATTTAGTCTCGACCACCACCATGGCTCCGAGGAGCAGCGGGTCGGGTGGACCTACTTCGACGAATCACTGGTCGATCCGGCCGATGGTCATCTCAATACGCTCCCCTCGTGGCAGCGGACCATCGCACTGGCCGAACTCGAGTCCACGGTGGTCGGTCTGGTGGGGGCCTCGGAGGTCATTGCGCCACACTTTCATTCGCCCCTCGATCTCCTCTTCCTCGACGGGGGCCACGGCGAGGAGGTCGCGTGGCGGGACTACCGAGACTGGACCCCCAAAGTAGTGGTGGGTGGACTCGTCCTCATTCACGACGTGTTTGCGAACCCCATGGACGGCGGACGACCTCCGTACGAGATTTACTGCCACGCCCTCGCGAGCGGAGACTTCATTGCTCGAGGGGCGATTGGTTCACTCCACGCCCTCGAGCGGTGTCGCTGAACAAACCTCGCAGGTCGCCGGGAGGTGACACCACGTTCCCGCTCGGCGAAACAGTGACGATGCCGCCGAGGTCTGCGCGAGTGCGTCGGCGGCGAGTAGAACAGCCGCTGTGCTGTAGCTCGAGGTCTCGAGGGTGGGGAAGGTCACGCGCTGGGGGTAGACCCAACCAGTGAGGTACTCCCCTTGTTCGGTGCGGTGTGATCGGGTGGCGTTCAGCATGGCCATCGCCTCGTCGCGCAAACCAATCGCGTCGAGGGCGAGTACGTACTCCGCCGTCTCGGCCGCCGTCACCCAGTCATTGGTCGAGACACAACGAACGCCGTAGTCCGCCATGACAAACGCCGAACGACGGTCGGAGAGCCGCTGCAGTGCCTCGTCACCTCGCACCACCCCGGTCAAGATCGGGTAGTACCAATCCATGGCGAAGTGTGGTTTTGGCGCGAAGGATTCTTCGTGGGCCGCGATGACGTGGCCGAGCCTCCCGAGTGACGTGCGCCACTCCGGACGGTCGTGTCCGAGGTCGCCGGCGATGCGCAGTGCACACTCGAGCGAGAGAAAAAGAGACGACGATCCCGTGAGGAGTGCGTAGGGCTCAACGACGCCACGTCCGTCGTAGGACCAGGCCACGGTGCCATCATCGCGCTGGACCCGCCGCACAAATTCGATGGCTCGCTCCACCATTGGCCACCAAGCAGCCAGTGTGTCGCGAGTGCCCGTCGCCACGGCGTAATGCCACACCCCGGTCGCCACGTACGCGCAGACGTTGGTATCAAGACGCCGTGATGACACCCACTCCCCCACGTAGTAGTT
>Ga0136642_1000869_pt1 | contig 14282 bp, 13 predicted proteins | sample LowCatLa1302831Y_FD_115313 | JGI IMG/M metagenome (GOLD analysis project Ga0136642, IMG submission 115313) | Freshwater microbial communities from Lower Cathedral Lake, Yosemite National Park, California, USA - 13028-31Y | ecosystem: Environmental > Aquatic > Freshwater > Lake ... | reverse complement strand
GTCGGTGGATCGCGTGATTTGCTCACCCCTCACGCGGGCGCGACGCACCGCGGAACTGGCGGTACCGCAGCTCACGGCCGAAGTGGATGAGGCCTTTATTGAATTGGATTACGGCCTACTCGACGGCACACCTTTGGCGGACGTCGGCCGTGAGCAATGGGACGCCTTTGCGGCGAACTACGACCTGGCCCTCGGTGGTGGCGAGAGCCTGCGCGACGTCGATCGTCGGGTCCACGCGCGTTTGAATGAGTGGCTGGCGGACGAGGAATCTCTCCTGCATCACCCCGGCGAGCACCTCTGCGTCGTGAGCCACGTCTCGCCCATCAAATCGGCCATTGCCTGGGCCTTGGGCGTGCCCGGCTCAGTCGCCTGGCGCATGCGACTCGACAACGCCTCCATCACCACCATCACCACTCGAAACGCCCAGCCCTTTCTGGTGACCTACAACGAGAGAAGTCCCCGACACCATCGCGCGCGCTAGTTGCTAGAACGTTTCTATGTCTGACATCCCCACCCACGTTCGCACCATCACCATCGAGGCCTACGACGACCCCCGCGGTCATCGTCTCGAGGCCACCCTGCGCGACGAACGCCCCTGGGCGCAGGAAGGCCAGGTGCACACCCTGCACTCCATGGGCCTGCAGGTGATTGTGGACGCCACTACCTTGACCATCACCGAAGCCGCGGCCACCATGCACCAATTCCCGCACGAAGAGTGTCCGGGAATTGAAGCGGCTTTCCAGCAACTCGTGGGTTTGTCGGTCATGCGGGGTTACAACAAGGCCGTCCAAGAACGCCTGGGTCGCGAGCGGGGTTGTACCCATCTCGAATTTCTGGCGCGGGCCATTGGGCCCGCGGTGATTCAAGCCCTCGCCTCGAGTCGGGGGCGCCACGGCAACGACATCGTGGCGGGCGAACAATCGGGCACGGCCGCTAATTGGCTCGCTAATAGCTGTCACATCTGGGCCGACGACGGTCCTGGCACGGCCAAGATTCGTGAAGGTTGGCGTCCGGGGACAACGGAATACCCGACACCTTCTTTAGTCGAGTTGCGTCGTCGACGCCACGAGGCTTAGTTCGCTTCGATAAAGCGGATCAGAGCCTGGGCGAGTTCGACCCCGCGGTCGTCTTGCAAGAAGTGTCCCGCCCCCAGGATGGTGACGTGTTCGACTCCCTGCGTACCGGGAACGTCGCGGAGAAATTTCCGGTCCGCACCCGCGCTGATGGGGTCTTGATCGCTGAAGCACAAAAAGAAGGGCTTGGTCCAGGTGCGCAACACGTCCCAGGCGCGCATCTGGGCCTCGTGAGCGGGGTCCTCGGGAGAACATGGCACCAAGGTAGGAAACACCCGCGCGGCGGTCTTGTAGGACTCGTCGGGAAAGGGGGCTTGGTAGGCGGCAAGCTCCGCCGCGGAAAGGGTTTCGGCGCAGCCGCCTTGGATGATCTGGGCGATGGGGAGTTCGGGAGTGGTCTGGGAGAACTCCTTCCACGCCTCGAAGGCCGGCTGGAACTTGCCCAGGCCGGTGGGCAGACCCCCGTTGCCCAGCGCGATGCGGGCCACGCGTTCGGGATTCTCAGTGGCTACCCGCAGACCGAGCAGGCTGCCCCAGTCCTGGGCCATCAAGGTGAGACCGTCGAGGTCGAGTACGTCGAAGAGGGCTTCGCGCAGCCACTCCACGTGGCGGGCGTAGCTGTAATCATGAAGCGAGGTGGGCTTGTCGCTGCGCCCCAGTCCGATGAGATCGGGGCAGATGACCCGGTAGCCCTGGGCCACCAGAACGGGAATCATTTTCCGAAAAAGGTAACTCCAACTGGGTTCGCCGTGTTGGAGCCAGAGAATTTCCTTCGCGTCGCGCGGACCTTCGTCGAGGTAGTGCATGCGCAGCGGAGCGCCACCGTCGGGATCGGTGACCTCGAGATAGTGCGGGGCAAAAGCAAACCCGTCGAGATCGGCGAAGTAGCTGTCGGTGGTGCGCAGGCGTTCCATAATGAAAACCCTACCGAGAAACGCCGAAGGCCATCCGAACCGCCGCTTGCGCGGCAACTCGGATGGCCCGACGATTGGCCCCCCTGCCAATGGATACAAGGTAGTGGTTGGCGTGGACGAAACTTTCAAAAAGTGAGGCCTTGTGACACAGTTCACAACGCCCTCCTCGTGACGACGATTCCTCGCCCCTCGGTCACGGGGTGAGGATCGAGTGAGACCCCTAAAGTGGCCATTGCCCGCCCATCACCCGAGGAGTCCCCGTGCAACAACGTCAATTAGGTCAAGGTCTGCAGGTCTCCGCGCAGGGCTTGGGCTGCATGGGGATGAGTGAGTTCTATTCCGGGCGTGACGACGTGGAATCTCTGGCCACCATTCATGCTGCCCTCGACGCGGGAGTCACCTTTTTGGACACCGCCGATATGTACGGCCCTTTCGTCAATGAAGAGTTGGTTGGTCGCGCCATCGCGGATCGACGTGATGAGGTCACCCTGGCTACCAAGTTCGGCAACGAGCGGGGCGTCGATGGCAGCTTCGTGCGGGTGAACGGTACCCCCGACTACGTCCGTAGTGCCTGTGACGCCTCGCTGCGTCGCTTGAAGGTCGACGTCATCGATCTCTATTACCAACACCGCGTGGACCGCACGGTGCCTGTCGAGGAGACCTGGGGTGCCATGAAGGAACTCGTTGACGCCGGCAAGGTTCGCCACCTGGGTATCTCCGAGGCCTCGGCCGCCACCTTGGAGCGTGCCCACCAGGTGCACCCGGTCACCGCAATTCAGTCCGAGTATTCATTGTGGACTCGGGACCCCGAAGACGGCGTGTTGGCGACCTGTCGGCGTTTGGGTATTGGTTTTGTGGCCTACAGCCCCCTCGGTCGAGGATTTTTGACCGCCAACGACGCGGCGCGCACTCCGGCCGACTCGTCGGACTATCGCAATTACTCCCCGCGCTTCGTGGGTGAGGCCAAAGTGGCCAACGAAGCCCTCGTGGCCAAACTCGCGGAATTCGCCAGCGGCAAGGGCATCACGCTGGCACAGTTGTCCTTGGCCTGGGTAATGGCCCAAGGTCACGACGTGGTGCCGATTCCCGGAACGAAGCGTCGCCAGTGGTTGGCGGAGAACATCGCCGCCAGTGACGTGATCCTGACGGCGGAGGAACTGGCGCAGGTGAGCGCCCTGGTACCCCGCGACGCGGTGGCCGGCGAGCGCTACCCTTCGTTCTCGATGGGCACCGTTAACGTCTAAGGAGTTCGCCGTCGCGCAGTTCGTAGACGGCGTCACACCACGCAATGACCCGTGGGTCGTGCGTCACGACGATCACTCGCGACGCCCGCGTCTCCAAAAGACGCAACACCGCGGAGGTCTCTGTGTCGCCGAGGGCGCTGGTGGGTTCATCGAGTAACAACAGCGAGGGCGCAGTGACGAGTGCCCGCACGAGGCCGGCCCGTTGGTCTTCGCCACGGGATCTTTCACTCCAGCGATCACTGGCGTTGGCGTGGATCCCGAGATCACCGAGCAAAACAATCGGATCGGCGTGCAGCCGGCGGCCCAGCGTGAGCACGTCGCCGACGACGCCACGCAGATAGCTGGGCTGAGCCGAAAGGTAGCCCACCCGATGGCGCAGAGTCGCTTCGTTGAGTTCTGCGGCGTCGACCCCACCCAGAAGTAGTTGATGCGGACGAGAACCATCTAATTGGCCCACCGCGCGCAACCAGGTCGATTTGCCGACCCCGTTGGCCCCGATGATGGCCACGCGCGCCACGGGTGCGAGCTCACCTATTTCCGCCACCCAGATGCTGTCGGAGAAGGGGGCGGAGGTGACGACGCTGGGGTCCGGCATAGCCATCTCGTCGAGGCGATCGGCCGTCACCACCACGCGGCTCAGCACCAGGAGGCAGTGGCGCGTGGCGAAGAACAACTCGGCACTCACGCTGGCGAGAAGGAGGGTGCGAATCAGGGTTTCCTGGGAATAGTTGAAAGTCGACGAGGCGTAGGCGGCGATCATGACGAGAGCCGACGCCACCATGGCCAGGGCAGCGAGGGCCAGACCTTGTCGGCGCCAGGTGGTCGAAGGGGGCCCGGGCGACGACGGGAGGGCGGTCGGGTCGATTCCGAGCAGGGAAAGTTCATCCGCAACGCGGGATAGTTCCAATCGCTGCGTTGATGCGCGTGATAACTCGTGGTGACCTTGGCGAGCGGCCGCCACGAGGGGGGCAAAGCGACCCGCCATGATCACGAGAGTGAGGAGGGTAATCAGCACGACCACGCCGCCGCGAAGGAGACCCAATTGCGTGTCCACGGCGAGGGTGACGAGAAGGGTGGCGGTCCACGGGAGCAGGGCGCGCAACCACACGTCTTGGAGAACGTCGACGTCGTTCAAGGCACGGTCGAGGAGGTCACCGGTGGCCGCGTCGCTCCATCGTCGAAATGGCCAGCGGCCGACACTGCGCGTCAACCACACCCGCCAGTGGCGAACGGCTTCGAAACCGGCTTCGTGGGCCACCGTGCGTTCGAGGTAGCGCAGCGGGGAACGCAGGAAGGCGAGGATTTCAATAATGGCTAAGCCCACGGCCAGGACGCCGACGAGCGGATCGCTGAGAAAGCGGTGGCTAAAGGCCACACAGAGAAGCAGGGGAGCACCAATCAGCAAGGCGGTGGAGGCGGCCTGCGTCGCCACGCCGGCCGCGATCGCACGCAGAATCACCGAGCGACGCGGGGCGCTGCGAAGAATCCAGCGCCGCAGAACGGACCAGGCACTCATGAGACGGCCGCGAGGGAAAGTTCGTGGGTGGGCTGTTGCACAATGAAGAGATGTCCCGCTTCGACAATGGTGAGATCGCTGCGTTGGCGCAGGTAGGTGGACAGCGCGTGGCGAGAGCTCTCGTCCAAAAGAGCCGCCACGTCGTCGAGTACCAGAACCTCGGCGCGATGCAGCAGCGCGCGGGCCAGAGCCACGCGGACCCGCTCACCGTCGCTGAGTTGTGAACCCAGGTCGTGAAGTTTCTGATCCAAGAACGCCCGGCCCACGGGCAGTCCACTGACATGGTTCAAAAGGGTGATCATTTCCTCATCACCGAAATTCTCACCCAGGGCGAGGTTGTCTCTCACCGTGCCCGTGAGAAAGTGAGAAGACGCCCGCACCACGCCAACTCGTTGTGAGGGAACCATGACCGTGCCCGTATCCGGTACACGCAGGCCCAGGGCGACGTCGATGAGGGAGCTCTTGCCGGCCCCCGAGGGCCCGCGAAGGACCCAGCGCTCACCGGGCAGGATGCGCCAGTTGGTCGGGGTGCTCACGCCGGGTGCCGTCACCGCGTCGAGTTCCCAGACCGCGGACGCAGCGACGACCCGCGCTACGAGGGCGTGGCCATTGAGTAATGCCTGGCCACGCGCGAGGTCGTCACGTCGGTGAAATTCCGAGGCGTAGGCGCGAAATCGAGTGACCATCTCGATGGTCACAAAAAGAGCCACCATGCCGCGATCCAAACCAAGCCGAGATTGCATGAGGGCGAAGCCCACCACCATGGCCACCAGACCAATGGTGACGCCGCCGACGAAGTCGGTGACCAGACTTGAACCAATGGTGGCCTGCACCGCGCGTCGAACGACGCGATGCTCGGCATCGGTCACGGCACCAATCCCGTCGGCCACGTAGTCCACGGCCCCCACTCCGCGCAGCTCGGGGAGGGACTCGAGAACGCGTAACTGCTGCTCGCGCAGCGCTCGTCGTCGCTCGTCGTATTCGATCGAAAAGGCGGCACTGCGTCGGCCCGCACGGATGTACATGGGCACCGACAGCGCTTGCAAGCCGAGATAGATGAGAGTCGAGAGCCATCCGCCCGTGACGGCCAGGAGGACGATTCCGGCCATCGAGGCGTAGGCCGCAGACTGCGCCGCACTAATCCCTACGCCCTCGACGACGTGCTCGCCGGCCCGCTCGAGATCGGTCAAGGAGTGCGGAGAGGGACCGAGGGCCAGTTCGTCGAGGCGGTGGCTGACCTCGGCCTCGGTGGCACTTTGCCAACGGGCGACCAGGGCAATATTCACGACGTGCGAGATCCATCGCAGGGCGAGGCCGCTAAAAAACCATTCGGCGGGCTGGGGGTGTTGACCGATGTTCTGCTGGAAGAATTCCGCGAGGCCCACGGCCATGAGACAGGCCGCCACGAGGCCGACGACGCCGAGAACCAGGCCGAGAATCCACTCTCGCTTCTGGTTGGCGTGCACCCCGTCATGCTAACGGCGCGTGCGCTCTACGACGAGGGAGACCTGGTGGGTCAGCACCTTTCGTGGCGCTCCACGCGCGATCTCTTCTCAGGCCGGTGGCCTGTCCTCCCGCGAGGGCAGGAGGGCCGCCCCGTCGTTCATCCACGCCCGCAGCGCGCGGGTGGCGCGGCAGTCGTCTTCGTTGTAGGTAAGGATGCGCTCGCGTGACGCGTCGCGGGTGGGGTTGGCCGCATCGCTCGCTTCCTCGTACCACAGCATGGACGCTTCGCCACTGGGATTCTCGTCGCGCCAGGTAAAGCCGGCCGCCTTGGCCACCACTTTGAGACCGACGGGTCCCTCGGTTTGAATCTGGGTTTTGACTACTTCGTGCATGTCAATCCACTCGGGTGGGCTCGCGTGGCGAAAGGCATCCAAGGTGGCCAGGTCGGGGGAGTTATCGGTCGCGGTCGCGATGGCGCGATTCATGGACGAATTCTCCGCCTGCGCCCAGAAGCAATACGCGGCGAAGCTGGCGCCGGCGGCGTGGGTGAGATCGCGGGCGGAACTGAACCAGGTCCAAAAATCGGAAAAGACGCGCGACTCGACATCCGCGGAGAGCGGCTCCCAACTAACGAAGGAGTAATAGCCCTCGCGCAGTCCTTCGACGGGTCGGCGCAGGCTGACGTAGGCACCCCAGAGGTAGGTGCAGTCGTTGTAGCTCTCCATGTCGACGTCAATCTCCACGTCGGCGGTAGGGCAGGACAAAGCCTGCGCGTCCACAATGCGCAGTGGACTCTGGGCCACGTGCGCGCGGGCGCGATAGATGAGTTCATCCACCTTGTCGATGCGTCGGCCGACGTGGTCCTCCACGCTGGCCTCGCTGCCCACCGGCAAGGATTTCGCCGCGCGGCGGGCGCGCTCGGGGTTGAGTCGTGACAACTCCACGCGGGTGCTAATCCCATTCTCGCGCAGTACCTCTTGCTGGGAGAAGTTGGTAAAGCGCACCAAGGACACGTCGTCACGCGCGGCCAGCACCGGCTCGCAGTTCTCCGCGAGTGGACAGGTGTCGCATTCCTTGTGCCAATAGGGGGTGGTGGGATAGGACGACTCGCCCCGCCGCCAGGTGTCGAGGCCTTCGAGGATGCCGCGGCGAATCTCGTAGCGGGTGTCGTAGTAGTCGAGGTTGAATTTGGGGTTCTCGTTATTGGCCAGGTCCACCCACCACAGGCGTCCCTGACGGTCGAACACGCCGCCGTAGGGGGTGACGGCTCCGCGGCCCTGCGCTTGGAGCACGCGGGTCGCGTGGGCCAGTTGGAGGCCGTGGCGCTTCACGGTGTCACCCCGACGCAAACCACGACCGCTGGTCCACGTGGCCCGGGTGGGATCTAACTGATCAATGCTGCCTTGCAGGAGTTGTCGGGTGCTGAAATTACCGACCAGTTCGGAATTCTTGATGACGATGGGCACGTAGGTCGCGGGGTCCTCGCTGACCCGTACGAGCACGTCACAACTGGCACGTCGCCGCCCCACATGGTCGTCGTCGAGGCGGGGGGACAAGATGAGGGGAGCACCCAACGCGAGCGCGTCACGGGTATCGGCGTGACTCGTTGCCCGCCAGGCCTCGGGGTGCTGAGCCTCGATCGAATCGAGAACGCTCTCGCGCCACTGGCGACCATCGCGAAATCGTCGTTGGAGTTCGGGGGAGATGGGGGTCTCGATGACGTCGAACTCCGCGTCGCGCGAGAGAGCCACGCGGTGGAAACATTGACCGATATCTCCCGCGTCGAGGAGTTCGCTCTTGGCCACGAGCAGAGAGCCTAGGACTCGACGCTGGGCTCGTTGCGCCAGGATCGCCAGAGCGAGGCGTATTGACCATCACGCGCCAGCAACTCGTCGTGGGTGCCCAGTTCCACAATCGTGCCGCCATCGACCACGGCCACCCGGTCGGCGTCGTGCGCCGTGTGGAGGCGGTGCGCGATGGCGATCACCGTGCGACCGGTCAGCACGGCACTCATGGAGCGCTCGAGGTGGCGAGCGGCCCGTGGGTCTAAGAGGGCGGTCGCTTCATCCAGGACCAAGGTGTGGGGATCGATAAGAACGAGTCGCGCCAAGGCGAGTTGCTGGGCTTGGGCGGGCGAGAGCGGGTGTCCGGTGGTGCCGAGTTCGGTAGCCAGTCCGTCGGGCAGGCTCTGCGTCCACTCCCAGGCGTCGACGGATTCCAGGGCGTGACGAATCTCCTCGTCGGTGGCGCTGGGTTTCGCCAAGGCCAAGTTGTCGTGCACCGAACCGATGAAGATGTGGTGCTCTTGGGTTACCAAGGCCACGTGCTGGCGCAGAGTGTCTAAGGGCATGTCGGCGAGTTCGACCCCGCCCACGCTGACCGAGCCCGTACGTGGCCGGTCGATGCCCGCAATGAGGCGACCCAAGGTGGACTTGCCCGCTCCTGAAGGACCCACCATGGCGAGACGCTCACCCGGTTGCACCACTAGGTCGACGCCCACGATCACGTCGTGACCCGCGCGATAGGCGTAGTGCACGTCGCTGAGAGTGATGACTTCGTTGCTGGGTTCGGCCGACGTGGTGGGACGATCGTCGCGCACACTCGAAACTCCGATGAGACGAGCGAAGGCCGCCGCGCCCATTTGCAGCTCGTCCAACCAGGCAATAATACGGTCCAGCGGGTCATTGAGTTGCACCACGTAGAGGGTGACGGTGGTGGCCGCGCCGATGGAGACGTGGTGATGAATGGCCAACCACCCACCCCACGCCAAGGTGCACGCGACGGCGAAGGAAAAAGCGTTTTCCACGATGGGAAACCAGCTCATACGCATGAGCAAGGTGTACATCTCGGAAAAGAAGGACTCACGTACGTTGGCGTCAATGCGAGTGGCCTGACGCTGTCCGAGTTGCAGGGCGTCCATGGTGCGCGCACCTTCAATCGTTTCGGACATGGTGCCGGCCAAGGTGGCGTAGCTCATGCGCTCACGTCGATAGCCCGGGGTGGCGTAGCGCAGGTACCACCGGGTGGAGAAGAACAAGAAGGGCGTGGATACCAATCCGGCCACGGCCACCAGGGGGCTGACGAGGAGCATCGCGCCGAAGGTTAAGACCGCCTGCAAGAGAGCGACCAACCATTCCGGCACCGCGAAGCGCACGGTACGCGAAATCGACTCCACGTCGGTGGTGGTACGCGACAGCAAGTCACCGGTGCCGGCACGCTCGACCACGATGAGCGGGAGATTCAGCACGCTAGAAATAAAATTCTCGCGCAACTCGGCGAAGATTTGCTCGCCGAGAACGTAACTACGGCGTCGGGCAAAAAAGGTCAGGGCGGTATAAATCACCGAGGCGACGGCCAACTGGCACACCATGACCGTGACCTTGTGACCGGTTAATTGGTGGTGGGCGGCTTCGTTGGTGAGGTTGCCCAAAATCCACGGACCGAAGAGGGCTGATACCGCGGCCCCGGCGTAGAAGAAGAGCATCTTGATGAAGGCCCAGCGGTGAGCGCTAATGAGAAGCTTGGCTTCGGCGATGACCTCGGGGCGATCGGCAATGGGGAGTGCGGCCATTAGTTGACCTCTCGCACGATGAGCTCGCGGTACCAAGCACTGCGGCCGAGGAGTTCGCGGTGGGTGCCTACTTCAACGACCCGTCCGTCACGCAGGGCCACCACCTGGTCGACTTTTTCGAGCAGCAGGGGGCTGGTGGTGGCAATCAGCGTGGTCAGGTCGCCACGAATGGATTTCAAACTGGTGGCAATTCGGCTTTCGGTATGTGAGTCCACGGCTGAGGTGGGTTCGACCAAAATTAAAACGTCGGCGTTGGTTAAAAAGGCGCGCGCCAAGGCCACGCGTTGGCGCTGGCCGCCCGAGAAACTACGCCCACGTTCTTCCACGATGGAGTCCAGTCCATCCTCGACGGCGTCGAGGATGTCGAGAGCGCTGGCCGCGCGCAGGGCGGTGAGGAGCTGCTCGTCACTGGCGGTGCCCGCCGGTTGTAGCTCGTCGCGCAGGGTGCCCGAAAAGAGGGTGGGTTCAATTTCTGCCACCACCACGTGCTGGCGCGTGACGGCCACGGCAAAGTTTTCGATGGCGAGGTCGTTGATCCGTACCCCGGGAGCGTCGGCCACGAAGCGTCCGAGGCGATCGGCGACCACGGTGGCTTCGGTCGGAGTCTCGGTCACCAGAGCGGTGAGTTGACCACGACGCACGGTGATGCCCGAGAGCGAGTCGCTCATGGTCTCGACGCTGATCGGCCAGGCCGCCGGCTCGGCAGGGTCGATGAGGGTGGAGTGCGTGTTCAAGATGCGCAGGAGTTTGCGAGAACCCACGATGGCGCGAGTGCTGGCGAGAATGTATTCGATCACCGTCCGCAGGGGGGTCGTCAAGAAGGTGGCGTAGCCAAAGAAGGCCACGAGTTGTCCGGGCTGCAAGCTGCCGTTCGCCACGTCGTGGCCACCGATGTAGGTGATGATGGCCACCAAGAGTGCCGGGAGCAAGAGCTGACCGCTTTCCAAACCGGCTTGGGGTCCGGCGATGCGGTTGCCGGAGAAACGCACGAGTTGACTCTGAGCGTTGTAGTTGTTCCGGAACACCTCCTCGCCACCGATGCCGCGGAGAATACGTAGTCCCACCACGGTGTCGGAACCCAGAGCGGCCAAGCGACCGGCGGCTTCACGCTGAGCGGCCTGGGTGCTGTGCAAGGGCTTCATCAGAGGAAGAGTGAGGGTGGCGAGCAGCGGAACACCCACGAGCACCACCAAACCGAGCTGAACGGAGCTCGAGAGCAGGATGAAACTCACCACTACCCAGGCCACGATGGCCCCGATGAATCGTCCGATCACGTCGAAGGCGCCCCCAATGCGAAAAACGTCTGCGCCGACGGTTTGCACCACGTCGCCCGAGGGAATTTCGTCGATGACCGCACTGCCGTTCCGGGAGACGTGGTGGCCGACGAGTTGAATCGAACGGTAGGTGGCCATCATCCAGTTGGTCACCGCCATTTGGTGACGCATGGCGCCGCAAAAACCTTGGATGATCCCGAGCGCGATAACGACGCCCACCCACTTCCAGAGTTGGCCGCTGTCCTGTGGGCCGATGCCCTTGTCAATGGCCTGTCCGACGGCCGCCCACAGCAGGGCTTGGGCCAACATCCAACCGACGCCGAAGACGACGGCTCCGAGAACTAATCGCCATTGATTTTTCCCCAACCAGAGGAGAAAGCGCACCGGGCTGCGGGTGTCGGGAGTGCCGGGGTCTTCCAGCGGCAACTCTCGGTAGGGCAAATTCAGCACGTAGCAGTCTTTCGTATGGGGTGTCGTTCGTAGTGGACGGTGAGTCGACCTGTAGGCGGGGTTCTGTCCACCTTCCCTGCGGAAGGATGGGTAGCCATCCATCTCAGCGGTCTACCTCGGGAGACTTGGTTTCCCAAGCGGGCGGGCCGCCCTTTCTCCCACGTTTGACCTTGCTCCGGGTGGGGTTTACCGAGCTACGACGATCGCTCGCCATACTGGTGCGCTCTTACCGCACCGTTTCACCCTTACCTGATCCCTTACGGGCCATCGGCGGTCTGTTCTCTGTGGCACTGTCCTGCACATCACTGCGACTCACGTTTCGCGAGCACCCTGCCCTGCGGAGCCCCGACCTTCCTCACCTTTCGTTTCCAATTGGCGCGACTACCCAGTCGACTCACCGTCCGCCACCATTCTCACACATCGAGACCCCGGAGTCGAAAGGTTATTTCCGACCCTCGGCGTGTGGCAAGGGGGTCCTACAATGGGGATATGTGGATGCCACCTAGCGCGAACGACATCGCCGTTGACGTGGCGTCGTGTCTTAACTCACGCGATGAGGCGTTAGCCCGTCGGTTGATTTATCGCTTTATTGAATATTTTGACCGCGCTGACCTCGTTCACCGTCAGCGGATGGTTTCGACACGACCGGTTGCCACCGGTGACGTCAAATTTGACGCACTGCTGGCGGCGACGGTGGAATTCGCCTGCGTGCGGCACGACCAGGTCATCCCTGATTGGGTCGCCGCACCGGAATATTTCCTCGACGAGTTCTGGTTCGTCTCCGGCTTGCGATCCTTGGAGGCCGACGCTCTACAGCATTCACCTATCAGCTATTCGCGTCGAGCAATTTTTCTCCATCGAGACTCTCTGACCTACGCATGACGCATAGCTTCGACCGGCAGGCGCTGTTCGAAGCCTTTGAACTCCTCAATGCCGAGCTCCAGCGAAGAAATGTTCGCGCAACGCTCTTCGTGGTGGGTGGCGCGGCGATGGCGATTGCTTACGATTCTCGACGCTCTACCACCGACGTTGACGCCATATTTGTGCCGGCAGACATCGTTCGTTCGGCGGCTCAGGCGGTGGGGCAGCAGATGGGAATCGAGGAGGACTGGCTGAACGATGGCGTAAAAGGATTCGCCCCAGGGAACGACGAGCAGAGTGCATCCGTGTACGAGCGCGAGCATTTGTCAGTGGCGGTAGCCTCGCCGAAGTATCTTCTCGCGATGAAGTTATTGGCGTCACGAAGTGATCGTGATATCGATGACATTCGAACCCTCTACAAGCTGTGTGCTTTCTCAACGGTCCAAGATGGAATTGATGTATTGAGTTCTTTTTACCCCGCACACCTCGTCCCCGCCCGTGTGCAGTTCATGTTGCAGGAAATGTTTCCCGAACGAGACGACGCTGGTCGTGATCGAGGAATATCCCGATAGTCGAGCCCGTGGAGGGCGATACGTATCGCTGCAACCGACGACGGGAGCAACTCCCTTGCTCGCGGAATCCGCAGCGGCGGGCAGAATTACGACCGTGTACCAATTTCGCCAAGAAACGCGATGACTCGTGCTTCGATGTCGTCACGAATCAGGCGCACCGCATCCAGTGATTGTCCCGCCGGATCGTCCAATACCCAATCCAGGTAGCGCACACCCGGAAAGAACGGACACTCGTCGCCGCAACCCATGGTGATCACGTAGTCCGAGGCCTGTACCGCGTCAGCCTCGAGAACCTTCGGACTGGCTCCCGCGGCGCGCAGGTCAATACCCTTTTCGGCCATGGCGTCGACCACCACGAGGTTGATGTCCGTGGCGGGGGCGGTACCGGCAGAGAGAACGTTCACCGATCCCTGCGAATGCTGGATCATGAAGGCGGCGGCCATTTGGCTGCGACCCGCGTTGTGGACGCAGACGAAAAGAACTTGTGGCTTACTCATGGTCGGTGAAAAGAAAGCTCACGAGACCGAGGCCGAGTAGTCCGCCGACGATCTCCATGACCACGAATCCGGGAACCGAGGCCGGGGCGATGCCCGCGAAACTATTAGAGAACATGCGGCCCACGGCAATAGCCGGATTGGCCACGCTGGTCGAGGAGGTAAAGAAATAGGCCGTACCGATGTAGGACGCCACGGCCGCTGCCGTGGCGTCAGCGCGTCCCACGCGCGCGAGGCCGAAGATCACCAGAATCAATCCGGCGGTAGCGACGACCTCCGCGAGTAGGTGCGGCGTGCTGGCGCGGTGGTGAGTGGAGATCTCGCCGAGTGGCAGGGCGAACATGGCGTTGGCGAGCAGCGCACCGGCGCTGCATCCCGCGACTTGGAAGGGGAGATAGGAAAATGCTCGCCCCCAGTTGCGGGTGTGCAGGGCTGCGTTCACAAAGGAAACGACGGGGTTGAAGTGGGCGCCCGAGACCGGTCCGAGCAAGGTAATGAGAACGTAGAGAATGCCCGCCGTTGCCAGTGAATTTTCGAGGAGTTCTAGTCCTTCTTGGTGGGGAGAGAGCTGCTGGGCGGCGATTCCCGAGCCAACCACCGTGGACGTGAGAATGGCACTTCCGAGAAATTCAGAGAGTAATGCACGTGAGCTTTTTATCACCTCATCGTAGCGCTTGGCGTCAGGTGGCGGTAGCGTTTCTCGGTATGAGCGACGAAGAACAGCCAAAAATCTTCGAAGTTGCTCAGTTGTACGAAGGGGTCACCGAACTACTGGAATCCGGCTTCGGTCCCCGCCAACCTTTCTGGGTGCGGGGCGAGATCGTTTCACTGAATGACCGCACGCACGCCTACATCGACATTGTGGAC
>Ga0136642_1000868_pt1 | contig 14292 bp, 25 predicted proteins | sample LowCatLa1302831Y_FD_115313 | JGI IMG/M metagenome (GOLD analysis project Ga0136642, IMG submission 115313) | Freshwater microbial communities from Lower Cathedral Lake, Yosemite National Park, California, USA - 13028-31Y | ecosystem: Environmental > Aquatic > Freshwater > Lake ... | reverse complement strand
ATGACGACAGGGATATTGAATTTATCCAGTTTAAACGCTGGTTGACAAAGCTTTACAATGAATCTACTCTACAGCTAGACTATAAGAGTTGTGAAATGATTGCAGAGGACTTATATGCTATCATCTCAGATCGCTATCCTGGCAGGTCTATTGAGATTGAAGTAAGCGAAGATGGCGAAAACGGATGTAATATTAAGTGGAATAATGAATAATTTTCCAGTAAAGACATCAACTGGCTGTAGATTGAAATGGGCTTGGAGCACAATATTTCTAAGTCGTTCAACTACAGCCAGTTGCCATAGAGTCAAGCAAGATAGACTAACATTAGATACATTTGATCAATTTCATAATCTTCCTAGAAAATTAAATGATAGAAAACTAATGCAAGAAGGTCAGTGGCCTGGTCTTGGTTGTGAATATTGTAAAAATATTGAAGATGCTGGCGGATATAGTGATAGACAAGCCCATCTTCAAGATGAATTTAATAATTTAACTACTGTTGAGTCATTAGCTGATCCTAATGCTATCGAAGTAACTCCCAGATTACTAGAAGTTTACTTTAATAATACCTGTAACTTTAAATGTCTTTATTGCGGTCCGTGGTTCAGCAGTAAGATTGCTGCTGAACTAAAGATGCATGGACCTATGGAAACAATTGAATGGCAGGATCAATTTGATCAATGGCAGATGAATCCAACATATAATCTAATGGTTGAAAAACTATGGATTTGGTTAAAGGAACATCGACATAAAATCCATACTCTACAGGTATTAGGCGGTGAACCATTACTTCAAAAAGAATTTGAAGACTGCTTGTCATTCTTTGACGATAATCCTAGTCCAAATTTAAATCTTGTTATTGTTACTAATCTAAGTTCAACTGACGAGAAAATGGATTATTTTATTAATCGTTTTAAGCAGTTGCTGGCTAAACGCAAGCTCAAAGGAATTCAAATAACTGCTAGTTTGGATTGCTGGGGCGAGCAAAGCGAATACATTCGTAGCGGGTTGGATCTTAAACAGTGGGAGCGTAATTTTAAAAAATTACTAGCTGTTAAGTGGATTAATTTACAGATCAATCATGCCATTAATGTTTTGAGTATCAAGTATATGCCTGAAATGTTATTGAAAATTAAAGAATGGAACAGTATTCGTAAAATTTACAGTAACTTTATGACTGTTCAATTACCTCTTTTTATGAATCCTGCATTGTTTAATAATGATATATTCGATAAGGATTTTGAAATCATAAATTCATTGATGTTGGATGATTCAACACATGATAAAAATATTAAGAAGTATATGGAAGGCATACAACAACAAATATCTTCAACCAAACCAAATATCGAAGAGATTGTAAATTTAAAGAAGTATCTCGAAGACATTGATAAACGTAGGAAAACTGATTACACAAAACTTTTTCCATGGTTAGTTGAAGAATTTAATAAAACCATTGACACATCCAAGCAATGAAGCTAAACTATAATAGTTAGATAGACTAACAAATTGGTTTTTAACTCAAACTAAGTAGGACTAGAATAAATGATTAAGAATCGTAATGTGAACCGTGTGTTCAATGATCTTGACGATTATCGTGAATTTTGTGTAACATATGGTTATGTATTCGATGAAAAGGATCTGTACAAGCGCAATAGCCTTGGATATGTCCAGTACGAGCGTTGCCGGCGAAGCGATAGTTTTGTAGATAAGTGGGCTGATGATGCAGCGCATTTTGCCAAACGAGTAGCTTAATATTTTAAAGTCTCTCCAGTAATAGGGAGAGACTATTTTTATGTACTAGCGGACATGTGGATATGAATATGCCTTGGCTCACTGAGACATGGGAAGCTGTAGATTTTCCACTTATTAATGCCAGTCAAGGAAAATGGCATAATCGTAATGCTACGCTAACAGGATTAAAATCATTACTTCAAAGAGAAAATTTGAAGATGTATGATGATTATGTTATATTAGCTAATCCTGAATACAAAGATTATCGTGTTATTACTGTAAAATTTAAAGAAGAAGGGCAAGGACTTATCTGTTTGCTACAGTGGTTTGGAAGCCAATATTATAAGGATCGAACATGACAGTTTATCTAGTAGATTTAGAAGCAGTCACAACACGTTACACAGCACAATGGAAACAGTATCTGCCAGAGCAAATGCGAACAGCCAGTCTGGAAGTAGTTGTTATCAGCGGCGGAGATGTTCCGCAAGCAACAACGCCTGGGGCTTTCTTAAATTTTGCTGGCACTAATAGCTATAAGAGTCAGCAGCTATTGCAGATTTCAGAACTATTTGCTAGTGGTACAGTTAAAGCTGGCGACTACTTCCTCTATACTGATGCGTGGAATCCAACTGTCATCCAAGTAAAGTATATGAGTGAACTTCTTAAAATCCCAGTTAAGTTAGGCGGTATGTGGCATGCCGGTAGCTATGATCCACAAGATTTTCTAGGTAGATTAATTGGTGATACCCCATGGGTTCGTAATGCCGAATCTAGCATGTTCTATTGTTATGATCATAACTTCTTTGCTACCAAATTCCATCTTGATATGTTTTGTTTGAATCTGTTTGATGAGCCATCGAGCGAGGAGTTTATAGAATGGCACAAGGATAAGATCCATATTGTTGGTTGGCCAATGGAATATCTAAATGATATCCTTGCCCCATATGTTAATACTGAGAAGAAGAACAAGATTATTTTCCCCCATCGCCTTGCTCCTGAGAAGCAGCTGGAGATCTTCAATGATCTTGCTGCATCGATGCCAGAATATGAGTGGTTCGTTGCACAGGACCATCAGTTGAGCAAGCACGAATATCATACACACCTTGCTGAGAGTAAGATTGTGTTTAGTGCTAACTTACAAGAAACATTAGGCATTTCGGTATATGAAGGCGCTATAGTTGGAACATCTCCACTTGTTCCAAATCGACTAAGTTATAATGAGATGTGGGATACATTCTTCAAATATCCAAGCGATTGGACTAAAGATTGGAATCATTATCTGCGTAATAAGAATCGTTTGATTGAAAAGATCCATAATATCATGGGTAGTAATAATGAAGATCTACCACGAACAATCAGAAAACTTAATAATGCCTCTACTGATAATTTCTTTAATGGCAAGAAACTTTATAAAACAATTATTGATTCCCAGGCCTAAATAAAGTATATTAAAACATATCGCAATACCTACTGCGTGATCATAAGGAAATTAAATGACTGTATCGGAAACTATTCGTAATCGTATTAAAGCTGACGGCGGGCGTTATTGGGCCGGAGATAATATTTCAGAATATATCTATTTTGATGAATATGACCAGTTGATTGAAGAAACAACTGGTGCATTTGAACAGGTATTGGATGCACTTGTAATTGATCGTGAGACTGATCCAAATAGCAAAGGCACTGCAAAGCGTCTAGCTAAGATGTATTTTAATGAAGTAATGAGCGGACGTTATAGCCCTGCGCCAGATGCAACAAGTTTTCCCAATGATGGAAATGATGCATATACTGGTATGTTGGTTGTTCGTAGCGAGCTAAAATCAATGTGTAGTCACCATCATCAGCCAGTAACTGGTGTTGCTTATATTGGTATTATTGCTGCTAAGAAGTTGATTGGGCTCAGTAAGTATACACGCATTGCCCAATGGTGTGCTCGCCGTGGGACATTGCAGGAAGAACTATGTAATGATATTGCTCGTGAGATTCAAAAGGCAACTGGATCTGAAGACGTTGCTGTTTATATCCAGGCCCAACATGGCTGCTGTGAGAACAGAGGTATTATGGCACATAGTTCACTGACACAGACTACCGTACTCAAGGGTGGGTTTAACACTGATGCTGGCACAAAGAAGGAATTCTTTGATAACATTAAGCTACAACAGGACTTTGCTAAATGACAAGACTTGATCCCCCAATTCCACTTATGACTCCTAAAGGTCGTGCGTTAGCGCACTTCCTTATTGATTATGGCCCAGAACATGATCTCATGTGGGTTTGTTTTCAAGATGACACCGGCGAGTGCTGGACTTGGGAGAACGCACATATTCGTGCAAGAGTAAACCATACAATGGGAAGAAAGAAAATTTCGAGGATTGAAGAATGATTCTATTAGATAAGAATGTATTAGAAGTTGGATATACATGGGGCGTTAAGAAGCTGGGCAATGGACATTGGCGCCCTGCTTGGAAGATTGATCTAGCTGCGGTAGGCGAGTGGGAAACTCAGGAACTTGCCAAGCAAGAGTGTGATCGACGCAACAAGAGGTGGTGGAAATGAAGTGGTTTAATAATTGGTTTAGAAAGAAGTGTAAAGAAGCGTGGATGACTCGTGATGATGAGCCAGCAAATCCGTATCCTAAAAATATTGTATCAGTAACAGCATCATCACATCGCAGCGGGTTGGATTCATATGGACTAAATTTAAGCATCTATGGTGCTGACGGTGGTACAGTAATGGAATTTAGACACTATGATCATGCCAAAGATCGCAGCGATTATTCATTACATGTCATTAGTCAAAATGAGAACTTTGAAGAGCGTGTAGCACATGCAATTACTATGGAAATGATGCGTAAAGGAATTACACGATAATGGCAAAATATTATTCAACTAAGACATATGGAACAGACAGAGGGCTTAGTTGTTGCTTTCGTCAGTGGCGTGCTACACATAGTCATTGTAGTACACTACATGGGTATAGCCTAGGAATTAAGTTGGTATTCGAAAGTGAAACATTAGATGATCGTAATTGGGTATTTGACTTTGGTGGACTAAAGCAGTTTAAGGATTGGTCCGAAGCTATGTTTGATCATACACTTGTGATTGCTGCTGATGATCCCCATATCAAGTTCTTTAAGAAGATGAACGATATTGGATATGATGGCATGACGACTGGAGTTCCACATGAGCGTGGGGCAATCTGTGATCTGCGTATTGTTCCAGGTGTTGGCTGCGAGATGTTTGCTAAGATGTGTTATGATGCAATGGAAAGTCTATTAGAAGCGTATAAGAAGACTGGCGGTCGTTATCCAATTGGACAAACAGTACGTCTTAAGTCGGCTGAAGTATTTGAACATGCTGGTAATTCAGCAATATATGAGGGTTAAAAATGAGCAAGATTAAAGTAGCAGAACTATTCTATAGTCTACAGGGTGAAGGTCAGTATCTTGGAGTTCCTAGCGTTTTCCTACGTGTATTTGGTTGTAATTTTCAGTGTCCTGGCTTTGGTATGCCTCGCGGGGAATCAAGTAACGAACGTATGGCTATCGACCCTAGCAAGTATAACACTTATGATAATCTACCTCTCGTTCATACTGGTTGTGATAGCTATGCATCTTGGGATGTTAGATTTAAACATCTTTCCCCCATGATGTCTGTAGAGGAAATCGTAGACAAGATGGAATCATTGCTGCCAATGGGAAGATTTGGAAGGAATAAGCATCTTATTCTAACAGGTGGTGAACCTCTATTAGGGTGGCAGCGTAGCTATGTTGATCTGTTTGAAGAGATCAATAAGAGAGATATGAATCTAACTCATATCACATTTGAAACTAATGGCACACAGACACTTAACGAAGATATGGTTAACTATCTAAATGAGACGGATATTGATATTACGTTTTCAATTAGTTCAAAGATCCCCAGTAGCGGCGAGAAGTGGGAAGATGCTATTAAGCCAGACGTAGTAAGTGATTACTTTTATCAACTTGCTAATGCCAGTGGATACTTTAAGTGGGTTGTCAGCAATGAAGATGATTTCCAGGATATTGTAGCTGCGGTTGATGCGTATAGGGATCACGAAGTAAAAATTCCTATATATCTTATGCCAGCTGGCGGAACTACACTAAAGTATAATGAAAATGAAAAATGGGTAGCTGATTTGGCTATGCAAAATGGGTGGCGTTATACTCCAAGATTACAAGTTCAACTTTGGAAGAATGCTTGGGGTACTTGACAACTCAAGTAAATAGTGTATACTAATAATAGTCCAAAAGGAGGCTGCTATGCGTAAGATTGCTATTGCTATATTTGGGATTGGTACTACTCTGCTTTCAATTCTACCTGCGGAAGCACAGTATTATCAAAATCGTCACCCTCGTTATCAAAATCATCGTTATGCTCCTCCTGTTCAACATCATCATAGATTATATAATAGGAATGGATGGGGTGGATCTGCTATAGTTGGCGGATTAGCATTAGGTCTTGGCGGTGCCATAATTTATGATCGTTATCGTCGTTCTTGCTGGATTGAGGAACAGGATGTAGTAGATCGTTATGGTCGCTACTTAGGCACTGAGGATGTAAGGGTTTGCAATTGAGTATCTTTGATTGGTTTAAAAAAGAAGTTAAACAGGTTGAACCTGTCGTAGAAACTCCAGTTGTTACTCAAATAGAAAAGCCAAAGCCTAAAAAGCCACGTAAGCCAAAAGAAAAGAAAGTAGCTCCTACTAAAGTAGCTCCTACTAAAGTAGAACCTAGAGTTGATATTCTAAAATTTGATTTTGATACAGCTAACCCTCGATTGGGATCCATTGAATTAGATTGGAATGATGAATTTGTTGAGCTTCTACAAAAGCACGGATATGCAGGATTAACTGCCGAAGATATTGTCGATGCTTGGCTAAATGATGTTTGCAAGAACATTGCAGCAAATCAATTTCAAGGAGCCAATGTGACACCAGAAGCACTAGCTCCTTCAAATATTGTTTCTAGAAAACCCCTGGGTGGCGGAAAAACTGAAGTTTCATGATATATGTCAATGGTGATGGATTCGCTTCTGCTTGTTATGCAGCGAATCAATATGCAGTTGCCAATGAGGATGTTATACATTTCCTTAAAGGGGAAGTACCCCATCCTATAAATTTAAGTGTTAGTTTTGCTAAAGTATTAAGCAATATACTTCATCAACCTTTAAGGATTGAAGCTAACTATAAATCTTGCCAAGCTAAGATTTTTAGAGAAACAATGACTGCCATTGAAAATTCGAGAATGATTAGTCATGTGGTAATCACATGGCCTAATTTTTATCGAGGTGAAGTATGGCAATATGACACTGATGTTCAATTTGAATTTGGACAAAAAAACAATCTCATAACCAATCGAGATGTATTAAAAGATATAGAATTGTATCTGAGAAATTTTAGCATTGAAAATGCATATAAAGAATTCAATCGCATGTTAGAAGAATTATGCGAAGAGATGGATCGCCGCGAAATACGATATGTTATGGCAATGAGCAATTACCAGTTTGATTCTAAATTTGGTAATTGGGTTGTCCCAATAATCGAAGCATGGGCTAAACCATTGGAATTTTTAAATCCAAATGGATATTTGACAACAAAAGGTCATATGGAATTAGCTAAATTAATGATTCCTTACTTGACAAATCCAATATATTAGCATATATTAGTAATATGAAATACTTACTGGTTGACACATCGAACATGTTCTTTCGCGCTCGTCACGTTGCTGCTCGTGGAGCAGACAGCTGGAGCAAAGTGGGGATGAGTCTCCACATCACATTCAATGCACTGTTGAAGACATGGCGGCAGGTTAAGCCCGACCATGTTATCTTCTGTCTTGAAGCAAGGAGTTGGCGTAAGAGTCATACTGAGACCTATAAGCGTAATCGACAAGATCTTAAAGATGCTATGAGCAAGACTCAAGCAGAAGAGGACAAGCTGTTTTGGGAGACATACGATGACCTTGTTAAGTGGCTTGATGCTAATACTAATAGCAGCGTCATTCGTTGCGATCACGCTGAGGCTGATGATCTCATTGCTCGCTGGATTCACCTTCATCCTGACGACGATCATATCATATGTAGTACTGACACTGATTTTTATCAGCTACTGGCGCCCAATGTAATCATTGAAAATGGTGTAACTAATCAGACTATTAAGTTAGATGGCTTCTACGACGATAAGGGCAAGCCAGTAAAAGATAAGAAAACTGGAGAGCATAAGGTTCCTGGCGATCCCAAATGGATACTGTTTGAGAAGATCATGCGTGGCGATGCTACTGATAACGTATTCAGCGCATATCCAGGTGTGCGTACTAAGGGCACTGCTAAGAAGGTTGGGCTTATTGAAGCGTTTGAAGATCGTGATAAGAAAGGCTATGCTTGGAATAACATGATGCTTCAGCGTTGGACTGACCATGATGGCAAGGAACATCGCGTGTTAGACAAGTACGAGCAGAACCGTACACTAATTGATCTTACTTGCCAACCTGACGATATTAAGCAGGGCATTGATGATTATCTCATGAGCATTGAGCCTAAGAATGCTAGCATGGTTGGTGCTAAGTTTATAAAGTTCTGTGGCAAGTATGATCTTGAGCGTATGAGCCAAAATGCGCAGGGTGTAGCAGAGATTCTAAGTCAGAAACTTCCAAAGGAGAAAATAAATGAGCCAGCGTGATATTAATGTTGTTCGAGAATTAGAACGTAGATGCGATATTTTGATTGAAAACGCAAAGCCTGATGAAATTGTAACTGGTATGTCTGGATCTATGTTTCGTTTTCAGATGGCATTAGCTCCTACTGGATATCCATTTGAACCTGAAAGCTGGATGGATGAGCAATACTTAACTCCTATTATTGATGAAAAAACTTTTGAAAGTACACTGTACGATACAACTTTTGATAGATTATACAAAAAGGCTCGTCGAAAGGTAATTGGAAATGACTGATAACCTATATTCGTGGACCGTAGAAGTTGTAACAGATCCAGATACAGGAGAGCTTATGCTGCCATTCCCCCCAGATCTACTAAGTCAGATGGGCTGGAGCGAAGGCACAGATCTATCTTGGATTGACAATGAGAATGGTTCGTTTACCATTAAGAAGAAGGAACCAAAGGTTGAAGAGCCTGAAATCGATGATAACGTAGGATGTTGATATGAAAGCCAAAACTATTGTTGAGAACAAATTTTGGATTCTTGAAGAAGAAGATGGCAATCGTATTGGAACTATTTCTCTTAAAGGAAACGCAATTATTGCTGTAATTGGAAATCGAAGCGAAACATTTAAGAATCTAGATGAACTTGCCAATAGGTATAATGTAAGCTTCAACAAGCGTTCAAAGCCTAGTAAGTCTATAGTAGATATGGAAGTATATGACTTCCCAACAGCTCATACTCCATATAATGCACTATGGCATGTAGAGCGTAAGTTGCCAATCTATACTAAGACTAATAAGAGCAACAGTTATCATTGTGCAGGATATTACATTATCCGTTTTGAACATGGTTGGGTCAAAAGTTTTAGTCCCAAGCTTATTACACTACAGCGTTATGAATATAAAGGTCCATTCAAGAGTAAGTTTGAAATGATGGAACAGCTAAGGATTTATAATGAGCACGTTTAGTGGTTATCATATCCAACAGTTTAATCAGAAGTGTAAAGCACTAGTTGGCGAAGGTAAAGTAGTATATTCTCACAAGGAATTACGAGATTTACAGGGTGAGATTTTAGATTTATTGCTTGCACTGCGAACAGCTGAACAGACTATTACGGACATGAAAGTCCAACCAAAAGAAGTCACTATTGAATTGCAGGGCGGTAATTTCTAGTGATAAATAATACAGTGAATCAAAGTAAGTTGAGTTATGTCAAGACCTAAACCCAGTGTTCTATTAGAACAAGCAGATAAAACAACCTATAAGTCAGATCAAGTTTTGGCTAGCGAAGGTATCTGGGCAGTTTATTATGATTCAAAACCTATTAATTTAAAAACTGCAAGTTTAATAAGTCAATATCCTGGACCCAAGTATAAGAAAGTAAGTTTTTCTAACCCCGGACATGCGATCAATTTATGTAAGAAACTTAATACTAAGTTTAAGACAGCAAAGTTTTCCGTGGTGATTCTAAATCAAGGATCACAGATATTCCCAACGAAACCATAAGAACTAAACTAGATTGGACTTTGGAACTTGCAGAATACGCCAAGGATGTCATACCTCATCTTAAGAATGTAGAAGCAGGTTTTCCTTTATTTTGGTATAATGCAAATCACAATCGTGGATATAAACTTACTAAAAGAGGATTTGATATACTGATCGAACGAAAATATCCAAGTTGGTTCTTTCGAATACCTTACACATCTTGGACTAATTCTAATACAGTATTACTAGATCAGAAAGCATTACATCCTTGGTATTTAGATAGACAGGGAGTTACATTTTTTTATGAACAATTGGCAATTGCAATGGAATTATCAAATAATAATGTTGACACAGCCGTTAATCTAGTGTATTGTTAAATAGTAATGAGGTTAAACGCTTAATAGTTTCGCGTGTGGTCATGGTTAACTACACAAATGCGGGGTTGTCATATTGGTTGTGTCCTAGCCTTCCAAGCTAGTCAAAGGAGTTCGATTCTCCTACCCCGCTCCATTTTTTCGACCAAACAAGGAACAGTATAAATGGCTAGCAAAACTACCCCAAATTGGTCGCAGCGTATTGAAGAGAAGATGCCTACTTCAGTCGTGTATACCAGGAAGAATACTCCACTTGATATGTGGAAGCAGATGGTTGTTGAAGAGCTTATTAGGAAGTCAGCAGCAAATTTGGAACTTAATCAGCTGGCAGCACTACATGCTTGGGAGGGTGATGCTACTCCTTCTAGCTATGCTTATACCCTATGGCAGCGTGAAGTCCGTGCAGAAGACAAGCGCCGCAACCCAATGGGTTAACATTTATATTGCTATTGTAACAGTATTTGTTACAATTGGGCTGCTGCTTTGGGCAAGGTTTGGGCCAGAAATTTACTGGAATTTCCTAACTTTTGCCCAAATGTGTTGAATTTCAATAACTTAGCATGAAATCTTTTTGGTTGACGATATGGGTATCGGTGCTATTATGTATTATAGGGAATGAGGAGAGCAACATGTCTTACGTCGTTTATGATGTTGGAACTACCCAAACTGTTAATGAGAAGCGTTGGAGTCGTGAGACCTTCAAAACTGAAGCGGCTGCTAAAGCTGCTCGCACGAGGATGATCAAGAAGTGGAAGTATGAGCCCACTCAGCTTGAGATTGCTGAAGTTGCTTTTTATACACAGAGCATTGCTGCTACTGTTACACGCACTAATTTGATGACGGGCAATACGTATCAGGAAAGCGTCAATACACCTATGTGCTGCTCTCCCTCTAGCGAAACTTACTGGAGCAAGTAAAAATGGAATATAATACACGCACAGTTTTTGCTGCCGCTGTTCGAGCTCATCGTGAGAATGATGGCTATTCTAGTTCTCGTCGTATTGAGGATATTAGAAACGAGCTTGACAATGTTGTTGGCGAGAAGGTAATCCATCGTAATTTGGATCTTGTCACAAGCTATCTATCTGACAATATTGAATTCAGTGAAGACTGTTATGCCGAAGCTGATGCCATTATGGATTACTATAAAGGCAAGCTAATGGATCTTATGTCAGGCAAGCTTAATAGCTATAGCCAAAGTGCTATGGTTGCTGCCAATGCAGAATCTATTACTAATACTCAACAGCTTGGATTGATTGCCAGCTTGCCAAAAGCATATCGGCAGAGTAACCGTTTTGATACCATGCTCGAAGCTAAAGATTATGCACAAAAGCAAAGTGTTCATTTTGGTAATCCTGGCGATGCTTATGAGGGTATGATTGAGATCATTGCTAGTATCTATAGCAGCAAGTGGTTTAGGCATTTTCATACCGCAAAGGATTTGAAAACCAATGCGGTTGTGAATTTTAGCAACAGTGATAGTTTAGTTATTGGGCGTAAAATTCGTGTTAAAGGTCGGATCAAAGACCATGTAGAAAATAATGTTACTAGATTGAACTACGTGAAAATACAGGTTGACGACGACGCATAAGAGTATATACTAACATAGTAAAGACAAGCCAAACACATTTGGAGGTGCAAAATGGCAACTAAGGGTAAAGATACTAATTCACTTACAGAACAGCGCAGTGTAACTCTTGACGCCGCGAAGCGTGAGATTAAGGTTGCAATGCGTAAGAAGCGTCCAATTTTCCTTTGGGGTCCTCCAGGTATTGGCAAGAGCGAACTGATCGCAGACATTTGCGAGGAAATGGGCGGCAAGCTTTATGACTTGCGTCTTGCACTTATGGATCCCAGTGATCTAAAAGGTGTGCTGTATTACAATACCGAACTGCATAATGCAACATGGTCGGCGCCGCCCGATCTTCCCAGCAAGGAAACTGCTGCTAAGTATCCTGTTGTTGTGCTGTTTCTAGATGAGATGAACAGTGCTCCGCCTGCTACGCAGGCAGCTGCTTATCAGCTTGTGCTTAATCGTCGTGTTGGTACATATGAGCTGCCAGACAATGTTGTGGTAGTTGCTGCTGGTAACCGTGACACTGATCGAGGTGTTACATATCGTATGCCTGCTCCGCTTGCTAATCGTTTCATTCACTTGACACTGCGTCCAGACTTTGAGACCTGGCAGACTTGGGCAATTCTTAATCAGGTGCATCCAGACGTTGTTGGTTACATTACTGCTAACAAGGTTGATCTGTTTAACTTTGATCCTAAGACTTCAAGTCAGAGCTTTGCTACACCTCGTAGCTGGTGCTTTGTTAGCGAGCTGCTTCGTGAAGAGACTCTTAATGAAATTGAACTGACTGATCTGGTGTCTGGTACAGTAGGCGAAGGTGTTGCACTTAAGTTTAATGCACATCGTAAGGTATCTGCTAACATGCCTAATCCTACTCACATCCTTGAAGGTAAGGTTAAGGAGCTTAAGAACAAGGACATTGGTGCTTGCTACTCGCTTACTGTTGCACTGTGTTACGAGCTTAAGGAAGCCTGGGACAAGTATGGCACAAAAGATGAGAAGGGCAATGATCGTTTCCATGCAGAAATGGATAACGTGTTCCGCTTCATTATGGATAACCTAAATGTTGAGTTGCAGGTTATGCTTGTTCATGCTGCTCTTACTACATATCAGTTGAAGTTTAAGAGTTCCAAGATGAAGAACTTTAAAGAGTTTAATCAGAATGCGGGCAAGCATGTCTTGAGCGCAATACAGAGCTAAAAACTATTGGGGGCGAGCACCTCCAAGTAGTTGCCCTCGATAACGGAAAAGCCCTGCTATAATATGCAGGGCTTTTTTGTTTAATAGTATCTAAATTACTTTGTTTTAGGTGCTTCAATTACCTCAGGTGCTGGAGGAGCAGGGATTTCGTTTAACCAACTAATGTTGTCAGATGGAAAACCTTGTCGAGATATCAAAACCATTTGCCCATTATAAGTCACCACATGTGCTTCATAGCCTGCCATTCTAGCACACTTCTCCATTGCTTCATTCATATCAGGCAAAGCAACTGTATAATAATGACTATGATTAGGGTACATTACATCTAATTCCTCGTATAATGATGCCATTTAAATTCTCCTTCGTTATATATATTTAGTTCCAGAACTGTATTGGCGCTAAGGGTTTGGTTGCTGCGATATCTTGTATACCAGTGCCATAATTTCCTGTTTTAAATTTATTTACTAAACCAGTTATCGGAGTATTAAGTAACGCAAAATTAAATGTACCTAAAACAGATAAACCAAATCTAGTTCCACCCTTATAACCAGTAAGTGATGAATAGTATAGATTATCGCGGGCGAGCCCAGTATTTCTTAGATTAGTTGAATATGATGCTTGAGCAATAATCTCTGGGTCCCAGAATGTAACACTAATAGGAGTTGAAGTGTTTAATCCATTTAGACTACTAGTCGGAATGGTGATATTATATACGACATAATTATCAGTGATTGTGCCACTCTGATCTGCTACCGCTGTCGTCGTTTGAGTGGTTGCTCCATATGATCTAACTGTTGCTCCACTGAATCTTACCGACGGCCAAATTATTCTAACTGCTCCAACACCACCGCTAGCACCACCATCACCTAAGTTGTCACCAGCACCGCCACCGCCGTAACTGCCACCTGGGCCAGAGTAAGTTGCGCCACCTTCGCCTGCTCCGTTGCCGCCTCCAGAACCACCACCACCTGGACCTGACGGACTAGCATAACCACCAGTACCACTGGATCCAGCAGCGCCTTGCGAGCCATCAGTACCTAAGATGCCAACACCACCACCACCACTTCCACTATTGCCGTCTGCATTAGATATGTTAGCTCCGCCACCACCACCACCACCAGATCCACTAGTAGCAGCAGTAGCAGCACGAGCACCCGGGAATGGATTGGCCCCTGTTCCACCATTGCCATTGTATCCACCTGCGCCGCCGCCACCAGCACCTACGTAGTTATAGCCCTGTCCGTTT
>Ga0136642_1000867_pt1 | contig 14307 bp, 13 predicted proteins | sample LowCatLa1302831Y_FD_115313 | JGI IMG/M metagenome (GOLD analysis project Ga0136642, IMG submission 115313) | Freshwater microbial communities from Lower Cathedral Lake, Yosemite National Park, California, USA - 13028-31Y | ecosystem: Environmental > Aquatic > Freshwater > Lake ... | reverse complement strand
CAGCTTGGCCAGTCTGCTTTGTGATTTCTACGCCAATCACTCTTGCTAAGCCATCACTTGTACTTCCAGGAGTTGAGCCGATAATGATAGTAATTGGTTTATTTGGATAGGGCTGTACTTGAGCCAACCCACAGACAAAAATAATAGCCAATAAGAATATAGTTTTCATCGATTTTTTTTTATTAAGTTGTGAGACTCATATCAGGTTTTTTACCTGATAATCCTTGAGCGAGACTATCGAGCACCATACTTCCCATTGCAGTTCGTGTTTCCCAAGTTGCGCTTGCTCGGTGTGCCTGCATTACGACTGAATCGTTCTCTAATAATGCGTCAGGTACATTAGGTTCATTCACAAACACATCAAGCCCTGCTCCTGCGATGGTTCCGGCTTTGATTGCTGCCACTAGATCAGTTTCATTCACTAATTTTCCGCGCGCAATATTGATTAAGAATCCATCCTTACCCAATGATTCAAGCACTTTAGCGTTGATAATTCCTTCTGCCTTATCTGCTGCCGCACAAAGAATTAATGCATCACTGTCACGAGCTAATTCGACTAAGTCAGGCACAAATCTGTAGGGCAAGTCATCCATTTCTTTAAGATCTGTATAGTGAATCGGACATGAAAATGCAAGAGCCCTTTTCGCCACAGCACGTCCTACACGGCCCATGCCAACGATGCCGACACGCATACCACTAAAGCGGCGTGATAATGGGATTGCTGTTGGGGAGGGAAATTTTACCCAGTTTCCATCTCGGACAAATCGATCACCAGAGCAAATGCCTCGGCAACTTGCTAGTAAAAGTCCAATTGCCAAATCCGCCACATCTTCCGTTAATGCGCCAAAGGTTGCGGTAACATGAATACCACGACTTTTTGCATAGGTCATATCTACCGCATCCGTACCAACGCCATTCACAGCAACTACTTTTAAATTGGTTAACCTCTCCATTAGTGCTTTGCTAATTCCTGTATGTCCACCACTTACTACCCCTTGCACATCTTGAGCATGCTTTGCCAAAAATCCTTCTTTATCCTCAATTTCAAAATATTTATGCACCACATATAAATCATTGAGTTTTTCGCTAACTGATGGAATGAGAATTGGGCTTAATTGTAAGACTGTAGGTTTCATTTCTGCTTACCCTCTACCTACGAACGGCATTGCACTGGCCATCACAGTCATATTTAGTACATTGGCTGAAAGGGGTAACGCTGCGATGTAACGAACAGCATCAGCTACGTGTTTTACATCCATCATGGGTTCTGGCGCCAACTCACCATTAGCTTGGAGAACTCCTTTGGTCATCCGCGCTGATAATTCCGTTAAGGCATTACCAATATCAATTTGACTTGCCACTATATTGAACTTTCTACCGTCAAGAGTAATCCCTTTGGTAATTCCTGTCACAGCATGTTTACTAGCTGTGTACGGCGTTGTATATAGTCGAGGCGTATGAGCTGATATAGAGCCGTTATTGATGATTCTGCCACCTTGTGGATTCTGTCTTCTCATTAGTCCAAACTCTGCGCGAGCACATAAGAATACTCCCGTTACATTTGTATCAATTGCGTTTAGCCATTTTTCTAGTGGTAACTCATCAATCGTTACTGCAGGAGCATTCACGCCGGCATTATTGAAGGCCACATCAAGACGACCATATTTTTTTTCAATCTCAGAAAATAAGTTTTCAACACTTGCTGGGTTACGCACATCTGCAGATACTGGAAAAGCCTCTTGCCCCTTATCTTTTGCAATTTGAGCAAGTTCTTCTAGCAGTTCTAATCTTCTGCCGGCTAAAACGACTTTAAAGCCATCTTCCAACAAACCTAAAGCGACTGCTTTACCAACGCCACTTCCAGCTCCAGTAACTAGAGCAATTTTTGTATTTGACATAATTTTTTCTCCTATTTATTGCGGACCCATTTTTTGAATCAATGCCGCTAACTCCTCAATCTCGCTTGGCTTTAAATCAACTAAAGGGCTTCGAACTGGTCCAGCATCATGTCCCACGATTTTTGCCCCAGCTTTAATAATGCTGACGGCATAACCTGGATCACGATTACGAATTTTTAGATAAGGCATGAAAAATTCTTTTAATAAGTGATGTTGAGTTGCCATATCGTCTTTAGCAACAGCATGATAAAAATCCATGGCAGTTTTTGGAATAAAGTTAAATACAGCTGATGAGTAAACTGGCGTGCCTAATGCTTTATAGGCTGCTGCATATACCTCAGCCGTAGGTAGACCACCTAAATAAGAGAAGCGATCCCCCATTCTTAAGAAGATTGAGGACATGATTTCAATATTTCCAACACCATCTTTAAATCCAATTAAATTTGGACAACGGTCAGCTAAAATCGCTAAGGAATCAGGAGTCAATTTGGTCACATTACGGTTGTAAACAATCACGCCAAATTTCACACTCTTACAAACAGCCTCTACATGGGCAATTAAACCCTCTTGACCTGTTTCCATTAAATAATGTGGCAACAATAAAATCCCGTGGGCACCCTGACGCTCAGCCTCTTGCGCACACTCTATGGCAAAACGGGTACTACCACCAGCACCAGCAATAATAGGGACTTTCCCTCTGCAGGTTTGAACTGCTGTTTTAATAATTTCTGGATACTCTTTTCCATCTAACGAAAAGAACTCTCCTGTTCCGCCAGCCGCAAATAGTGCTGATGCACCATATGGCGCTAACCATTCAAGACGCTCTGCATAGCCTTTTGGATTGAAATTTCCTTGCTGATCAAAATCAGTTACCGGAAATGATAGTAAGCCATCAGAAACAATTGCTTTTAGATCTTGGGGATTCATTCTTTTTCCTTAACTTTAATAGAGAGATTAATAAATGGTAGCGCTACCAAATTTGATTAAATATTAGCTTTGTTTCGAACAGTTGTCAATTTAATTAATACTAGGGATTTTTACTGATAACTAAACAGTATCTCGTTCAATGATTGAAAAACCAACATTCACAATCGGGGCAGCAATGATCTTGCCTTCTGCTCGATCCATTAGATAATGTGCAGCTAATTCACCAATTTTGTCGCCGTTGATTCGAACAGTTGTAAGGGCAGGGAGCATATCTGCCACGAAAGGTACGTCGCCAAAGCCCATTACTGCAATCTGATTTGGCACTTCAATTTTGTTAGCTCTTGCCTCAGTGATAGCGCCAAAAGCTAACAAATCAGAACTACAAAACACTGCATCTGAGAGAGGGGTCATAGATAGAATTTTTGCCATTGCTTCGCGGCCACTTTTAATCGAGCGTTGTGCACCAACGTTAATTACATACGGTGCTGGCAAATTGGCTTCTAAAATAGCTTTTGTAAAAGCAACCGTTCTACGATCTGCCCGCTCATCTTCTGCGCGTATCACTGCAAATCTTTTCTTCTCTTTATTTATCAGATACTTTGCAACTGCAAACCCAATATCTGTATGAGAAAAGCCAATCAGCATATCAATCGGAGTAGGCGTTAAATCCCAAGTTTCTACCACAGGAATCCCAGAAGCTATTAAGCGAACTCGACCTTTACCAGGTTGCATAATACCAGTCAAAAAGATTCCATCAGGACGTCGTCCAATGATTGAATTCAATAACAGTTCTTCACGTTCTGACGAGTAAGTAGATTGTCCGAGCATCAACTGATAACCTGCATCAAATAGTGTGTTGTTTAACGATTCGATAGTTTCATTAAATACTGAAATCACCGTGCTTGGTACTACTGCGGCGATCAACTTACTTCTTGAAGAAGCCAATCCGCCCGCCATCCGATTAGGGACATATCCAGTTCTAGCCACCGCATCCTCAACCCGTTTCAGTAACTCACTAGATACTTGTTCTGGTTTATTAATTGCTCGCGATGCAGTAATCGGCGACACGCCAGCAAGGCGTGCGACATCATGAAGTGTAATAGCTCCACTATTTCGGCGACTACGTTTAATTTCTAAATCACTCATAAGGGAACTTGCAAGTCCAATTTGATAGCGCTATCATTAGAAGTACGATATCACAAAATGTATTCCTTGCCAACCAAGAGGGTAAAGTAATGACTCCGCTGACAATCAGCATGAATAAAAACGACAATGTGGCCATTGTAGCGAATGATGGCGGTCTACCAAAAGGCACCCAGCTTGCTTCCGGTCTAATTCTGCGTGAACACATCCCTCAAGGACATAAAATTGCCCTAGTTAACCTGCCAATTGATGCTCCCATCCTTAGGTACGGTATTCCCATAGGCTTTGCAGCGCAAGAAATATTAGCGGGTAGTTGGGTAAGCGAGAAATTACTAAAAATGCCAGATGCTCGTCAATTAGATAATCTTCCGCTTGCGACCGTTAAACTGCCGCCAATGCCGGCCTTAGAAGGATTTACCTTTGAAGGCTATCGAAACCAAGATGGATCAGTTGGAACAAGGAACATTTTTGCAATAACAACAACCGTTCAGTGCGTATCAGGTGTGGTGGATTATGCTGTCCAACGAATTAAAAATGAACTCTTACCCAAATACCCCAATGTTGATGATGTTGTAGGAATTGAACACACCTATGGATGTGGAGTGGCAATTGAGGCGGAAGGTGCAGATATTCCAATTAGGACTTTGCGAAACATTAGTCTTAACCCCAATTTTGGCGGGGAGGTGATGGTGGTGAGTCTTGGCTGTGAAAAACTTCAACCACAAAGATTACTTCCTCCAGGTAGTATCCCAATAGTTGACGATCGTGTCCAACCTGATGCGCTTGATGTGGTGTGTTTACAAGATGATGTACATGTAGGTTTCATGTCCATGATAGATTCCATTTTAAAGAATGCTGAAATACATCTAAAAAAATTAAATGCTCGCCAACGGGAGACTATGCCTGCAAGTGAATTAGTTATTGGCGTACAGTGTGGTGGCAGCGACGCATTCTCTGGTGTTACTGCAAATCCGGCGGTCGGCTTTTGTGCTGATTTATTAATTCGTGCGGGTGCTAGCGTCTTATTTTCAGAAGTTACAGAAGTTCGAGATGGGGTTGATCAGTTAACATCGCGGGCTGCATCACCAGAAGTTGCTCAAGCCATCATCGATCAAATGGCTTGGTATGATGCCTACTTAAAACGGGGAAATGTTGATCGAAGTGCCAACACTACACCCGGTAATAAAAAAGGCGGCTTATCAAATATTGTAGAAAAAGCAATGGGTTCAATCATAAAATCTGGTACAGCCCCAATCTCTGGTGTTCTAGCACCAGGAAATAAGCTGAAGCAAAAAGGCTTAATTTTTGCAGCTACACCTGCCAGTGATTTTATTTGTGGAACTCTACAAATGGCTGCAGGTATGAATTTACACGTATTTACGACAGGTCGCGGAACACCGTATGGCTTAGCTGCCGTTCCTGTCATTAAAGTTGCTACACGGACAGATTTAGCAAAGCGTTGGTATGACTTGATGGATATTAATGCTGGTAAGATTGCTGATGGAATATCCTCGATTGAGGATGTAGGTTGGGAAATGTTTCATATGATGTTAGAAGTGGCTAGCGGTCGCCAGAAAACCTTTGCGGAGCAATGGAAGTTGCATAATGCAATTTCTTTATTTAACCCTGCTCCGGTAACCTAAATCAAGCCTCTACATGCTTAGTATTGGTTTCAAATACTGTAACTGTGTTTAAAACTCTTTGAGACTAAATAAGATAACAAACATTATCTTATTTAGCTCGTGCTACTAAACCTCGTTAATACTCTTCAAAATTCCCTTGGACTATTTAAGCTGATCAGCTACTTTATCTAAAGCAGCTTTTGCACAAGCTTCGTCTTTATCTCCACCTGGTGCGCCAGAGATCCCTATACCGCCAATTGTTTCATCACCAAACTTAATAGGTAATCCCCCTTGATTAGCGATCACATTACTGAGATGGATTAATGCAAAGCTTGGGTCATTTTTTAAGCGAGTCACAATCTCACCGGATGGCACACGAAAGGTCCGCGCTGTATAAGCTTTTCTGAAACTATTTTCAACTGTATGCATTCCGGTATCATCACCACGCACTTGAACAATGATTTCCCAATTTCTACCAACTACACTAACTGATATTACATAACCATTATTTTTACAAGTAGCAATTGCTGTCTGGGCCATTGTCATGGCAATAGAAGCAGTCATATCTTTATGGTTCAGGAGCTGAGCCTGCGAACTGGCTACCAGCATCAATCCTACGCATGACACAGCTGATTGAGTAAGTAATTTTGACACTTTTTTCATCTTTATCTCCTTTATATTCATTTATCCTATCCTATGCTCCTCATCCTATTTTCGTAAGAGGAGTAAACCCTGAGATGATTGTTTTGAGATAATTTAAAAGGACCCAATGAAATAAGCCCTGTCCTATTGATTACTCATAACACTTGATTAATTCAATGGATGATTATGAATCAACGGCCTTAGTACTTGCTTCAAAAGCGGCGACCGTATTTAAGATTTCCTGTGGAGAAATCAGGTAATCCGTTTTATTTTCGATTGCTCGTGCAAAGGCCTCAAGTTGAAACTGCAAGGCATTAATCGGTGCAAACTCTTTGACGACTGCCTCTTTACCTGACATGCTCTGAATACTCTGTAATGGCCCTCTTGACTCGATATTACCCTGTTGACCAAACACATGCACCCGCCAAAATACCGGGGATGGCCTTGGTGAAGACAAAAGTCCTGTTGCACCTGATTCAAAATCGACTAGTAAAGCCAAAGTATCCATCGCACCGCCATCCATTTGGCGATAAATACCCTCTACCGATTTGATAGGACCCATTAAGTTGGTGAAGGCATCAACAATATGAATGCCGGTTGCTGTTAAATTACCACCAGGCACATTCTCAGGAAGATCCCGCCATGAGGTTTGAAAGTTCTTTAAGTTTTCATTCGTAAAGATTCCTTCAATATGGATCAACTTACCAAGCTCACCCGACCTGACAACCTGTTGCACATGTTGCATAGATGGCCAAAAGCGCTTATCGTGTCCAACTCCCAACAAGACCTGATGCTCTTGGCAAACTGCTACTGCACGCTGGGCTTCCTCTAAATTTAATGCCAGTGGCTTTTCACAAAAAACCGCTTTCCCCGCTTTTGCGGCGGCAGTTATTTGAGGTAGGTGTAATAGATGAGGAGTTGCCAAAACAATCATCTCAATTGAGGGATCGAGTAAGACTTCGTTTTGATCAGCGGTGACTTCTAACTGCTTTTCCTTGGCAAAATCTAAATGCTTGGAAGGGTTCGTAACGACTGCCTTTTTGAAGCGCACGACTTCACTGTACTCAACCGCATTGACAAGATTTCTACCCCATCGTCCTAAACCAAAAATAGCTGCATTGATCATTACGGTTTTCCTACAAAGCCAGTAATAGCCTCAATATTTTTAATTGCCGCCACATGATCCAATAAACGTTGAGCCGTTTTGGACATCGCTAAATCGACTAACTTACCATCGACCGTTGTACTCGCAACACCTCGGGTGAGAGCTTCTTCATACGCGCTCACTACCCTTGAGTAATACTCAATTTGCGCCGCAGTTGGCGTGTAGATATTATTTGCATCCTCAATTTGATTGGGGTGAATCACAGTACGACCACGATAGCCTAAACGTTTAGACAGTTGAGTATCACTTCTAAATCCCTCTGGATCTTTCACATTTGCAAACACACCGTCTAGTGGGCAATCAAAATTTGCAGCTCTGGCAGACACTAAAGAGAACTGGCGAACAAACATCATTTCAGGACCAGGACTTGTCCAAGTCGCACCGAGTGATACGTTCATATCGCCGTCTTCTCCACCACCGTAAATCATGGTCTGAATCCGCTTGCTACTTGTCATAATTGCTCTCGAGTCAAGAACACCGCCGGCACTTTCCATCATGATAATAATAGCGGTTGAACCCACACTTAGACCACGCCGAATTTCATAACTTGCGATCATCTGATCAACCGTATTGATATCTGCTACCGAGTCCATCTTTGGCACAATCAAACCTGTGAGCCCAGGCGCACCAATTAGAGCATCAATATCTTCATGAAAAAATCCAGTAGATAAACTATTCACTCGCACCCAACTGCGATCGCCCCTGACTTTAGGCATGACGTCTAAAGTCATTTGTCTAGCGTTCTGTTTTTCTGGATCAGGAACCGTATCTTCTAGATCAAAAATAAAACCATCTGCTGGCAGAGTGTCTAATTTATTCAACATCCGTTCTTGGTTTGCTGGAACGAAGAGGAGGCTGCGCCAAATTTTCATAATTTATGCTTTCAAATAAGTTATTTTTAAATCAATTTAATTCAAAGGTTTGTGAAGTAAAACGATGCCTTGTTCGGCATAAGTTTGGATTTGTTCTGAGGTATAACCAAGCCCTTCCAAAATTTGGGCAGAATGCTCACCAAGGCTAGGTGCATGCAATCTGATGGTTGGACTACCTTCCTCAAACAATACAGGATTTCGCACTGCTTTCATTTTGCCCATTACAGGATGGTCTATATCTACAGCCACCTTACGATCAATGATGTGCGGATCTTCAAATACTTCTTTAATATTATTCATTCGGGAACAGGGCACGCCAGCTTGCATCAATAACGCTTCTAATTCATGTGAGGGCCTTTTAGAAACGGCCGGCTCAACTATAGCTAATAAGTGAGCTTCATTTTGTTTGCGGAGTACATAGCTAGAAAAACGTTGATCTGTCAGATGATCACCTAGATCTAAGGCCAACATAAAACGTTTAAATAGTTCATCGTTCGGTGTCCCAATTGCTAGATACTCTTTATCAATCGTCTCAAATAATTGATAAGGCGTATTTAACCGATGTTGATTGCCCATCCGTTCAGGCACATCATTGGTTGCCAAATAATAGGCAGTCTCCCATGCTGCGGCTGCAATCGAAGCTTCTACTAAGGATACATCGGCGACCTTACCACCACGCCCTTTTAAAACACTAATCAAACCGCTCAGTGCAGCGTAGGTTGCAAAGAGTGCGCCAAAGATATCCGCCGTCTGAATGCCTGGTCGCATCGGCATTTCGCCTGGCGCGCCAGTAACCGATAGCGTGCCAGAAAACGCCTCCACAATGAGGTTCACTCCAGCGCGCTTTCGGTGCGGCCCTGTTTGACCAAAGCCAGAAGCAGATACGTACACAATATTTGGATTGATGGCTTTTAAATCTGCAGCGCCTAAACCTAGCTTTTCTAAAACACCAGGACGATTATTTTCTAAAAAAACATCGGATTCTTTCACTAATTTTTTTAAAATTTCAATCGCTTCAGGTTGCTTTAGATCTAAGACCAGACTTTGTTTATTACGATTTAAGGCAGCAAAGCTCGCACTTTGTCCGTTGACCATCGGTGGCATCGCCCGAGTTTGATCACCGTTTTTAGGCCGTTCAACCTTAATTACATCTGCACCCATATCGCCTAGTAACATGCCACAAAATGGGCCGGCAATAAAATTGCCTAGTTCGATAACTTTAATTCCTTCTAACGGTAATGACATATTTTTCTTTGTTTTTTATTCACTAAATTTAATATTTGCGGCTAAGCGTTTATTGAGTTCAATTTCATTGGCAATCACTTTTGCAAACTCTTCTGGAGTGGAACCAACCACCTCAAAACCCTGGTCAAAAAATGCCTTTTTTGTTTCTGGTTGTTCTAATACTTTTACAATATCTAAACGCATTTTGTTCACGATTTCCTTTGGTACTCCTGCAGGGTACCAATATCCATAAAACGGAATATAAGCAAAATCTTTGAGACCAGCTTCATCAGCTGTAGGTACTTCAGGTAACTCTGACCATCTTTTCCTCGCAGTAATCGCTAAGGCTTTAATCTTGCCTGATTTAATGTAAGTTGAAAGTCCAGTTCCAGGTCCTAAAACAAAATCAATACGTCCAGCCATCAGTTCTGTAATTGCTTGTCCAACTCCCTTAAATGGAATGTGTTGTGTTTTAATGCCGGCACTTGTATTGAAATATTCACCCGCAAATTGCATCACATTGCCAACGCCACCTGAACCAAAATTATATTTATTAGGATTCGCTTTGGCATCAGCAATAAACTCCATTAGGTTCTTAGCTGGTAAATCGTTACGCACAGCAATAATAAAACCAACACTATTAGCAATTTGCGTAATCGGTTGTAAATCTTTGATTGGATCGTAAGGTAAAGATTTACTCACCACGGGCAAACTCGCATGACTAGAAGATGTGTTCAAAATCGTATAACCATCCGCCGCAGATTTAGCAACAATATCTGTACCAATTGCACCGCCAGCCCCTGCACGATTATCAATAATCATCGTTTGACCCAGTGCAGGCTGTAATTTTTGATCCAAATATCGACCAATAAAATCCATCGGTCCACCAGCAACATAAGGTACTACTACTCTGATAGTTCGATTTGGAAAATCTTTAATGGCCGCAGCATTCGGTATTGAACTAGACTGCGCAAAGGCAGTTTGTCCCACTAAGAGTGTGGCTATGATGAGTATCTTTGATACTAAAAAAGGATGATTGGCCATGGTTTTTAATTCCTCTAATTGTTGTACTATCTATTAGATTAAGAGAACCTTTGGATAGCAAAAATATTAATTAATTTCTAATGAGCTTTTCTTCAAACCAATTCCACATGTCTGCAACCACCAGTGTTAAATAGTCTCTTTGGCAATGTTGAGATCCACCTTCTTCTGCCGTATATACTCTGAAAGTTTTATCCTTCGAGCCACAAGCATCAAACTGTTTTTGTGCATCAGAAAGAGGAATTTGTTCATCTTCAGCACCGTGCACTAGTAAAAATGGACAAGTCATTTCTTGCATCACGCCGTCTAAAGTGAAGGGCTTTAAGACTTCTAAAGATTGCTCTAAAGTTTCCACACCTAAAATCCAATTGATATGATGGCCCGGTACTGACAAGGAGGTTTTAAACTGCGCATCAATCCGACCTTTCCAAGTTTGGTAGTAATCCCACTGCGCACCCCAAGCGATACATGCTTTATAGCGCGTATCCTTTGCCGCGCAACGTGGTGCGTAATAACCACCTAAGCTAATCGCCACAATCCCAATTTTGTCTGCGTTTACATCAGCGCGTGTTTCTAAATAATCAATACAAGCACTACCGGCAACTTCATAGTCGTAACGTAAATATTTTTGTCTAAACCGAATCGCTTCACCCGTACCAGGGCCGTCCATAATCAGTACTGAGAAGCCGCGTTTAACTAAATCCGGCACTCCACGCATAAACTGTATTTCTTTAGTAACGTCTAGACCATCAAAATACACAATACAGGGATTTTTCTCAGAAGTACTATGCTCTGCATGCACAAAATAGCCAGGTAAACTACCGTCCTCATAAGGCACTTCAACAATTTCAATCCGGTAGTCTGTATGCTTAATAAATTCTCTAAAACAATCAATACCGCGCTGAAAAATATCTAATGCGCGTTCATCCTTCGGCGTTCTAAACCGCTCTGCCATATGATAGTAATTAGCAGCCCGCTGATAAGCATGCGCTGCTGAAACGCTATAATTTTTGCTTGCAAATTGGTCTGCATAGGCCCGCACGCCATCAGCAACTTCCGTTACAGCAGTAAACCAAGCTTCATCATCATCCGCAGACTTTCCTTTTAATTTAGTACCAATTTTATGTAACTCACCTATTTCAGAACCGCCATAAGGGGCCGCGCTGAGCATATTAATAAAGGCCGCTGACCAGCGATAATTGCCAGGAAAATACATAAAGTATGGGGGATCTTTTTTTTCTGACATGTTAAATTCCTTTTGAATTAAAGAGTTTATTCGTGAATATTGGCAACTTTTGCAAGCTCAGTGTTTCGATTTAAATCTTGTTGTAAAAAATTTTTAAAACCTTCTGGAGTTACATTTCCTGGCTCATGGCCCTGACCAATAAATAATTCTTGGTTCTCTTTTAAGGCCATTTTTTGAGATAAAACTTCATAAATTTTTTGAGTAATTGCGATGGGTGTTCCCTTTGGAGCAAGAATGCCGTTCCAGTTATAGCTTGAATAATTGGGCAGACCTTGCTCTGCCACTAAAGGTAATTCAGGCATCAAAGTAGAACGTTTCTCAGCAGTGGCGCCAATGGCAACTAACTTACCTTGCTTTACATAGGTAGAACAACCTGCTAATTGCGTAATTGCAATTTGAATATGTCCCGCAATTAAATCATTGAGATACTGTGAAGTTCCTTTGTAGGGAATATGGTTCATGCTTATACCAGCTTGATAATTAAAACGTTCCATCCCTAAATGCCCAACCGTCCCAACACCCGGCGAGCCATAATTGACCTTACCTGGATTTGCTTTTACATAAGCAATAAATTCTTTAACATTTTTTGCTGGTACTGAAGGATGAACGGTAAGACAACTAGCAGTTCTGGCAATTAGCATAATGGGTACAAAGTCTGTCATCGTCTGATAGGGCATTTGTGATTTAATGCCAGGAGCCACCGTCAATGGCCCTGGATTGCCGGCTAGCAGGGTATAACCATCGGCAGGACTTTTGGCAACCTTTTCTGTTCCAGTTACACCTCCTGCCCCAGCTATATTTTCAACAATGAAAGCTTGCCCTAAAGCATTACTTAATTGCTCTGCAGCCCATCTTGCTTGTACATCGGTCGGGCCACCCGCTGTAAAAGGCACAATAATTTTCACAGGCCGATTCGGATAGTTCAAAGACGGATTAGATTGTGCGAGTGCAGTTTGCCAAAGTCCCATGATACCTAAGGCCATCACTAAGCCCAGATAATTACTCAAACTAGCGTTGTGGTACTTTGATACAAACCATTTTGGTATGGCTTTAACTTGGAATAGAGATGAGAAGTTCATGATGATAATCTTTACTCGCAACCTAATCCAGTTTGATGTTTGCTTGCTTGACTACTCTGACATAGGTATCGACTTCGCTTTTCATAAACTTTGCAAAATCTTCTGAACTGTTGCCAATTGGGGTAGCTAATGCAAGTGCAAACCGATCCTTCACTTCTTGTGATTGCAATGCTTTAGCAGCAGCTTGCTGCAACTTTGCCACAATAGGTTTTGGCGTGGCAGCTGGGGCTAATAAACTCCACCAAGCAACGGGTTTAAATTCTGGATAACCGGCCTCTGAAAAAGTTGGTACATCAGCTAAAACACCATCCCCTCTTTTTTCTAAACCAACGGCAATTGCCTTGACTTGTTTTGATTTAATAAAAGGCATCGAGGAAGGTAAGGTGTCAATGAAACAGTCGACCTGACCGCCAATCAAGTCAGTCATGGCAGGTGCACTACCTTTATATGGCACGTGAATCATTTTGATATTAGCAATCGTGCTAAACCATTCTGTTACCAACTGAGCGAAACTACCCACGCCATAACTAGCAAAGGTTAAAGGTTTCGTTTTCTCTCTACTTTTAGCAAGGGCTACAAACTCTTCAAGCGTATTGACGCCTAATTTGGGATTGATTAAAAAGGCGAGGTAAGTATCAGCTACTCGCGTAATGGGAGCGAAATCTTTTAACGGATCATACGGAATTTTAGGATTCAACGCAAAGTTAGTAGCGATAGTCCCCGTCGTAGCGAAAACAATCGTATACCCGTCTGGTGCAGCTTTAGCCACGTAATCCATCGCAATCATGCCAGAAGCTCCTGGTTTATTATCGATAATTACGGGCTGACCTAAAAACTCAGAAAATTTTTGTTCAAGTGGCCTCGCAATAGCATCCGAACCACCGCCTGCCGCCGTTGTTACAACCAGACGGATAGGCTTATTCGGGAAGTTCGTAATAGCATCTTGCGCAAATGAGAAATGAACGAAAAGACCCAGTGCTAACATCAATATATGCTTCATGCTTTACTCACTTTCTTAGAAAAATGAAAACCTCTTGATTAAATTTTCGGAACAATTGGTAAGTACAAGAATGACTCGTACTTTCCGCCAGTGTGAATCGTATTAGTGCCCGTGTTGTAATCCGCGTGGTAGTGTAAATATCCACTACTACCAATACCGTCACGAGGCTGAACATCGAGACGTAATTGATGACCTTTAGCAAAGACCATTGAGGTTGGCCAAATTTCAACTTGTACTTGGACGATTTCGCCAGGCGTTAAACGTAAGCGCCTTTGGTGACGGTGATAAGGACGATAGGGTAAAGATTTTTCAACGTCAAGTTCGCGATGCGAAACGCGTAGCCAACCTTTTGCAACCGGTACAGGAGTTCCTTGTTGACCAGTTTCTAAGAGTTCTTTACCATTTTCGTCAAAGTGGCGAATCGTCAAAAAGAGATCCATATCTTCTG
>Ga0136642_1000866_pt1 | contig 14307 bp, 11 predicted proteins | sample LowCatLa1302831Y_FD_115313 | JGI IMG/M metagenome (GOLD analysis project Ga0136642, IMG submission 115313) | Freshwater microbial communities from Lower Cathedral Lake, Yosemite National Park, California, USA - 13028-31Y | ecosystem: Environmental > Aquatic > Freshwater > Lake ... | reverse complement strand
TCTGCAAGAGTCAAATCGTATGAAAGTATGTGTTTGACTCCATGATAGTCAATTGTCGCTACCTGATTGAAACCACTTTTTGTCACCTTGCACGACCCAAAACCAAAGCCATCATTAAAGACTAAAAAAACATATTGACTTTTAATGGTTTCTTTAAATAGTTCAAGTGGAACTGCCTTTTGAAATGAGAGAGCCGAGTAGCCGTAGGCGCTCTCCCAATCAGATTTTGTTAGGGCATTAATCTGACCAGTGATATGACTTTGAATCAATGATTTTTGTTTCACACTACAAGCACTTGTTTTCCCTTCAGCGCCTGGAGAATTCAAGCTAAAAGTTAAAGCCAGCGCAAAAACAAGAGTCATGAGCTGAGTTATTTTTTTCACCCTGAAAGCATAACCAGATCAGGCAAGTTAGCATTTTGATCCCAGTTTTTGTGCGCTTGAAGGGATTCGAACCCCTAACCTTCTGATCAGTAGTCGGAGACTGCTCATATCTCTTGTCAGAGATGGTTTTTTCCTACTCAGTTTTATACTTTCTTTCGAGATATGATTCCTTCTCTATTCCACCGAAATTCCAACCGTGAAACAAAGCTAATAACATTATTATCTAATTATTAAAAAATTATCTTTGAGAACTAAAATACAAATCATTCCATTGAATTTCTTTCTGGAATCGATTAATTTCGGTTTCATCATTGATACTTAATAACTCTACATTCGCAATTTTGCTAAAGTCAACTAAAGTATCTTCTCCTAGAGCCGTTGACAACACGGTATGGTGCGATCCTCCAGCATAAATCCATGCTTCTGACGCAATTGCAAAAGAAGGTTTCGGCTTCCAAACTGCGCAAGCAACAGGAAGATTTGGAAGCGGCTCATCTGGATTTACTATTTCAACTTCATTAGAAACTATTCTGAATCGATTACCCATATCCATGAGACTTATAACTTGTCCATTGGCTGGTTGTGCTTGAAAGACAAGCCGGACAGGATCTTCTTTTCCACCGATTCCTAATGGGTGAATTTCACATCGAGGTTTAGTTGACGTTATCGAAGGACAGACCTCAAGCATATGAGCCCCTAATACTTTTGATTCGCCAGGACCAAAATGATATGTGTAATCCTCCATAAATGAAGTTCCCCCAGATTTGCCTTCGGTCATGCTTTTGACTATCCGTGTAAGTGCAGAAGTTTTCCAGTCACCTTCACCGCCAAATCCATATCCTTTTGCCATAAGCCTTTGAACCGCAATACCAGGTAATTGTTTTAATTCTCCAAGATCTTCAAAATTGGTTGTGAAGGCAGAAAAACCTCCTGCTTCAAGAAAATTAGTCAAAGCAGCTTCAATTGAAGCTGCATAACGAAGTGATTCATGTTTATTTCCATTTGGTGTCAATTCTTTTGCAACTTCAAAGTCGTTCATGTATTCAGCGATGAGTAAATCAATTTCTTCCTTACTCACATCTCGCACTGCATCCACTAATGCATTAATACCGTATGGCTCAATTGACATTCCAAACTGCATCTGAGCACTCGTTTTGTCACCGTCGGTCACGGCTACAAAGCGCATGTTGTCTCCAAAGCGTGCCATTTTCAGATGATTGGCAGTGTTCCATCCAACGCATGCATAGACCCAATCTCCAATTCTTGAGGATGTTTTAAGGTCTGATGCGTGTCCTGCGACAACTTTTCGAGGTTTACTAAGTCTTGCAGCAATATGGCCATATTCACGATCCCCATGTGCCGATTGATTTAAATTCATGAAATCCATGTCAAGTGAAGACCAAGGTAAAGACTTGTTTGCTTGAGTATGAAAATGCAAGATCGGTTTTTGAAGAACGGATAAACCACTAATCCACATCTTGGCTGGAGAGAAAGTATGCATCCAGGTTATTACTCCGTAGCAATTATCATCACTCGATGCCTCTAAACAGATTTTCCGAATACCTTCTGGAGTAATTACAACAGGCTTCCAAACAATTTTAATTGGAATATTTTTTGAAGCTTCAAGCAGTTTTACTACTTCTTGTGATTGCATAGCAACTTGTCTTAGCGTTTCTTCCCCGTAGAGACTTTGACTTCCTGTTAAAAACCAAATTTCTGATCTTGGATTATTTTTTAGAGCCATTATTTTCTCCCTTGGATTGTCCGTAGACATTTTGATAGCGATCAAAAAGCTGATCAATATACTTCTTCTCAACTTTTTTAATCCGACCTAAATTTTTCGCTAGATACATTGTCTTCGCAACATCTTCACACATCACGGCTGACTTAAGTGATGCCAAAGCTGATTTTCCAATTGCGAAAACTCCGTGATTCGCCATAAGAACTGCCGGAGACCTACTATTTTTCAAGGTATTAACGACACCTTTACCGATATCATCATTACCTATTATTGCAAATGGGCCAAGTGGGATATCCCCGCCAAATTCATCCGCCATAGCAGTAAGCCCACAAGGAATACTTAATCCGGCGGCAGCCCATGCACTAGCGTAATTAGAATGTGTATGAGTTATGCCATTAACCCAATCCATATACTTATATATATACGCGTGGGCGTCAGTATCACTTGATGGCGCTAATTTTCCTTCAATTACTCTTCCGTTAAGATCACAAATTACCATTTTTTCTGGTGTTAATTCCTCATAACGAACTCCACTCGGCTTAATTATGAAACTTTTCCCACCAGGAAGTCTCTCTGAGACATTACCTGCCGTCCATTGCACTAATCCAAATCTCTGTAAATCTCTGTTTAGTGTGCAGATATGCTTTCTGGTCTTTAAATTTACAGCCATCAGTTTACCTTCTCTATTAGCGCTATGTCCCTTATCTTACGTAATGCATGCATTACATCTCCTTGTCCAAAAGATTTATATAGTTTTGAATACTGATGAAAAAGTTGGTTATAAATTTCTACAGTTTCTAATTGAGGGAGGTATGCATCTCTCATTATTCCTCCCATTATCTCTGAGGCAGCAATAATGTCTGAGTACTCCCCGGCTGCAACTGCAGCATGAATAGCCGATCCAAGCGCAGGCCCTTGTTCTGATTTAATAATATGAATTGGTCGATTTAAAATATTTGCATATATCTGCATAACATATTTATTTTTGATTAAACCTCCTGCGGCAATAAAGTCAACAACAGGTACGCCACTACTATCAAAAGCTTCGATGATAGTACGCATTCCAAATGCCGTTGACTCTACAAGTGCCGCATAAACATCTTCAGGTTTTGTGGCTAGAGTCATGCCTACAATCAAACCAGACAAACTGTGATCAACTAAAGTTGATCGATTGCCACTTTCCCAATCTAGCGCTACTAATCCGTGAGAACCCGCCGGTTTTTTCTCTGCTAATTCGGATAAATAACTATGTAAATCTTGACCAGCCTTATGTGATTTTTGAATAAGCTCTTCACCCACAAAGTTATTTACAAACCAACCAAAGATGTCCCCGACTCCGCTCTGCCCAGCCTCATAACCCCATGTACTGGGTGTAATTCCACCCTCAACAACACCACACATCCCTGGAACAATTGCAAGATGGTCATGCACCATCACTACACACGTTGACGTGCCCATAATCGCTACTAACTGGCCCGCTTTAGTTGCATTTGCTGCAGGAGCAGTCACATGGGCGTCAACATTGCCTACTGCTACAGCGGTTCCTGGATTTAATCCTGTGATTTCGCCGCCAAATTTAGATAAGCCACCTGCTTTACTACCTAATTGAGCTATAGGCCAATCTACTTTCTCGGTAACAAAATTTTTAAATAACGGGTTTAGCCTCTCTAAATATTCTTTAGTGGGATACATGTTATCCTGAAAAATTGCCTTATATCCCGCCGTGCATATATTTTTAGAATATGCACCCGTTAGTTGCCAAATAATCCAATCAGCTGCTTCAACCCAATGGTCCATTTTTTTATATATTTCAGGATCTTCTTCTAATAGCTGAAGCGCTTTTGCGAATTGCCACTCGGATGAGATTTTCCCACCATAACGATCAAGCCACCTTTCATTTGACTCTAACGCTAATGCATTTATTCTGTCTGCATGGCTTTGCGCAGAATGATGTTTCCAAAGCTTAACAAAAGCATGAGGCCGATTCTCAAACTCTTTGAGATTGCAAAGCGGTGTGCCATCTTTAAGTACTGGAAGAACCGTGCAAGCAGTAAAATCAGTACCGATTCCTACAACTTGGCCAGGATCAATTCCACTTTCTTCTAATAAGACAGGAATTGTATTTTTTAAAACTTCTAAGTAATCATTAGGTACTTGGAGAGCCCAATCAGGCGGCAAACTTTCACCTGTTGGTAACCTATTTTCAAGAACTCCATGAGGGTACTCGTATACTTTAGAGTTAATTTCATGACCGTTTTCAACTTGCACCAAGACGGCGCGACCTGAAAGCGTTCCAAAATCGACGCCGATAGTATAAGTTTGCTCATTCATCGAAATTAGAATCTAGCCATGCATTCTTATTTAGCAATCATTTTGCCATTGGAATCGAGGTAATCTCTCCAAGAGCGTTTTGGCTTCCAACCCAACATTTTCTGTGCTTTTGCGCTTGAAATGCCCGACGCATCTACTCTATCTAATTCTTTAAGCTCAATTTTATCTCCATAAAATTCCTTTAAGACTTTCGCAAAATCATAACCGCCGACGTTATCTGGAGACGCTATATAAAATACTTCGTGACCAGGAAGTTTAGAATCTGTTGCAAGAACTATTGCATCTGCTAGATCATAGCAATCGATATAGCTCCAAAGATTCGGGCTAAGCGGTTTAGGATCGCGAATTTGCGGCCCTAAGTTATTTTCATAGTTTGACTCAAGCTGTACCCAAGTTGGGCGTAAAGAAATACACTTGATGTCAGATCTCGCTACCGCAGCATCCATCAACTTTTCTCCAAAATATTTAGAGAGTGCGTAAGGATCTTGTGGGGTAATAGGGTGGTTTTCATCGACAGGAGCATAGGTGGGCAAAAAATGCTTTTCAGGAAATGAGAAACCAGGAATAGTTTCACTTGAAATATAAACAAATCTTTTAACTCCAAAACGAACTGCGGCTTCAAGTACATTAAACGTTGCCATTAAGTTGTTTTGAAATACTACATGAGGTGGGTTTCCAGTTGGGTCCGCAATAGCGGCGGTATGAACCACGGCATCTGCACCATATATAACTGAAAATGCGTCACCTGCATTAGACAAATCAGCTTGGCGATACTCAGGCGTCCCTTCGTCCTTTCGCTCCATAATGGGCCGAGTGACATCAACTTCACGGACAACATGCCCAGCCGCTTGTAGTGCCTTCGATGCTGCGCGTCCGACTTTGCCGTGCGCTCCCGTGACTATAACCTTCATTTATTACTCCATTTCTTTTGAGTTTGTTTACTAATTAATTCTCGAAAAAACTTGTAAGTCGATGCTCGCCTAATTCATCAAGGCCACGACTATTTCGAAGTTTTGCGGTAGAAAGAAATGTACTGTCCGATCCATCAACATATTTATCTAGACTCTCTTGGGTTTGCTTCATGTGCTTTTCCATTGCTTCAGCAACAAAATCTGGATCTCCGTGCTTCATTGCCTCCAAAATAGCTGCGTGCATTTTTATCGCACTCTTTCTATGCACCTCAAATGATGAGGTTTGATGTCGCGTCATAGAAAGGATACTGGCTAGTGGATCAAAAATTGCGGCGATAAAAGGATTGCCCGCTGCATCCATGATTCTTTGGTGAAAGGCGATATCCGCGGCTACAAAGCTAGGAATATCAGCATTTTTATTCGCTTCAATCATATCCATCAAATCTGATTCCATGGACTCAATATGGAGGACTGTATGTCTCGTGGCAGCTAGCCTCGCAACCGATACCTCTATCACTTCACGAGCTTGCAGAAACTTTTTCTCCAATGAAATTGACTCCCCCGAAAGTCGCGCGCGCGCAAGAAGCAGTATCGGATCTAAAACCGACCAGGTGGAAACAGGCGCCACAAAAGTTCCTTTTCCGTGAGAAACCTCGAGTACGTGCTTTGCGCTTAGCGATTTGATTGCTTCGCGTATTGTGACTCTACTGACCGATGCAAGTTCAGCTAACTCTGCCTCGCTTGGAAGCAGGGTTCCCGGAGGATACTTACCATCAATTATGTCTGTCAGTAATGCATCGCCAACTTCTTTATATAGGCCCCTCTTGGGCATGGGAGTGCTACCTGAAAGCTCCCTCAGTAATTCTTTGCTACTAATTTCTGTATTATCCATATAATTTCACCTAGCGTTTGATTTTTATTTTGCCAGTGCGCAAATTGATTGAAACAGAAATCACAATGATAGCCCCGCTAAACACCTGCTGCCAATAAGGTGATATGTTTAAAAGAATTAGTCCATCTTGGATTAACAGCAATAAGACTGTCCCGAGGATCGTTCCAAGAATACTTCCAACCCCTCCAAATAAGCTCACGCCTCCAATGACACAAGCCCCAATCGCAATAAGCTCATACCCGTTACCTGCAGATGGCTGCGAAACACCTAGACGCGATGTCTCTAAAACCCCAGACAAACCAGCCAAAAATGAGGCAATCATAAATGTAGCAATCTTTACTTTCCTCACAGGTATTCCAGATAAAAGTGCGGCAGACTCATTGGAACCTATGAAGAATACTTGGCGTCCAAAAACTGTTTTTCGGAGGACAAAAATACTGATACCCGCGACAACAAAGGCAACACATGCTGGCACTGGCAATCCTAGAAACTTCCCTTGACCCCAATACAAGAAGCCATTTGTAAAACCTTCAATGGTTGATCCTCCAGTTACACCAAGTGCTAACCCTCGTGCAATCGCCAACATTCCTAATGTGCTCACGAAAGCTGGTAATTTCAAATACGTGGTAAATAATCCGTTTATGTACCCCACAAACAATGCGCCAAGAAGAGCAGCAAAAACACTCAACGCAGGATTCCAATGGAAATTTATTATAAATTCACCAACTATTACACTGCTAAGTGCGACAACCGACCCAACTGATAAATCAATACCTGCAGTCAAAATAACAAAAGTCATGCCTACGCTAATCAAGAGTGCAAGCCCTGTCTGCCTTGCTAAAATCTCAAAGTTCCCTGAAGTAAAAAAATAAGGAGAAAGCAAAGTAAGCGCTGCTATAACTCCAGCAACAACAATGATTAATGGAAGCTCCCTGTTTTGAAAAATCTTTTTCGAAGTTATTGATTTCATATTCATGATTATGCTCCTATTCCAGTTGCAATTGCCATTAGTTTTGATTCTGTAGCATCTTTTCCTTGAACTTCACCCACAATTTTTCCTTCTCTCATAATCAAAATACGGTCTGCAATTCCTAAAACTTCCATCAAATCTGATGAAATAACAACCACGGCAACATTCTCATCCGCAATTTCGCGAATCATTTTGTAAATTTCTGATTTCGCAAGTACATCGACTCCCCTAGTTGGTTCATCCAGTATCAAAATTTTAGGCTTCTTTGCAAGCCAGCGTCCTAACAATATTTTCTGTTGATTTCCACCGCTAAGGGTTCCTGCAGGTACATCCATTGCATTAGACCTTAAGCCCATCTTTTCCGAAAAGAAGGTAACTAAATTAATATCTTTAGTTCTGCTCAATATATAGTTTCGACTTATATCTCGTAGTGAAGCAGAAGACATATTTTCACGTACAACCAACTGCATAAATAGACCTTGTTTTTTCCGGTCTTCAGGTAGTAACCCAATCCCTAATTTGATTGCTGACATAGGACTCTTTGCATGAAATGGCTGACCTTCGATAGTCACCTCACCCTGAGACCTTTTAAGTGCTCCAAAAAGTGTCATTGCTGTCTCGCTGCGCCCAGAACCGATGAGGCCAGAGAATACAAGGATTTCACCCGGATAGACTTTAAAGGAAACATCTTGAAAGTAAGGTTCACTGGATAGGCCTTCGACTTCCATCACAGGTTTCACATTCTGCAAAGACTTCACAATCTTCTGGCCATATAAATCTGTTAATTCTCTGCCAATCATAAACCGCACTACATCATCGGGAGTTACAGATTTCAGATCCTCCACTGTAACCAGCTTTCCATCTTTTAAAATTGTCACTCGATCCGCGATTTCGAATATTTCTTTCATGCGGTGAGATACGTAGATTACGCTAATTCCCTTTTTCTTAAGATTTAAAATGATATCGAATAAGATTCTGGTTTCCTGATCAGTGAGAGATGAAGTTGGTTCATCCATAACTACAATCCGAGCGTCTTCAGAGAGTGCTTTTGCAATTTCCACCAGTTGCCTCTGGGCGATGCTCAGAGAATTAACTTGTTCGCTTGAGTTAATATTGAGTCCTACTTCTTTCATTGCAATATTTGCTAGTTCTTCCATTTTATTAAAATCTACTAGCCCAATTTTTGTCTTTGGCTCACGGCCAACAAAAATATTCTCCGCAACTGATAAATGAACAGCTAAATTTAATTCTTGATAAATAACTTTGATTCCGAAATTTCTTGCTTCTTTAGGAGAATTTACCGATATCTCGTTTCCATCGAAAAAGATCTTCCCCGAATCAGCTATCTCAGCCCCTGCAAGAATCTTCAATAGTGTGCTTTTCCCCGCACCATTTTCGCCAACTAACGCCATGACCTCACCTTCGCAAACATCGAGATTTACGCCATCAAGTGCTTGAACACCTGTATATGCCTTTGAAATCTCAGACATTGCTAAGAGTGATTCTTTAACCATTTCCAGTCCAATCTCTAGATTAAAATACTTTAGTGGTGCCCCTCAGCAGGAACAATATTGAGGCACCACCAAAATATTTATACTTTAATTAATGAGGTGTCTTCAAGAAATCAGCAAGTGTTGTAGGTGTTACCACTACGACTCCTGTGTCGACGTTGAATGGCTTCATTAACTTTGACTTCTTATCATGGAAGTCTTTTAGGATTTGAAGTGCTTGAGCGGTCATGCCAAAAGGCTTCTGTGAAAGCAGGGCTTGGATACATCCGCCTTGCATTCCCGCAATACCTTGTGGGACAACGTCAAATCCATATGCCTGAATTTTGCCACACTTATTTCCACTCTTTAGAGCACCAGAGATACCAGGTGCGTCTGAGCCACCAATACCAATGAATGCCTTTAGATCAGGGTGAGCTTGAAGAATTGTCTCTGATGCATTTTGTGCATCTGCAACTGCTTCATGTGACTCTTGTGTCGCAACAATCTTGATATTTGGGAAAGCAGCAAGTGCCTTCTTCACGCCATCCAGACGTTGCTTCAGATTAACTGCAGCAAGGTTACCGATGATCACAGCAACGTTACCACTTCCGCCAATTCCCTTAGCAACTTCATTACCAAGAGTTACACCAGCTTGAGTGTTGTTTGTTCCGATGTAACCAAATACCTTGCTTCCAGGAACTGGTCCATCCCATGCGATGATTGGAACGCCTGCTGCAACACCCTTAGCGATATCAGAGATTACGCTGGCTGGGTCATTTGGAGAAACAGCGATTCCAAGTGGATGTGTAGCTAAAACAGTGTCAAAAATCTTGACCTGTGCAGCAGCATCATCATTTTGTGGACCAAGGAATTGAGCTTTAACGCCCAACTTTTTAGCAGCATCAACCATGCCCTTGCGTGCATCTACCCAGTATGGGTTGTTGAGTGACTTTGGCAGGAACACATAGGTGCCTGCAGTACTTGCAGCATTTGCAGTTTGTCCACCAAGCATCACTAATGATGCGATAGCAACAGAAACTGCAGATCCCAAAGCAAGTGCTTTGATCTGAGTTTTCTTCTTTAGCATTTTTATCTTTTCCTTATCGTTGTAGGGTCTTGCATTTGCTGGACGATGAAGCCCAACAAAATCTATAATTATTTTTCATCAACTCGCATCAAGTTTTCTATCTCTTTGAAGATTTTCCGTATTTTTTAAGATCCTAATTGTTTCGAGAAGACTGGTTTGATTTCCTACATTTCCAGCAAAAATAACAATGGGAATCTCTTTCCCAAGAATCTGGTCATCTGAACATGGAATCCAAACAGAGACAAAACCAGGAAAAATCTGTCCAACTATGCGTGCGCGATGCATTTTTAAAGTTTTAGTAAGTAGATCGTTCGATGTAATCCCACCTTTAGCAACTACCCAAGCAATTTCATGATTAGACAAAATATATGATGTGATTTCTACCAATGCTGCCGCAACATTAACTGCAATAGCTAAACTATCGATCGGGTTCTCAGATTTCTCAACATTTCTACTAGTTACTAAAACTGAATCACGATTAGATAGAGAGACTTCTAAAGCACTAATGGCTCTATCGACTTCTTCTTGTCGGGTAATTGGATTAATTATCTTCTTTACATCTACCTCAACAAAACCAACAGGAGTATCAGAGTTTTTTAAGTACTCCAGTTGAGCTGTTGTATTCGGAACATGTGAACCAACCACTATGAGTCCGTTACCTTTTTTTACTTTATTTTGAATAATTGTTCTTGATTTTGATCGCTCAAACTGCTTTATTCCAAGCCTAGATGCAACAAAAGATGGTCCAACTCTATAAACAATTTCGACTCCATCATTTTCAGCAGCAATAGCTGCAAGACTGACAACATCTAGATCAGAATTATTCTCGGCATTTATAATAAAAAGTGAATCATTTTCAGCATTTACAAATATTTCAGCAATCGCGGCAGAGCCTAATTCACGTGTAACTTCTAGGGACACACCAAAAGTAACTGGTGTATTTTTCCCTTTATATTTTTCATCGATAAACTTATACAAGTTAGAGTTGTTAAATCCAAAGGTTAAATCATTAGCGTAATCACTTTCCCCGACAGGGATGAAAGAGTCCTTCTCTTTAACCCAATGCGTATCTCCCTTAGTTATTCTTCCAGCTTCAATATATGCGGGAACAAATAAAGTAATGACTTTTGACTTTTTGTAACTACTTTTTCTGGATTTTATTAATTCCGTCTCAAGGGGAAAATGACCTCTAAGCGTTGAATCCCCACGAGACATCACCGAATAACTTATATTTAACTTTAGCGCAATCTCTTCAAGGTTAGCCATCACTTGATTTAAAACTAGGCAGGCTTCATCTTCGGTAAGAGCTCTGGAGTTTGTTAAAAGAAAAAATGCTTTTTCAGGTTGTTTAAATGCCCACTCAATATTTTTAGTATCCCAATTTGTTATTACAGGAATATCGTGTACACACTGACTTCCAGTCGGATCATCATCTAAAATTACAAACCAATGATTACGAATCTCATTCAAATGCGAAATTTCATCCCGCATTTGATCTGAATTTTTATTAGGAGATAGTTTTATCTGGTTCATAAAACTCAACCAACTTTTCCTAATAAATTAAATTTTTCTGCTAAGTAGTCGATTCCAATTTTTGGACTAGAAAGTACTTCCATATTTGTTTGTTTCGAAAGTTCTGGGGCAAGTCGGTTCATGGAAGCTTGTGATAAAACAATTAAATCGACTGTTCTAGCAACTTCGATTGCTTTTTCAGTAACCATCGCATCGTGCTTTGGGCGATCACCTGACATCAATGCATCAAAAGCGCCCTCACTTAATACCTGGGTGATATCAATAGTTCTTCCCAAAGTTTGTGCCCACTTTTGAATCAGATCACTTGTTGGTCCCAGGGTCGAAGGAACTGTTGCCATTACTGCAATCTTTTTACCTTGTGTTGCAGCTAGTTTCGCCATCGCTTCGTCAATTTTTACAACGGGAATAGAAACTGCTTTTTCTGCAGCATCTAAGGCTGGCCCAAGTGACGAGCATGCTGAGAAAATAATATCTGCTCCAGCGAGTTCAGCTGCTTGCGCTAAATGAACCATACGTGCGGTACTTTCTGAGGAGATTCGCCCTTCGCGTTGTACGGTTGCTAATACGTCGGAATCTACGAAGTGAATTACTTTAGCTTCTGGGATCTTCTCTGCGATGAGATCGTTGATGATTGGCTCAACTGAGACAAACACAAAACTTGTGTGCAAAATCGCAATTTTCTTCTTACTCAAAGGGGATCCTTTTCTCTGGTAGACGTCTGACAACTGACATCTGCAAAAAGTATGAGGGATAGATCTCAAAGTCAATGGTGATCCCGCTAAAAAATAAAACGTTACCAAATTGTTATAGGAACCCAAGGGTTTGACTTTCGGGGAAAGGGGGGTGAAACTCAACTAGTTTACCGAGTGGGGGTGTTATGACACGCTTAATAAATGATCCTGCATCCTTTATGGAAGACATGCTCGAAGGATTTTCTTCACTTTATCCCCAATATGTAATACCCGTCCTAGGGGGTGTCGTCCGCTCCAGTGAAATTCCAAAAGAGAAAGTGGCTGTTGTAGTTGGGGGCGGATCTGGGCACTACCCGGCATTCTGTGGACTCGTTGGTCCGGGATTTGCGGATGGCGCTGTGGTCGGAAACATTTTTACCTCTCCTTCTGGGGACGATGCATATAACGTGGGGAAAGCAGCCATGAAGGAGGGTGGCTTACTTTTTATAACTGGAAATTACGCCGGTGATGTACTCAACTTCGATCAAGCTAAAGAGAGATTGGTGCTAGAGGGCTACAAGGTCACTAATTTTTACGTAACCGATGACGTCGCCAGTGCACCAATTACTGAAATTCATAAGAGGCGAGGAATCGCCGGTGACTTCGTGGTCTTTAAAATTGCAAGTGCTGCAGCCGAAAATGGCATGAATCTACAAGAAGTCGTAAGGCTCACTGAAAAAGCAAATGACTTAACAAGAACTCTTGGTGTTGGATTTGATGGTTGCACTCTTCCCGGAGCCTCTGCTCCGCTATTTACAGTTCCTAAAGGGAAAATGGGACTCGGGCTAGGTATACATGGAGAACCCGGCATATCCGAAGAGGCATTGCCTTCAGCCCGTGAATTAGCACAAATACTTGTTAACGGAGCAATTTCTGAACTTCAGGATCGCCCAATCAAAAATATCGCTGTAATTCTCAACGGTTTAGGAACAACTAAATATGAAGAGCTGTTTGTAGTCTGGCGTACGGTATCAAGCTTATTGACCGCACAGGGATATAACTTGATTGAACCTGAAGTTGGAGAACTTGTCACTAGTCTAGACATGGCAGGATGTTCATTAACAATTACCCTGCTTGACCCAGAATTAGAAGTTCTTTGGAGAAGACCAGTTGATACACCTGCCTACCGAAAAGGCTTTTCTAAAAACTCACTAAACACACAAAGGCAGCTTAGCCAAGGAATTACGGTAAGTAAGGATATTCCTGCAGCTTCTCCTAAAGCACAGGCAAATTCTATAGTCGCATATCAAGCATTAAATCTTATAAAATTGTTACTGACAGAAATTGAAAATGAACTTGGATTAATTGATGCTGTCGCTGGCGATGGTGATCATGGCCGTGGAATGCTTAAAGGAATTAACGCTGCAGAAGCGGCGGCCAAAAATATTGTAGAAAAACAAGGTGACGTATCTCTTTTGCTTATCGAAGCCGGAGGTGCATGGGCAGCAAAAGCAGGTGGAACATCCGGAGCATTATGGGGCGCTGCGCTCAGTCATGCTGGTGAAATGCTTAAATTGGAAACTGAGATTTTAACTCCTGAGTTAATCGCTGAAACAATTTCCCAATCAATTCAGTCAATTCAAACTTTAGGTAAGGCTAATTTAGGCGATAAGACAATGCTCGATTCTATGATTCCGTTTGCAACAGAGCTCAAGAAAAAAATTAATCAGGGGTTAAATTTAGAACAATCTTGGGACTCTGCAAGTAAAATCGCCACTCAAGCGGCTGCAGATACCGCGCAAATGACTCCAAAAATAGGACGCGCAAGGCCTTTAGCTGAAAAAAGCATCGGAACCCAAGATGCTGGAGCAGTCTCATTTGCCAGAATTGTTAGTGAACTCCATGCATTTATCAGCGAACTAAATGACAGGAAGAGTAAATGAAAACATACAAATTAGCGATTGGTTCTGATGACGCAGGTATTGAGTATAAATCTGTATTACTAAAATTGTTGGAGGATGACAATCGGGTAGCTGAAATTTTTGACGTTGGACTAAACTCTCTCGTAGAAAATTATCCTAGTGTTGCGCTTAAGGCCACGCATTTTGTAAAGGATAAAAAAGTAGATCGGGCACTTTTGATTTGTGGAACAGGCATTGGAATGGCGATAAGTGCGAACAAAGTTGAAGGTATCCGCGCGTGTACTGCCCACGATTCTTATTCTGTCGAGCGTTTAGTACTCAGTAATAATGCTCAGATTCTTTGCTTAGGTCAGAGAGTGATTGGGTTAGAACTAGC
>Ga0136642_1000865_pt1 | contig 14329 bp, 11 predicted proteins | sample LowCatLa1302831Y_FD_115313 | JGI IMG/M metagenome (GOLD analysis project Ga0136642, IMG submission 115313) | Freshwater microbial communities from Lower Cathedral Lake, Yosemite National Park, California, USA - 13028-31Y | ecosystem: Environmental > Aquatic > Freshwater > Lake ... | reverse complement strand
GCTAAAAACACCACGAATTGCTCCCGGCGCAAGCGCAGGAATACCGCTTTTAAACACGGTGAGGTTTTAACGCTCCAATCGAAGCGCTTTTCTTGGACTTGAGTCTGGTTTAAGGTTCACTCCAACCCCCGCCCTTCAGTCGAGATCGACAAACCCCTGGCTGCTGCATCGACCTCAACTCGTCCACAGGGCTAATTCTCCGCCGCGCTGAGAAAAATAAATCCGCCATGGGCCGAAGCCGTCACCACGCTCAACACCACCCCAGCCAAGGTTGTCACAACCTCGCGAACTTAACCCGGATTAACGCTTACCCATAGCGTACGGTCCAGCCGCTGCGTATACCGCTAGAAAACCTTAAGCGACAAATTGTACTCGACCCACCGAGCAGAAGCCTTGATATAATTTTTTTGCGTCTCTTCCCCGCTTGAGCCGCGTCTATCTAGCTTGGTACGTTTCCTCTCCCCCCGCTAACTCATTATCCCCATGAAATCCTGGTCCCGCAAAGAATTCCTCAGAGCCTCTCTCGTCGGCGGTGGCGCCGCCCTCATCGCCGGCCAAACCCGTCTCTTCGGCCAAGTCGCCCCAGCTGCCGGGAGCGCCAATGGAGACATCCGCGTCGCCGTCGTCGGTATTAACGCCCAGGGCGCCAGCCACATGCGCGATTATCTCAACAAACTTCCCGGCGCCCGCTTGGTTGCCATCTGTGACGTTGATACCGCCGTCCTCGCTAAACGCCGCGAAGAATGCGAAAAAGCCGGCGTCAAACCCGAGACCTACACGGATTACCGTAAACTCCTCGAAAGCAAAGATATCGACGCCGTCGTCCTCGGTACCCCCAACCACCAACACTCTCTCCAGACGATCTGGGCCCTCCAAGCCGGTAAAGACGTGTACGTTGAAAAACCCCTCTCCCACAACATCTGGGAAGGCCGCCAAGCCGTCGCCGCCTCGCTCAAATACACCAAAAATATCGTCCAGACCGGCACGCAAAACCGCTCTTCCCTCGATATCCAAGAGGCCATCGCCTACGTACGCTCCGGCCAACTCGGTAATATCAAATGGGCCCGCGGCCTCTGCTACAAACCCCGCGAAAGTATCGGCCTTACCACCGGACCTCAAGCCGTCCCCAGCACGGTCAATTACGATCTCTGGACCGGCCCCGCGACTCTCACCCCACCTCGCCGCAACAGCCCTAGGGGCCCCATCCACTACGATTGGCACTGGTTCTGGAACTACGGCGGCGGTGATATCACCAACCAAGGCATCCACCAGATGGACGTCGCCCGTTGGTTCCTCGGTGAGACCGGCCTGCCCGCTAGCGTGATGAGTCTCGGTGGCCGCTTCGGTTACCGCGACGACGCCGAAACGCCCAACACCCTGCTCTCGGTTTACAATTTCGAAAAAGCACCGCTCATCTTCGAAGTCCGTGGCCTACCCATGAAAGCCGGCATGAAAGCCATGGATAACTACCGCGGCGCCCGCGTCGGCGTAATCGTCCAATGCGAAAACGGCTACGTCGCCGTCAGCGAAAACGGTACCGCCAACATCTACGATAACGCTAACACGAAAATTAAAGCTCTCAGCAGCGGCGGCAACGGCGCTCACCGCGCTAACTTTGTGAAAGCGGTGAAAAACCGTAAGGTCGCCGTCGGCCTCATCGAGGAGTGCTACTACTCCACCTCACTCTGTCACATGGGCAATCTCTCGTATTTGGTCGGTGCGGAAAAATCCAACGCCGCCATCAACGAAGCGATCAAAGCCAGTGCACCCACGACGGAAGCGTACGGCCGCATCCTCGAGCACTTGAAGGCTAACGCCGTTGACGTCGCCACGACCCCAACCGTCCTCGGACCCTTACTCAACTTTGACCGTAAGACTGAGCTATTCACTGGTGCCGACAAAGTTGTCGTCGACGCTGCGAATAACCATGCGCTGCGTAAACGTGTGGGTCGCGGCGCCTTCACGATCCCGCAACTCGCCTGAAGCGTTTGATTCTGAAAAGAAAAAACCCCGGTCAAAACGACCGGGGTCTTTTTGCGGCCTCCCAACACTGCTGAGGCTTGTTTGGGTTATACTTTATTTACTTTCGTCAACAACGAGAAACCGGCTGCTGCCGTTGCGCCATAGGCGCACGAGCACTTTCGGGCCTTTAATTTCTTCGCTCAGTTTGACGGCTTCATCCGCGTTACGCACGAGGCGGCGATCCAGTTCGAGGATGATATCACCCTCGCGCAGGCCCGCGCGCGCGGAGGGACTGTCGGCTTCAATTGAGGTGATGATGGCCCCTTCCACGCGCCGTGAAAGATTAAGCTGCTCGCGTAGCTCCGCAGAAATATCGCCCACCCCTACACCGTTGAGCACCCCCACGTCTTTAGCCTCCGGGGTTTCGCTCCGCTCGCTGGCACTGCGTTTCTGACCGGGCAGCGAAGTCAATTTGACCTTCACGGTGCCAGGTTTGCCGTCACGAAGATATTCCACGTTCGCCTCCGTGCCGGGGATCAGGCGCGTGACCGTGAGCTGAAGATGACGCGGGTCACGGATCGTCGTGGCGTCGATTTTGGTGATGATATCTCCACTTTTAAGGCCCGCTTTATCGGCGGGCGTATCAGACTGAACTTCGACGATAAGGGCACCTTGGTTAACTTTAAACATCGCGGAAAGCTCGGCCTCAAGCGGTTGCGTCTGAACCCCTAAAAATGCACGCTCCACGCGGCCAGTTTTCACCAATTGCTCAGCTAAAGTGCGCACTTGGTTAATCGGTATGGCGAAACCTACCCCGTTAAAACCACCGCTACGGCTAAGGATTGCGGTGTTAAGCCCAATAAGGCGGCCTTCGACGTCCAAAAGTGCGCCGCCCGAGTTGCCGGGATTGATGGCGGCATCCGTCTGGATAAAATCTTCGTACGTCTCGATGCCGAGACCCCCGCGACTGAGCGCACTCACAATCCCGCGCGTAACCGATTGCCCAATCCCAAAAGGATTGCCGATGGCGAGAACCACGTCGCCGATTTCGAGCTGATCACTGTCGCCGAGCGTTGCCGGCATAAGATCGGTGGCGGCAATTTTGATGACGGCGACGTCAGCCTTCGAATCACGGCCGATGATGGTCGCTTTAAATTCACGCCGCGGCTCACCAAAGGCGACCTTCACCTCATCGGCGCCGTCGATCACGTGGTTGTTGGTCAAAATATAACCATCAGAAGAAATAATGACGCCTGAACCCAGTCCTGTTTGGACCGGAGGGCTCTCACTGCGACCCCCGCGATTGCCGCGCCCACTAGGTTCTTCGCGTTCACCCGAATCAGGCACACCAAAAAAGCGGCGAAATTGCGGATCATTGAAAAACGGCGAGGCCTCAGACGCGGTTTTGATTTTCTTCGAGGTGAATACGTAGACCACACTTGGCGCAGTTTTTTTTACAATGGCGGCGTAGCTGATGCGCTCTGGCGTGTCGCGATTGATCGCCTTGGGGTCGGCCTTCAGCGTGAGCGGCGTGCGCTCAGGGGTTTTGATTTTTTCTTCGGCGCGCAGCGCGGGGTGCGCGACCCCGCTAGCGGTCAGGAGCGCGACTAAGACGAGCGTTAAACGAGGGAATTGAGGATGCATAATTTAGATTTAGGGGGTAATCTACTGGCTGCTCAGACTTTTTCAACTCGAGCGGGTTCCCTCGACCTTAAAATATCCTCCGAGCCATTGCACGCTAACCTGCTCCCGCCCTTGACCGCGCCCTACTGACGCGGCATATCTCTCCGGCTATGTCAGACGCCACCTCTCCCGCTACCGCCGCCCCGGCTCCCGTTTCGATGGATAACCTCGTCGCGCTCGCGAAGCGCCGCGGTTTTATTTTCCAGTCCTCCGAGATTTATGGCGGTTTCAACGGCTTCTTCGATTACGGCCCACTCGGCGCGGAGTTAAAGAAAAACATCCGCGATTGCTGGTGGGCCGATATGGTGCAACGCCGCGACGATGTCGTGGGTATCGAGACCTCAATCATCATGCACCCGAAAGTCTGGGAGGCTTCTGGCCACGTCGCCGGTTTCAGCGACCCCCTCGTGGACTGCAAAGTTTCCAAGCAACGCTACCGCGCGGACCAGTTGTTTTTCTCGCCCATTATCGTCACCGGCCTAGAGGGCGTCGCTCAGACTATCGGTTACGTCTCAGCCCTCGAAAGTGAAAATACCGCGGGCGAACTGCAGGCCGCCGCCGAGTCGTTTAAGCGCAAAAAGGCCATTCAAGGCACCCTCTCACCCGTCGTTGCTAAAGACCTCACCGAAGCCCGCGAAGACGAAATCGCGTTAATCCCCTCACCGGCCACCGGCGAGCCCGGCAGCCTCACCGCCCCGCGCGCTTTCAATATGATGTTCCAGACGAACGTCGGCGCTATGACCGATGGTTCTTCCGTCGCTTACTTAAGACCTGAGACCGCACAGGGTATGTTTGTGGATTTCAAGAACGTCGTGGATACCGGGCGTGTGAAATTGCCTTTCGGCATCGCGCAAATCGGTAAGTCTTTCCGCAACGAGATCACCCCACGCAACTTCATCTTCCGCTCCCGTGAATTCGAGCAAATGGAAATGGAATACTTCATCCACGAAGACGCCGACTGGTCCAAGGTCCACGAAGAATGGATCGCTTGGTGCGAAGCGTGGTTAAAAAGCATCGGCCTGCCCGACTCCCACCTCTCGCGCTACGCGCACCCCAAAGAGAAACTCGCGTTCTACTCCCGCGGGACCGTGGACATCATGTTCAAATACCCCTTTGGCGTACAGGAGTTGTGGGGTATCGCCGCCCGCGGCAGTTACGATCTCACCCAGCACGCCCAAGCCTCAGGTAAACCCCAAGAAATCTTCGACGAAACCACGAAAAAGAAATTCGTCCCGCACGTCATCGAACCCGCGGTGGGCGTCGATCGTATCTTTCTAGCGGTCCTCTGCGCCGGCTACGCCGAAGAGGCGGTCACCGACGACAAGGGTAACACCGAAGTGCGCACCGTGCTGCGCCTCAGCCCCCGCATCGCGCCGGTCAAGGTGGCGGTCCTGCCCTTGCTTAAAAACAAAGAGGTGCTCGTCGCCCGGGCCCAAGCTCTCTACAAAAAACTTCAACGCCGCTACGCCGTATTTTACGACGAAACGGCCGCCATTGGTCGCCGTTACCGTCGCCAGGATGAGATTGGTACACCTTGGTGCGTGACCATCGATTTCGACACGATTGAGAAACCGGGTGACACCTTTACCCTTCGCGACCGCGACACCATGCAGCAACGCCGCGTCACCGAGGCTGAACTTTTCGCTCTACTGGAAGAGCAGGTTTACTAACCCGCCATGTGCGCCCGCGCACGCCCCGCCGTAGTCCGTAGCGTCCAAACCCCGGACGCCCTCGCCTCGCTGCGCGCTTGGCTCGACACCTTCGAGCCCAAGACCCGCAAGCTAGGTGAAACTACCTTCACCACTAAACAGGTCCAAAAAATCGGCGCCCAAGCCGATCACTATCTCGAAGCGCTCGTCGCCGAAGCAGAAGAAAAATTTCTCGTCACCCTCTTTCTCACCCGCGGCCAGTGGACCGCCAAGTGCGCCTGTGAATTGCGTAAAGACTGCCGCCATATCTACGCCACCGGTCTGGCTTGGCTCGCCGAAGCCAACGCCGGTACGCCCGCGGGCGCTGATAACGCCGCCGCGGCCACCGCCAAGCTCCCCACCACCGCCAAATCTTCCGCTCCCTCCGCCCCAGTCAACCGCCACACCTTTCGGGTGCAATGGTCACCAGTCCTCGCCGAAAAACTCGGCCGCACTCTCACCGAAAGCGAAGGCCGCCAACTCGGTAATCTCGCCGCCCTCTTCGCCGATTTCGCGCGCGGCTCCGGCAAACTTCACGCCAGCCAACTGCGCACCCACGGCTTCGAATACGTCCCCACCCCCGGCCATGAGCTGCATACCCCAATTTTCGAAGATTGGTGGAACCCCGAAGCTCCACCCCGCGACCCCTGGGCACTCTGGCAATACCTCGCCTACCACTACGAACAGACGGGGCGCGAAATCCCCGAATTTCTTCAGCCGCTCACCGACACCAGCGCCGTCCACGCCGCCGTGGACGATCAATTAGTCCAACAAGAACTCGCCGTCTGGCGCACCGCCTTTGCTGCACCCGAGACCACCGGCACCAGCCACGCCGATAATCCCGCAACCGATATTGTCGGCCTACGCGCCCGCATCAACCCACTCGGGAAATTCTTAATCGAGATTCGACCCTCCGCTGACAAATTCTGGCGCCCTCCCACCCAACGCTGGTTCACCGCCCTCGCCGCTTCGCGCCCCGCCGATTTCTCCGATCGTCCGCCCGCCGAAGCCGCCCTGGCTAACTTGCTGATCACCGAATGCCGCGGCTACGCTTGGCAATACACCCCGCGCTTGACCCTCTCCGCCGACGGCGCCGCCGCACTCCTCACCACCGCGGCCGCCCGTGATGCCATTGTCCGCACCGATGAACAACCCTTCATCATCGAACCCGAACCTCTCATTCCCGAAGCGGTCATCTCCACCGCGCAACGCGACCGCCTGGAACTGCGCCTACTCACCCCCGACGGCCGTAACGCCGAGGAAGCTCGGCTCATCACTAAAAAACCCGAGCCTCTCTACCTGTTCTCCGGCCGCATCTGGCGTGGCCCGCCGCCGCTGCCCGCCCGCCACATCCCCGCCGCCGTTCTAACCGATGCCGGGCTCATGTCCCGGTTGCGCGCCTCAGGCCTACGCCTGCCCGCGGCCTTGGAAAATCGGGTCCGGCACGTTCCCCTGCGCCCCATCATCAAATGCTGGAGCACCGCCGATACCGAGCCCGATGCTTCAGAATATTTTCACGCTCAACTCTTCGCCCGCTCCAGCAATCCTACTTGCGAGCAACAATGGGACGGCGAACGCGGTTGGCAATGGACCCCCGGCCACGCCCCTAAACCCCGCGCCGCCGATGAGCCCCTGCTAGAATTTGATCTTAACGGTGCCAACGCCATCGCGGGTCACTTCGCCGAATTCCGTCTCTCTTGGAACCGCTGGGTCAACGTCTGGGCTCGCTCGATGACCAAGACCTTCCCCGAGGAATTTCTCGCGTGGCGCGAAACTCTCCCGCCCGATCTGGAGATCGAGGCCTCACCGATGTTATCCGGCCTCCTCGGCCCCGCCCTACAAGGTCACGTGGAATTCTCCGCCGCACCCGCCGCCGGCGAAGGCCGCGACTGGTTTGATCTCACCGTCGAACTGCGCGTCGAAGACACTACCCTCAAACCCGACGAACTCGCCTTGCTGCTCAAGGCCCGCGGTAAGTGGGTCCGCCTGCCCAACCACGGTTGGCGGCGCCTCGAACTCGCCCCCGCCGCTAATAACGGCACCGAAGCGGCCTTGGACCGCCTCGGCCTCCGCGCCGAGGACATGCTCACCGCCGGCAAGCCCGCTAAACATCGGCTGCATGCCCTTCAACTGGTCGCCGAAATCGATACTTTCGCCGCCCAAGACGCCTTACTTGCCGATACCCTGCGCGAGCGCGCCGCCGCCCTCGCCGCCATTCCCACCCCCGCTCTTCCCACCGGCCTGCGCGCCACCTTGCGCCCTTATCAAGAAGAAGGATTTCAATTTCTGGCCCACCTCGCCGCGCGCGGCTTCGGCGGTATTTTGGCCGACGACATGGGTCTGGGTAAAACCGTGCAAACCCTCACTTGGCTGCTACACCAAGCCCACACCCACGCGGCCGCTCAAGCGGGCTCCACCGATAAAAAACCGTTCCGTGCCCTCGTCATCTGCCCCAAAAGTGTCATGCACGGCTGGGTCACCGAGACGGAACGCTTCGCCCCGGAACTCGCCGCCGAAATCTTCACCCCGCAGATCTCCTACGGCACCAAAACCCCCGGCGCCGCCCATCGCGGCGCCCTACTGGTCGTTAACTACGCCCAACTGCGCCTGAACACCACGTGGTTTCACCGCCACAGCTGGGATGCGGTCATCCTCGACGAAGCCCAGTTCATCAAAAACCCCACCAGCCAGACCGCCGCCATCGCACGCGCCATCCCCGCCGCCCACCGGGTCGCGCTCACTGGCACACCCATTGAAAACCGACTCCTAGATCTTTGGAGCCTCTTCGCCTTCGCCCAACCCGGGCTCCTCGGTTCTCAAGCGGGTTTTCGCCGCCAATACCCCGCAGAAGACCCGACGTCCGCCTCCCGTTTGCGCCGCCGCGTTCGTCACTTCATGCTGCGCCGCACTAAGGCCCAAGTCGCCCCCGAACTTCCACCGCGCACCGAAGACATCATCCTAGTCGATCTCGACGGCGAACAACGCTCCCTCTACGACGCCGAGTTGAAACGCGCTCGCGCGCAACTCCTCGGCATCGAAACTGCCCGCGCCCTCGATGCCGTGCGCTTCAACGTCTTGGCGAGTCTGCTGCGCCTGCGCCAGATCTGCTGCCACCCAGCACTCGTCTCCGACGCCCACAGCGAACTACCCAGCGCTAAACTCGACGCCCTCCTCGAGCGGCTCGAAGAACTCCGCGACGAAGGCCAGCAAGTTCTCGTATTCAGCCAGTTCGTCTCGCTGCTCGAACTGATCGAACCCCGGCTCCAAGCCGCCGACATCGGTTACTTGAAACTCACCGGCGCCACCGAAAACCGCGCCGAACTCGTCGATCAGTTTCAAAGCGACCGCTCGAAAACGGTTTTTCTACTCTCACTTAAAGCCGCCGGCTCCGGCCTCAACCTGACCGCCGCTAGCTACGTCATTTTGTGCGATCCGTGGTGGAATCCCGCCGTGGAAGCCCAAGCCATCGACCGCACCCACCGCATCGGTCAGACCCAACCCGTCGTCGCCTACCGCTTGGTCGCAGCCGACACCGTGGAGCAAAAAATCCTCGCCCTCCAACGCGACAAAGCCGCCCTCGCCAACGCCGTCGTTCAGGAAGAATCCCTCGCCAGCGTCCTCGACCTCGACAGCCTCCGCCAAATCCTCTCTTCAGGCCCCCTCCCCCCCCTCGACCGCCTTGGCCGCGATGGAAAACGCCTGCCATTTCTCTCCGGACCGTCGCCACCGCTACAGTCTCATCCACCACTGCAATCCACTCCTCGGTGGCGACCGCCTAATCATGTGGATCGGCCTCAATCCCAGCACCGCCGATGAGTCCCAACTCGATCCCACCCTGCGCCGCATCGCCCGTTTCTCTGAACGCGACGGCTTCGAGGGCTTCTGGATGGCTAATCTCTTCGGTCTGCGCACGCCGTATCCTAAAGAAATGAAATCTGCCCCTGATCCCATCGGGTCAGAAAACGACGCCTCACTCCTTGCCGGAGCCTCCCGCTGTGACCAGATTGTCGCCGCTTGGGGCGTAAGCGGTGATTACCAAGCGCGCGCCGATGCCGTCGTCCGCCTCTTCGGCGCACGCGAACTGTGGTGCCTTGGCACCACGCAAGCCGGCCACCCCCGTCACCCCCTCTATGTCCCTGGTGACCAAAAATTGGTCCGCTACCAGCCGAGGCTTCATTCCGCTTAACTATAATTTTATTAATTAAAGGAATCCAAATTACCTTAATGCCCTCCCGCTGCCGCCCCCGTCTGTTGTTAATCAATGCGGCCCTCGCCGGCGATACCGGTAATACCGCGGTTCTACTTACAGAAGCTCGCCGGCATCTTGCCCGCTACGCTACCCTCGAATCTCTCACTCTCGCGCCTATCCCCACCGCCGCCCCGATCACCTCGGCTTCCACCCTTGATCCAAAGCTGCGCACTCACCTCAAGCGCGCCGATGGTTTTCTCTTCGGCACCGGTACCCATTGGGATTGCTGGAGTAGCGTTCTCCAAAATTTTCTAGAAGTCGCCACCCCCACCGAAGGGACCGCACTGTGGCTGGGTAAACCCGCCGCGCTCGTCATCAGCGAACACAGCACCGGCGGCAAAGGCATCCTCTCACGCCTCCAAGGCGTGCTCGTCACCCTGGGTTGCTCGATCCCACCCATGTCCGGCCTCGTGCTTTCCCGCGCCGCTATGATCGCCGCCCAATACGACCCCGCTGCCGCCCGCGATTTCTGGTGCAAAGAGGACTTACGCGTCGTCTGCCACAACCTCGCCGAAGCCGCCCGCATCACGCTCCCCGCCGCCCAACCCACCCAGCCCCGCTGGCGGAAATGGCCCGTCGAGCGCCGGGAATTTGGCGCCCGCTGGCTCTAAGCCCGATTCTTGTAGGTGACACCCTAGGCGGCCTGAAGGGAGGAGCTTCTTGGGATTCCAAACGGGGCTGTGGGTGGGTGCGTGCGCGCCCAGGTGTAGAAAAGCTCTTTTAGATTTTTTTTGATCCTAGATTGCACTAATGAATCAGGGAGGCGATCAGCCACTCATTCTAGAAGCGCTAACGCCAAAGGCCGCTCACCCTTCAACGCGATTTCACCTTCACACTGCGGTGAACCCCGCTCCAACTGGCGACACGTGGACGATCGCTTATCATACACCGAACAAAAATATTCCCGCGACCCATCAGCGCCTGCTCTCAGCTGCAGCGCCCCACAATGTCCGTCACGCATGCGCATATACGCGCGATTTCCGATAAAATGAGCCACTCCTTCCACCTCCGCGCCAAGACGGGTCCAATCCTCGCCCGTCACACGGACATAGGTTTCCAGCTTAGAAAAACAACAGACGCCGCAGCGCAAACACACCGGGGGTAAAGGCATGACCCCTCTAACCTGTCGCTTGCCGCCACCCACGCAACTGTTTCGATTCACGCATCGCATGGATGCCTACACCCACGCCCGCCAGTTGATCGACACCGCTCACGCCGCTGATCCCACCTGCGCAGATGACGGCCGCCCCGCTGAACTCGTCTACGGCGAACGCGTCGAGGCCTGGGTCGTCCGCCTCGTGGTGGACGCCAGCCCGCTTCTGCGCCTGGCTGCCCGTTGCCAACATCTCGAACGCTGGCTCACCCCTCGCGCCACCTTTCCTGACGGTAAAGTCGGTTACCTGACTTGGCGCCGCTCGCTCTACGTGAAACAAGCTGAACGCGCCCGAGAACTTCTCCTTACTGCGGGCGTCATTGCCGCTGAAGCCGAAGAGGTCGCAACTTGGGTTTCTAAAACGGGTCTAAAAACTAACCCCAGCACTCAAGCACTCGAAGACGCCGCGGTCCTTGTTTTCCTTGAAAAGGAGATCAGCACCTTCGCCGCAAGCCATGCCCATTATCCCCGCGAAAAATTTATCGATATTTTGAAAAAAACTTGGCGCAAATTAAGCCCCTCCGCGCAACACGCCGCCACTGGCCTCACACTTCCACCCGCCATCGCTGAGCTCGTCCGTGAAGCCCTCACGTGATTCCATAATTAGAACTCAACTCAGGATTCCACCACGTTTTGGTTTTATGCCTCGTTTTCGCGGGTAACACCCCACCCCACTTTCATGATTCGTCCACCCGCCACCTTCGCCACCGCGCGCCTCACCGCGCGACTGCCCCGCGCCGAAGATGCCGCTGCTGTATTCGCCGCCTACGCTAGCGATCCTGAAGTCACCCGCTACCTTGCTTGGGCACCGTACACACGCTTGGAACTCCTCGCGGATTTTTTGCGCGACCGCGCCGCTGATTGGAACCGTCCTAAATCTCCACACTACGCGTGGCTACTTTGTCTGCGCGGCACAGACACCCCTATTGGTTCCATCGGCATCATGCCTGACGGCGGTAAAGTAATGTGTGGTTACGTCCTGGCGAAAAATTTTTGGGGTCGTGGTATGATGACCGAAGCGCTGACCCACTTGGTCGATTGGACCATGGCGCAACCCGACGTATTTCGCATTTGGGCGTTTTGCGACGCCGCTAATCCTGGTTCCGCCCGCGTCATGGAAAAAGCCGGATTAACCCGCGAAGCCCTCCTGCGTCGCTGGCACGTTGCACCTAATATCGGGCCCGAGCCACGCGATTGCATCCTCTGCTCGAAAGTAAAATAGCGCGCCTGAATTATTTTACCGCGCCCACGGGCAAGACCGCTGTCAGCGGCGCCGCGGCTTGCGGATAAGCCGCACGGAAATCTTCTCCTAATAGAGCGGCCACAGTCGCGGCAACTTGCGCCTGATATACTTCCGGCACGCCCTGACCACGTTCTCCCAGTGCGGCGGTATCCGGCCCGTAAACGGCAAACCAAGTTTCTTCGGAGTGGGGAGTTTTTTTTCCATGGCCACTCCAGTCTTCCAAGCTCACCCCGCGCCCATGATCCGGGGTGAGCACAAACGTAGTACAATCACGATACTCTGGCAGCGCTTGGAGTTTCTCCCAGAGTTGACGAATAAATCGATCACAGCGCCGGATTGATTGCAGATAACGATCATACCGGTGCGCGTGCGCCCATTCGTCCGGCTCACCCAAGCCCATTAAAAAAACCCGCGGCCGGTGCGTATCTATGCGATCCACCGCCGCGTGATACACAAAGGCATCAAAGTTCTCGGTGCTACTGATCGGCGGGATGTCATCCATCCAGCGCTCCAATTCCATGATTCTGGGCGACACTGTGCCCGGCGCTGAATGTTGGCCGGTAACAAACAACGGTAACCGGCTACGCCCAACATTAATGATCGGCGCAAACACATTCCATGCTCCCACCACCGCAACGCGGCCCGCGAAACCAGGCCGCGTGTTTAACCACTCCAATACCGTAACATTACGATTAGGCACGGGCGCGTTGGAGGTAATCAAAGGATCTGGAGCTCCGGTCAGTAACTCGTTGTACCCGGGATAAGAGACCCGCTCGGCGTTGAGCACCCGGACGGCACTTGCTTGGTCGCGATTACCAAAGGCCTGACCGCCTCGTACTAAAGTACTCCAAAAAAAAGGCATGAGCTTTTCCCGCCGCTCTTGCGCTGTGGCGCCGAGAAAATCCGATTTCAACGCGACCAACTCTCCCGCTGGCACCCCCCCAGAATTTTTTTCTTTGTTCATGAGCGCCTCATCGGCGCCGCGAAACACTTCCTGCCAGCGCAGCCCGTCGATCGTAATAAGGATCACGTTGCGGGTTTTATTTTCCGTCGCTGTTGCCACGAAACCACCTAGTAAACTCAAAGCAAAGATCAGAAGCGTGTTTCTTTTCATCGGGGGCTTTAGAGGGAAACATTACTCTGAGGTGCACCGCACGCGAAAACCAGTCCGAAGCCAGCCCTGTTCGACTTGCGTGAAAAGGGGGGTAAAACAAAATTCTTCACAATGACCACTATCGCGATCTGCCAGCGCCTGATCGAAGCGCAAATCCTGCAAGCCACCCTGGGCGGCAGTGGCATCAAAGCTTATCTTCCAGAAGAACTCATCGCTCAGACCTCAGGCAATTTTTACAACTACGCGATTGGCGGGCTTCGTGTGCAAGTTGAAGATGATGATGTTACCGCCGCTCGAGAGATTTTAGCCACCGTCAGATCCCCCTCGGATTATCCGAAATCGGAATGATCCATTAAAAGCATACCGCCGCGCTTTTCTGGGTAAGCCAGAGCGAGCCCATGGCGGCCGGTGCTAGCGATGATTACGCCACAGATTTGCGCAGGGGTGGACCTATATTTTGGAAAGGTGAAACCCGCCTAGGCATACAGGGGAAATAGCGTTGCCGAACGTCGGGCGTGCGCTAGCTCTTAGATTCCCATGTATCAGGTTACTTTTTCCGCGCAAGCGATGCACGAACTCAACCAGCTAGATAAGCTAAGACAGCTTGATCTGGTTGAGCCCATCAGTTCGCTGAAACCGGATGATCTTGCTCACCCACGTGAGCCCTTGGGTCGATTCAGCCGGGCAGGTAAAGAATTCTACCGGTTGAGGGCAGGTGAATTTCGTTTATACTTTGATGCCCAAGGGGAAAAATTGCACGTAAACTACATCCTGCATAAAAATTCCCTCGAAGATTTTCTGTTGCGCAATAAATTTCCTGTCTCCGAGCAACAACTGTTCGAACACGATTCGAAATTCTGGAAATACCTCGAAAGTCTCGCGAAAAAATGATCCCTACGCGCCGCGCCTCTCAGACCAATCCCGAGGACCCCTATAACGTCTCTCAAGCGAGCCGTATCTTCTTCTGGCCCAATGCGATGACGGCCGGCAATCTCTTCTGTGGTTTCATGGCAGTGATTAACTGCATCCAAGCCCGTCTCGCCGAGACCTCTTTAACCGGCGAATACCTCGATGCGACGCCCGGCGGCCATTATCGCATGGCCGTATGGTTTATCCTGGGAGCCGCAGCCTTTGATACCTTGGATGGTCGCTTGGCGCGCATGGGCGGGCGGGAATCTTTGTTTGGCGCCGAGTTCGACTCTCTGGCCGATGTTGTGTCCTTCGGTATGGCACCTGC
>Ga0136642_1000864_pt1 | contig 14330 bp, 17 predicted proteins | sample LowCatLa1302831Y_FD_115313 | JGI IMG/M metagenome (GOLD analysis project Ga0136642, IMG submission 115313) | Freshwater microbial communities from Lower Cathedral Lake, Yosemite National Park, California, USA - 13028-31Y | ecosystem: Environmental > Aquatic > Freshwater > Lake ... | reverse complement strand
AGCCAGCAATTCTTGCAACATGTTGTTCCAGTCTGGTACTGCATTTTCGTCTTCTACCTTGGTCAACATGTTGAATTTGCTGTAGCTGGCAGGAGTGTAAATTTGTAGCGCACGTAGGTGTTCAGCAAAAGGATCAATTGCACCATACACTTCTTTGTATATGGTCTTGAACAATTTGTGCAGTTGTGCAAACAGCGGACCTTCTACATTCCAGTGAAAGTTGTGTGCTTTGAGATAAAAACTAAATTCGCTTGCAAATGCTGTTTTTAATGATAAGTGATATTTGTCGTGTTCCATTATATACCATACCTGTTGGGTTTCTTTTTTGCCACCGGGCTTACTTTGTTGTTCTGCAAAGGTTCTTCGCTGCCATGTGTGCTTAATTTTTCCGCTTTCAATCCCTGACGCTTGATATGTGCGTTAATGGTCTGATGCTCTTGTTCACTAAAAGGCAATATCATGCCAGTTTGTCCTAGTGAATCTACACCTGGAATATTACGGTCACCCCCAGCAATGGCGATGCCTAATCTGTACAAGTCATATGGATTTTCATTGGGAACACCGATAGCACCACGCATTGCCAGTTCAGCTTCTGGATTGAGTTTGTCTCTATGACTGCCGTACTCGCTGGCATCTTGCGAGCGGCTGTGTGTATCGTGTGCATCTAAGGTATCGTTAGGAACTCCCAACTTGCCGTGAGTAAAATGCTTGGGCTTGTAAATCACAGCCTTTCCATTTTGTTCTTTTAGAAATTCTTTGGCTCGCATGTTATATTCCGTATTGGTTCTTTTTGGGTTTTGCAATAGGACTGGCCACATTGATGCCTTCAGCTTCTTTGCTCTTGTTAAACTTGCTTACATGCTTGCCATCTGTGGGCACTGTTTTCATTGCACCACGAATCATGTTGTCTTCTTCTTGGGTCATGGGATGCATGGTGTTGTATTTTTCAAACCATGTTTCCTTGGCACTGTCTACAGGATGAGGGCCTTTGCCATCATGCATGGCCATGGCCATCATGAGTCGATTCATGTGATAAACTCTGTCATAGCCGCCTACGTCACGGCTTCTGCTAACGCCTTTCATGACATTGTCATGGTCAGCGTTGAGCGGTGTAACATGCCCGGTTCCTGCGTTTGGTGTGCTTTCAGCAACAAATTCTTTAGCTCGCATTTCTCTTATTACCTTATTAGCATATTTAACCAAATTTTCTTTTGTAGCCTTGGTTTTTTTTGTGGCTTTGCCAAAAGCAGGATCACTCATGCGTTGTTGGGCTTTGTGCATCAAATCCAACACTTCTTCATCACTGATTTGCGCATCCATTGCATCGCGCCATACTGCAAATTTTTGTTCTTCTGATGCAGTGGGATCTTTCAAAATGTTGCGCATAGGAGTGGCTCTTGGGCCCTCTTCTCCGCGACTGGCATCATTGGTTTCTTGGCGACTTATCACATTCAATGTGTTGAAAGTAAACGGAATTTCACCGGCTTTGTTGGGTTTTCCGTTGTATTGAGTCACATAACTCAATGCTGATTTTTGATCTTCTCCTACAACAACAGTTACGTCAGTATAACCATGCTTGTCCAATTGTGTTAACACACGTGTAAGGTCCGGCATTTCGTCCGTTGCTGTGTGGAATATGTGTCCATGCTTGGGAAACACCTTACGGTATACCTGCATTTTCTCGTCAGGTGTTATTGGATCGTCTTTGCCAACAGTACGACTCACTACAAAATATGGGTCAGCTCCTGTTTCAGCAGCCTGTGTTATCACGCTACTGGCAAGATACATGTGTCCTTTGTGACCCATGCCTCGACCCCATCCTACTACTGCTGATTTTCCTTCACCAGTACGATTTATATTTTCTTGTAGATTGTCTTTGCGTGGTGCCCAATTGGCTTGATCAATAGTTTTAACAAACTGTCCTGGCAAATCGTTTTTGAATTGGCCACCTGGATGTGCCTGTACATATCCTTCTGGCTTTGTTTGTCTTATGCCGCCATGTGTGCCGCTACTCAAAGCCGCAATAACTTTCATTTTTTCACTGGTCAGCATTTCTACCGCAGTAAGCACTGCATCAAGTCCAGGATGACTAATTAATTTCTGTGCCTGCCCTGCACTCAGTGTGCTGTTTGCCCAATCCACAAATTTCTGTTTGACGCCAGCCACTCTCAAATTTTGATTGAAGAATGTATACAGTTTGTCTCCGGGATTACTCAAACCAGGTTGCCCTGCCACAAAACTGTCTATTATGGCTTTGTTTTTCTTAATATACGCTTGGGCATGATCCAATCCTGCTGGATCAATCTTGGGTGCATGGTCAACATAAGTTGTGCCTTGCACTATTACGTCTCTACTACTCAATTGCTCTGCGTTGGGATATCTGCCTTCTTCACTGCCCATATGAGTATAGTAGCCAGTGGCAGCTATCATGACTTTTGCTTTGCTGATTCGTTTGCCAAGTTCGCTATTGGCAGGAATATGAAAACTGGTTATGTTGGGAGTAAAATCATAGTCACCTGTTGTGGGATTCAATACAGGAGGTTGCATGGGGCTGAACAATATTCCTCCTTCTAAAAATCCTGATTGCGGACTAATGGATTCAAAATAAGGCCATAAGGCTGCAAGTCCTTGTGCAAATGCCTGTCGTTGACCCTGTTGTTCAGGAGTGGCTTTGCCTGTGCCCAGGACAAATTGCATAACATCATCTGGGTCGTTCATCATGGTGCTTATACCACTCTTGGTATGTGTGGTGCCACGCTTGATATAGTCCCATGCATTTTTTGGAAACAGGTGGAAAGCGCCTCGATCATCACGACCCCAATACACTACAGGGCTGCCATCCCATTTTAATTCTATACCCTTGCCCTTGCTGGTCATGTGACGCAACCGTTCTACTGCATGAAGTCCGCCCATACTGCCATTTGTAAATACTAGGTCTTCGATATGCTGATATTTTCTTCCCACTGCTGGCGCCGCTGCCTCATTGATTGGCTTAGGAAGCACTGCCTGCCAACTGGCTCCACTGCTGGCCTGTTGAAATATTTGATTGCGTGTTGTTTGGTCCGGAATAGCAGCCAGTATGCTTTCCACACTGCCTAAATCCTGTGCCTGTGCTGTGGGACCAATGAGTCTTTTTGCAATAACATCAAGGTCGTCACTGATGAATTCTGCTTTCTTGCCAGCGGCATCTCTGGCATATAATCCCTCATCAGGCGACCACAACATGTTTTGACTAGAAGCTAAAGCGTTCAGCATCATTTGCTTGTGTACACCTTTGTATGGACTGCCCTGAGGAATGGCATGATGGTGAAACTTATGCACACGGTCTGCATTCACCACTGCCTTGATATCCACTTGGTGATATTGGCCTTGGAAAGGCAAAAGTATGTGAACAGTTACTCCTGTTTTTTTAGTTTGCAAGCCTTGGCTCTGCAGGTATTTTTCTAATTCTACTCGTGTGGTCTTCCCGTCTTTGGTGCCAAACTGTTGCATCAGCTGATTTAGATCTATCATTACATCCAAGTCGCCGCTCATTTTGCCAGCACTTGGAGTGGCAGCACTGCCAATCAAATGCACACTGGAATGTATGTCTTTGAGATATTTGTTGGTTTCTTGTGCTAAGTTGTGGGCAATTGCCTGATCAAAATGTTCAGATTCCGGCCAGATATTACCACCTTCCAAGAGACGCTGTTTGGGATTTACAAATAGTTCACGAAGGAACATAGTTAGTCCTTGTACTCGCCATCGGAATGATGTTGGGTAACATCCTCGTACATTTTATCACACACTTGACGACACATTTCTTCGTCAATGTCATCTGGGAGTTCTCTAATAGGAAAGTGTTTGATGTACTGCTTGTAACATTCTTCAACTGCGGACTTGAAGATGCTGGGACTAATTTTTTTCTTTGCGTCTCTGAGATCAATGAATTTTGATATAGTTGGATGCACAATGCGTCTATACACATGATCATCTTGATTCATGAAATGCACAAGGTCTTCGGCAAGATCATAATTGATTTCTCGTTTGCCATCCTGCCTATGGGACACAAAATCCATATCATTAAAGATTTTGCCCTCTAATAGTTCATTTATACGCATTTTTAAGCCCAATAAAATAGTCAGCAGAGTTCACTGCGGTTAGAGTATTTATCAGCTTTTAACTAGTTTGATTTTTAACTATGCGCTCTACTTTGCTGACTGAGCCTTCCAAATGCATCTTGGCAACCATGAGATTTTTCTCACCCTTGACATAAAAGTGCTTGCCGCCCCAACTGCGTGGTTTTTCTAGATCTTTGATGCAGGCATTTGTAAGTTTGATTTTGCTGTTGGATTCAGCCCATTCTACAAAAGCAGAATGTTCATGAGTGGTTTTGCCCAGTGTGACTCTGTAATCATAGTCCATCTTGGGCATAAGCACTGTGCCCTCTTCAAGATCTATGGATGGTTTGCTGATATACTTCACTGTATCTTGGTCCAACTTGGCTATTTTGTTCAAATCCGCTTCTCGATTGGTGTATATGGATAACCAGGGATTTTCCACACGCACTTCTATGTTTTCCATGGCGTTCAAACAATTTTGTAAATCCATGGCATATTTAAGGTTGCCCTGAGTTCTTGAGTTTTTATCAGTCAATAGTGCAGATATGATCTCCTCATGAGTCTGCTTTCTAAAGTTTTGCGCTCCTGGGCACACAAGCACAATCTTGTACTTGTATATGCCCTTGAACAGCCGTGTGGTGGTTTTATACTGCATCTGGAAATACTACGTCAGATGTTAAAAGTGGCAATTTGATTTCTTTTGGCTTGGTAACTAGATTGATAGCATTGTTTGCAATGTTGATAGTCAACCATCCTCCAGCTTTCAAGTCACCAAACAGCATTAATTTTGCTAACGGCCGTTTGATCTCTTTGTCGATTACTCGTTGTAGAGGACGAGCACCCATCTTGGAATCAAATCCCTTGTCAATCAACCATTCAACTGCTTCTTTGTTGATTTTGACACGAATACCTTTTTCTTTCACTTGTTCACGTAGTTCATCCACAAACTTGTTTACAATTTTGCTCATTGTTTCTTTGGCAAGTTTGTTAAACGTAATAATGCCGTCCAATCGATTCCGGAACTCTGGGGTAAAGAATTTCTTTAAGTCTTTGTCACTGTAATCTTTTTCTTGCGAGCCAAAACCAATAACATTCTTTTCTGCGTCCTGTGCACCAGCATTGGTAGTGAGAATAAGAATCAAATTGCGACAATCTGCTTTCTTTCCGTTGGATCCTGTAATAAAACCGTTATCCATCATTTGTAATAATATTGTGGTCACATCGGGGTGACTCTTTTCCACTTCGTCAAACAACAACACAGCATTAGGCGCTTCCTGTATCTGTGTGATTAGCAAACCTGAATCCTCTTCAAAACCTACATAACCAGGAGGGCTACCAATCAATTTGGACACACTGTGTTTTTCCTGATATTCGCTCATGTCAAACCTTAGCAATTTAACACCAAGGTTTTTGCTAAGTGCTTTGGCTGTTTCAGTTTTGCCACAACCAGTTGGGCCCATGAATACAAAACTTCCAATAGGTTTGTTTTCAGACTTTAATCCCGCCTGTGCCACCATGATCTTGTCTACAATTTCAACCAGTGCAAGATCCTGACCATACACTTCTTTTTCAAGATTTGTTTGCAAGCTGGACAAACCTGCGCTTTCAGTTTCCATGATCTTTTCCTCAGGCATTTGAATCATTTTAGCCAATTCAAACTGAACTTCTCGCTCGGACACAACACGTTCGTCGGCAAGTTTCAAATTGAATCTTGAACATGCAAGGTCTATCAAGTCAATGGCCTTGTCTGGAAGTTTTTTATCTGTTTGATATTTCACAGACAGTTTTACAGCGGCATTCAAAGCATCGTCACGTACCTTGACATTGTGAAATCCTTCATAGTACTTTTTGATACCTTTGAGAATCTGCAATGTCATTTCTTGGCTGGGTTCATCTATAGTGATACGTTGGAAACGGCGCATCAATGCCCGATCCTTCTCAAAGTGCTTGCGGTATTCTTCCCATGTAGTACTTGCCACCACTTTGATGTTGCCTTTGCTCAAAGCAGGTTTCATCATGTTGGCCAAGTCGTTTGCTGAATTGCTAGCAGATCCTGCACCACTTATCATATGCGCTTCGTCAATGAACAGGATGGTTTTGCCTTTTTTGGTCAATCCTTTCAGTACAAGTTTGAAACGTTCTTCAAAGTCGCCGCGATACTTGCTGCCAGCCAGCATGGCACTGATGTCTAAATTATAAACTGTATAGTCTTTCAAAAAGTCAGGCACAGCACCTTTTACAATGTTGTATGCAAGTCCTTCAGCAATAGCAGTTTTACCCACTCCGGGATCGCCAACTAAAATCACATTGTTTTTGCTTCTACGACCCATGGACAACGCAATATTTTCCAGTTCCTCCACACGTCCAATGACTGGATCAATCTTGTTTTTGTTCACAGCATCATTTAGATTGGATGTGTAAGACGCCAATGCTTTGTTTACATTACCTTCTTGTGGCATATTTTCTTCTTCAGCTTCTTCTACTGTGTTGTTTATGAAATCCGCAAATTTGTCTTTGTCGATTCCTGCTTGTTGAATATAAAATTGAGCCCAACTACGCTTTTCTCCCATCATGGCTAGAAAAACATCAGTTGGTTCTATGCGCTGACGTCCGTTAAACAGCACCTGTGTAAATGCACGGTTTAGCACACGTTCAACGGCTTGTGTTTTTTTAGGTTTGACTACTACGTCCTGGATAGTTATCTCACCCAGTTTAGTGGTCACATAGTCCTGCAGATTCTTTTTCAGTGCCTCGGCACTGTTGTTAAAGCCTTGTACGCAATTGTTGAATGATTCGTCTATCAGCATTGCTAACAAGATATGCTCTATGGTCAAATATTCATGATGCAGTTTTTTAGCTGATTCTATAGCGTGTTCAAAAACTGCTTGTAAATTATCGCTTGGTTCGACCATTACTCTTCCTTTGTTGTTGTTGTTTCATTGCCAATGCCAGTTTTAATTGTCCCACATTGTCTGTAAAGCATACGCCATTTAAATGATCCAGTTCATGTAAGAAACATCTAGCATCTATGTTTGTAAGTATTATTTTACACTGTTGTGCGTTTTTGTCAAAGTATTCGGCAACAACTTCCAGTGGTCGAGATATTTGCAACCATAGGTCTGGAAAACTCAAACAGCCTTCATCGCCGTCTTGTGTTTTTTCGCTGGTACTGATCACTTTGGGATTGAACATGCATAAACTTCTGCCGGTAGATAGTTTGATGGCAAAAACTCTTTTCAGTAAGCCCACTTGGTTGGCAGCCAGACCAATGCCTTTTTCCGCCATCATAACGTCCAGCATTTGATCTTCAAGCTCATCTGCACTGGGCCATTCAAGACCAAATTCATATGGATCAGCTTGCTGTTTCAATATGGGATCAGGATGTTTTACTAATTTCAGCATTTAAATCTACCAGTTTTTTTACAAGAGCAGGATCAGTGACTCTAGGAGTTTTAATTTTTATCACAGTAACAAATCTGCCTACCTGCTGTGTGTTTAAATTTCTAAATCCATTACCAGCACTGGCAAATTCTGCACCTGACTCCACACCGGCTCTCACATCTATTTCCATGCTTATGCCACCAAGTGTTTTTACTGTGTGCTTGGCGCCTATCATGGCTTCAATAGGAGTGATGTTTATACTGGTGTACAAGTCGTCCCCACGGCGCTCATAAGTACTGTCGGGTTGCACAAATACTGTAACATTCAAATTGCCTCTTGGAGCATTGGGCACACTGTCGTCTCCCAGTCCAGGATATCTTATGGTGTCGTTGTTTTGTACACCTGCTGGAATGTTTATTTGTACATTCTGACTTCTGCCACTAGGTAATTGATAATTTGCCTCCAACTGTTTGCCATGAAAACTGTCAGCAAATGATATGGAGCATTGAATATTTAGATCTCTATTTCTGCGCTGTTGCTGCCTATGCATTTGACCAAATATATCGCCAAATGGATGACTTCCTCCAAAGATGTCACCGAATGGATGCCCACCTCCAAAAGGACTGCCTGTATGAAAGTGAAATTGAGTGCCACCGCCTGGCATGTTGGCAAACTGTCTCTGCTGATCGTACTCTGCACGTTTCTGAGGATCACTGAGATTGTCGTAGGCAACACTGATGTCTTTGAATTTGGCTTGATCACCGCCTTTATCTGGGTGATGTTTATTGGCCAAGCTTCGGTATGCTTTTTTTATCTCGTCCGTGTTGGCATTTTGGCCAACACCAAGTGTTTGGTAATAGTCAGTCATAATCGTAAAAAAGGCTCCATTAATAGTATTAATTATACTATATTAAACGGAGCCTGTCAAGTTTTGATTATTTCTTGGCGGATTTTTTAGCAGGCACTGTGTCTGGTTTTGTGCCTTCCACTTTAATGCCTTCGGCTTTTTTGTGATGCTTTACTTCTTTTTTCACAACTGCTGGCTTTTTGGCAGGCTCAGCATGTGCCGCTTCAAAGCATACTATGCCCCAAATCACAATGTTCAATGCAATTAAAAATTTTTTCATAATATTTCCTTTGTTATAATGCTGGTTGGTCAAAAGTTGGAATTACTTTTTTACCGCTTGTGTTTACTGTTGGGGCGGATGCAGTTGGGGTAGTTCCCCAACTTGGTGCTGGCGTAAAACTTGTGCTTGTTGTTGGTGTAGCACTAAAACTGGAGTTGGCGAATCCGCTTGATGCAGGTACGCTAGGTGCTGTAAACCCGCTTGATGGTACGTTGTTTGTTGCATTTCCAAATCCTCCGCTGATTGGTGCTGGTGGAGTATATGAGGTTCCAACTGCACCTCCATTGTTTGCACCGGCTAATTTTTCCTGTGTACGGCCATAGGCCGCAAGTCCAAGTACAGCACCCATACTGATATGGAATAATCCTGCGCCTTGCAATGTTAACGGTTGCCATTGAACGTTGACGCCGCCGTGAAACATGGCTTGCACTAGCGACCACAATACTGGTGCAAGCACGAAGTCAAATATACATACTCCCATGTACATCCAACCCATCATGGGACGCCATTTGGAGTTCATCCAATCTTCTTTTTTCTTTTCTGAATCGCTCATTTTTACTTCTTCGTCTGCCATGGTTCGCTCCTTTGGCTGTTGTAATTTATTTATTTAACGTTGTTGAATATAACTTTCTGGTGATTATACCATTCAATCCATGTGTCCACTTTAATTTGACATTCCTGATATTGCCCGTAATTTTCTGCTACTACACCAATAACCTGGCTTAATCTAGTAGAAGCTGGATCTACTAATTTAAGATCTGGACAGGTAACTAATAGTTCTGCTGGAACTTCTGGAAATTTTTCAATAACCGGTGTAGTCATGCACCCAACCAATAACAAGGGTAATAATAGAGCTATTCTCATTTTTTACCTTTTGACAATGCCGCCGCGTTTATATCTTCAATAGCTTCACGAGCAACCTTACACTCTGCATCTATTGCTGTACTGTCTTTAACAATTTGTGATTGTATTTGTAATTGTACTTCTTTTACAGTTTTTACACGATCAACATATTCTTTTTGTATTACAACATTTAATTCTTTACTCTTAGCTTCTGCCGCCGCTATACGGGCATTGGCTTCTTTAATTTGTTGCTGCCATACTGAAGTGACTCCGTCACTACCGCACATGAATGTTCCGCTTAGGCATACAATTATAAAGAAAATCTTTACTGGCTCTTTATAAGGCATTAAAAATGGCACCATTGTGATAATGCCGGAGAAGAAGTAACCTACACCGCCAGCACAAGCAATGGTGAACCATACCCAAAAAGGTACAATACTAACGATATGTTCAACTAACCATGTGAACATGACTATGCTTTTAACACCTGTAGAGCATGAGTATAATGATTTTGACGATCTTCTAGACCAAGCGTACCGCCGTTAATACGTTTGGTCATTGTGAGAATATCTCCACTATCTGCATATTGATTCAAATTGTTCGTTTCCCAAAACCAACAAGCACTTTGTACAGCACCTTCGAATGTTCCGAGAAATTCTGGTATTTGATCTAGTGGAGTATCAATACTTTCAGCAAATTTTGTGTAGTTTTGTTTACCAGTCAGCTGAATTAAACCACGGCCGCAAAAACGAAATCCGTCACCCGATTCTTCCGGACCGTTACCCATGCGTCCGCCGTAGGCACGATTGGCAATTTTTTCTGGATTATGTGCATACTGATTAGCAATTTCCATGTTAGGAAAATAGTGTGGCCACACTTTGCATAAACTTTCTGCTTTATAATTTAAATTTTCTATTAGTGCTCTATAGCCACCGCTTTCGTGCATAGTTTGTGCTAGAAATGCCGCAACTCGTTCTGGTGTATTGAGATCATAGTCGGGCAGGACTTTACATAATGCCTCATGCCAGTGCTCGCTATATTGATTGTTTTGCAGGATTGCTGTACATTTCTCTAATGAGAAATCAAACGTAAAATCTGACATCACTGTATCCTTTTTAGTGCCACGGCCCAGCCGCTGTTTTCAAATATAAAAGTGTCTTTTACTTTTACAATGTTGTAGTTGCCAATCAACTTGGTCAAAAACATAACTTCAGCCATGTCTTTGCCTTCCAGTATCACAGGACCCTTGATAGAATCGTGTACATAGTGTTTGGGACCGCTTTCAATGATTTCAAAGGAAACCGGACCACTATAAACTCTTTTGAAAGTTATTGCCTCGTCCAACACCGTGACTTTGTCTGCATAACTTCTTTTAAAAAATTCACTGTATGTATTTAATTGATCTTTTTCAGCTGCCAACTTATAACTGGCAACGTCAGTGGGCACCATGAATTGTAAATTTTCTAAGGTGGCACCATGACTTTTGAAGTTCTTGAAATATCTAAAACGCATGTCTTCGAAGCCGGTTAGTTTTTTTACACCTTCTACAAGTTCAAAAATCTGTTCAGGTGCATGGCGAGTTCGTTCCAATTCCACAAACACTCTAAACTTGCCATCGTCCAGTTCGCCAGATGTAACGTCGGAATCCAGTACAAAATTGTATCCCATTTCAAAGAAATTTTCTAAATCCTTGGCAGGTTCTTCAGTGTCAACAATAAATGTTACCACTATGATGCCATCGTCGTCACCGATCTTGCTTTTGTAACTGTCTATTTCAAAAACTTTTTTTACTAGATGTACAAGGTCACCAGCTCTGAGATTCTCATCTAGCTTCATACAGGCGCTCCTGCTGCCGTGCCTGGGGCACCTGCTGCCGCTGGTTGTGGAGCCGCGGTTGGAGCTCCTGGTGCTACTGGTGCTACTGGTGCTGGTTGTTGTGGCACAGCAGCCTCAGTGGGTTTGGCTGAACCTTTTTCATCATTCTTTAGCTTGTCCATGTAGCCTTGATAGATATCAAATGCAATTTTTTTAGGCATCTGTACTTCCACGATCCATATGGGCTTGCGATCCAGTTTGCCTTTCTTGCTATTGGGTCGTATGTCTTCGCGACTCTTGATTTTTCTTGGCTCTAACAAATGACTTTCTTGGAATTTCACTTTGCATCCTAGATCAGTTAGTCTTTTGCCTGCTATTGGGTTGGGCATTTTGTCTCTTGGCCACATGAAACCAGCGGTGATCCAATGACGATCTACTTTGGGACCATATGCCAGCTCGCCATCTTCCCAGTTCTCATACACGTAAACATCCATTTCTTCAAGCACACGCTCAAAGTCCTTTAACACAGCTAGACTGCTGTTGTTTTCGTATAGATCCTGTATGTTACGTATTACGTCTAAGATATCATGGTGCATGTTAGGTTCCTCTATACTTATTTAGCTGGTTCAAAATCATAACGTATTAGTTTATTATTCTAGGAAATCGTTAAATAAAAATGTAGGACCTCTGTAGTTATCGAGGCGGTCGCTACAAGTCCTACTTATTCACAAAAGTAGGAGCAACTTAATGAGTAAACAACGAGTGAAAAAGCGTTTTACATCAGAAGTTAATATCATTGATTTCCAACCATATCTTCCCGCGAAGAAGCAACGTGTGAGTCTCTATCCACGTAATTCTAATCAAGAAACTTATATCCAAAAATTGCAAGACAGTGCCAAAAGCATAGTATTTGCTATTGGACCAGCAGGCACGGGTAAAACTATGCTAGCTGTTCAACATGGGATAAAATTGTTTCAGGAAGGAGTAGTTGACAGAATCGTGGTAACAAGACCCGCCGTTAGTGTAGATGAAGATCTAGGATTTTTACCAGGAACCATAAATGAAAAGATGGCACCATGGACAAGACCTATTTTCGACGTTTTCCTTGAGTATTATCAACAAAAAGATATCAATAAAATGTTGGAGGATGGAGTTATTGAAATAAGCCCCTTGGCCTACATGCGTGGCCGCACATTTAAAAATGCATACATTATTGCAGACGAAATGCAAAATGCCACAGTTAATCAAATGAAAATGTTACTTACTAGACTCGGGGAGGGGTCTAAAATGGTGGTGACAGGAGATTTGGCTCAAGCTGATCGTTTGAACGATAATGGTTTAATTAATTTTTGCAACTTGCTGGAAGGTCATCCTGTGCTAAGACACATTGACATCGTGCAATTTGACGCAAGAGACATCGAACGCCATAACGCCGTGAAGGAGGTGTTAACGGTTTATGGAGACTAATAGGATGTAACAAAAAAGGGCTCCTGGAGCCCTTTTTTTACGATTAAAGATTTCCCAATCTTATAAGTGTTGCCGCAAGATTGATTTCTTGATCACTAACCAGTGTGTTGTCAGCAAGTCCTTGTTTTATGATAAGAATGGCCTTGTCTTGTTTGGCCTCATCTCCAAACAGTTCCACATTGTCGTACAACCAGCGATAGATATCATCCATTTCCTCAGGCAGTGCTTGACTGCAAATCAGTTTGCGAGCTTCGGATATCTTTCCCTGTTTGAATAAATTCACCATTTCAACTTTGTAATCTGAACTGGAATCAGATGTCTGTGGATTGATCAATTTGCCTTCCACGCTGTTCATTTGTACATTGTTGATGCATTTACGAAGATCAGGATAAGTGCCTTTCACATAAGTGTCCAAGGTATCCAAATCAAATTCCACATTCTCTTCAACCAAGATAGTAGCTACTCTGGCTGTGAACTCAGTGAGATCAGTCTTTTCAATGTGCAATCGCATACAACGACTGTGCAAAGGCGGAATAATCTTGTTGGGATAGTTACAAGTGAGAATGAATCTCACACTGTGAGTGTATTCTTCCATGAGATTTCGCAGTGCTGGCTGTACGGAATTCACATTTAAATAATCAGCTTCGTCGATGAGTACAACTTTGAAATCACCAAACGGCATAGTTTGGCAAAACATTATCAGTTTGTCGACCCATTCGATCTTGCGACCTTCTTTACTGCCGTTAGCAAACATGATATCACTGTCTTGCACGTCTAATTTATTGAGAAGTATCTTGGCAAGAGTTGTTTTTCCAACACCGGCATTGCCGCTAAACATCAAATGTGGTATGCTACCTTCTTTTATCCATGATTCAATCTGACTCTTTTGATGTTCGTCTTTGAACACATAGCCTTCCAGCGAGTCAGGCCTGTATTTTTCTACCCATAGTTCTTTCATAAATTTTCCTGTTTGCACTAGTATATAGAAAAAAACAGGACTAGTCAATAGTCCTGTTGTGGTTTGGGGCAATTAATTTTTAAAATTGCGGGCCAGAAAACTGTGCTGGATCCCATTCTTGATGCTGTACTTTAGAATGTCCGCCGTATGTATTCATATACTTTTCGTCAGGTTTGTCATCACTAACCATTAAAATTCCATTAAGGTCAGCTCGTCGAATAACAATCTCACTGCCATCTTCTTGCACAACAGTAACGCCTCTAGTCCAGCGACCATGCTCGAGCAATATCCAATCGCCTACTTTAACATCTTTTTGTTCGGCTCCAACGGCCCATACTCGGCCCCAGCGATGTCTCACACCCTCGCTTTTGCCATCGTCACTGGGTAACACAAACATGCCAAGTTTTCTTTCACCAAATTCCATATCAGTAACCAAAACATTGTCACGGATTGGAATAAGTTTGCCTGTAACCTTGACACCTATTTTAGGCGTTAAATCTAAATTCATTCTTTACCCTCTAGATCATGACCGCGAAGATCTTTGCCTTCGCCCATGCCAGCACGTTCAGCCAGTAGTTCTTCACGTGTTTTTATGATTTGACCATTAGCGCCAATTCGATCGCCGCGAGCATTGACTTT